>ERZ842401.5902-NODE-5902-length-13322-cov-3.329539_pt1 | contig 13322 bp, 8 predicted proteins | sample MGYA00521270_ERZ842401 | MGnify/ENA primary metagenome ERZ842401 (study PRJEB31892, sample SAMEA3878208) | bioreactor metagenome | biome: Moose rumen | place: Sweden | collected 2011-10 | study: EMG produced TPA metagenomics assembly of the PRJEB12797 data set... | reverse complement strand
CTGCGCTTTTTCGATTTCATACGCCTTGAAAAATCTAATTTTTAGAACTCCCTTTTAGAAAATTTTTCGAAGTTTTTGCATTTATTTTAATATTTATTTTCTAAATGCAATAAACTGGGATAAAAAGATAAATGCAAATGTCAATAGTGATGTAAACACAATGCGCAATAATGTTTGCGAAAAATTTTCAAAACCAAAAGCATTGAGCATAAAAAATGTAAAATGGTGTATTATTATAATGATAATTGAATATTTTGCAAACCAATTCATTCCCATATATGATGCGTATGGCGCAGTACCCGATTCGTAGCCATCGCGTGGTGCAAGTGTTTTTAATATTGTTGGTCTAATAAATGCTGCTAATACGCTTGCTGCAGCGTTTAAGCCTAATGTGTCGCTGAAAATGTCAATGGAAAAGCCAAGCAAAAAGGCGAAAACAAGTTGTAGCCAGCCTGCAGTTTCAAATGGCATTACTAATATTGCCAAAACATAAAACATTGGGGTTATGCCAAGCGGTGAAATGTTGATGTTGTTTAATAGCATGGCTTGAAGTAACACCAATATTGCATAATTGCCAAGTATTTTTAAAAATCCGCGGGTGTCCATTATTGTATAAATTTATCAGCTTGGTTTTCAAGTTCTTTCTGCTCTTGCTGCATTTTGTTTTCTATTACAAAAACGTTTGACAAATTTTTTAAATCTGTACTAAGTTTAACATCTATTGAATAAAAATTGTCGTCGCTATTTTTTTTAAAAGATTTTATTGTTGCCACTTGTATTCCTTCGGGAAAAATAGCCGAATAACCGCTTGTAACCACAGTGTCGCCCTCGTGTAGTTCTATGTGGTTGGGAATTTCGGTAAGTACAGCCATTTGATAATTTTCGCCAGGCCAAATGAGTGAACCGTAAAAATTATTATTTTTAAGTTTTGCGCTAAGTCCAATTTTTTGATTGAGTATTGATATAGCCAATGAGTAGTTTTTTGAAACGGCTACCACCACGCCCACTGCACCAGTTGTGGATACTACGCCCATATCAGGCCGCACACCGTGTTTTTCTCCAACATTTAGGGTGATAAAGTTGTTGGTTCGGTTGGTGGAATTTTTTAATACTTGCGCACTTATAAAACGATATTTGCATGTAGTGTCTGGCGATGTTACAAATTTGGCTGTGTCAACAATAAATGCCATTTGACTTTGATTTTTTAGTTTGGCAAGTTCGTTGGTAAGATGTTCGTTTTCGTCGCGTAGATGAAAATAACCTATGTAGTTCCAAGCTATATCGTAAAAAAATCCAGCCACGTTGTTGGCTGATGTAAAAAAAACACTGCTTCGCTCAACATCACTACCTATAACGTAAATAAGCGAGATTGTTTCCAAAACAATGAAAATCAGAAGAAAATGAATTTTTCGTAAAAATTTCAACAAACTTTCCATTCGGAAATATTTTTGTTTTTGTATGCTTTAGTACATGGCATATCCACCATGTCTTGATTGAAACAACCAAGTTTTGTAAATATAAATGAACAAATCAGGCAAAATTTTGCATTGAAAATTTGCCTGATTGTATTTTTTTATCTAAGGAGAAATGGAAATTTATCCACATTTTTAAGTGCTATACCAGTACCTCTTGCCACAGCGTGTAGAGGGTCTTCCGACACTTTAACTGGCAAGTTGGTTTTTTCGGCAAGCCTTTTATCAAGCCCCCTTAACAACGCACCGCCACCTGTAAGATGTATGCCGTTTTTGAAAATATCTGCGTAAAGTTCTGGTGGTGTTTGTTCAAGCACGTTAAGGATTGCAGTTTCTATTTTACCGAGCGATTTGTCGAGACAATGTGCAATTTCTTGATACGAAATTGGAATTTCTACTGGCAAGGCAGTCATTTGGTGAGGACCACGCACCATGTAATCGGCTGGTGGGTCGTCAAGGTCTGTTATTGCACTTCCAACGTTTATTTTTATTGCTTCTGCTGTACGATCAAACACTTTTATATTGTGTTGACGTCGCATATATTCCATAATATCTTCGGTAAAGTCGTCGCCAGCAATACGTATGCTTCGGTTGCAGACGATACCTCCAAGTGAAATAACTGCAATTTCGGTTGTTCCACCACCTATGTCAACAATCATGTTTCCTTCGGGTGCTTCTACGTCTATACCAATTCCCAAAGCAGCGGCCATTGGTTCGTGAATCATCCATACATCGCGAGCACCAGCATGTTCGGCACTATCACGCACCGCACGTCGTTCTACTTCTGTACTTCCTGATGGTATTCCAACTACAATTTTTATTGCTGGGTTAAAAAGCATTTTTTTGCTGCTACCCATTTTTATCATTCCGCGAATCATCATTTCAGCCGCTTTAAAGTCGGCTATCACACCGTCGTGCAGAGGTCTAATTGTTCTGATGTTTTCGTGTGTTTTACCATGCATGAGTTGGGCTTTCATGCCTATGGCGATGTTTTTTTCTGTTGTGTGGTCTATTGCCACAATCGATGGCTCGTCAACCACAATGCGGTCGTGCATTATGATTACCGTGTTGGCCGTGCCCAAATCCATGGCCAGTTCCTGGGTTAGAAATGAAAATAATCCCATTTTGATTTTTGTTTTTCCTAATGTTTAAAATGACGTGTGCCAGTAAATACCATTGCTACGCCGTTATTGTTGCAATAGTCTATGCTTTCCTTGTCGCGCACCGATCCGCCTGGCTGTATAACACTTGTTATACCTGCTTTGTGTGCTATTTCTACGCAGTCGCCAAATGGGAAAAATGCGTCTGATGCCATTACTGCGCCGTTGAGGTCAAAACCGAAAGTTTTGGCTTTTTCGATGGCTTGTTTTAGTGCGTCAACGCGTGATGTTTGTCCTATTCCGCTGGCGTAGAGTTGTTTGTTGTTGGCAAGTACTATTGCATTTGATTTTGAGTGTTTTACTATTTTATTGGCGAAAAGCATATTCTCAATTTCTTTTTGCGTTGGTTGCTTTTCTGTTACGCTTTTTAGGTCGTCGGGGGTTTCTGTTTTTAAATCGCGTTCTTGATACAAGAATCCGTTAAGTGCCGAGCGAACAAGCGTTTTGGGTAATTTTATATCTTTGCGGACGAGAATTATGCGATTTTTCTTTGTTTCCAAGATGTCTAAGGCTTCTTGGTCGTATCCAGGAGCTATGATAACCTCCATAAAGAGACTATTCATTTCTTCTGCTACTTCTTTTGTTATTTTTTTGTTGGTGATTACAACGCCGCCAAATGCTGATACAGGATCGCAAGCCAAACAATCTTTCCATGCCTCAAGGAGTGTTTGTCTGCATGCTACACCGCAAGCATTGTTGTGTTTCATAATAACAAAGGTTGTTTGGTCAAACTCGTCTATTAGGTTAACTGCTGCATCAACATCAAGCATATTGTTGTAACTGAGGTCTTTGCCGTGTAGTTTGTCGAATAAATCGTTTATATTACCGAAGAATTTGGCTTTTTGATGCGGATTTTCTCCGTAACGCATTTCTTGATATGTAGTTTCGGCTACACGCAACTCTGCTGTTTCTGGGTCGCTTTGTGCAAAATATGAGTATATTTTGCTGTCGTAATACGAACTTACTCCAAATGCTTTTTTGGCAAAATCTTTACGTTGTTCAAGGGTTGTAACACCATTTTGATTTTCAAGTATATCAAGCAATTGTTGATATTGTGCTACTGATGGAATAATAACTGTATCTTTGAAATTTTTTGCAGCAGCTCTTATTAGCGATATTCCGCCAATGTCTATTTTTTCTATTATATCTTGTTCTGGTGCACCGCTGGCTACTGTTTGCTCAAATGGGTATAAATCAACAATAACAAGGTCGAGTAGGGGAATTTCGTATTGTTCTACTTCTTTGTTATCTTGTTGGTTGTCTCTTCTGGCAAGTATTCCACCAAAAACTTTTGGGTGAAGTGTCTTTACTCTGCCGCCCAAAATTGATGGGTATCCAGTTAAACTTTCAACTGATTTTACACTAACACCAAGGTTTTCTATAAATGTTTTTGTTCCTCCTGTGGAATAAATTTCCACACCAAGTTCAGAAAGTTTGTTTACTATTTTATCAAGACCAGTTTTGTAAAATACTGAAACTAACGCCTTTTTTATTTTTATGTCGTTGCTCATTTTGCCTATTTTCTAATTTTATTTTGTGGCAAATATAAATTATTTTTACTAATTAAAAAAAAATTAGTGATTAAAGTTTATTTTTTGTTATTTTTTGTTTTTTTACACCTTAATATATATGTAAAAAATATGATTTTTGTTTGTTGATGGATTAGTAACGTAAATTTGCACTTTAATTTGGTATTTTTTTTAAAAATTCAATGTTAAGAAAATTTGTGTGTAAAAAAAGTTTTCAACGTTTAAAATTTTACAATTTACCCAAAATCAGAACAAAAAAAAGTTATCAACATAAAAAAAATGATTTTTTTCGTGTTAATAGTTTGTGGAAAAATGTTGTAAAAAAAACGTGTTTTTTAGTATAAATTTGCAATAATCTCAATTAAAGGAATAATTAATAAATATAGTTTATTGACGTTTAAAGCGTTAATAATCTGTAAGTTATAAGGAATTAAAATTTATATTTTATTGAGATTCAAATAATTAGTTGACAAAAACATTTAAAAAACTTAAATACCAAGTTATGCAAACCATCGAAGAAATTGCAATTGCAAAAAAAACAAATGAAGAAGTTATGATACAGACAGTGGTAAAACGCGACGGTCGCATTGTTGGCTTTAACGAAGAAAAGATAGCCGCTGCCATTCGTAAAGCTATGCTCCAAACAGAGTTAGGCGAGGACGAACATTTAATTCAAAAAATTACAGCCCGCATTGCTTGCCGTGGTAAAAAACAAATGACGGTAGAAGAAATTCAAGATTGTGTGGAAAACGAGCTTATGAAAAGTTCGCGTAAGGAAGTGGCTCGTGCATATATTTCGTATCGCGACAAACGTAGTGTGGCTCGTAAAGCCAAAACACGTGATATTTTTACCGAAATTATTGAGGCTAAATCTAATGATATTACTCGTGAAAATGCTAACATGAATGCCGACACTCCTGCTGGTATGATGATGAAATTTGCAAGTGAATCTACAAAGCCTTTTGTTGATGACTATTTACTTGCTCCAGAAGTGAAGGAAGCTATAAAAAATGGTTACATTCATATACATGATAAGGATTATTATCCAACAAAAAGTTTAACTTGCGTACAACATCCATTGGACAAAATTCTTCATTACGGATTTTCTGCTGGACATGGAGAATCAAGACCTGCAAAACGCATAGAAACAGCAAGTATCCTTGGATGTATTTCTATGGAAACTGTCCAAAACGAGATGCACGGTGGACAAGCGATTCCTGCATTCGACTTTTATCTTGCTCCTTACGTAAGATTTTCATACATTGAAGAAATTAAGGTGTTGGAAGAACTTAACGGTGAAGATTATTCTCATCTTTATAATCAAGAGATTGAAGATTTTATAATACATCCGCTTGATGGGCTTTCTGGTGTAGATCGTATAAAACAACACGCTATTAATCAGACTGTTAATCGTGTTCACCAAGCAATGGAAGCGTTTATACATAATATGAACACAATTCATTCTCGTGGTGGCAATCAAGTGGTTTTTAGTAGCATAAATTATGGAACGGATACATCGGCAGAAGGACGATGCATAATTCGTGAGTTACTTGTTAGTACATACGAAGGTGTTGGTAATGGTAGCACTGCAATTTTTCCAATTCAGATTTGGAAGAAAAAACGTGGAGTAAACTATTTGCCAGAAGATAAAAATTACGACCTCTATCAAATGGCTTGCAAGGTAACTGCCAAGAGATTTTTCCCAAATTATCTCAATCTTGATACTACATTTAATCAACACGAAAAATGGACTGCTGACGACCCAAAACGTTATGAATATGAAGTGGCTACAATGGGCTGTCGTACTCGTGTTTTTGAAAACAGATATGGCAAAAAAACATCAATAGGACGTGGAAATCTTTCTTTTACATCAATAAACATAGTACGTCTTGCAATAGAATGTATGTCAATTGAAAACAAGGAAGAGAGAATAAAAACATTTTTCGACAAACTTGAACGTGTACTCTGTATAGCAGCAAAACAACTTGACGATAGGTTTAATTTCCAAAAAACTGCTCTTGCAAAACAATTTCCACTATTGATGTCGCGTTTGTGGGTTGGTAGCGAAAAACTTAAACCCAACGACACTATCGAAAGTGTTATTAATCAAGGCACTTTGTCGATTGGATTTATTGGATTGGCAGAATGTCTTAAAGCATTGACAGGTAAGCATCATGGCGAATGTGAAGAATCGCAACAACTTGGCATTAGGATAGTAACCTATATGCGCGACAGGTGCAACGATTTTTCGCAACAGTATCGCCACAATTACAGCGTTTTGGCAACTCCTGCCGAAGGTCTTAGCGGTTCGTTTACCAAAAAAGACAAAAAGACTTTTGGTATCATAGAAGGTGTAACAGATAGAGAATATTACACCAATTCGAGCCATGTGCCAGTTTATTATAAATGTACGGCAATGCACAAGGCTGAGGTTGAGGCTCCTTATCACGACCTTGAACGTGCTGGACATATTTTTTATGTTGAGATAGATGGAGATGCAACACACAATCCTCAAGTGGTAGCATCGGTGGTTGATATGATGGATAAATTTAATATGGGTTATGGTAGTATTAACCATAACAGAAACCGTTGTATGGATTGTGGATATGAAAATGCTGACAAACAACTTGATGTATGTCCTAAGTGTGGTAGCACACATATCGACAAACTCCAACGCATAACAGGCTATCTTGTTGGTACTACAGATCGTTGGAATAACGCTAAACTCAACGAACTTAACGATAGAACTACGCATGTTTAAACTAAATTTTGATTGAAAAAAACATAAGCGATGAAACTAATGATAATGGACGTGATAGAATACACCACTTCGGATGGTCCAGGTTTTCGCACGTCCATATATTGCAGCGGATGTTGGCATGCTTGTAAAAACTGCCAAAACCCTCAAACATGGAGATTAGAAAATGGTCATGCTGTTGATGTTGAAGAACTTTATAATCAGGTGGTTAGAAACGAAATGGCAGATGTTACATTTTCGGGAGGAGATCCATTTTATCAACCGTTGGGGTTTGCTATGCTTGCAAAAAAAATAAAGGAAACAACTAATAAAACCATTTGGTGCTACACGGGATTTGTCTATGAACAGATTGTAAACGATCCTAAACTTAGCGTTTTGTTGCCATATATTGATGTTTTGGTGGACGGAGAGTTTGTACAAAGTTTACATGATCCTGATTTGTTGTTTCGTGGAAGTAGCAATCAAAGGCTTATTGACGTAAAAAAATCGTTGAAAGCTGGGTTTGCTGTTGATTATGATTACAATCCTTTCTATATTTCGAGTGAAATAAAAGAAAAAAATCGAATTTTTTAGGATTGATATAAAATATTGGTTTACAATATGTATTTAAACTTTCGGATTGTAAATTTATTATAGTCCGAAAGTTTTTTTGTAAAGTTGGCATTAAGTTTTAAATTTGCAAGTTAAAATTTAATGTACAAAAAGCAAATGAATTTTTTAGAAAGTATTGCATCCTTATTTAAATATACCCCAGGAGAGCCTTTGTTGTTTAGTAGTGGGCAATTTTTATTATTGTTTATAATTTTTTTGACAATATATATTGCTTTTATAAAACGTAAAATGTTTATAAGCATCTATGTTGTTTTGTTTAGTTTGTTTTTTTATTATCGTAGTAGCGGGGTTTACGTTTGGATTTTAATTTTAACAACAATTACCGATTATTGGTTTGGTAACAAGTTATGGAACTCAAAATCAGAAACTTGGCGAAAAATATGGCTTGTTATGGGAGTGTTGCCAAGTATGTTGTTGCTTGCTTATTTCAAGTACACAAATTTTATAATTTTCAACATTTCGCAGATTATTGGCAATAATTTTTCACCATTAGACATATTTTTACCAGTCGGAATTTCGTTTTATACATTCCAAAGTGTTAGTTATATAATAGATATTTATCGAAAAAAAATAGAACCAGCATCTACAATGCTTGATTATGCGTTTTTCTTAACGTTTTTTCCGCAACTTGTAGCTGGTCCTATTGTTAAAGCCAATTTGTTTTTGCCACAACTTAAACAAGAACGTCAAGTTTCTAAAACACAAGTATATACAGGATTATGGCTTATTATTATAGGACTTGTAAAAAAAGGAGTTATTGCCGATTATATAGCCCAATACAACGATTTGGTTTTTGCAGCACCGCAAAATTATACTGGTTTTGAAAATCTAATGGCTGTTTATGGTTATGCATTACAGATTTTTTGCGATTTTTCTGGTTATAGCGACATGGCCATTGGTATGGGTAAAATTATGGGATTTGACCTTGGCATAAACTTTAACTCACCATACAAAAGTATTGGCATTAGTGATTTTTGGAGACGTTGGCACATATCGCTTTCAACTTGGCTAAGAGAATATATTTATTATCCGCTTGGTGGCAATCGAACAATTTCGCTTTTTTCGGTGTTATGTGTGCCAATAGGGTTGGTTTTGATAACATTGTTTTACAATCAAAGTTGGATTAATGTTGTGCTTGCTTTGCTTGTTAGTTGTGTAGGTTTGGCGGCGTATAAATACAGCGAACGTAATGTGTTAACGTACATTGCTCTTTCGCTGTTGACGGTGCTTTCTATCTATTGGTTTACCAACAACATTCCTGCGGCGGTTTATTCGGTAGTTGTTATAGCATTTTGGTTATTGTTGCTCGCACGTCCGCAAAGTGCCAAAAGTGTAAAGCAAGATATTAATCTTGTTGTTCTTATGCTTATTGGAGGTCTATGGCATGGTGCAGCATGGAAATTTATTTTTTGGGGGGGAACTCATGGTGTAGCACTCGCTATTGATAAGTTTTTGTTGAAAATATTGCCAAAAAATAAAACTGTAAAAGCTTTAATGTGGTTTTTTACGTTTAATTTTGTTGTATTGCTATGGATGTTTTTTAGGGCAAACGACATACAAACGGAGATTGTTTTGGAAGACCAAACTACAGTAACTCAAACCATTAGTGCCTTTGAAGTGCCAATTATAATGTTAGAAAAAATTATTGATGACTTCGATATATCGTTTGCTATTCATTTTTGGGATGCAAGATATGTTTGGGTAATAATGGTTTTATTTGGATTTATTTGTCATGCTGTGCCAGAAAAAGCTGCAGGAAAAGTACGTGATTATTTTATAAAATGTCCGTTTGCGGTTAAAGTATTGATTTTATTGGTGGTTATGCAATTAGTTATACAATTTAAAAACGAAACTGTTCAACCATTTATTTATTTTCAGTTTTAATAATAACCAATAAAATTATAGTTAATATAATTTTGTTTTATGCTGTAAAATTTCTGAGAAATTTGAATATATTGGATTTTTTTTGCAGTTAATGTAACAAAATGCTGGAAAATAATTTATTTTTCTAGCATTTTTGTTTACATTTGCCAATCAAAATCAATAAAAAATCAAGTTATTATGAAAAATTATTCTATTAAGAAACCGATTTTAACTTTTTTATTTGTTTTGTTATCATCTTTGCTTTGGGGACAACGTGATTATTATATTGGGCCAGATAATGGTAATAATTATGAGTTTGGTTCTTCTTGGGATGATATTACTTCTTTTTCAGCTACAGATGATAGTTACAAGTGGGATGAAGAAGGTTATGATGTAGATGGAACATATTATGTTGAAATTTTAGAATCTTCTGGAAATTATGTTTCTATTCGTTCTGTTGATGGAACAATAGCAGAAAACTATAAAAATTCTATTCCAGACGCTTTTTCATATACTTTTAGGGTGCATTTTCAACCAAAAAAAACGGATACTTATTCGTCGAAGTATGAGGATATTACAATTGAAAGAACTCCTAAAATAATTACTGTAAAAGTTGCTGAACCAATTATAAAAGAGTATGACGGTACAAAAAAATATACTGGTGAAATATCTTATTCTTTTACTGGTGATAAAAACGAAAATATAGAAAGTTTAACAGAAAAATATCCTATTGTAGTAAAAAATACAACCGTTGAATTTTCAAATTCAGAGGTTGGTGCATGTAGTGTTAACGTTTCTTTTGAATTAGAAAATTCTGAATTTTATAAAATTGAAAAAGATCCAGTTTCTGTTTCTGGTATAATTACAAAGCCAGTTACGCTTAGTCTTGATGGAATAAGCAAAGATTATGACGGAACAAACACGATAACAAGTTCTAATTTTGACATTTCAAAAGCTCAATTGGTAGGAATTGCCGATGGGGCAGATGTTACAGTAAAATCGTTGAGTCTTGAATTTGACGGAACTGATTGTCCTTCGCAACCAGTTAAAATTTTAAGTTATGAACTTCAAGGAACAGATGCTAAATATTATAGTATTGACATTGATCATTCAAATTTAAAAGGAAATATATCTCCTGCTCCAGCTGAAATTAAAGTTACCAAAAATACATACATTTATGGCGATAAGTTGGATTTATCAACAATTTATGCTGTTAAGAAAGGTTCAGATACAAAACTTGATGGAAATTTTAGTTTTTACAATGTTGAGGATGATGGAGATGGAAATAAAGCTGAAGGTGATATAGAATATACTGCAGATGATTTTTTACCATTTGGAACTTATGATATTTATATTCAATTTGAGCCAAATTCGCCTAATTATATATGGCCTGCTTTAATTAAGGAATTTATTGTTGAGCAAAAAATTGTAAATCTAACAGTTTCTTATGATAAAACAAAGGTATATGATAAAACTTATAATGTTAATAATTTTAGTTTGGTAGCTGATCCCACAGATTTTATTGTAGGAAATGACGAAGTTATTTTGCCTAATTATGCTTATTACATTTCGGGTAAAGATGTAGGAGTAGACAAAGAAATTTCATTGGGTTCGGTTGGTGGTAAGGATTCGTATAAGTATAATTTTTATATTGTTAATAATCCATTATCTGGCGACATAACTCCTTACCAACTAAAATTTAATGAGTTTAATGTAACGAATGGCATTTATGGTACGGCAACAATAAAAAATTGTGTTGATTTTGAAGTTGAAAATCCGTTCGGCGAAATTGATAATTTTTCAATAAAATATTTTATTAATGGAAGTGAAGTATCGGATTTGGATTTGCTACCTGTAGGAACAAATTCTGTAACAATTACAGTAAGTGCAAATAATAATAATTATATCGACATTAGTAAAACTTTCGATATTGAAGTATCAAAACTTGTTGCAGAATTTAATGTTGCTGATATTGACATTGATAAAGAAAAAATTTATGACCAAACAACCGATGTAGTGGTCAATAATAATAGTATAATTTTGTCAAATGCTATTGCAAACGATAATGTTTTTATCAACATAGTTTCTGCCAATTATGATGATAAAAATGTTGGTACGGACAAAAAAATTACGTTATCGTTAGGCTTAGATGGAACAGCCGCAGCAAATTATGAGTTGAAAACAACAGAATTGGAGTTTTGCAACGATGGAATAATTAACAAAAAAGAAATTGAGATAAAAGATTATAATTTCACTGTTTCTGACAAACCTTACAATGGAAAAACAGATATAGTTGAAAATCAAATAGTTGATTTTTCGGTTACGAGTTTAGAACCTGTTATTTTCAGTGGCGACGATGCAAATATTGAAATTGATAAAACTTCAATTGCATACGTTTCTGCAAACACAGGAAACGATGTTGAGATTACAGCAATAGCTGTTATTGTTGGAAATGATGCTGAAAATTACCAACTTAAAAATTCTAATGTAACTACAAAAGGAAATATAATTGCAGGGATACCTTATTTTAAAGTTGAAAACACACATTTTATATATGGTGATTCAAAAATAGGAGAGGATTTTGTTGTTAAAATTTCTACAGACGAAAACGAAAACATAACTTATAGTTATGATGATTTTGAAATGAGAAACAATCTTCCTCCAGGTGAACATCAAATAAAAATATTTTACGAAGCAAGTCAAAGTTCAAATTATGATTCAAAAGATACCGTGGTTACCGTAACTGTAGAAAAACGACAGTTGGAATATACTAAAGTTGTTGAGGATATGTTTGTTACCACAAGAGTTTACAATGGTAGTGATGTATGTTCTTTGAAAGATTTGCCCGATGTGGATGCTTTGACACCTATTTATCAACATTGGAACAGCGTTTATTCGCGTTACGATAATGATCAAGTGGCGATAAAGGACATGGTTGGTCATTTTGATACTCCAGAAATTGGTATTCATAAGCCTATAACGATAACTTTTACTATAACTGGCAGTGAATCTGATTATTATATCGCTCCACAACCATACGTTTATCCAGAAGGAGTTATACTTCCGGGCGAAATTAAGGCTGATTTGCAATTAAATAAAGTAGAGTTTTGTTTTGGTGGTAGCGACAATCTCGAATTGTTACTTACCATTCATTCGGGAGTTCCAGACAAATATGAGGTTATTTTCGATAATTCAGCCATTGCTGCTGGTTTTGAGAACATTGCAGAAACCGACATTCCGTCGTATGAAACCGAAGAGGAGTTTGCCATTGTTTCTAATTCTTTGCCAAAAACTGTTGAATATGGAAAGTTTAGTGGCGTGTTGAAACTTTACAGTACTTCTACAAAAGGTGAACTCGAATTGCCTTTTAATTTCTCTGTTGATTTAGATCCAAGCGAAATTATTTTGACAAAATTTGATGATGTAGTTTTTGTGGATAATCACGAATTAAAATATGTTGGTTATCAATGGTACAAAGACGGACAAATAATTGACGGAGCAACGAATCAATTTTATAACGACCTTGAAGGGGTTTTTAATGGCAAAACTTATTACGCAGTTTTAAATACAGCGAATGGCGAGGTTGTAAAAACATGTCCTATACAGTTTGAAAAAAATACTGCATCAACATCAAAAAAATCAGATGTTTATGTTAAAACATATCCAAATCCAGCAAAATCGTTAAATCCTATAAACATACAACTTATTGGCGATGAAAATTTACAAACTATTGATACAGAAATATATATATACAACAATTTAGGAGTTTTGGTAGAAAAAATTTCCAACGCTAATTCAATAAATACAATATTGTTGCCAGAAGGACAATATAATGGTGTGTATTTGCTTGGTAACAAGAAACTTACTTTTAAACTGATAGTAAAATGAAAAAAATAGTTATACTTATTTCGTTTTTACTTAGTATAAC
>ERZ842401.5901-NODE-5901-length-13323-cov-47.873832_pt1 | contig 13323 bp, 10 predicted proteins | sample MGYA00521270_ERZ842401 | MGnify/ENA primary metagenome ERZ842401 (study PRJEB31892, sample SAMEA3878208) | bioreactor metagenome | biome: Moose rumen | place: Sweden | collected 2011-10 | study: EMG produced TPA metagenomics assembly of the PRJEB12797 data set... | reverse complement strand
AAAGAGATATTTTTTTGATTTGTTTTAGTAGATTAGTTTTTAAGTAGTTTGTTTTAGAAACCGGATGTCGTGATGACAACCGGTTTTTTATTTTGCCTGATTCTTTGGTTATGTCAGGAGAAATGTGTACTTTTGTGGCATGATGAGAAAAATGTGTACCTTGTTAGCCCTGTTGGCGTCGCTCGTGGTGACAGGCCAGCAATACCGTCCCGAGGGACGTGCCTTTGTGTGTGTAAACGGTCAGAACCGCTATACCCGCGCCCTTTATGGCGGTCCTACGGACTATCGAATAGAGACCAGCGACCGTCCCGTGTTTGCCGTTTACAAGAAGAACAACTGTCGTAATGTGCAGTTCCGTGTCAATGGTGTGAAGCTGGACGAGACCGACTACTGCGAGGCTCGCTATCAGGACGGCATGCGCAGTTATCTGGTGCGTCACAAGACGTGGGGTCCGAAGGCTGCGTTGCGCGTGAAGGTGGTAGCCCTGCAGGAGCAGGAAGCTGCCATTTGGCGCTTTCAGGCCTCGGACTTTGCCGGCGAGGTCAAGCTGGATGTCGAGGTTAGCAATATCCGTCGTCCCAAGTTGTCGCGCAATGGCGACCTGGGAGCCGATGTGCGGGATGCTTTCGAGGCTGACGGTAAAGAACCCGTGCAACGCCTGTCAACCACTGTTGACGAGGAGTGCTATGTGTGCTGTGATTTAGTCACAGCATACATTGACAACAGGGCGGAAGACCGCTTCGACGAAGCAGAGCAGGCCATGCGGCTGTTGGCTTCGCGCATAGAGTTTAATACCCCAGATGCTTATATCAACACTTTGGGCAGTGCCTTGGTGGTGGCAGCCGATGGTGACTGGGACGGTAAGACGTGGCTGCATGGTTGCATAGGCTGGCGCATGCCGTTGGCAGGTTGGCGTGCGGGCTATCTGGGCGACGTGTTGGGATGGCCCGACCGCGCAGTCAGCCATTTTGATGCCTACGCCAAGAGTCAGGTTAAGAATGTGCCGCCCCAACAGGGACACCCCACGCAGGACGAGAAGTTGAACATGGCGCGTGCCAAGAAGGAGTGGGGCACGCAGATGTATTCTAACGGTTACATCTGTCGCAACCCCGAACGCAACGACCAGATGCACCACTACGATATGAACCTGAACTATGTGGACGAGTTGCTGTGGCACTTCCAGTATGATGCCGACCGCGCCTATATGCGGAAGATGTGGTCTGTGCTGAAGAGCCATCTGGCCTGGGAGAAGCGCAACTATGACCCCGATGGCGACCATTTGTATGATGCCTACTGCTGTATCTGGGCCTCGGATGCTCTCTACTATAGTGGTGGTGCCGTCACTCACTCGTCGGCCTATAACTACCGTGCCAATCTGCTGGCCGCGCGCATAGCTGAAATGATAGGTGAGGACGGTGCACCTTACAAGACGGAGGCTGAGGCCATTCTCAGGGCGATGAACAGCCGGCTGTGGCTGAAGGACAAGGGCCATTGGGCTGAGTATCAGGACCTGATGGGGCTGCAGCGCGTCCACGAGAGTGCTGCTGTCTGGAGCATCTATACACCTATAGACTGTGGAGCCTGTTCACCAGAACAGGCATACAAGGCCACGAAATACGTGGACGAAGAGATTCCACACATTCCTGTCGGCTCGACGGGACTTCAGACCATAGCAACCTCTAATTGGCTGCCTTACTCATGGAGCATCAATAATGTAGCTGCTGCCGAGGTCATGCACACGGCACTGGCCTACTTCGAGGCTGGTCGTGCCGAGGAGGGCTTCCGTTTGATAAAGGCCAACGTGATGGACCAGATGTACTGCGGACAGTCGCCGGCCAACTTCGGACAGATTAGCCAGTACGATGCTGCCCGTGGCGAGTGCTACCGCGACTTCGGCGACTGCATAGGTATCTCGGCCCGCACACTGCTACAGGGACTTTTCGGCATCCAGCCCGATGCCTTGCAGCGTCGCTGTGTCATCCGTCCGGGGTTCCCCGAGGCGTGGGATTCGGCTTCTGTTCGTACACCTTATATATATTATAAGTACCAACGCTATGGTGACGAGGCCGTCTACGAGGTGACCCAGCATTTCCGTCAGCCCCAGAAAATCATTATCCGCCAGAATCTGGGTCTGGGCAAGTATCGTGACGTGGAAGGAACGTCGGCTACCCATCAGGTCATCCGTGTCAAAGTGCCCGTCCCTCTGCCCGAGGTGCATCTGGCGGATGCCTCGGGACAGGAGCAGGCAGCCGTTCTGGACGAGCCTACGTTCGATGAGAAGTTCCATAAGCAGAACATAGACAAGTTGCTGAATGCCCATGTTACGGACATCTACCGCAACGAGTACCGTTCGCCGCGTCCTCCCTATACCACGTTGCAGATCCCTCTGCAGGGCGTTGGCGACTGGTGTCATCCCACCTACCTGCCTGACATTAACGACTCAGTGTTCCGCTCGCTCATTGTCAAGGACGAGCTGGTGGTCATGGGCGTACCGTTCCGCACGCCTGCCGTGGGTGAGAACATAGCCTTTACATCCCTCTGGGACAACTATCCCGACTCCATCAGCATTGCTGTGAGCGGTTCTGCCCGTCGCGCCTGGCTCTTGATGGCCGGTTCTACCAACCACATGCAAAGTCGCATTGCCAATGGTCTGGTGGTGGCTCAGTACAAGGACGGTACGGCCGACACCCTGCGCCTGGTGAATCCCGACAACTGGTGTCCCATCGAGCGCGACTACTTTGTTGACGGTAAGGCGTTCTGCGCAGCACAGCCCCGTCCTTACCGTGTGGCACTGGCCTCAGGTACGGTGAGCCGCAATCTGGGCGAGGCACTCAAACTGTCTTTCACCAGTCCACAAGGAGCGGAGATAGGTGCCAAGGGTGCCGATGGCGGCGAGATTCCAGGGGGTGCTGCCACCATGCTCTGTATGCCGCTCAATCCGAAGAAGAAGTTGCAGTCACTCACGCTGCGCACGCTCTCCAACGACGTGGTCATCGGACTGATGGCTGTCACGCTACAGTAATAACCTCAAAACAATATTGATTATGAACAACACTCCAACTCCCCACATCGGGGCCAAGTATGGCGACATTGCCGAGACAGTGATTATGGCGGGCGATCCGCTGCGTGTGAAATTTATGGCAGAGACGTTTCTGGATGATGCCGTCGAGTTTAACCATGTCCGTGGTATGCTGGGCTACACTGGCTACTACAAAGGCAAGCGGGTAAGTGTCATGGGACATGGCATGGGTGGCCCCTCGATGGGCATCTACAGCTACGAGCTGTATCACTTCTATGGTGTGGAGACCATTATCCGCGTGGGTTCCGCCGGCTCGTTACAGGAAGACCTGCATGTAGGCGACTTGGTGCTGGCTATGGGCACATGTACGGACTCCAACTATGGACAGCAGTATGGGCTGAACGGTGTGTTTGCTCCTATTGCCGACTTTGGCTTGCTGCGTCAGGCCGCTGAGGCGTGTGACCGCCTGGGCTACCACTACCGTGTAGGCAATCTACTCTCGTCAGACGTCTTCTATCATGAACACCCGTTGAATCAGGAATGGATTAACATGGGCGTCCTGGCCAAGGAGATGGAAATTGCGACCCTCTATATGAATGCTGCCCGTGCCGGCAAGCGTGCCTTGGGCATCTGCACCATCTCTGACCATATCATCACAGGCGAGGTGACGACAGCCGAAGAACGTCAGACGACATTCACCAAGATGATGGACGTGGCCTTCTCGCTCCTGAAGGATTAGTACTTTTAGTACCTTTGGGAACTATCAGATAGTTTACTTGAGGTAAAAGCATGTTTCGCCTCAGGTAAACTTTTATTTTCTCAGGCAAATTGTTAAACAAAACTAAAGCAGGTTTGGTTTTCGTACTTTGAGGTGTATAGGTTAATGACAGCAAGACTCAAAGGAATGGACAAAAGCGCATTTGAACAGCAGGCCCGCACGTGGCGGCAGAAGGCTCTCATGGTGAGCCACAGCTGCGGGGCGGGCCGTGACGAGGCAGAGGACGTCGCACAGGACGTGATGCTCCGCCTGTGGCAGATGCGCGACGAGCTGGCAGACGGTGCGAAGGTAGAGGGGCTGGTGACACTGATGGCCCGCCACCTGACGCGTAACCACCAGCGCCGCCGACCGTCCGAACAGCTGGACGAAGCCGCGGTTGTCGCCCTCGGCACCGGTCCGCACGAACTGCTGGAGACGAAAGAGAACGAAGCATGGCTGGCCGTCCGGCTGCAACGGTTGCCCACCACCCAGCGCACCTTATTGTATATGCGGCAGGTAGAGCGCCGCAGCCATGAAGAGATAGCCCGCCTGCTGGGCATTGAGCTGACATCGGTCAGCACCCTTCTGGCCCGCGCTCGCCGCTCTCTATTAGAAGACATTAAACGACGAAACCAGATATGAGACAGTACACCAAGACATACATCAACGAACTGCTGAAAAAGTTCATGGATGGCACGACGACCCTTGCTGAGGAAGACGTGCTGAGCAACTACTTCCTGCAGCAGCGCGATGTGCCTCAGGAGTGGCAGGACTACCGCCAGCTGTTTGCAGAGTTGGAGGCCATGAAGCCACAGGCAGGTAATGAACAGCAGGCTGAGTCCAGACCCGTCCGGCGCCGTTGGTTGCGCTGGAGTGCTGCGGCTGCGGTGGTAGGCATTCTCTTTGCTGCCATGTTATGGCAGCCTGCAGAACCTACTGCCCCCACGGTCCCCACGGTCCTTACTGCCCAGGATGACCGCGAGGACACCGTCCTACGCCCCGAGCCTCCCAACCAAGAGGTCGCCCCCGACTCGACGGCCCTTCGTCGAATGCTGGATAAGAAATATCCACCCAAGCGCAGCCGCCGCAGTCTGCGCAAACCCGAGCCCACCATCACAGACTACGACAAGGGCTATGTGTTGATGGCCCGGATGCAGCAGGAGCAGCAGCAGGTGGAGCAGCAGATAGCACAGACCCGTCAGGAAATCATCCGTGCCCAACTGACGGCAGCCGGCTACGTGGCTATACAACAAGAAGATGGTACCATTATCTATATTGACGAACCTAAAGAATATTTTGCATATGAAGAGTAAGAAACTATTAGTAGCAGCCGTGCTGATGCTCACGGCTACGGCAGCCCTCGCACAGCAACACATCCAGGAAGCCTTCGACGCCCTGCGCCAGGACAAGGTACAGAAGGAGATATGGTCGAAGCACTCAGTGGAGAAAGACCCTGACACGGGACTGATGGAGGGACTGGAAGACACCTACGACTTCCTCATCGTCGAACCGTCAAGGAGACGACTGGTGGAGAACATTCAGAAGGCATTCCGGCAAGATGAAGGAAAGGCCTACAGCGTCAGCTCCGGAACGCACGGCAATGCAGAGAACTTCGTCTCGCTGGCCGTTGGCGATAGCAACAAGGGTGGGGTGGCCATAGGTCTGATGAATGGCTCTAACTGGATCTACGCCTGTTTTCTCGACCCTGACGACTCGTTGCGCCGCTACCGCTACGCTTACGCCCTGGAGTGGGTGGACGACGGCGACAAGCTGAGGGGACGCATAGCCAAGACCTATGCCACCACGCAGAAGTATCGTCAAGGTAATACCATGTCACGCCGTGCCATTACCCTCAACGGCAATGCCCTGCAGGTGCTTGAGGGACTGGGCAGCAGTTTTAGCTTCAGCACCAGCGAGAAGTCGTCCGAGACGTGGCTGACAGAGTTCAATACCTACAAGAACCTTTTCCTGAGACACCCCGAAGGCACTGCCGCCAATAGCTATGTGACGCAGATATACAAGCTGTGCAAGGATGCCAAGTCGCTGGAGGATGTGGAGAAGAACATGATAGCCACGGAGATAGAAAAACTGAAAAAGAATACCAAGGACGAATTTATCCAACAGTTGTTCGATATGAGTATCGAACGGTTAAAGAAGTAACCCTACAGACATGAAATACTACAAATTCTTATGCCTTTCGCTGCTGTTGGCAGCGGAAGGCGGAACCCTCGCGGCCCAAGCGCAAGTCTCCGCAACGCCTCATACGCAACCCCCTGCAACGCCTCAGACGCAAGCCCCCGCAACGAATACAAAGAGTGATTCCACTACTGTGCCACGCGATTCGGTCGCGTGGTCCCAGGACCTCGACGGCATCGTGGTCAAGGCCCAGCGCCAGCTCATCAAGCAGGAGATAGACCGCATAGGCTACGACGTCCAGGCCGACGAGGAGTCACGGACGCAGACCGTAATGGACATGCTGCGCAAGGTGCCGATGGTGACCGTCGACGGAGAGGACAACATTCTGGTCAAGGGCAACTCGAACTTCAAGGTCTACAAGAACGGCCACTTGGACCCTTCGCTGACCAAGAATGCCAAGGAGGTGCTGAAGTCGATGCCTGCCTCAATGGTGAAGCGCATCGAGGTCATCACCGACCCGGGAGCCCGCGAGGATGCCGAGGGTGTGGATGCCATTCTGAACCTGGTCATGATGGACGGCTCTAAGTTGGCCGGTGTGACGGGTGTGGTCAACCTGTACTACAACTCGCTGAACCATCCTAACCTCTACACCTCGCTGACCGGACAGGTGGGCAAGCTGCTGCTTTCAGGCAACTACGGCTATGGCGGCATGTCGCGACGCGAGACAGGAAACCGCTCTGAGACAGACCGCACGTTCGTCGCCTCGGGCAACCGCCTGTTGAACTCTTCGGAAGGTTGCAATCCCGGTGGCATCCACTTTGGCGACATCAATGCCAGCTACGACATAGACTCCCTCAACCTGCTGTCGGCATCGTTTGGCGGCTACTTCTATAAGCTCAATGTGCAGGGCGACAGCCAGACGTCGCTCTACGATGCGGCGGGGGAGCCGCTCTACGGCTTCAGCAACCACTACTGGATGCCCGGCTACAGCCATCAGTCATGGAACGGTCGTTTGGACTATGAGCATAGGACGCGTCGTGAGGGCGAGCGGTTCACTCTCTCGTACATGCTTGCCCTGACGCGTCAACATACAGACCAGGAGAATGAATATACCAGCCTGGTCAACGCTCCCTTCCCCTACGACTGGTCGTTGCAGACTGAACGCGAGCGGTTTACGGAGCACACGTTGCAGGCCGACTGGCTGCGCCCGTTGGGCAACGGTCACCAGCTGGAGGTAGGTACCAAGTACATTGACCGCAACAACAACAGCCACAGCACCCAGGACTTTCGCAATACCGTGCCTACGACGGACCGTGCCTTCGAGCATGCAACGCGGGTGCTGGGCCTCTATGCCGACTACATCTATCAAAAGGACAAGTGGTCGGCCCGTGCGGGTCTGCGCTACGAGTACAGCTACATGCGGGGCAGCTATCCCGACGGTACGGGAGAGACCTTTACTCACCGTCTGAGCGACTGGGTACCGCAGGCCACGTTGAAGTATCAGCTGACGGATGCGCAGTCGCTGAAGCTGAACTACACCACCAGCATCAACCGTCCGGGCATCTCCTATCTGAACCCTGCCGTCACCACGTCGCCCAGCGTCGTACAGCAAGGAAACCCGTTGCTGGTCAGCTCGCATACGCAGCGCATCAACCTCATTTATATGTACGTCGGTCGGCGGTTGACGTTGCAGTTGGCTCCCGGTTGCCATTTCTTCAGCAACGGCATCACCACCGTCCAGACGACCGAGGGCGATGTGCGACATGTGACCTATGACAACGTGCAACGCTACCGCCGGCTGACTTTCGAGCAGTATGCACAGTGGCGTCCTTGGGACGGCACGACGCTGGTCTTGAACAACACCCTGCGCTACGAGCACAGCGAGAACCCCAACCTGGGCTACCGCACCTTCGGCTGGTCAGACAACTACTATGTCAATCTGACGCAGAAGCTGCCGTGGAAGCTGCAGTTGTCGTTGAGCGCCTACGGCAAGATAGGTCATAATCCTGTCAATGTCTATTACGTGCAGCACTCGTGGTATGGCTATTATGCCGGCATTCAGCGCTCCTTTCTCAAGGACGACCGGCTGACGGTACGCCTTATGACCAACGACCCGTTTGACACCTGGACCGGATATACCAACGAAGGTGTCAACGGCGACTTCCGCGACTTTTCCACCTCGTGGCGTCGAGGACGCCAGTTTGCCGTCTCTGTCAGTTGGCGCTTCGGCTCCTTGAAGGCCAGCGTCAAGAAAGCGGCGCACTCGATAGAGAACGACGACGTGGTAGGCGGCATCACGAAGGGAAACTGACGGGCAGAGACAATTTTTTTCCCTTTTCCCTCTTCCTTTTTCCCTTTATTTCGTACCTTTGCAGGCAGTTATGAAGCACTATACTGACCTGTTTGTCGATTTTGACGATACGCTGTACGACACGCACGGCAATGCCGTGATAGCCTTGCACGAATTGTTCGACGCCTTGCATCTGGAGCGCTGGTTCCCGGATGCGGGCGTCTTTTACGACCGCTACTGGGAGGCCAACATCGACCTGTGGACACGCTACTCGCGTGGCGAGATTACCCGCGACTACCTTATCGTAGAGCGCTTCCGCCGCCCGCTCCTTGCGAGTGAGATATATAAAGCGGAAGCAAATTCTTCACTTTCCACTTCTCACTTTTCACTTCAAATGAGCGACCTTTTCCTGGACTTCTGCTCATCGAAACCTGGACTGGTGGAGGGTGCCCGTGAACTGATGGACTACCTGAAGAGCCAGGGCTATCGCCTGCACATGTGCAGCAACGGTTTCCACGAGGTGCAGTACAAGAAGTTGCGCGCCTGCGGGCTGCACGACCACTTCGACACCATCGTGCTCAGCGAGGACGCGGGTGCCAACAAACCCTCGGCACAGTTCTTCGACTATGCCGTCAGCCGGTCGAAGGCACAGAAGGCAACGACGCTCATGATAGGAGACAACTTCCAGACCGATATCCTGGGTGCCAAGCGCTACGGGCTGGCTGTGGCTTACTTTAACCGCTATCCTGAATACCCTGCCGCGGAGCCCGTCGACTACGAGGTGACGCAGCTGCGCCAGCTGATGGATATCCTGTAGAAAAGTTAATAAAGAATAAGGCAGCAGCAAATTCTTCACTCTTCACACTTCACTCTTCACTAAAATTCGTACCTTTGCACCGAGAATATGCAGAAACTATTAGAACTCTATAGGCAATGGAGTGGGGCAGCGCCACAGGACGTGACGAAACTGCCGGGTGCCGGCAGCAATCGTGAGTACTATCGTATGACCGATGCACAGGGGCAGACCGTTGTGGGATGCATTGGAACCAGTCGCGACGAGAACCATGCCTTTGTCTATCTGGCACAACACTTTACGAAACGCCAGCTCCCCGTCCCGACGGTGCTGGCTGTGAGCGACGACGAGCTGCGCTACCTGCAGACCGACCTGGGCACAGTGTCGCTGTTCGATGCCATTCGTGGCGGACGCGAGGCAGGTGGCCGCTACACGCTGAAGGAGCAGGAGCTGCTGCGCCGGACCATCCGCGAGCTGCCCAACATCCAGCTGCGGGGTGCCCGCGAGCTGGACTTCACCAACTGCTATCCACAGCCTGCCTTCGACACCGACTCCGTGCTCTTCGACCTCAACTACTTCAAGTACTGTTTCCTGAAGGCCACCGAGCTCGACTTCCACGAGCTGAAGCTCGAAGCCGACTTCCGTCTGCTGGCCAAGGACCTGACGGCGGCTGACGACACACAGTGCTTCCTCTATCGCGACTTCCAGGCCCGCAACGTCATGCTCGATGCTGACGGCAAGCCCTACTTCATCGACTTCCAGGGCGGTCGCCGCGGCCCTTACTACTACGATCTGGCCTCGTTCCTCTGGCAGGCCAGTGCCAAGTATCCTCACAAGCTGCGTCGCGAGCTGGTTTACGAATACTACAATGCCTTGAAGCAGTACACCGAGGTACCGTCACCCCATCGCTTCGTCGAGCGCCTGTCGTTCTTCGTGCTCTTCCGCCAGTTGCAGGTGCTGGGTGCCTACGGCTTCCGCGGCTACTTTGAGCGCAAGGCTCACTTCATAGAGAGCATCCCGCCCGCCATGCAGAACCTGCGTGAACTGCTCAGCGAGCGCAACTTTCCCTATCCTTATCTGGTCAGTATCCTGACACAGCTCACCGAGCTGCCCCGCTTCCGCCAGACCACGGCCACGGCCACCCGCGCCGACGGCTACAAGACCACAGACAACAATCCCTATAAGCCCCATCCGCAGGACGGCCCGGCCACGTTCTCCAAGTACGACGCTCAGGGCCCGCTCGTGGTGCGCGTCTTCAGTTTCTCCTACGGCAAGGGCATCCCCGCCGACGAGTCGGGCAATGGCGGTGGCTACGTGTTCGACTGCCGCAGCACGCACAACCCCGGTCGCTACGAGCCCTACAAAAAACTGACGGGACTCGACGAGCCTGTCATCCGCTTCCTCGAGGACGATGGCGAGATACTCACCTTCCTCGACTCGGTTTATAAGCTGGCCGACGCTCATGTGCGCCGCTACATCCAGCGCGGTTTCACGTCGCTCATGTTCTGCTTCGGCTGTACCGGTGGTCAGCACCGCTCGGTCTATTCGGCCCAACATCTGGCCGAGCACATCCACCAGAAGTTCGGCATCGAGGTGCGCGTCTGTCACCGCGAGCAAGGCATCAACCAAATACTCCAGGCCCTATGAGACAAGCAATGATACTGGCGGCCGGACTGGGCACCCGGCTGAAACCGCTGACCGACACCATGCCCAAGGCGCTGGTCCCCGTGGGGGGCGTGCCCTTGCTCGACCTCAACATACGCCGTCTGCAGCAGCAGGGCTACGCCCGCTTCGTGGTCAATGTGCACCACTTTGCCCAGCAGATAGTAGACCATGTCGGCACCACCTATCCGCAGGACGATGCCCGTAGTCCGCACATCCTTATCAGTGACGAGACAGACCAGCTGTTGGAGACAGGCGGCGCCCTGAAGCGGGCACAGTCGCTGTTTCGCGACGACGAGCCTATCCTGATTCACAACGTCGACATTCTGGACAACGTGGACTACGACTGGTTCCGTCGCCAGCACCTGGCCGACGAGGATGCCGTGCTGCTGGTCAGCCGCCGCAAGACCAAGCGCTACTTGCTCTTCGACAATGCTATGCGCCTCATGGGCTGGACCAATGTCGAGACGGGCGAGGTGAAGTCACCCTATCCCTGGCTACGTTCCGCCGACTTTACCATTGATGACCAACTACAAGTCAAGGCGGAAGCAAATTCTCTCGTTGAGGGTGTGGCGTTGCATTCTTCGCCCTTCACTTTTCACTCTTCACTCCAGGCTTTTGCCTTCTCGGGCATCCACAGCTTGTCACCACGCTTGTTCCCGCTCATGGACCGTTTCCCCGACCGCTTTGGCATCATCGATTTCTACCTGAGTGTCTGCCACCGTTCCCGCATCGTAGGCCTCCCGAAGGACGACCTACGGGTGCTCGACGTCGGCAAGCTCGACACGCTGCAAGAGGCAGAGCGTTTTTTAAGCGACAACGGATTTTACGAATTAAACAAATAACACATCTATGCAACAGAAGATTATCATCTTGGATTTCGGCTCGCAGACCACACAGCTCATAGGCCGTCGTGTGCGCGAGCTTGACACCTTCTGCGAGATTCTTCCGTACAACAAGTTCCCACAGGACGACCCCAGCGTCATTGGCGTCATCCTCTCCGGCTCGCCCTACTCGGTGCACGACCCCGAGGCCTTCAAGGTCGACCTGAGCCAGTTTGTGGGGCGCCTGCCCGTTCTGGGCATTTGCTACGGAGCACAGTTCATCAGCCACACCCTTGGCGGACGTGTGGAGAAGGCTGACTCTCGCGAGTACGGACGTGCCCATCTGGAGACGGTGGACACAGAGAATCCCCTCTTCCGTGGCTTCGACCAGCACTCGCAGGTATGGATGAGCCATGGCGACACCATCACCGCCATCCCCGACGGCTTCCAGGTCATCGGCTCCACGAAAGATGTGAAGAATGCCGCCTTCTACTGCCCTCCCGGCACAGCGGTAGCAAATTCTCTCTTTGAGAGTGTGGCGTTGCATTCTTCCCTCTTCCCTCTTCCCTCTTCACTTACGAAAGGCGTCTGGGCCGTGCAGTTCCACCCTGAGGTGTACCACACCACACAGGGCAAGCAGCTGCTCAAGAACTTCGTGGTCGACATCTGCGGTTCGCGCCAGGAGTGGAGTGCCGCCTCGTTTGTAGACACCACCGTGGCTGAGCTCAAGCAGCAGCTCGGCCAGGACCGCGTCATACTGGGACTGTCGGGAGGTGTCGACTCGAGTGTGGCCGCCGTGCTGCTCAATCGAGCCATCGGCCAGCGCCTCACCTGCATCTTCGTCGACCACGGCATGCTGCGTAAGAACGAGTTCCAGCAGGTCATGGACGACTATCGCTGCCTGGGCTTGAACGTCATCGGCGTTGATGCCTCGAAGAAGTTCTTCAGCGACTTGGCAGGCGTCACCGACCCAGAGCAGAAGCGCAAGATCATCGGTCGCGACTTCGTGGAGGTGTTCAATGCAGAGGCCAGAAAGATTACCGACGCCCGCTGGCTGGCACAGGGCACCATCTATCCCGACCGCATCGAGTCGCTCAACATTACAGGCAAGGTCATCAAGAGCCATCACAACGTAGGTGGACTGCCCCGCGAGATGCACCTGCAGCTGTGCGAACCCCTGAAGTGGCTCTTCAAGGACGAGGTGCGCCGCGTAGGTCGTCAGCTCGAGATGCCCGAGCACCTCATCACGCGCCATCCCTTCCCCGGTCCCGGTCTGGCCGTCCGCATCCTCGGCGACATCACCCCCGAGAAGGTGCGCATCCTGCAGGACGCTGACGACATCTATATCCGCGGCCTGCGCGACTATGTCGACACCGACGGTGAGACCCTGTATAACAAAGTATGGCAGGCAGGTGCCATACTGCTCTCTACCGTCCGCAGCGTCGGCGTCATGGGCGATGAGCGCACCTACGAACACCCCGTAGCCCTGCGTGCCGTCACCTCGACCGATGCCATGACCGCCGACTGGGCCCATCTGCCCTACGACTTCATGGCCCGTGTGTCCAACGAGATCATCAATAAGGTACGCGGCGTCAACCGCGTCTGCTACGACATCTCGTCCAAGCCACCCGCAACCATCGAGTGGGAGTAAAAAAGGTGGCGTTTTAGCCTTTTCCCAACGAATCAACGAGCCTCAGACTTCGGTTTGGGGCTCGTTGTATTTCGGGGAGGGTACCAATGAACAAGGAATAGCGATGCATGGGCCTTATGGCGGAGGGGTTATTACTCAAATGAAAATAAATCTTAATTTATTTTGCACTTTACTCGGTTTGCACTACCTTT
>ERZ842401.5899-NODE-5899-length-13328-cov-6.583967_pt1 | contig 13328 bp, 13 predicted proteins | sample MGYA00521270_ERZ842401 | MGnify/ENA primary metagenome ERZ842401 (study PRJEB31892, sample SAMEA3878208) | bioreactor metagenome | biome: Moose rumen | place: Sweden | collected 2011-10 | study: EMG produced TPA metagenomics assembly of the PRJEB12797 data set... | reverse complement strand
ACGTTGATTCGGCAGTTTGAAAAGAATCTCCATAGCCCTAGCTATAGCCTAGCAACACGAGCTCAAGGCAGGAGCAAACTGTCCGGATCCGTATCCAGATCGGACAGCAGTCTGAGATACGGGGACGTCAGCTCAGGACTCCCGACGAGATACACGTCCTTGGAGGTGGGGTCATACTCCAAGCTGAGCCTGCGCAGCTTGATGGCCTGACCGTCTATCGTGTCGGAGTACTGCCCGTATGTCTTCTTCAGACGAGCATTGATGCTCGTCTTGAGCGACACCACCAGCGATATGATGAATATCATTGCACATTCACGTTCCGGTGTCCTGAGATACACGGTATCCACGCCGGATCCCGACTTCATCATGCGGAAGATCCACTCGACATTGTACTCCTGCAGGTATGTTGCGACCACCTCCTCGGCGGTCGCGCCGAAGCGCGGATTCCCATTCTCCGAGGGATCGGGATTCCCTAATCTGGCCGGGAGGTTTGTTAGCAGCACTTGGATGCCCTGGTCCTGCGCCATCAAGGAGGCGATTTCCTCACAGACCTCAAATGTCGGTTCGACCGTCCAGCATTGCCGGTCCCCAGGGGCCCAATCCTTCGGCGGCCTCCCTCTCTTCCCCCACTTCTCCTTGACGATGACACTCCTGTAGTTGGCCTGGATGCTGAACGGTATCGGGCCCAGGGACTCGATGATGCCAGTTATGGCATCATCCGCCTCTTCCCTAGAGTCGAATATGTGGCCCTCGATCCCATCAAGTGCCTTGACCAGCTTTGCTTTCGATTTGTCGATGAGATCCTTGGCGAACTTCTCGGTCTTGGCCGTGAACTCATAGGCCACGACCCGCAGGGGTCCGTTGACGGTATCCATCGTCCCGTCGTATGCAGTCATCCCCTTGCGGGATGACTTCGACATCCGCTTCTTTGCGACATCAACCACCCTTTCCGCCAGCTTGTCCGAGTAGTTCTTCGGGACCTTCAGGACGAAACCGAAACCGCCGTCGATCAGATCGTCGATAAGGTTCTGATCGGTCATCTTCGAGTCGGCAACGATGGTATACAGGCTGGGGTCCACCCTGTCGCGAATGAAATCGATTGCCTCCTTATCCATCTGTTTGTCAGAGGTATTGCCGTCATAGGGCTTGGAGAACACGAGCTCCCCATTGCCATTGGCCACCCCCAGGACATCGTATTGCCTGACATTGTTCTGCTTGGTCTTCGAATTCCCGCCAAAGGCGGGAATCGGGCAATCTTCGGCGACGTTCTCGGGAACATCCCCGTAGTATGCGAAGTTGGTCTCATCGATGAACAGCATATTGGATTCGAGACCGAAGTAACCGCTGCACAGCTCATGACACTTCCATGTCAGTTCGTCCCTGTCCAATTCGTAGATGGCGTCGAGACTGCGGGAGATGCTGGTGGCATTGATGTTCTTCGGATCTATCCTGCTGTTGAACATCTTCTGTGTAGGGGTGCCTACATAGTACGACGAGTAGTTCATCACTGCCGGTTTCTGTTCGCCCTCGAAGAGGACCCCTGCTACGACCTCTATGCAATTGGATGGCTTGACTATGCTCCTGCTGCTGGGGCAGTAGCTGTCGATCAGGCCGCTGATGCCGATCCTCTTCATCAGGTGCGGCCCGAGGGCCGCCATCGCTGGGATTCTCTGGCGTTCGCTCTCACAGACTTTGAATGACATGGTAGTATCTGTTAATATTTGATTTCGTGTTACTTTGTTAAGGCTATTTTTGGTATCTGGGTATATAATTTGTTTTAAATAAAGATAGCATTTTATATATAAAATAATATCTGTAATTGGAACGAACGGGTATCTGGGTTAGCGGACGCTATCGCTAAATCAACAAAAACGGGCCAGAATCCGATCAAAAATCAAGAGTTTTGGGCAAAATCAAATCAAAAATGAAACTGCCGAATCAACGATTTAAATGTTCAAAACGGGAAATTTTGTCCGGTGAGGAAAAATGGTTGAAATGACACCAGCAAGACGTGCCCTAGCTGGAGTGCTAGGCGGACGTGTAGATTATGTACCCCCAGCAAACCCACTCGCACAAACGACCAAGGAGCTTATGGAATGGTGTGGGGCATCATGGCCCAAGGCCCACAGGGACCCCAAGATGATGGCGGACCTGGCGGCAGCACCGTACGAAGTCTGCGGAATCGAAGCTGCAAGGCCTCAGTTCGATATCTCTCTCGAAGCAGAGGTATTGGGATGTAAGTTGGATTGGGAGAAACCCGACAGGCCCCCAGTTACCGGACCTGCCTATAAGGATCCCAAGGACATCACATGGGACGACAAGTTCTACGAGAAAGATAGGGCTGCAGTTGTCCTCGAAGCAATCAACATCCTTCGTAACAGATACGCAGGAGAACTCCCGATCATCCCCGTCATAACGGCCCCTTTCACCGTGGCCGGACACATCATGGGTGTCGAGAAGCTGGTCATGATGACCGTAACGGACCCCGAGAGGGCACACGCTGCCATCGACGCTGCGACTGACTTCTGTATCGAGTATGGAAGGCAGATGGTCGCAGCAGGAGCTCACATCCTGTTCCCCGCGGATCCCTCGGCATCCGGAGATCTCATCTCCCCCGAGACATACGAGGAATATGTTCTCCCGTACCATCAGAAGTTCGCAAGGGCGGTCAGCGCACCGAAGATCCTGCACATGTGCGGACACACCGAAAAGCTTCTCCCGCTGGTCAAAAAGAGCGGAATGGACTGCTTCTCCTTCGACGCACCCCCGGCATGGTTCGTAAGGCAGGAACTCGGCAACGAGATGCAGTGCCTCGGAAGCCTGGATGTTATCGACCTGATGCCCAACGGAACCCCTGAGCAGGTATACGCCAGGACCCAGCAGTGTATCCGTGAGGGAGTCAACGTCGTCGGTACAGCATGCGATGTGTCGAACGGAACCCCTCTGGCCAACCTCAAGGCATACGTGCAGGCCTGTAAGGATACCCCCGTACCTGACCCGGCAGATGCAGACGACTGCGTCCGTGCATACGGAAGGGCCAAGGCGAAGTACCTCAAAGAATACGGAGATTACCAGCCCGAAGGAGGTGTGTTCTGATGCAGATGGATATCGCAATGCAGAAGGTCGAGAAGATGCGCATCGAGGACCCGGTCAGGTTCAACAGACTGGTCCACGAGGGAATGGCCATCGAGCTCGGCATCATGTCGCCCGCGGACAAGAAATCGAAGAACGCGGAGAAGCTCAAGGAGGAGTTCTTCCCCAATGATGCCGCCTACCGCGAGATCGCACAGGGAGTCCTTGATGGAAAGAGGGCCGTTGTGGAACCCAAAGTCAAGGAGCAGATCAAGGCAGGAAAGGATCCCGTCGACATTGTAACCAACGCACTGATGCCTGGAATCACCGTCCAGTGTGAGATGTATGATCTCGGATTGTCCTTCGTGCCCGAGATCCTGATGTCCAACGATGCGATGCAGGCTGGAATCAAGATCTGTCAGGACAAGATTGGACAGGTGCCCAGCAAAGGAGTCATCGCTTCCTTCGTTGCGGCCGGAGATCTGCACGACATCGGTAAGAACATCTGTGCCGCCATCCTTAGGGCTAACGGATACACCGTCATCGATATCGGTAGGGATGTCCCTAAGGAGAAGGTCCTTGAGATCGTGAAGAAGGAGAACGTGAAGCTCGTGTGCGGATCGACCCTCATGTCCACCACCAAACCCGGACTCGTGGATACCTCGCTCCTGCTCGAACTCGAGAAGACCGGAGTCTCCGTCGCATGCGGAGGAGCTGCCGTCTCCAAGGCATTCGTCGACACCTTCACCAACTCGATGTATACCAAATCCCCGCTCGAGACCGTCCACACTGCCGCCAAGATCATGGAAGGTAAGAAGTGGAACGAGCTTAGGGCCTGAAACGATAACACCAAACCGGACGGGGCCTTTGCCCCGTCCATTGACCCTCGGACATGACAAGATACGCTATAGCTTTGGACATCGGGACCAGCGGTATCAGAGGTCAGTTGCTAGACCTCGAATCCAAAAAAGTGGTAAGGACGTGCATCACGACCAGGAATCCGATACCTGGTTGTAACGTCATGGACCACATGTCGTTTGCCATCCAATACGGTCAGGAGCTGGCCCATCAAGTCCTTGTTGATGCGGTCAGGCAGATCGTCTCGAAGCTGTCCGCGGATAGACCGGAGAGGATCGCCGTCTGCGGCAATCCGATCCAACTGTCATTGTTCGAGGGTATCGATATCCGTGACCTGGCGTATGCCGGGGAGAACAAACTCAAGATAGAGGGTATCGAGCGCAAGGACCGTGCCGGCCATGTGACCGACGGAGAGTTCCTCGGACTTCCCGGGGTGCAGGTCATAATCCCGCCTGCCGTGAGGCACGAGATCGGGGCAGATGCCCTGGCGATGATGCTCAAATCAGGATTCTTGGACGACGATTACTGTATGGTCACCGATTACGGCACCAATGCAGAGATGGCTCTCAAGGTGGGAGATAAGATCTACACCGGATCGGCTGCGGCCGGACCGGCCATGGAAGGACAGCAAATCGGCAGCGGAATGATAGCAGGGCCCGGAGCACTGAGCGACCTGGTCCGCGAACCGACCGGATGGAGGTCGAAGGTCCTGAACGACAGACTCGTCCCCCAGGACGGTCCCGTCCTGAACATACGCAGCGACATGACCAGCAACGACGGTGCGATTCCTTCGGGAATAACCGGTACCGGAGTCGTCGCTCTGGTTTACGCCTGCCAGAAGGATGACCGTGTAGAGGATGCTAAGATCAGAAACGATTCAGTCCGCATCACCCGCAGGATAAAGTTCACCACCAATGATTACAAAGAAGCAGGCAAAGCCCTCGGTGCGATCCGTGCTGGACATCTCACCCTCATGATAACCGCAGGTGTAGACCCACAGGAGATCGGCAAGATGTACATGGCAGGTGCCTCGGGGACCTATGTGGATCCCGTCAAGGCGAAGGCCGTTGGACTCGTACCTCCGGATTCCAAGAAGGTATACCAGGTCGGTAACACCTCCCTGGAATTGGCGAAGGACCTTGCTTTCAACCCCGACATGCTGAACGAGCTCGAGGAACTCCGCAAGAAGCTGGTCACCGACCACATAATGTTCGCCTCGTGTGATACCTTCCGCGACCTGTACACCTATGAGTTCGGATACTGGAACGACGGTATGCCGCTGAACCGCTACAGACGCGGTCTGGAGCGCTACGGCGTAGAAGGATACCTTGACAGGGAGACCCCGACGGATATCACCAAGCTCTACGAGACCGACATCCACGATATGGGTGAGTCCCTGGACATCCTGGACCTCTCGCCTGTAATGACCTCCGAATGGGACTGTTCCGCCTGCAGCAAATGCGTGAACGGGTGTCCCGAGAAGGCGCTTTCCCTTTCAGATGAAGTGTTCTCAATACGCACCGGATACTGTCTCGGTACCAGCTGCCAGAGGTGTCAGGAGAACTGTCCCGAGCACAAGTTCGATTATTCCTCTTTCAGAATGGATTGAGAAATCCCGATCAGCGGGAGAGGATGTACTTAATCGCCTCGTTGGCAAGATTCATACCGAACACGGCAGGTACTGTCGGAAGGGAACCTAACACGCTCTTACCGTGATCGTCCTTCTCCAACGGTTTGATAACTGGAGGCTCCATGGAACATACCGCGGTGATCCTCGATGTGTCCTTACTCCTGAGAGCTTTCCTCACTGATGCTGCAAGAGGACATACGGACGTCTTCATTATCGGAGCCACCCTGACCGCCTGCGTATCCGTATGGAGCGCGGCACCCATGGATGAGAATGTTACGATCCCTCTGTCGCAGAGGGCTTCCAGAAGCGCTATCTTGTTGCGGACGGTATCAATCGCATCGACCGCCAGATCGAACTCCCCGTCGATGATCATCGGGACGGTCTCCTCCGATACCAATGTGTCCATACCTTCAATCTCGATATCGGGATTTATCTCCCTTGCCCTCTCGCAGGCTACCTCGACCTTTGGCCTCCCTATAGTCTTGGTGGTGGCGAGTATCTGACGGTTCATATTGCTCTCGGAGAAGATGTCATGGTCGACCACCCTGATGTGCCCCACTCCGGCACGTACGAGACCTTCCAGGGCGTAACCCCCGACCGCTCCGCAGCCGACCAGCAGAACAGAAGCATCGTTCAGTTTCCTGATTCCTTCTTCGCCCACTATGAGTCCGGTCCTCTGCGACAAGCCGCTCATCCAAATATCCTCCCTAAATTCTGCTCAGCTGTCGATAGCAGCTCATCTGCCGATCTTCCGATAATGTTGCCGAGCCTACTTGCGAAATCCCTCATGCCCGAGAAGTCCTTCCCGCAGTTGGGTGAATCGGTCTCCAGCAATAGTCTATCCTCCGGGATCGCATCCATGAGCCTCTTGACCCTCATGTCCGATCTGGAGAGCAATCTTGGAGAGATGGAGAAATAGCATTCCAATTCCGAATACGGTTTCAGATAACTGTCCGAACCGTATGAATGAAGAATAATAGCCTTCAGCTTCCTGCCCCTGAGCGACTCCAGCACCATCTTCTCGCATCCGATGTCATGAACAGAGACGACACGGTTGAAATGCTCCGCGAGATCCAGCTGCTGTATGAACACCATGGTCTGACCTAGTATCTGTCCCCTCTTGTTGTCCATCCCGATCTCCCCGACCTGAGCGGTCGGATCATTGGTGAGGATATCGAAGAGACGCTTCTTGTTCTCCAGGGTCCAGTCCTCCACATACCATGGATGGATACCATAGGATTTGATCATCCTCGGATCATCTATCGCCAGCTGCCTGTCCCATTCATCCGCCTTGGCCACGCATGATACCATGCGCTTAAGCTCCCCGTAATCGGAGTAATTGTCGGGGACATCTTCGATACCGTGCAGATGTGAGTCTATCATCAGAACCATGCATCCAGGGATTTCTGCTTCTTCCTGATCGATTCTGCCTTGCGTGCGGCCTCGATCTTATTGATCACGTTGTTGACCCTGTCCTCGGAGAAACCGTACTCCGTCATGAGGTCCAGCACGCCCTGCCTGTCCAGCTCTCTGATCTTCACGCTGTAGTCGTCGGACCTGGGGCCGTTGAGGAAGATCTCCCTGACCTCCTCGTACTCGGGGATGTCGATATCGGTGGCCTCCATGACCTTCTCCAGGCTTCCGTGCTTCTGGATGAGCTTCAGTCCCTTCTTGGGACCGATACCGTCGACACCGGTGTTGAAATCGGTACCGATCATCATGCAGACGTCCACCAGTTGTTCCCTGGTGATACCGAGCGATTGGAGCATCTCGTTGGAATCGATGAGCTCCGTGTTTACATCCTTGTAGATCTGCTTGCCGGGGACCTTACGCCTTCCCGTTATGGTCATGTTCCTGACCAGGAGCGGTGCCCCGAAGAGTATTGAATCGAAATCCTGCGACGCTGCAGCATATACATCGCCCTTCTCGCACATGTAAGCGGCCTGGGCCTCTCCGTCGCTTGGGGCCTGGATCACAGGCAATCCCATGAGGGTGAGCAGCTTCTTGGACGTCTCCAGGATCTCGGGGGTCATCCTTGCGGTCTGCTGCGCCTTGGAGAATGCCTTCTTCATATCGCCTTCGGCCAGAGCCTTCTCGTACTCCTGCTTGGCCTTCTCCCTTCTGGCGATCCTCTCTTCGATGGTGCCGGCCTTGAGCTCATTGGGCTTCCCGTCGAACACGAACGACGGTTCTATCCCTGCCTCGATGAGATTGGCGGTACGGTACAGGATACCGGACAGATGGGATGTAACCCTGCCCTCGGCATCCATCAGCGGTTTGCCGTCGGACTGTCTTATGATTGAAAGGAATTGGAATATCGTGTTGTAAGCGTCGATGGCGACAGTCTTTCCCCTGAGGTCCTCGAGCTTGATCTCCTTTGCTGTAACGATGGGCGATAGGTTTACTCCCATGATCCCACCTCAGGCTCCGTGCCACTGTGCTATGGCCAGCGCCATGTTCTGCATCTTGAACAGATATGATCCAGCGACCAGGATGTCGGCTCCCGCCTTCAGGCATACCTCTGCCGTCTCAGCGTTGACCCCTCCGTCCACTGAGACCAGTATCTCCTTTCCGTTCTTCTTGGCCCATTCCTTGACCCATGAGATCTTCGGAACACAATCCGCAATGAATGACTGACCTCCGAATCCGGGGTGGACGGTCATGACCAATACCAGATCCACTTCGGAAAGGAACTCCTCCAATGCCGTGACCTCTGTCTCAGGATTGATGGATATGCCTGCTTTCAGACCCTTCTCCTTGATCTTCCTGATCGCCCCGTGGATATCCCCGTGGGCCTCGCAATGTACAGTGATGAGATCGCATCCGGCATCCGCGAATGCATCGATGTAACGTATCGGGTCCTCTATCATGAGGTGCGCATCGAACGTTATCTCCGACAGCTTCCTGATCGCCTTTATCACGGGCGGCCCGAACGTTATGTTGGGGACGAATGCCCCATCCATTACATCCAGATGTGCCCAGTCGGCACCTGCATTCTCCACGCGGACCAGCTCCTCTCCGAGCTTCGAGAAATCCGCCGATAGCATCGACGGGGATACGATGGTCATGCTACTCCGTATGCCTAAAAGGTATAAGAAAATCACATGGCCTGATGGGACTTTCACTCATACTCCGTACATCCGTTCACGCTTCTGGATGATCGGAGCATCGATAACAACAGTTTATTAGTCCGACAATCCAATATCGTCATCATGGCACTAGCAAAACACAACACGGTCGCGGCCAAATGCGACATAGCAGGATGCGACAATGATGCTGAGAGGTCGTTCAACATCAAGCAGGTATCCAAGACGAACCTCAGCCTGAAGAGCAGCGACCTCCGCAACGTGCACCTCTGCAAGGAACACTACAAGGAGTTCAAGAAGCAGACCAAGACCGACAGGGAACTCAGTTCGATCTACGACTGAACTAAACGGTAACATGTTGGAACTGCTCTTCCTCGGCACAGGCGCCAGCGTCCCATCGAGGGACAAGGCCACATCTTGTATCGCCGTGAGGAGCGGATCCGACATCATCCTCATGGATTGCGGGGAGGGATCCCAGAGACAGATAATGATCTCGCCCTTCTCCTTCATGAAGATAAGTACGATTCTGATAACGCATCTGCACGGGGATCATGTTTTCGGTCTTCCCGGACTCCTTCAGACGATGAGCCTCTCCGGAAGGAAATATCCCGTGACGGTCTACGGACCTAAAGGTATCAAAGATTGCGTAGATGCATTCATGAAGGCTACCGAAGGTGAGACGGTGTATCCCTTGGAGGTCATCGAGGTGTCCGGAGGAGAGAATATCGATAACGGCAACACCGTCATCTCCGTTTACTCCACAGAGCACAACATCCCCTCTGTCGGATACGTCGTAAGGGAGAAGGACCGCCCTGGAAAGCTGGACCGCCAGAAGGCATTGGAACTGGGGATTAAGGACGGGCCCGACATGGCAAGGCTCAAGAACGGCGAGACCGTGAACGGAGTATCTCCTGAACAGGTGGTCGGAAGACCGATCAAGGGAGCATCCATCTCCTACACCGGCGACACGATCAAGTGTCAATCCGTCATCGATGCCTCGAAGGACGTCACCGTGCTGATCCACGAGTGCACCTACATGTCATCCGATACGGAACTGGCAGAGGAGCATTGGCACTCCACAGCATTGCAGGCAGCCCTGACGGCCAAGGAATGCAATGCGATGAATCTTCTCCTCACGCATGTGAGCAACCGTTACGATGACCTTTCGAAGGTAGAAGCGGAAGCGAGAATGATCATGCCCAACAGCTTCGCCGTATCGGACATGCAGTTGTTCGACGTGAGGACGGACGGTATTACACTCCGCAAGTGATCGATTTTAGAGATCATGGTTCAGATGAGCTTCAGCATATCCGCGCTCGTGATTATCCCGATGATGGAACCTTTCTTCGACACGAGTATCGCGTTGTAATTGTTCATCAGTCCGGCCACCGTAACGACGGGGGTGCTGTCCGATACGACCGGGAACGATTCACCCATGACCTCGGCAACGGTCTTCATGTTGACCTTATCCAGGGACTTCTCGCGGCTCATGATCTCGAAGATACCTCTCTCCGAGATGCTGCCCACCGGGGCATCACCCGAGAACACCGGGAGCTGGGAATAGCCCTTCTCCCTCATGAAACTGGATGCAGCCTGGATAGTATCGGTGCTCTGTATGGAGACGACGTCCTTGGAACAGACATCCGCTGCGGTCAGACCTTTTCCGATATCCTGCTGCATCGAATCGAGGGTCTCGAATAACGTCACGACAGTCTCATAACTTGCCGAGATCTTGCCGCGCTCGATCTTGGCTATGGTCCCCTGGCTAACGCCCGATCTCTCTGCGAGTTCGGTCTGTGTCACACCGATACCGAGCCTGATCGTCCTGATATCGGTCGCAGGGGGGAATTTCATGTGCCGGCTATTCTAGTATTCATATAAGAATATTTTCACTAGTAAGATATATAAATAAGGAAATAGTGCGTTTTTCTATGGCTAGCAAGTCCAAGAACATTTATGTCGAGGGTCTCAACGAGGTCCCTGCCCCTTTGAAGAAAGTCGAGATCGTAGAGAGGAAGGGAATCGGACACCCCGACTCCGTCGCGGACGCTCTCGGTGAGGAAGTCTCCAGAGCACTCTGTAAGATGTACATCAAAGAGGTCGGACACGTTCTTCACCACAACACTGACGAGACACAGCTCGCAGCAGGATCCGCAGCACCCAAGTTCGGCGGCGGACACATCATCGACCCCGTCTACATGCTCCTTGTCGGACGTGCAACGACATACATCGACGACGGAAAGATCATCAAGGACCTTCCCTGCAAGCCCACAGCACTTGCAGCCGCACGCAAGTACCTGAAGAAGACATTCCCCAACCTTGATGTCGACTCCGAGGTCATCCTCGATGCGAAGATCGGAATGGGATCCGACGACCTCACCGGAGTATACAAGACATCCGGAGTCCTCGCCAACGACACATCCTTCGGTGTAGGATACGCACCATACTCCATCACGGACAAGCTCACACTCGAGACAGAGAAGTACGTCAACGGCGCGATGAAGAAAAAGCTCCCCGAGACAGGACAGGACGTCAAGGTCATGTGCTCCAGGATCGACAACGAGGTCACCATGACCATCGCATGTGCAATGGTCGATAAGTACATCCCCGACCCAGACAGCTACAAGTCCGCCATTGAGCAGATGTACGACCTCGTCACAGACAACGCTCTGAAGATCATCGGTAAGGAGGACATCAAGTTCAAGCTCGATATCAACACCGGTGACAACTACAAGAAGGGAGTCTACTACCTGACATGTACCGGACTCTCCCAGGAGATGGGGGACGACGGATCCGTCGGAAGGGGTAACAGGTGCAACGGACTCATCACACCTTACAGGCCCATGTCCATGGAGGCGACATCGGGAAAGAACCCCATCACCCACATCGGAAAGATCTATAACGTCATGTCCAAGCTCATCGCCGAGGACGTCGCAAAGAAGGTCACCAACGAGGCCGAGATCAGGGTCAGGATCCTCTCGCAGATCGGAAAGCCCGTCTCGCAGCCCCTGAACTGTTCCGTCCAGATCGTCCTTCCCGATGCCGAGAAGAACCCCAAGTTCAAGACCTGGAAGAAGGAAGCCGACGCCATCGCCTACGATTGGCTCGACAACGTCGACAAGGTCTCCAACATGATCATCGACGGCAAAGTCAAGACCTTCTAAGTAGGAAACTGTATCCATTTTAAGGGGCCCTAGGCCCCTCTTAAACACCCTTTTTTAAATATAGCCAAACCCATCCAACTAACACGGTGGTTAAGGTGAAGATTATTGATGCTCCACAATTCGGACCGATGTTCAGATTCAACGATGCTAACGTGTACTGGACGATGTATCTTCTGTCAAATGGAAAGCGTATAGGACGCAAGAGATTGTCTGAAGAGGTAGGCATAGGCGAGGGAAGTATGCGCAGGATACTCGACACGCTCTCCGATTGGGACTATATATCCATCAAACAGACCGGAATCATAATCACCAAGGCCGGACAGGCATTCTTGGACCAGATCCCGATACAGCCCGTTGACATCTTTTTAGAGGGCTCGGTCATCGGATCGGAACAGCAGGGAGTCATCGTCAAAGGCGTCGCCAACAAGGTCAACAACGGAATGGAGCAGAGGGACGCGGGAATCAAGGTCGGTGCGGAAGGATGCACCACCATCGTCTACAGGGACGGCAAGCTCTGCATACCCCCGGACTGGAACCTCGATGCCGAGAGACCCGAGATAGCGAAGAAGATTCGCGACGAATACGGCATGAAGCCCAACGACGCACTGATCATCGGCGGTGGGAACACCAAACAGTCCGCGGTCGTAGCAGCAGTATCCGCTGCACTCGAACTGTTCTGATGAAGCATCTCATCAGCTACTCGGTCTACCAGGATCTCAACGACCTATCACCCGATCTCCCGGCGACTCTGCGCGAGATCAAATGCGACGGTCTGGAGATCCTGACATCTCATACACCAGTGGATCCCGTATTCAAACAGTACACCGTGTCGGTACATCTCCCATATTCCACCGACTGGATCGCCGCCTGGGACGGCGAACCTTACGAGATGTCCGACGATTCCGCAAAGTACTATATGTATGGGCAGGACAGGGAAGGTGTGATCCAGACCGTTAGGAACATGATCCAATGCGCCGCCCCGTTGGAACCGGCGCATGGAGTGATACACGCCTGCAACGTGAAGATACCGGACCTGTGCAAAAGGTCCTACTCAGGGGACTGCAAGGATGTCCTCCGTAAATTCTGCGAAATGATCAACACCGCCGTATCGGGTCTGCCCGGAAGAGAACCGCCGTTCAAGCTCGTCTTCGAGAACCTCTGGTGGCCCGGACTCAGGCTAAAGGACGATTCCGACTACAGATTACTGGAGAAGCACATCGAATTTGAGAACTGGGGCATCTGTCTTGATACAGGGCATCTCATGAACACCCTTCCCGTCTATACCCAGCAGGAATGCATTGATGCCGTCCTGAAGGTGTTCGACGGATACAGCGAGGACCTGATAGACTCGATATGTGCCATGCACTTCCACTACAGCGCCTCCGGCAAGTACCGCGAAACGTTCGAGGAGAGGTTCTATGAGGGAGGTCCAGTCACCGACTTCATCCAAGGAGCGTACCACCACATCAACACCCTGGACCAGCACCTCCCGTTCTCAGACCCCAGATCGGAAGAGCA
>ERZ842401.5898-NODE-5898-length-13328-cov-6.694568_pt1 | contig 13328 bp, 9 predicted proteins | sample MGYA00521270_ERZ842401 | MGnify/ENA primary metagenome ERZ842401 (study PRJEB31892, sample SAMEA3878208) | bioreactor metagenome | biome: Moose rumen | place: Sweden | collected 2011-10 | study: EMG produced TPA metagenomics assembly of the PRJEB12797 data set... | reverse complement strand
TTCAAAATTTGTAGGTTCAATGTTCCATACGGGTTGTATGAGGATAAAATGCAAATCTATGATAAAATTACTGTTAATCTGTATCGTTTTGATGATATTGTTTTTGTTGTACAAATATCACAAAACTATGAGGCGTTTTAACATTGCGGCTTTGATAAAAGATTGGAGGGGGAACTTAATGGAGGATATTACGCGACGTATTGATTCTATCATTGCAACACGTGGTGCAAGTCTTGCAAAAATTAAAAATACGGCTCAAAGTATCGCCGCCTGTTACAATAGCGTTAGAAAATTTGAGCAACTCAAAGCTAAGATTGCGGTTAGTGACAATTATAAGATGTTGTTTCAAAATAAACCTGAAATTTTAGAGCGTATCGCAGGCGTATCAATCAAGGAATTTTACGATGCTTATCAGGCGTATGAGTCCAAACTGAAACATTTAGAGGAACGTTTCTCAAGGAAAGAATTGCATATCAGTTTTATTGGTCGGGCTGGGCAAGGTAAAAGTTTGATAATGCAGAATATTAGCGGACTGGGAAAGAATGTCATTCCGTCATCTGAAGGCGGTGATTGCACAGGTGCAAAGTCGATAATAACTAACAACAGCAATGCAACATCAGTTCATGCGAAGATTGAATTTTTTAGCGAAAATGAAATGATTGAGATTGTCAACACTTATCTTGACAGAATTTCTCATGGCAGTTTTCATGTCGGTTCGGTTAATGACATAAAAAATTTGCCGATAAATGAACTAAAAGCCAGCTTAGATGATTCACAGGTTGAGGAAAATGGTTTGATTCCCCAACTTGAAAAATACGTTAAGCATATCGGAGATTTTGAATCTGATTTGGGCAAGATAAAAGATGTTCAAGAAAAAGATATTGAAAAATATGTCGCGCAATTTAAAAATGGTGACACTTCAACTAAATATTTTAATTATCTTGGCGTTAAATTGGCGAATATAATTTGTAAATTTCCAAAAGCTGATGCCGGTAAAATTGTCTTGGTTGATACCATCGGAATTGGTGACACTTCAATAGGCACGGAAGACAAAATGCTGGATACGGTTGAAAATGATAGTGATGCTATTATTTTGATGTTCAGACCAGATTCGTTGCGTCCGCGTCTCAGTAATGATGAGATTTACATCGTCAACAAAGTTTCAAAACGCATTACACCCGATTACTCTCGTGAAATGTTCTTTTGGTTGCTCAATAAAGTCACGGCGGCTAAAGGAGAAAATGTAAGGTTCATTGCTGAAGTCAAATCTCAAATAACGGACAGAAATTTTCCCGTTGCTCAGGTTTTGGAAGTAGATTGCAGTGACCCCGCTGAAGTGGAGAAACAGCTTTTAAATCCTGTGCTCAATCAACTTACGAATCGTATTGGTGCAGTTGATGAACTTTTAATAAACCGGCTCAACGAACTTGGTGAAAAACTTTATGATGAATATGCGGCGATTGCCTCCGCTTTCGATAAAGTTTTTGTTGGTGCGGCTAATGATGATGTGAAGCGTGCATTGCGTCCTGAAATTAAAACAACGATTAACACAAAAATTCTTAACAGCTTGCGTGACCTTTACATTAAAAAATATTATCCGTTGCGTGAAAAACCCTGCGAGGAATGGGCAATAGCCGGTAAAGAAAAATTAAAAGTCATCTTTAATGCAATTCCAAGCAAAGAGAGAATCATTTCATTGTTGGAAGATGGCACTATAAATCAGCATAACGCCGGCGAAATTTGTACGGATTTGATGCGTATTGAAATTATCAACGCATTTTTAGATTTAAATTTTGTGCTTGATAACATAATAAAAAATTTTAAGATTGAAGTTCTGAACATTCTGATTGATGATTCCAATGGAAGACTTGGCAATATCTTGCCGTTTGCCGACAATTCTCCAACTGAATGGATTGATAAATTTATTGATAAGACGGAGTGTCAGAATAAATATCCGAAAATTGCTCGCGCCTTGCTCAGTTTGAGAGATTTTACCATCAATGTACAAGGTTTTATGATTTATGAGATCCGTACCAGTCTTGATGTCATTGATTTTTCGCTTTTGCCGCAAACATTTGAAATAAATTCTTCACTGGCGGAGAAAGAGGCTGTGGCAGATGAGATTATCGTTTGGTTAAATTCTTACGCCGAAAAAGTTCATAACAAAGTTGACGTTAATTTGCGTAAGTTAAATTCTGTTCCCAATAAAGCTATTTTTGCCGCGTTGAAAGATTTTTACGACCGTGCTGCATATGCAGGCAAAGATGAAGTCGTAACTGTAGAAGATGAATGGCACGACCTTTACGAGGACTGGATTAGTGCTATTTGGGCGGAAAAGTACAAGAGCCATTTTTCGCTTAAGGTTCAGGCGGAAGAATTGCAGAATATGATTGCTGAGTTTAAAAATTTGAATAATGAAGAGGCGTTCATTGTTAGTTGAGGTGAAATTGAGATGAGCGATAAAAAAGTTGAAGTTAAAGTTATGATGTTCGGTGGGAGACGCTGTGGCAAAACCAGCGTTTTAGCGGCGATGCAGTCTTGCTTTGAGGAAAAATTTGGCAGAGGTAATTTGATGATTTACGCTGATGACGACGACACCATGATTAAACTTGAGGAAAAGTCCAGAGAAATCTCCAGTTATTTTCACAATCAAGGCAAAAGTCGTTCGTTTACTCCCGATAGTGCGCCAACCCTTGATATAATCGAGTATCGGTTTAATATCAATCTGAAAAATAAAGACAGCGACGGTATGATTGTTGATTTTATTGACTATCCCGGCGAGTGGCTTGATGCAAAAAAATATCCTGACAAATACAAAATGCTCGGCGAGATGATTAAAAAAGTACATATCATCATTATCGCTATTGATTCTCCACACTTGATGGAGCAAACTAACAGTGACGAGGAAGATGCTGTCGGACAATTCAATGATAATAGAAATTACAGTCGTAGAATTGGAGAATGGGCAAAGCGAAATTTTTCAACCAAGAGTGATTTGGCAGCAAAAATGGTTTTGTTCGTGCCATTGAAGTGTGAAAAATATTATCACGCTGGACAAATGGATATTCTCAACAAAAAAATCCACAAAGCGTATAAGGACACATTCAATTTTTTCACGAATAATCAGCAACCTTATGAAGTTGCTATTACGCCAATTTTGACTTGCGGTGATGTTGACGGCGGAGTTGAATTTGACAGATTTGAACGCGACGAGGTTACTAAGGAGATTGTTCTGGAATCTGAATATCAGACTCCCAAAAAGGCTCTTTACATTTTTACAAAGAAGATGGCAGAACCTAAACCGCTTTATTGTGAGCAACCTATGATTTATATTCTGTCCTACGTTCTTGCGATGGTTAAAATCATTAAGACGAATGAAAAAAAGGGCGAAGGTTTTTTCGGTGGAATTCTGAGATGGTTTAATGAAACTTTCTTCAATGTGGCGGCGGTAGAAGATTTTGTTCAGGAACAGGCTTTAATCAAGCAAGCCATGAAAAAAAATGATAACGGCTATGAAATTTTTAGCAATCCGCTGAATTTTTAGGAAGTGATTAAAATGAAGGCATATATTTACTGCTCGTATAAATTTTCTCCTTCCGGTTTTCAAATGGGGAAGATTGAATACAACTCATCAGCCGTTGACGATTATATTCCCAGTGGGAATGCGTTGAACCGTCTTGTTGTTACAGCATTTGAACAGGGGATTGTCAGTAAAGTTTATGGATTTATTCCTGATAGTTCCACATACATTTATCTTGTAAAAGACATGAAAAAATGTAATGTCATTGACAAAAACGAGGGCGAAATTGATATTTATATGAATCTCGCCTTTGAATTTGACAACTATGATGACTACAAAAATTTTTCGGCTAATTTCAACAGTTTGTCAGTTGAACAAGTCGCTGATGAATGTTCAAAATTTATTGTTCCAGATAGGGCTGTTAAAACTTATGCGCTCAAAGTTAAATCCAGTCCTTTTAATGCGTTCATTGAAAAAATGTTAAAATCTGTTTCTGGCAATACGCTTGATGAAAAGAATATTTGCGTTGAGGTTATATCTTCCAAGCCACAAGAAAATAAACTTAAAGAATTATTTCATTATGAATTTGAAAATCTTGGCAACAAAACTTATCTGCACTCCGAAAACGAAAAAAAAAAATCTGCCACTCCACAGCGGGGAACGAGGACTCCGATAAATCAGAAACCGTCATCAATGAACATAACGTTGTTGACGATAGTCGGCATAGTTCTGATTGTGATAGTAGTAATTCTGTGGAAAATTTTGGGAGAATAGCGGGAAAAGTTCTTTCAAAATTTTGGGGCTAAAATTTGGCTATCAGCTGATACTGGTGGCTTTTTTAATAATTTTTCAGGAGTGTGAATTTATGCAAATTTTAAATCTCAATCGAATGAACGATGCGCTGTTCAAAAATATTTTTGCAAAAAATACTGACCTTACACTTTCGCTCATCAACTCGGTTTTTGAATTTCAAGGCTCGGCTTTAATTTCCGACATTGAAATTATCGACAGAAATTTGGACGCTGAGGAAGAGGACGGTAAAGAATCGCGCTTGGATTTGTTGGGGCGGACTCCCGACGGCTCTATCATCAATCTTGAAATTCAAGTTGCCAAGCAAGAATATATGGGAAGACGTTCACTTTATTATTGGTCTCGTCTTTACAACAGCGGTTTGAAAAGTGGCGAGGAATATACAGAGTTAAAACGCACTGTCGCCATTAACATTTTGGATTTTAATCTCTTCGATAAAAAAATTTATCCAAATTATCACAGTTGTTTTGGTGTCTATGACATCAAAACCGGCAACCACTTAACTTCGGATTGCGAAATTCATTTTCTGGAATTGCCCAAATGGCATTTAAAATCTGTTAAGGAAACCAACCGACTCGAACGCTGGCTTTCTTATTTTTCTAAAAAAACTACCGCTAAAGAATTGGAGGAAATTGCTATGGTTGAACCTGCTATCGAAAAGGCTTTTCAGGCTGAATCTCTTTTTACTCAAGATGAAATTAACCGTCGTCGTTATGAACTTCGCGAAAAAAATCAACGCGACAGAATCGCTCAAATGAAATACGCCATCAATGAAGCACTTAAAGAAGAACGCGAAAAATATGCTCAAGAGGAAGTGAACCGAGTCGTTCGCTGGATTAAAAAAGGCAAATCTTTTGACGATATTATGGATTTTACTTCTCTCCCTCAGGAGCGTGTCAAGCAACTTTTTGATGAACATCAAAACTGATTTCTGAAAAATTTTTTCCCAAAAAAGCCAACCGCAGGTTCAGCGTAGCGACAAATTTTTCACGTCGAAAATCCGCGTCAGCCTGCGGTTTTTTCGCACTTATCGCAAGATAAGTGGTAAGTGAACATTTGCCTGCCAAATTAAAATTTGGGGCAAATGGAAATATGGAAAATTATAACTCACGCATTATTTTTTTATGGATCAGCTCATCTTTTTCCAGCTCACTCATCAGATTCCAATCTTTTGGCAATCTTAAACAATCATTGGGGCAGTAGGCGACAAGTTGTACCGCATTTTCGTTTCCATTCAGTGCATCTGCTATCAGCGACGCTATGAAATTCGGGTCGCTCGACGGAGTTTTTGCTGATTCTTTTTCAAGTTGAGCTACACTGAAAGAATAATTTTGTAATTTTCTCAAACCATTTTCTTTCAAGCCTTCCAGCCGTTTTTTGGCAAATTGGAGTTTTTGCGATAAATCATTTGAGCGAATTTTGGCTTGCTCGTACTCCTTCGCTATTTTCATATTTTTCTTCAAAATCCCAGCGGCTATGATTGAAATTTTTTGACGTGCCTCCTCCGTTTTGCAAATTTTCTCCAACTTTTCAAATTCGCTATCCAATAATTTTTTAGTATTTTGCAATTTTTGACGAGTGGTTTCCAAAATAATTTTTTCCTTCGTCAGATAATATTGCTCCTGAATTTTTTTCGCTGAATTTTCATAATTTGCATTTTGGAAATCAACTTTGCGTTGCTGATATTTTGAAATTTTCTTCTCAAAATCTGCAACGGCTTTTTCATACTTGTGCTTTTCCCATCGCAATTTCTTTAAATCACCATGAACAAAAATATTCTCCGCCATTGAAATTGCTCGCGCAGGACTTATCACTTTCCACATCATTTCATTTTTTGCGTCCAAAGATTTTTCGTATTCGGATTTCAAAATCTTACATTGCTGACGCAAATTTTCTCTCACTTCTGAAAAAGAAAAAATCGTCTGCGTACTTTCTTTGCTCTCCGTCAAATCCTTCATTTCCTCCGCATCTCTCAAAAGTTCTTCGCTAATTTTTTCCAGCTCTTTCAAAACTTCTACATTTTTTTGCAAAATGCTATGCGTGACCAAATGAACATTTTTGAGTTGATACGGATTCTTCATTTTTTCTTCCACCGCGCTAAATTTAGGATACATCTCCAACATTGACCTTTGCAACGAAGAAATTTTTGCTCTCACTCCCATTTCAATTTCCCGAAACGCTTGCAAATTTTTTGGCTGTTTTTCTGACGGCTTTATCAATTTTTTCACCAGCGATTCTAAATTATACTTCTCCGCAACGACTTTTTCATATTCGCATAACACAATCCGATCCGATTTCGGCAAATATTCCGACTGCGCTTTTTCCAATGCCTGTTTGCCCGTGAATACTTGTTTCCTCAATGTCTTGATTATCTCAAATTCCGTCAAGATTTTTTCATTCAAACTCCGCAACAGCCCATTTTCAAAATTTACATTCTTATAATTTTCGCTACTCAACAGCGACAAAACATAAATTTCGGCTTGCCTTGCCTGTACCTTTACTTCCTCTTCCAGCTTAACTTTTTCCCGAAAATCCTGTCGGAATAAATCTTCAAATTTTTTCTGATAATTCTCGCGTATATTTTTTAAATCCGACACTTGCCCTTCATTACCATGCGTTGATAAAATCCCGATGTATTCCTCCGGCATTCTATCAAAAACTTCAACGAGAAATTTATCTCCACGTTTTTCGACATCAATTTTTTGGGCTTTCAGAGTTCGATGGTCAACTCGAATTGAATAACCATTTTTCTCCAAGACCTCATTTTGAATTCGCGCAAAATCCTCCCGAATCTTGCAAAGATATTTTTTGCTGTGCCACCGCTTATCTTTCGGTGCACCGTGTTCTCGCCGTCGCTCAAAACTTGCCTCTTTTTCACCCTTGAGCGGTTTTGCCGCTCGACTGAAATATTTATATGCCGGTCGCTCTTTGATTTTTTCAACATCATCAATCAATCGCTCCGAAAACATAATGTGAACGTGCGGATGTCTTTGTCGTGATATTTCCCCAATCTTATCGTGGATTGCATATGCATAATAATGATTCTGCAAATATTCACCGATGAATCTGTCCACAATCTCTCGATTCTGCTCCAAATTCAACTCATTCGGCAATGACAATTCAATTTCTTTGAAACGACGGTTGCCTTTATCTTCATACCTCGTTGCCGCACTGAAAAATTTCTGTGCCGACCCGTTTGCCCAACTTGGCAGTTGCACTCCCTTAAACACGCAGTCCGTTACTTGTTTTCCCTCGCGGTTTATGTAATTTGCGTGTGTCTCTGCATTTTCGCGTAAAATGTAGTCTGCATGTCCTTTCGCCGATACTCTCGTTCCGTTCGGCTTTCTGTCATTTTTCAATCTCAAATGATAACTTGCCATTTGAAAAGCCCCCTTTGGCGAAATTATCTCACCAAAACAGGTCTCCAAAATCTTATTTTTTTGCTTTTTCATGACACCCTTGCCGAGTACTGGGAACACCTGAAATTTTCCTGAAATTTCAATCTGAAAATTATATGAAATTCTCTCTGACACCACCTGCCGAGAATTAGGAACGCTTTTATAAATCCCGTCACTACGCCATTTTCAACCACCAACCGTTCCCGTTTACAGCTTTTTTGTCACCACTTACAAACCGCGTCAGTACGCCATTTGTCACCACTTTCAGATTATTTTCAGCGTTTTTTTCGCGTCAGTACGCCATTTGTCACCACTTGCCGAGAACGGGGAACGCTAACACCGAGAACGGGGAACGCTAACACCGAGAACGGGGAACGCTGTCACCACTTAAAAACGCTTATAAATGGCGTGGTAATGCGGGTTCACAGCATCATCCTTTTTTCCTATAAGAATCATAAGATTCTATAGCGCATCGCCCCATTTAAGGGGGGGCGTGCGCAAAAAAAAGGGACGATTCAAATGGCGGCGAAATTGTCGCAAAAAACAAAAAAATCCGACAAATAAAGTCGGATAAAAAATTTTACTTTGAAAGAAAGAATTATTGGGCAACAGATTTCTTGAAATTTTGATAGGCTTGAATTGCGCCTTGATATTTTTCACTGAATAAACTTTCTCTCATCAGATTAACAATAACTGAACTCAAGTTAGTGTCTTGAGCGAGGGAAATAGCTTTGACAGCTTCAGCCTCTTTAGCGTTAAGATATACGGAAAATTGGTATTTATCACCATCTCCCGACTTATTCAATTTTCTTTCTCTTAAAGTAGCCATAATACCACCTCCGTTAAGAATATACTGTTTTGTTGATATTATAGCATTGACAAAACAATTTTTAAAGTTATAATATATGAAACTTAAATGTCAAATGTTATTTTTTAAGGAGGTGTTCTCTTGAGTAAAAAATTTTATTCAACAGCAGAGACTGCTCGATTCCTTAAAGTCAATGTACGAACTGTACAAAGGTTGCGTAAAGCAGGAATTTTAAACCCAGACAAATTTGGAAAAAATAATTCTGTTTATTATTCGGAAGAACAACTGCAAAAATTTTTGGAGTCAACGCAAAATGCGGTGGTCGTTGCGCCTGAAGTTCAAGTGTTGGAAGTAAGCGATGAGGAAATAGATGTCAGCGATGAAGTTGTGATTGAATATTTGAATTATTCATTGCCGCCCCAGCATTTTTGCGAGATAACGAAACTTGGAGATAAATTGAAGATTGTAGAGCCGAATCGGGATTTCAAAACGGCATTCAATAAAGATAAAAGCATTTTCACTTTTGCAAGATTGGATTATGACAAAGACGGAGTACAGTTCGATAGAAAATTCGACGCGATAGATGAGTTGATATTGAACACAATCTATTCATTTTCGAGAGCGGGATTTGATTATTTTACGCCGCGTGAAATTCTGCAACACGTGTTCGGAAATGTCGCCGACCATTTTCAGCAGGAGACAGTCGAGACGGTGGAGCAACATCTTGAGCGAATGACTTATATGAAATTGACAATATTGATGAAAGACGGCTTAGGAAATGATAAGAGTGTGAAGGTGAGGGGAAAACAGTATAGTCCATATTCACTCAAGGAAACGTTGTTAGACGTGAGTGTGTTGGAGTTGAGGTCGAAAAATTTTGGCAGAAAATTGTTGGTTTATAAGCTGAATCGAAAATCGCCGCTGTTTAAATATGCGGAGGGTCTGAATCAGATAACATCGTGGGCGGCGGCTTATATGGCAGTACCGTGCAGGAAGACTATTCAAAATGCTGTAATCATAAATTATTTGCTGACAAAGATTTCGCTGATAAAAAATCCGAAGAATCATTATTTGAATACCGGCATTTTGTTTGAAACAATTCACGATGAGTTGCAGTTGGACGTGACGACGCGGAAAAAGAAAAAAATTATTCGAGATGCGATAAAAATAATGTTTGATTACTGGGTGAAAATAAATCTGCTGATGTCGTATAAATTTGTGAAGAATGGGCAGAAGTTTTATAAAATTGTGTTGAATGTGAACTTGTCAGAGGAAAAAAATTTTGAAAAATAAATTTGAATACATTCATAGCCACCCCGAAATATATTTTACGCAGAAGGCGAGAAATGGCGGATATATTTGTACGGTGTGCGGTAACGGTTCAGGTAAAGACGGCACTGGAGTCAGGTTAATCAAGGGACAGACCTTCAGATACAAATGTTTCAAGTGTGGAACGTCGGGAGATGTGATAAATTTTTATGCGGCAGAACATCACATATCAAATGCGGAGGCAATAACGCAAGTGTTTAAAATGTATGGATTGGATACGCCGGAAAAAATTTCATTTTCCAAAGTTGTTGCTGAGCAATCCGACACAATGGAACTGGCGGAAGAATTGAAGATTGCAAATATTATCGCCGAAGATATTGAGACGGCAACGGAACATTTGAATGAAACAGATTATTTTGCCAAGCGCGGAATATCAAATGAAGTGGCAACGCGCCATAATTGTGGTTTTATCAAAGGTTGGATGCATCCAAAAAAACGTGGCGACAAAAATATTATACCGTCGGACAGGGTGATAATTCCGACAAGTGCAGAATCATACGTAGCTCGCGCAGTAGATGATGATAACAGGTTGTCGAAAATGAAAGCAGGAGTAAGCAATGTTTTCAATGTGGAAATTTTAAAGACATCACAGCAAAATGTTGTAATCGTAGAAGGCGAATTCGATGCGTTGTCGGTCATCGAGGCGGGAAACGATGCGGTGGCACTCGGCTCGACAACGAATGTGGATAAATTTTTGAGTTGGCTGAAAGAAAATAAGGTAGTTCCGAAAAAGCCGTTGATTATAGATTTAGACAATGACGATGCAGGAAAAACGGCAATGAAAAAGTTATCGGAAGGCTTGAGGAAAATGCAAATCCGATATTTTTCAATATCCCTTGTGCTGGAAGATTGTAAAGACCAAAATGAAAGTTTGGTGAAGAATCGGCAGGAATTTATATCAAAAGTTGAACGCATTCCGCAGATTGTTGAAGAGCTGAAGAAAAATGCACGTCAAAAGTTGTCAGATTCAGCGAAGGTAAAAAAATGGGAATTTAGCATAGCAAATGCTCGTGATGCAATTCCGACAGGTTGGAAAAGTTTGGATAAGGTACTGGACGGCGGCTTGTACGAGGGGTTATATGTGATACCTGGAGCGACGGGGACAGGAAAGACAGCGTTTGCGTTGCAGATGGCATATCAGATAGCGGCGCAGAATAAAGATGTGCTGTACATTTCATTGGAGATGGGCGAGGAGGAAATTTACGAACGTCATATCAGCCGAATTTCGTATCAGCTGTATGGGAATACTTCCAGAGCAAAAACAGTTCATTCGATTATTCAGGAAAAAAAGACAGTAGTGGCGGCAAAGGAAGAGTTTGAAAAGGTCGGATTGTATCTGCGAACGGTCTGCGGAGTCGGTTCGATAGATGCGGACGACATTCGGCAAATTGTGGAGAACTACAAATATGAATTGGACACACTGCCGGTGGTGTTTGTGGATTATCTGCAGATATTGAAAGCGCACGATCCGCATATGACGGACAAGCAAGCAGTGGATTATAATGTGTTGAGGTTGAAACAACTGTCGCGAGATTATAAAATTCCGATAGTGGCACTTGCGTCAATGAATAGGACGAGTTATTCGGACGTGATAAGTATGGTGTCAATCAAAGAGTCTGGAGCGATAGAATATACTTCCGATGTTTGCATAGGCTTACAGATGACGGCGATGGAAAAAATTGTGGACTCTACAAAAAAGCAGGGGCAGAAAGAAAAAGCTGTCCGTGAACTGAAAACTAAAACTAAGCGCGATATGCAAGCTGTAATTTTAAAGCAACGAAATGGCCCGATAGGAGCGGAAATTTCGTTTGAATATTGTGCGATGTTCAATCATTTTGGAGATAAGAATATCGAGTGTGATACAGGAACAGTTAATTTTCACGAGGCACAAGAAGTAGATTAAATTTTCAAAAAAATATTGTCGTGATGATTATACTCATCAATTTTTTGTGTGGAGCAATGACAGGACAGTTTGATTGTGTTAAAATACACATATTGACTTGAGGAGGTTCGGATTTTTCAAAATTTAAAATTCAAAATGAGCCTATGAAAAAAAGTCTGTAAATAGAAAAACCTTCCGTGATAGAATAAAAATAATCATAGGAGGTTTTTTATATGGCGAAAAAACAGAAACCGCCGACAATCGTAATGACTGACGGCAAGAGAGAAATTATCCGTCAACTCTTGAATGAGTACGACATCAAAACTGCAGAAGATATTCAGGAGGCATTGAAAGACTTGCTCGGCGGTACAATTAAAGAAATGATGGAAGCTGAAATGGGCTATCATCTCGGCTATGAGAAGTCAGCCCGCTCCGACTCCGACAATGCTCGTAACGGCTATAAATCTAAGCGCGTAAATTCGAGTTACGGAAATTTTTCGGTGGAAGTGCCGCAGGATCGCAATTCGACATTCGCTCCGCAGATCGTGCCGAAACGTCAAAAGGATATTTCCACGATTGACAAAAAAATTATTTCGATGTACGCACGGGGATTGAGTACGCGACAGATTTCGGATACAATCGAGGAACTTTACGGGTTCGATGTTTCGGACAGTTTTGTAAGCGATGTTACCGATAAAATTTTGCCGCAGATTCACGAATGGCAGACGCGACCGCTCGACGAGGTTTATCCGGTTGTTTTCGTTGACGCGACACATTATTCGGTTCGCGACAACGGGACCGTGAAAAAAATGGCGGCGTATGTGATTTTGGCGATAAATCTTGACGGTCGCAAAGACGTTTTGAGCATTGAAATCGGCGAAAATGAAAGTGCGAAATATTGGCTCGGAGTTCTTAATTCGCTGAAAAATCGCGGATTGAAAGATATTTTGATTCTCTGCGCCGATGGACTCACCGGCTTAAAAGATGCCGTCGCCGCCGCTTTCCCGCAGACCGAATTTCAGCGCTGCATCGTTCATCAAATCAGAAACACGCTTAAATATGTTTCTTCAAAGGATCGAAAGGAATTTGCCGCAGACTTGAAGAAAATTTACACCGCTCCCGATGAGCCGACTGCCGCAAGGATTCGCGATGAAGTCGCTCAAAAGTGGGCAAAAAAATATCCGCACGCAATGAAGTCTTGGTTTGCGAATTGGGATGCTATTATCCCGATTTTCAAGTATTCGCCGACTCTTCGTACGGTAATTTATACGACAAACGCCATCGAAAGTCTTAATTCGACTTACAGGCAACTGAATCGTCAACGCTCGGTCTTTCCCAATGATACGGCACTTTTGAAAGGTTTGTTCCTTGCAACGCAAGAGGCAACCAAAAAGTGGACTATGCCGATTCAAAATTGGGGATTGATTTTTGGCGAACTTTCTATTATGTTTGAGGAGCGTTTGCCAATGTAAATTTCGATTCAATTTCACGGAGGAATCTATTTACAGAAATTTTTCCGCACTCCCTTCAAAATTTGTAGGTTCAATGTTCCATACGGGTTGTATGAGGATAAAATGCAAA
>ERZ842401.5897-NODE-5897-length-13329-cov-3.682763_pt1 | contig 13329 bp, 12 predicted proteins | sample MGYA00521270_ERZ842401 | MGnify/ENA primary metagenome ERZ842401 (study PRJEB31892, sample SAMEA3878208) | bioreactor metagenome | biome: Moose rumen | place: Sweden | collected 2011-10 | study: EMG produced TPA metagenomics assembly of the PRJEB12797 data set... | reverse complement strand
GGCATGGCGTATTACACCGGTGAACCATACGGCAGTGACTTGCAGACTCTTCAGATAGCGGAAGGCACCGGCATTCCAGTCGGAGAACTTTCCCTTAGCCCAGTTCCGCGGCAAAACCTGATAGATAATCTCCATTAAAGCAATCTACGTTTGAATTCAGATACGACTATGGCGGTGGCTATGGAAACGTTCAGAGATTCGGATCCCCCTCCGAAGCTGGGGATGGTGAGCCTGCGCGTACACTCGGCGGCCACCCCGGCACTGATGCCGTTCGCTTCGTTCCCCATCACTATCAGTCCTTCTGCCGAAAGGTCCTCGCGGTAGATGTCGGCTCCGTCCAGGAAGGTGCCGAACACCGGCAGCCCCGCATCCAGGAAGCTGCGGCATTTTTCTGCTATATCGCAAAAAATGATTTTCATGCGGAAAATGGCACCCATCGAAGCCTGCACCACTTTCGGATTATAAACTTCGACACTGTCGGGGGATGCGTAAATGCAATCTATGCCGAACCAGTCGGCGATGCGCAGTATGGTCCCGAGATTGCCGGGATCCCTTACGGAATCGAGTGCCAGGCAGAGCCCGCCCGGAAGGGGAGAGTCCTGCAACGGACGGCGTACGACGGCAAGCACCGGAGACGGAGAACTGAGGGAACTTATGCGTTCCATGACATTCTCGCCTACATCCTCCATGCGGATGACGCGCTCGACGGTAAACGCGGATGCAAGCGCCTCCTGCACCAGTTTCTCTCCTTCTACCACGAAAAGTCCGGTCTTGTCGCGGAACTTCTTTTCGCGCAGCTGCCGGATGCGTTTGATGTCATTGTTGCTGAGTGTTTCCATCAATGCAAAAATAGTAAATTATTTGCTATATTTGTAAGATATGAAACGTATTCCCGCATTGGCGGCGCTAATTTGCCTAATGATATCATGCAGCACCACACGGGTGCTGGATGAAGGGCAGTACAGACTCAACGGGAATACTGTCACGATTACCGACGATTCCGATTTCGACACCCGCGAAATCAGCAATTACATCCGTCAGAACGACGTTTCCGGCGGGCTTCTGGGATTCAATCCTTTACTATACGTCTTCAATTGGTCGAAGAAGGATGGTTTCTTCCATAAACTGGGCACTGCTCCCGTGGTTTACGACGAAGGGATGGTAGGCACATCTCTCAACAATATTTCCAACAGGCTTCGCTATCTGGGATACTACGATGCCAAGGTCGACAGCTCCACGGTGCGCAAGAACAAAATCATCAAAGTCAACTACATAGTCACCCTCGGACAAAGGCACAAGATAGAAACTGTGGTGTTCGAAGTCCCTGAGTATCAACCTTTTTACGAAGATTTTCTGGCAGATACGACAGTCATCCTGCCCGAGTTCAGGGGCGCCTTCCTTTCGGAGCAGATGCTAGAGGCCGAGACGGTGCGCTCATCGCAGCGCTTCCGTAATCTCGGATATTATTCGCTAACCAAGAACAATTATTCGTTCGAGGCGGACACTGCCGGCGGATATACGCTTCTCAAATATAAGATAAGGGAATACGAACGGAGCCAGTCGCCTGGGAGCGCCCAGCCTCTCGACAAGTATACCATAGGCAAGGTCACAATAAGCCTTCCCAAAGATCTGAAGTTCAGAAGGTCGGTGCTGGAGGGGCTGAATACGGTAAGGCCGGGCGATCCCTACAGCGAGAACGCCGTGAATACAGTCTACAACCGTTTCTCCGCCCTCAAGGTATTCAGCGGCGTATCGGTCGAAATGAACCAGGCCGACAGCAACAAGGTAGACTGCAACATCAACCTGTCAAAGTCGCCGGTGCAGGGTTTCAAAGTCAATCTGGAGGCCTCCACAAACTCGTCGGGACTTGTGGGTATTTCGCCTCAGATCAACTACTTCCATAAGAATGCCTTCCATGGCGGCGAATGGTTCAATCTGGGGTTCAACGGAGATTTCCAGTTCAAGTTGAACGATGATACCCGAGCCACCGAATTCGGTCTTTCGACAGGTATAAGTTTCCCGCGTTTCCTGGGTCTTCCTTACAGTTGGTTCCGCCGTTCCGCCATCCCCAGGACAGAATTCAATCTGGCTTTCAATCATCAGAACCGTCCGGAATACACACGTAACGTCGTGTCCGTGAACTATGGCTACACAGGAACCACCCGGCGCGGAATAAGCTACCAGATCTTTCCTTTGCAGCTGAACTTTGTCCGCCTGTTCGACTTCGACCAGAACTTCATGAAAACCCTGTCGGGGAATCCATACATGAGGTATTCTTACATGGATCACCTCGACGCGGGCATGGGAACTCTGCTGTATTACAATTCGAGCAAGGAGATCGTTCCCAAGGGATCCTATTATTTCCACCGCCTGAACGTAGACCTGTCGGGCAATCTGCTGAGCCTTTTCAACAGGTTCATGAGCAGGAGTTCCGACGGCTCCTACCTGATAGGAGGATCCCCTTATGCGCAATACATCAGGGGAGAGTATTCGACAGGCAAGACCTGGCGCTTCGGAAGCGACAACAATCAGGCTGTCGCCACGAGGATTCTGGCCGGAGCCGGTTATGCCTATGGCAATTCTTCGGCTCTGCCCTTCGAGAAGCAGTTCTATGCCGGAGGCGCAAGCAGCATGAGAGGCTGGCAGACCAGAGCTCTCGGTCCCGGCTATTCAAAACAGAATGACGCCTTCATCATCCCAAGCCAGACTGGCGACATTAAACTTGAGATGAATCTGGAATACAGGTTCGACTTGTTCTGGAAAATCGAGGGCGCTCTGTTTACCGATGTAGGCAATGTGTGGAATCTGCAATATCAGAATACGACCGAAGGCCTTCAGGGAGCTTTTCTGCCGGACGATTTCGTGAACAGCCTCGCGGCTGACTGGGGTGTCGGTGTGCGCGTCAATCTCGAATTCATACTCCTGCGTGTCGACTTCGGCATGAAGATGCGGGATCCGTCCAGGGCCGAAGACAAACGACTTCTTGGCCCCCGCGAATGGCTCAGGGGAGGCAATAATGCCTTTCACTTCGGTATCGGATATCCGTTCTAGGAATTATTTGCTGTAGTATTTAGGCCAGCAGGCCAGCAGATAGGCCTTGAGTGCATCCTCGTGCTTGTTGGGCGCAGGATGATAGAATACGTGGCCCACCAGTCCTTCGGGCATGAATTCCTGATCCACAAAGTGCCCGGGGAAATCGTGAGCATACTTGTAGCCGTCGGCATATCCCAGTTCCGCCATCAACTTCGTAGGGGCGTTGCGAAGATGCAGTGGAACCGCCCGTGTCTTGTCTTCTTTAGCAACCTGAAGGGCCTCTTCTAGAGCCATGTACGACGCATTGCTCTTGGGAGAGGATGCCAGGTAGACGGTACACTCCGCAAGAGGGATCCTGGCTTCGGGCATGCCAATCTGATTCACAACCTGGAACGTGGCATTCGCAAGCAGGAGGGCGTTGGGATTGGCCAGGCCCACATCTTCAGAGGCGCTCAGGCACAGACGACGCGCGATGAACAGGGGATCTTCTCCTCCGTCCAGCATCCGGGCCAGATAATAAATGGCGGCGTTGGGATCGGACCCGCGTATACTCTTGATGAATGCTGATATGATGTCGTAGTGCATCTCGCCGTCCTTGTCGTAGATGGCGACATTCTCATTAAGGCAGGCGGTAACAGTCTTGTTGTTTATCACCACCTTTTTGGCGCCGGACTGCGAATCCGCCACCAGTTCGAGAATATTGAGCAGTTTGCGGCCATCTCCGCCGGACTGGCGGAAGATAGCCTCGGTCTCGCGGACCTCTATCTTGCGTTCCTTGAGGATTTCGTCTTGATGCAGTGCGCGATCCAGCAGGGTCTTAAGGTCTGCAGATTCCAGACTCTTGAGCACATATACCTGGCAACGGGAAAGAAGGGGAGTGATGACTTCGAACGAAGGATTCTCTGTGGTAGCGCCTATCAGCACCACGGTGCCGGCTTCGACGGCTCCGAGCAAGGCATCCTGCTGGGCTTTGTTGAAGCGGTGTATCTCGTCGATGAATAAGACGGGCGCTGCGGCCTGATTGAAAATGCTTCCGCTTTTGGCTGCGTCTATGACATCTCTCACATCCTTTACACCTGCGCTCACAGCGCTCAGCGTAAAGAATTCCCTGCCGCAGCTGTCTGCGATGATGCGTGCGAGCGTAGTCTTACCAACCCCGGGAGGCCCCCACAAAATGAATGAGCTCAGATTCCCGCTTTCGATCATATTGCGGAGTATGCAACCTTTGCCGACAAGATGCTGCTGCCCCACATAATCTTCGAGACTGTGCGGGCGCATGCGTTCGGGCAGGGGAGGAAGAATACCGTTCATTACTTGATTTCTTTCTTGTATGAGCGACGACGCTTATGCTGGATTCGCTCGAATGTGTCAAAGTGATTGCGTATACTGAGATTATCTTCGAGTTCGGCATTGCTCTCAGCCCATTTTACCCCGAGTTTCTCGTACTTCTGGAACATATCGCAGACAACCAGCGCCGTGACTCCGGTATTGCGGACATCGGACCTGGCTCCCATCAGCAGCAGTTCCGCGCCTTCGCTGTGCTTGATGAACAAGGCCTTGAGAAGATGCCACCAACCGAAGGGGAAGATGCGGCCGCGCGACTTGATCAAGGCATCGGCGAGAGAAGGCATGGTGATGCCGAAGGCGACAATCTCGCCTTTCTCATTTTCGACAGAAGTTATGTAGCGCAGGTCGAGGATCTTGAGATAGAAACCAATGTACTTGTCGGCCAGATTATCGGGCAGAATCGTATACTCGTAAAGGTCTTTGTATGTGTCGGTTATGACTGCGAACAACTTGGTGGCGTAATCTTCTTTCCGCACGAGTTTACGGGTGACCGGACGTATCTTGAAATTGTTGCGTTCAGCGACGATCTTAGACACGCGGATAAACTTCTCGGGCATTTGCGCGGGCACCGTGATCCTGTATTCGAGCCAGTCGGCATCTTTGCTGAATCCGAGAGCCTCCATGTGTTCGGGATAGTAAGGATGATTATATATTAGCGGCATTGTGCTTTGCTGGTCGAATCCTTCGATCAGCATTCCTTCAGGATCAAAATCGGTAAAGCCGAGAGGCCCTACTATATGTGTCATGCCCCTGGATTTTCCGAATGCCTCGACCTTGGCCATGAGCGCAGACGAGACTTCTTTGTCGTCAATGGTATCGAACCACCCGAAGCGGACTTCGTCGTGTTTCCAACGCTCGTTCGCCCAGTGATTTATAATCCCGGCTATCCTGCCCACGGGTTTGCCGTCGCGGTAGGCCATATACAGCACCTGGTCGCAAAAATCCGATGCGGGGTTCTTTGATTCGTTGAGCGTATCCATCTCATCGAAAACCAGAGACGGCACATAGTAAGGATTATCTTTGTAGAGGGTTTCGGGAAAAAGTACGAACTTCCTGAGCTCCCTCTTGTTCGTGGAGTCGATTTTTATTATTTCTAGACTCATTCTTAAAAGGTTTAGTACACTGAATTGCGAATTTAATTTTTTTTTAAGAAAAAACAAAGATATTTTGCTAACTTCGTGCAGAAACAACAACCAGTCGTGAAGGCCCGTTTTTTGACTTTCTTTTCGGTATTATTCCTGCTGGCGCAATTCAATGCGTCCGCCCAGGGCTTTTCCGCAGGTTTGTACAATTCGTACAAAGGGTTCGGATTCAGCATTGATTATAACGCAAACGAAGATATCTACAATTCCTTCACGATTTATGGGGACATGACAGGTATTTTCGATGCCAAATATTCAGATCCGGGACTCAAACTGATATACCTTCATTACAATAAACTGAACGGGGTCGATGTGGCCGGCACCCGGCTCGATCTTTTCCTCGGCCCGGGCGCTAGTTCGGGCTTCGTGCGGGACTACAACACCGATTCCTTCGGCGTGGTGCTCACAGCAGACATCGCCCTGGCCATCAGGGCAAGTTACGAACACAATTTCGAACTGGAACTCGGAGTCGTCACCGAATTGGGATTCTTCGCAAATAACGCCGGGACTGGAGTGAATATAAGCATTTATGGGAACGGCATACGGCAGACGTTTCTTCCCAGTATCAAAATAATGTACAGATTCTGATGAAGAAGTGGTTCGTATTCATATTGTCTATCATGCTCGGCACTGCCTCCATTGCCGGAGGAAGGCCTTTCCACGACCGCTTGCATCCCGGTTTGGAATGGGGATATTCGATCACTGTAGCATCCTACCATCATTTCAATTATCTCGACGAATCCATAGGTTTCAGGATCAACGACGAGGGATGGGAGCCGGAGTCTGTATCAAATGCGTTCGTCCTCGGCTCCGTCACCGTGGATTTCAGCGATTTTGTTTCGTTGAGTTTAATCAGCGGATACGAGGGGCTGAACCGCAGAGTCAGGGCGATTCCTGTTTCGGCCAGATTGAATTATGCCTTGAGGGGTTTTGATACAGACGGTTTCTCTTTATATGCCGGTGGCGGCATGCTGTTCATTTCCGACAAGACCAAGCGCAGGGGCAAGCAGTTAGAATTGGGCGCGGTATACAATATAGTCCTCGCCCCTCATGCAAGCGTCGGATTCAAACTCGGCGCGAGGGCCGTCACCGACAGACCGGACGTATGGGACCCTATATCTGAAGAATTCATTTCAGAACGCAATATCAAGCGGAAAGACGCCAGCTATTACGCTCTGAATCTTGGAATTATGCTCTCGTTCTAGAAGAGCGCGTCAACTTTTGCAATAATCTCGTCGGCGGGGAGATCAGGACTGAGCACAAGCTCGGGCTCCAGCAGATGGAAACCTTTGCCCATGGCCTGGAGGGAACCGCCTCCGGTAATATTCAGCATGATCACATCCTGCTTGTCAACCTTGCCTTCTTTGACAGCAGTCGCGAGAGCATGAACGGCACAGGCGGGAGCAGGGAAAATGTCGAATCCTTCGAGATTGCGGAACTGGAGTATCCAGTAGATGATATCGTCGTTGCTGGCGAGGAAGGCGTCGCCATTCGAATCTTTCAGGGCGTCGAAGAGGCCTCCGGCTAGGCTGTACGGGGGTTTGCGGTTGCTGAGCACCTTTGCAAGGATGCTCTCTGCCTGATGGCGTCCAAGGTCCGGATCAAGATCGGCAAGACAGCGCCTGCCGGCTTTCCACGAATCGTACAGAAGCGTGAAGGGCTTGTTCTGGGCCACGAAGATCTTCATCTTGGTATTGCCGTAGGAGCCGTCTTCGATCAAGCGGAGATTGTTCTCCCATGCGGCGATGGCTCCGGTGCCGGATCCGACGGCCTGGAAGTATGCGTCGGGAATCTTGCCTATGGCCTCCACCGCCGAAAGCAGGGTGGTTCCCATACCGTCACGACGGGCGACGTTCTTGGCTCCGCCTTCCGCAAAGTAACGGGAATCCTGGCAGATCTTGTCGCCGAGGGCGATGGCGTCGTAGTAGTCGGATCCGTGAGGGGATGCTACCAGTTTGACGCAGGAGTTTAGCTTGCGCTGGAACCAAAGGTCGTGCTGGTTGTCGAGGGGAACGCAGATTACGATAGGAATCATGTTGTCTGAGCATACCTGGGCGAAGGCCCTGGCGGTATTGCCTGCCGACTGCACCACGAGGATGCGTTTTTCCTTCTTTGCCATGCGGGCGCAGACACTGAAGGCTTCGGTCTCTTTGAACGAGCAGGTCTGGAATTCGGCCCCTATCTCTGGATTGTATCCGGAGAAGGTGATATAGAGATTATCGAGCCCCAGGAACTTGCCCAGACCCTTGCTGTGATATGTTACAGGAGCGCAGGAACGCTTGAGAGTGCGCTGGATAGGCATCCATTCGGCATATCTGTAAAGCCCGTCGAGATCGGAGCGGGGCGTGAATTTCTTGTTTTCGTAAACGGCCCTCACCAGGGAAGGGCTTATGGCTTCGGGGTCCGCTAGGGTCCAGCCTCTGTCTTCGAAGATGCGGCCGTCGGCCACATTCATCAGTTTGTACTTAGTTCCTTGGAACTTCATAAAGGTTCAGGTTTATAAGGTTACAAAAAGTTTGATCATGTATGCTACGAAAACCAGCAGCAGGAGGCTGGCGTCGAACCGGTCCAGCACGTTCTTCTTGCCTGTATAGACACCGGTCCAGACCAGGATTATGCTGAGGAACAAGGCCGCAAAGTCGCAGGCGTCGATGCGGGCGAAGCTGGTAGGCGAAATCACTGCAGACACGCCGAGGATGAGCAGCAGGTTGAAAACGTTGGAACCGAGTATGTTGCCCAGGGCCATCTGGCTGCGCTTCTTTGCAAGCGCCACGATGCTGGTGACAAATTCCGGAAGGGAGGTTCCCATGGCAAGGACGGTGATGGCGATGAATTTGTCGCTCACGCCCAGCAGGCGGGCGATATTCTCTGCCGACTGAACGAATAGGCGTCCTCCGAAAACAAGGCACGCGAGACCTCCCAGGATGAGGACTATGGCGTAGAACATGGGGATGTCTTTGGCATCAGCTTCGACTGCATCTTCGGCGGTATCGGTGCGGAAGGAATAAAAAATATAGAAAACGAAGAGCACCAGAAGGATCAAGCCGTCAACGCGCGAAAGGCCGCCCTTCATGCCCAGGACGGCAACTACGAAAGTGGCCAGGATCGTGAGGGGAATGTCGCGGAAATGATTCTGGCGGGTGATAGCCACAGGAGCGATCATGGCCGAAACGGCAAGGATGAGGGCGGTATTGAATATATTAGATCCGAATACATTGCCTACTGCTATGTCGGAGTTGTGGGCCAATGCACCGGTGACGCTGACTACAAGTTCGGGGAGGGAAGTGCCGAAACCGACAATCACAAGCCCTATCACGAATTCGCTGATTCCAGTGCGGCGGGCTACCGAAGACGCTCCGTCTACAAGTGCGCTGGCCCCGCCTATTACCATGGCCAGTCCGAGAATCAATGCTATGATTTGAATAAACATAGTGTAAAGTTAGTTTTTTAATTTCAATTTGCAAACGTTTTCGACGTGCTGGGTATGCGGGAACATATCTACGGGCTGCACGGCAACTATCTCATACTTGTCGGACATCATGGCGAGATCGCGGGCCTGGGACGCAGGATTGCAACTTACGTAAACTATTCGTCCGGGGGCTGTGTCCATGATCACCTTTACCACATCGGGATGCATGCCCGCACGGGGAGGATCCACTATCATCACGTCGGGACGGCCGTTGCGCTTTATGAAATCCGGGGTGAGGACATCCTTCATGTCGCCAGCATAGAACACGCAGTTCTCTATCCCGTTGGCGGCTGCGTTCACATTGGCATCGTCAATAGCTTCCTTCACATACTCGATGCCCACGACCTTCGAAGCCATGCGGCTGACGAACTGGGCTATGGTGCCAGTACCCGTGTAGAGGTCATACACGACCTCATTCCCGCTCAACTCTGCGAAATCGCGGGCGACCTTGTAGAGATTGTAGGCCTGCAGGGTATTTGTCTGATAGAAAGACTTGGGGCCTATCTTGAAGCGCAGCCCTTCCATGGTTTCGTAGATCGCATCATCGCCCTTGTAGAGGACGCAGATCTGGTCGGAAATGCTGTCGTTGAGCTTGGAATTGATGATGTAGTAGAGCGAACTGATCTGAGGGAACTTCTCCGAAAGGGCGTCGAGGAAGGCTTCCCGGAGAGGAAAATCTTCAGCAAAGCAGGCAATCACCATCGTTGATCCCGACTCCGAGGTCCGTACGAAAATCGTGCGGAAGACTCCGCGGTTCTCGCGGATGTTGTAGAAGGGGATCCCGTGTTCCAGCATGTATGCCTTTACGAAAAGGCGTATAGCGTTCGACGGTTCGGGCTGCAGCCAGCACTGCTCCAGGTCCAGCACCTTGTCGAAGAATTTGCCTACATGGAAGCCCAGGCCGCAGCGCTGCGAATCACTGAGCGACTCGGGATCTTCGTCGGGAAGGATCCACCTGCGCTCAGAAGCCGTAAACTCAAGCTTATTGCGGTAGAACACAGTTTTCCCGGAAGGCAACGTGGGCAGGATTTCAGGCACGTCCAGATGGCCTATACGCACCAGCTGGTCATAAACCTGCTGACGCTTGGCCTCGAGTTGGAGGGCGTAGGGGAGAGGCTGCCACCTGCATCCCCCACACACTCCGAAGTGCTTGCAGAAGGGCTCGAGCCTGTCCGCGGAGGGCTTTTTGATGGCAGTGATGACACCTTCGAGATAGTTCTTCTTTTTCTTGACCACTCTTATGTCGACAACATCTCCAGGCACGGCAAAAGGAACGAACACCACATGGCCATCCGGACTGTGGGCTATCGCCTTGCCTTCTGCCGCAACCGCCTCTATAGTAATATTCTCCAGAAGGAGATCGATTTTCTTCCTTGACATTGTTTATCGATAAGTTTCCAAGGCTTGGCCAAAAATATTTTCTGATGCTGCAAATATAATAATAAATAATAGTTTTTATTATTTTTGTATAAGCGACAAATCCGTGTTACACAATTTATATTATGTTAAGTTAAAGATATATTTAAACACTTCCCCATGCTAATTCCATTATTACAAGTTGAAGCGGCCGTCGAACAATTCACTGCCGATTCCATCAAAGCCAAGACAGCTGAAACGATTGCAGTTTTGAAAGACGCCGAACCCAACGCCCTTCTGCAAAGCCTCGGACAGCAGGCCATGCATTTCGGCCTGAAAGTTCTTGCAGCCCTTGCCATTTACATTATCGGCGCGTGGCTGATAAAGAAGATTACGCGCATGGTTTCCAGAGGCCTTGAGAAAAGAAGTCCGGACGCCGCCCTTGCCTCGTTTGTCAAGAGCCTGGTTTCCATAACTCTCTGGATCCTGCTGATTATCATCACCGTAGGTGCTCTAGGCATCAACACGACCTCGCTTGCAGCCCTTCTGGCAGCCGGAGGAATGGCCTTGGGCATGGCGCTGAGCGGCACTGTGCAGAACTTTGCAGGCGGTATAATGCTCCTCGTATTCAAGCCTATCAAGGCGGGAGATTTTATTGAGGCTCAAGGATTTACGGGAACAGTTAGCGAAATCAACATCACCAGCACAAAGCTTGTCACCCTGGACAACCGCGTTGTCTTCATCCCCAATGGAGCCCTCTCCAGCGGTAATATCAACAATTTCTCCGTCAAGGATTTGAGGCGCGTGGACATCAATGTGAGCATAGCCTACGACACTGATATTGAAAAAGCAAAGAGCGTTGTTCTGGATATTATCAAATCCAACCCTAAGACCCTTGATTCCGGCACTCCCGGTGCAGCAGACCCCTTCGTCGCCCTTTTGACACTCGGAGAAAGCACTATTACACTGGTGACCCGCACCTGGGTGAAGTCGGAAGACTATTGGGATGTCTACTTCTGGATCAACGAGAATCTCTACAGCCGCCTGCCGGAAAACGGCATCATGTTCAGCTACCCTCAGATGACAGTCAACATCAACAAGGACTAGTCCTTCCCTATCAGTCCAAGGAACTCGTTGCGTGTCCGGGCGGACCTCAGGAAAATGCCCGAAAAAGCCGACGTCGTAGTTACGGCGTTGGTTTTTTGTACTCCCCTCATGCTCATGCAGGTATGCATCGCCTCTATTACAACCGCTACGCCGAGTGGATGCAGGGCTTCCTGTATGCTGTCCCGTATCTGCTCCGTAAGGCGTTCCTGCACTTGAAGACGGCGGGCATAGGCCTCCACAACCCTGGCGATTTTGCTGAGCCCGGTTATTTTTCCGTTGGGGATATAGGCTACATGGGCCTTGCCTATGAAAGGCATCATGTGATGCTCGCACAAGGAGTACAGTTCAATATCTCTTACGACCACCATATGCTTATACCGTTCCTCGAACAGGGCAGACTCTATGATGGAAGCACCGTCCTCTCCATAGCCTTTTGTGAGGAATTGCAAAGCCTTTGCCACCCTTTCCGGCGTTTTGACAAGACCTTCCCGGGAACTGTCCTCCCCTATCAGGGACAGGATTTCTTCAATGAGGGAGGCAAGTTTTGCCGTGGTTTCGGTATCGTACTGTCCGATATACTTGTAAGCCATGGCGCGAAGATACAAAAAAAAACGGACACCCGAACGGATGTCCGTCTTTAAATTGAAAAAGGCCGGAATCAGTTGACATTCTTGAGTTGCTCAAGTTTAAGAGTGACCTTTGTCGTGTAGTTATCGCTGGAACTGTTGAATTTTCCATTGATGTCGAGAACGCAGAGATTGGTCTCCTTGTCGATCTTGATGCTTCCGTCGGCTTTTGCATTGAAAGCGAAATTACCCTCGGTGGTAAGTTCGTATGAGAAAGATGTACCGGAAAGTTTAAAGTCTCCGCTGAACGAAGGCGCTTTGCTGAATTTGATGAGGAAGGTGCCGTTCTTGGTGAGGGTTACGGATTCGACGGTGTAGTCAATCAGTTCGTTTTCATCAATGACATTCTTCTTTTCGTTGACATATTTTGCCATTTCGTAGAGACTGGAAGCCTTGCTGCCTTCAAACAGGTGGTCGACTTTGACTCCGTTGCCGTCCACGACGACATTTGTACTGTAAATCTTCCATGAGCTGTAGAAATCACTGTCGGAACCCGTTGGAGTCGTGACTGTGGCATCTCCGGTGAAATTCCCGGAGGGAGCATCGTCACCGGTGCCGGTTGACGTGATGGTGACGGTTGCGCCAGTGATTGAAACCGTGCCGAAACCGGCCACGGTATAAACTCCGCCCGAGTAGGTGTAAGTCGTTACGATTACGTTGCCGCCGGACTCGGAAGCTTTGGTTGCAGGAGCGATATTGACAGCTTCTTCAGTGGAAATGATTGCATAGCCTGATTCGGTGAACTCGATGCTCTTTATTTTGTCACCTTTTTTGGTGGTGACGGGTGTGGACGCTTCGCTTAAGTCGACAACCACGGCGGCGTCTGCATAGGTCGGAGTTTCTACCGGAGCGGCAACATAGTCGTCTTCTACATCTGCATAGGGATCAACGTCCTTTTTGCAGGATACAAGCGTAACAGCGGAAAGGGCTGCGAAAACGAGGAAAGCTTTGTAAAGGGTTTTCATATGAGTGATATTTACGATTGTCCATGTATGTCAGAAAAGCCTTATGTTTATGCCGAGTTTTACGCAGGGCAAGAAGTCTTTCAGAAGAGGGAGTTCGCCCGCCTTGGCTTTGTCGATAAGGTCGTCCTGCTGCCCGTATTTACCGACTACAGGCAAGCCCGAAAAGTCGAAAGAGTCCTTGTGTTCGACGGTGGCACTGGTCACTGGAGAATCCTTCTTGTTTTTGTAGTCGCGGGCAAAAACCTCTATTCCGCCGGTCTTGAGAAGGCCGTATTCTTCCCCAA
>ERZ842401.5896-NODE-5896-length-13329-cov-5.450655_pt1 | contig 13329 bp, 8 predicted proteins | sample MGYA00521270_ERZ842401 | MGnify/ENA primary metagenome ERZ842401 (study PRJEB31892, sample SAMEA3878208) | bioreactor metagenome | biome: Moose rumen | place: Sweden | collected 2011-10 | study: EMG produced TPA metagenomics assembly of the PRJEB12797 data set... | reverse complement strand
CCATCTACCTGAAGGACCTCATCGAGTTCCCCACGTTCTTCATGGCCCTCACCGTCAGCGGATTCATCCGCAACGGCGTCGGGGAGAGCGTCTGCTCAGGACTCTACAGCTACGGCCTTCGTCGCCAGATTGCCGATGCGCTCAGTCGCGGCATCCACTCCGACTATACGCAGGTGCTGATGGTTGCTGTCAAGGAAATGTTCGGCGTGATGTGTCTCATCGGCACCTTCACCCTTCTGCTGATGCTGCTCTACGATGTTCAGCCCGTTCGCTCCACGATGAAGCGCATGCTGCCCCAGCGAAAACTAGTCAGGCTGCTCATCCGTCAAATCAAGCAAGGTAATTAGCCAGGCTCACTTGTACAGAACCTCGGCATTACTGCCACTCGCTACTTCCTCGTCAGGCCGATGGCCTGACAGTATGCGAGTGGTGCAACATGAAAAAATGGTTATAGGTGCAAGTAGTGTGTTAAAAATTACCAAGAGGCAGCACAAATCTGAAAACTCAAATCTGAAAACTCAATATTTATTTGTACCTTTGCACGCAATAATTAAAAAGGTACTTTTTTATGGCTTCATTTATTGCAGACAAAATCGTGATGGACGGTCTCACTTTTGACGACGTCCTGTTGATTCCCGCTTATTCGGAGGTACTGCCGAAGACGGTAGAGTTGAAAACCCGTTTCTCACGCCACATTGAGCTGAACGTGCCCTTCGTGACGGCTGCCATGGACACCGTTACCGAAAGCCAGATGGCCATCGCTATTGCCCGCGAGGGAGGTATCGGCGTGATTCACAAGAACATGCCGATTGAGGAGCAGGCCCGTCAGGTTGCCATCGTGAAACGTGCCGAGAATGGTATGATCTACGACCCCGTCACCATTCCCTGCGGCTCGACGGTGGCCCAGGCACTGGACATCATGTCGGAATACCACATCGGAGGCATCCCCGTGGTAGACGACGAGAAACGCCTGGTGGGCATCGTCACCAACCGCGACCTGCGCTTCGAGCGCCGGCTGGACCGCCCCGTGGAGGAGATTATGACGAAGGAGAACCTGGTGACCACCCACCAGCAGACCAACCTGACCGATGCTGCACAGATTCTGCAAGAAAACAAGATTGAGAAGCTGCCCGTGGTGGACAAGGACAACCGCCTGGTGGGACTGATTACCTATAAGGATATTACCAAGGCCAAGGACAAGCCCATGGCCTGCAAGGACGACAAGGGCCGCCTGCGCGTGGCCGCCGGCGTGGGCGTCACCGTCGACACGCTGGACCGCATGCAGGCACTGGTCAGTGCCGGTGCCGACGCCATCGTCATCGACACGGCCCACGGCCATTCCAAGGGCGTCGTCGAGAAGCTGCGCGAAGCCAAGGCATCGTTCAAGGACATCGACATCGTGGTGGGCAACATCGCCACTGGCGCAGCAGCACGGCTGCTCGTGGAGAATGGCGCCGATGCCGTGAAGGTGGGCATCGGCCCGGGCAGCATCTGCACCACGCGCGTGGTGGCTGGCGTCGGCGTGCCTCAGCTGTCGGCCGTCTACGATGTCTATGATGCCCTGAGGGGCACGGGCATTCCCCTGATTGCCGATGGCGGACTGCGCTATTCGGGCGATGTGGTGAAGGCGCTGGCTGCCGGTGGCTCGTGCGTGATGATCGGCTCGCTGGTAGCCGGCACGGAAGAGAGTCCGGGCGACACCATCATCTACAACGGCCGTAAGTTCAAGAGCTATCGCGGCATGGGCTCCTTGGAGGCCATGGAGCAGAAGCACGGCTCGAAGGACCGTTACTTCCAGGGTGACACCAAGGAGGTGAAGAAGCTCGTGCCGGAGGGTATCGCCGGACGCGTGCCTTACAAGGGAACGGTACAGGAGGTGATCTATCAGCTGACGGGCGGTCTCCGTTCCGGTATGGGCTACTGCGGTGCTCCGACCATCGATGCCCTGCACAATGCCAAGTTCACCCGTATTACCAATGCCGGCGTCAACGAGAGCCATCCGCACGACATCACCATCACCAGTGAGGCGCCTAACTACAGTCGTCCAAACGATTAAGAAAATGAAAAAGCTCGTAATAACCTTCATCGCCCTCGCCCAGTGTGTTGCGGTGTTACCGCAACAAAAGGCTGACCCCGTCATCATGACCATCAACGGTCAGCCCGTTCCGCGCTCGGAGTTCGAGTATTCTTATAATAAGAACAATGGTGAGGATGTCATCGACAAGAAGACGGTCGCTGAGTATGCCGACCTGTTCATCAACTACAAGCTGAAGGTCTGTGCAGCCCTCGCTGCCCACCTGGATACGGCGAAGTCGTTCCGCGATGAGTATACGATGTACCGCGACCAGCAGGTGCGTCCTACGATGGTGACGGATGCCGATGTGGAGGCTGAGGCCAGGAAGGTCTATGACCGTGCCAAGGAGCAGATCGGCGAGAAGGGCCTGATACAGCCGGCACATATCCTCATCCAGCTCTCTACCAAGGCTACCCAGGCCGAGCAGGACAAGGCAAAGGCGCGCATCGACTCTGTCTATCGTGTCTTGAAGGGTGGGGCTGACTTTGCGGAACTGGCCAAGAAGGTGTCTGACGATAAGGGAACGGCAGTCCGCGGTGGACTGTTGCCTTACTGGATTGGTCCCGGCCAGACGTTCAAGGAGTTTGAGGATGCTGCCTATAGTCTGCAGACGGGTGAGATGAGTCAGCCGTTCCTCTCTCCGGTAGGCTGGCATGTCATCCTGATGAAGGGTCGTAAGCAGCTGGAGCCGTTTGATACGCTGAGGACCCAGATCGTGCGTAGCATCGAGCAGCAGGGAATCCGCGAAAGGATAGCCCAGGATCGTATCAACCAGGAGGTCGCCCGCTCGGAAGGGGTCATGACGGCCCAGTCGGTGATGGACGACCGTGCCGACTCGCTGGCAGCCGTTGATGAGAATATGAAATACCTGATGCAGGAGTACCACGACGGTCTGCTGCTCTATGAGATCAGCAAGCGTGAGGTGTGGGACAAGGCTGCTGCCGATGAGGCTGGCCTCGATGCCTACTTCAAGGACCACAAGAAGGACTACGTCTGGGATGCCCCCCGCTATCGGGGTGTTGCCTATTATGCCCGGACAAAGGATGATGTCAAGGCGGTCAAGAAACTGGTGAAGGGATTGCCTTTCGAGCGGTGGACAGACGAGCTGCGTCACACGTTCAACCAGGACAGCATCAAGCAGGTACAGGCACAGGTCGGTATCTTCAAGCGTGGCGATAATCCTTTGGTCGACACGGAGGTGTTCAAGGTCGCTGCCAAGTCAGACAAGCCCGACCCTTCCCTCAAGGACTTCCCCTTCTCTGCTGTCTACGGCAAGAAGCTGAAACGGCCGCAGACCTACAACGATGTACGTCTGCAGGTGGTGGAGGATTATCAGGACCTGCTCGAGAAGGCTTGGGTTTACGACCTTCGTCAGCGGTATAAGTTCTCCGTCAATCAGGAAGTGTTGAAAACAGTAAATAATCATCAATGAAGCAGACAAGAAATCTCATATTGACAATCCTTGTGGCAATCCCCTTCCTGGGGGTTGCCACTATTCCGCCACACGCCGTCATCGACGAGGTGGTATGGGTGGTGGGCGATGAGGCCATCCTCAAGTCCGACGTGGAGGCCATGCGTATGCAGGCTGCCATGGAGGGCGTGAAGTGGAGCGGCGACCCCGACTGCACAATCCCCGAACAGATAGCCGTGCAGAAACTGTTCCTCCACCAGGCCGATATCGACAGTATCGAGGTGACTGATGCTGACGTGGCGCAGGACGTAGAACAGCAGATCAACTACTGGCTGGAGATGGTTGACGGCTCCCGTGAGCGACTGGAGGAATATAAGCACCAGACGATCTCGGAGATGAGGACGCAGATGCGACAGGAGTTCAGGGACCGCCAGAAGGTGCAGAAGATGAAGCAGAAACTGGTGGAGGACATCGCCGTGACACCCGCGGAGGTGCGCCGCTATTTTGCAGATATGCCACAGGACAGCCTGCCCTTCGTGCCGACAGAGGTGGAGGTGCAGATCGTCAGTTTGACGCCGCGTATCGAACAGGAGGAGATCAACCGCGTGAAGGATGAGCTTCGGGAGTATACCGAGCGTGTGACCAAGGGGGAGTCGACATTCCAGACACTGGCTCGTTTCTATTCCGAAGACCCGGGGACTGCCCGTCGTGGCGGTGAGCTGGGCCTGACGGGGCGCGGTACGCTTGACCCTGCCTTTGCCACGGTGGCTTTCAACCTGACTGACCCGAAGAAGATCTCCAAGATTGTGGAGTCGGAGTTCGGCTACCATATCATCCAGCTCATCGAGAAGCGTGGCGACAAGGTCAATGTGCGTCACATCCTGAAAAAGCCGGTGGTGTCGGAAGAGGCTATCGCCCAGGCCTTGCAGCGTCTTGATTCCATTGCTGACGACATCCGTGCCAACAAGTTTACGTTTGAGGATGCGGCATCGCTGCTCTCTGATGATAAGGATACCCGCAACAACAAGGGACTGATGTCTACCAACGCCATGCAGACGGGCAAGGCTACCTCGCGCTTCCAGATGCAGGACCTGCCGCCGGAGATTGCCAAGGTGGTGGACACGATGCAGGTGGGACAGGTGTCGCGGGCCTTTGAGATGATCAACCAGCGGGGCAAGACCATCTGCGTCATTGCCAAGCTGAAGAACAGGGTGGAGGGACATAAGGCCACCATCACCGAGGATTTCCAGGTGATGAAGGACGTGGTACTCGGCAAGCGCCGCGATGAGACGCTCCATCAGTGGGTGGTCGACAAGATCAAGACCGTTTATACCCGCCTGAATGACAATTACAACGACTGTAAGTTCGAATATGAGGGCTGGATTAAGTAAGGGTGAGAAAGTGAGAAGGTGAGAAAGTCTTTTCTATATCTGCTGGTACTGTTGTGTGTGCTGGTGTGTTACACCAGCTCTGAGGCTTTCACTCAGAAGCAACGTAAGCGCCCTGCCCGTAAGGCGAGAGTGCAGGACAACTGCGTCTACCTCGTCCATGCCGATGTGCTCCACTTCGACCAGTACAAGAACCCTGATGCCACCATCCTCAATGGCAAGGTGCACTTCACCCATGTCGGAGCCCGTCTCTATTGCGACAGTGCCTATTTCTATGAGGCCAGCAATTCCTTCGAGGCCTTCGGCCATGTGAAGATGTATCAGGGCGATACGTTGTCGCTGTTCTCTGACTATGCCTACTATGACGGTAATGAACAGATGGCAAGGGCTCGCTACAACGTGGTGCTGAAGAACCGTAAGACCACCCTGTATACGGACTCACTCGACTTCGACCGTCTCTACGACAATGCCTATTTCTTCGAAGGTGGCAAGATGATTGACGGGAAGACCACGCTAACCTCCGACTGGGGCGAATATAATACCAAGACCAAGATGTCGGTATTCAACTACGACGTGAAGATGAAGTCGCCGAAGTTCTACCTGACTACCGACACGCTCTACTACGACAATGCCCGTTCCATCGCCCACATCGTGGGTCCTTCGGACATCACTTCGGGCAACAGCCATATCTATTCGGAACAAGGTTACTATGACACCCGTCTGGACCAGGCACGGCTCATGAACCGTTCGGTGCTGACCAACCAGGGCAAGTCGATGGTGGGCGACAGTGTCTACTACGACAGCAAGCAGGGCTTCAGCCAGGCTTTCCGCAATGTGGTCTATGTGGACTCCGTCAATAAGAACAAGCTCACCGGCAACTACGGCGAGTATTGGGAGAACACAGGCTATGCCCTGTGTACCGACTCTGCCGTGGCCATAGACTATTCACAGGGTGACTCTCTCTACATGCATGCCGATACGTTCAAGGTGGTGACTTTCAACATCGAGACGGACTCTGTCTACCGCAAGATACATGCCTTCCACCGCGTCAGGGCTTATCGCTCCGATGTGCAGGCGGTGTGCGATTCGCTGGTCTACAACTCCCTCGACTCCTGCATGACGATGTACAAGGACCCCATCGTGTGGAATGTCAACCAGCAGTTGGTGGGCGACCAGATCGAGGTGTTCATGAAAGACTCTGTCATCGACCGCGCCCATGTCATCGGCAACTGCTTCTCCATCCAGCAGCTGAAGAGTGATACCACCTGCTATAATCAGGTGTCGTCGAAGGAGATGTTCGCCTGGTTTATCGAGGGACAGATCCATGAGACCCAGGCGAAGGACAACGTGCTGATAGGTTACTATTTTGAGGAGGGCGACTCCGTACCTATTATATATAATTATCAGGAGACAACCGATATGCGTATGCTCCTGAAGGACCGCAAGCTGCAGAGAGTGTGGGCCCCCAAGACCTCCGGCACGATGTATCCGCCCAATCAGATACCGGCCGACAAACGTCGTCTGACCGGTTTTGCCTGGTACGACAACGTGCGTCCCCTCAACCGTCATGACATCTTCAACTGGCGTCCGAAAAAATAACTCTCCACTGTCAACTCTCATGGACATCATCCACCTTCTCCCCGATTCCGTAGCCAACCAGATAGCGGCTGGCGAGGTGATCCAGCGCCCGGCTTCTGTCATCAAGGAGCTGGTGGAGAATGCCGTGGATGCCGGTGCACGACATATCAATGTGCTGGTGGTGGATGCCGGACGTACCTCCATCCAGGTGATTGACGATGGAAAGGGCATGTCACCCACTGATGCCCGCCTGGCTTTTGAACGCCATGCCACCTCGAAGATCAGGCAGGCCGACGACCTCTTTGCCCTCCATACGATGGGCTTCCGTGGCGAGGCATTGGCCTCGATTGCTGCTGTGGCACAGGTGGAACTGCAGACAAGACTGGAGGGGGAGGAACTGGGTACCCTGCTCTCCATTGCCGGCTCGAAGGTGACGGGACAGCAGACGGTGGCCTGTCCGGTGGGGGCCAACTTCAAGGTGGAGAACCTGTTCTACAATGTGCCTGTACGAAGGAAGTTCCTCAAGACCAATGCCACGGAACTCAATAATATCCTGACGGCTTTTGAGCGCATCGTGCTGGTATACCCCGATATCCATTTTACACTGCACAGCAATGGCACCGAACTGCTGAACCTGCGTCCGGGCAGTCTGCTGCAGCGTATCACCGACGTCTTCGGACGGCAGTACGGACAAAACCTCCTGGCCGTGGAGGCTGATACGGCCATGTGTCGCATCAGCGGGTTCGTGGCCAAGCCTGAGGCGGCTCGCAAGAAGGGAGGACAGGACTATTTCTTCGTGAATGGCCGTTATATGAAGCATCCCTATTTCCATAAGGCTGTCATGACGGCCTACGACCGACTGGTACCAGAGGGGATGCAGGTGGCCTATTTCCTCTACTTCGACATCAAGCCCGCCGACATCGATGTGAATATTCATCCCACAAAGACGGAGATCAAGTTTGAGAATGAGCAAGGCATCTGGCAGATTATCGTGGCGGCTGTCCGCGATGCACTTGGCAAGTTCAGTGAGGTGCCCGCCATCGACTTCGATACCGTGGGGCGCCCCGATATCCCCGTTTATGATCCCACCCGTGAGACGCTTCAGCCACCGAAAGTGACCTACGACCCCTCCTATAATCCCTTCAATACCCCTCACTCCAGAAAATCCGGATATTCCGAAAATTCCGGTCTTTCCGGCCTCTCCGGCAAATCCGCTCCCTCCGATGCCTGGCAGACACTCTACGAAGGCCTGGAGACATCATCGCCCGAAAAGCCCGCCGACTCTCCCGAGCTCTTCGACTTCTCCACCCCGATGGCACCGTCCACACTGCTCGATGAGAAGTCGCCCGTCCATTACCAGTATAAGGGCAAGTATGTCATGACCGCCGTGAAGTCGGGACTGATGATCATCGACCAGTATCGGGCCTCTGTCCGTATCCACTACGACCAGTATGCGAGCCAGGATACGGGTGCCGAGGTGGCCACACAGCGACTCCTCTTTGCAGAGACGGTTCGGCTCTCTCCCGCCGAGGGGGTCGTGATGGACCAGATACTTCCCGAACTCACCACGATGGGATTTGATCTCAGCAACCTTGGCGGCAACACCTTTGCTGTCAATGGCATCCCCGCAGGCTTGGAGGGCATCGATCCCGTATCCTTGCTCCAGCAGCTCCTTTCCGATGCCGCCGACCATAACTCTCAACTGTCAACTGTCAACTCTCCACAGTCCACTCTCCATCTCTCTTTGGCCCGGGCAGCAGCCATCCCCTACGGACAGATCCTTTCCGATGAGGAGATGGAGAACCTGATCAATGCACTCTTTGCCTGCTCCAACGTCAACTATACCCCCGACGGCAAGGCCATCCTCTGTATCCTTCCACAGACCGATATTGAGCATCTTTTAGGCTAAAAGCGTTAAAAAAAGTCAAACGAGATCAACTTTTCACTTTTCACTTTTCACTTTTCACTTCTTTTTTGTACCTTTGCACCCGCTAAGAAAAAGAGGGCGTTTAGCTCAGCTGGTTTAGAGCATCTGCCTTACAAGCAGAGGGTCGGCGGTTCGAATCCGTCAACGCCCACCAAAGGAAGCTTCAGAAGACATTCTGAAGCTTTTTTTTCGTCTTTAAGTTTATTTATCATTTATCATTTCTTATTTCTCATTTTTTCTCAGTACCTTTGTGCCGCACAACCCAGAACTAGAATATTATGATTTGGAATCAAAGCATTGAGTGTATGGATCGCGAACAGCTTCGCGAAATCCAGAGTCGCCGTCTCGTCAAGATGGCAGAGTATGTGTATCACAACACACCGTTCTACCGGAAGAAGTTCCAGGAGATGGGACTGGAACCGGGGGACATCAAGAGTATTGACGACATCGTTAAGTTGCCGTTTACCAACAAGCTCGACCTGCGTGACAACTATCCCTTCGGACTGGCTGCCGTCCCTATGTCGCAGATTGTCCGTATCCACGCTTCTTCGGGTACCACAGGTAAACCGGTAGTTGTACTGCACACCCGTAAGGACCTCGCCATGTGGGCAGAGTCCATCTCCCGTGCCTTCACGGCCTATGGCGCAACGAAGGACGATATCTTTCAGGTGTCTTATGGCTATGGTCTCTTCACCGGAGGCCTCGGAGCCCACGACGGTGCTACCAACATCGGGGCATCGGTCATCCCCATGTCGTCGGGTAACACCCAGAAGCAGATGACGCTGATGCACGACTTCGGTGCCACGGTGCTCTGCTGCACACCGTCGTATGCCATGTTCCTCGGTGAGGCCATGCATGAGTGCGAGTGGCCCCGCGAGGAGTTCAAGCTGAAGATAGGTGCCTTCGGTGCCGAGCCTTGGACGGAGAAGATGCGTGTGAAGCTGGAGGAAAGCCTGGGCATCAAGGCCTACGACATCTACGGACTCTCAGAGATTGCCGGCCCCGGTGTCGGTTATGAGTGCGAGTGTCAGCACGGTACCCACCTCAACGAGGATTATTTCTATCCGGAGATCCTCGACCCGAATACGGGTGAGCCGCTGCCAGAGGGAACGCTGGGTGAACTGACCTTCACCCACCTGACCAAGGAGGGCATGCCCCTGCTCCGCTATCGTACCCACGACCTCACGGCCCTGCACTACGACAAGTGCTCGTGTGGCCGCACGCTCGTCCGCATGGATCGCATCCTCGGCCGCTGCGACGATATGCTCATCATCCGTGGTGTCAACGTGTTCCCGTCGCAGATAGAGGCCGTCATCCTGAGCCTGCCAGAGTTCGAGCCCCACTTCATGCTCACCGTCGACCGCGTGAACAACACCGACACCTCAGAACTGCGCGTCGAAGTGAAGGAAGAATACTTCACCGACGAGATGGCCCAGATGGTAGGTCTACAGAAGAAACTTGAGGCCGAGCTGCGCAGCGTCATCGGACTGGGCTTCAAGGTGAAACTGGCCGAGCCGAAGAGCATAGAGCGCAGTGAGGGCAAGGCAAAGCGCGTCATCGACAAGCGAAAATTCGCCTAATAACGAATCGGAATAACGATATAACGAAATATCGAAATGCCGAAATATCGAAATAACGACAACAAAACTCCCCCAAAACCATGTTAGCAAAACAATTATCTATTTTCCTTGAGAACAAGTCTGGCCGCCTGAACGAGGTGACCGAGATTCTGGGCAATGCAGGCATCAACCTCTCAGCCATGAGCATTGCCGACAACAGCGACTTTGGCATTCTGCGCTGCATCGTCAGCGATCCCGACAAAGCCTATCAGGTGCTGAAAGAGAACCACTTCGCCGTGAAGATCACCGACGTCATCGGCTTTGTATGTCCCAACACCAGCGGTTCACTGGCCGTGGTGCTGAAGAAACTGTCAGAGAAAGGTGTCTTCATCGAGTACATGTACTCGTTCGCCAATGGCAACGTGGCCCATGTAGTCATCCGCCCCACCAACCTGCAAGAGTGCGATCAGATTCTTTCCGACATGAAGGTGGAACTGCTGGCCGCCAGCGATCTGTACAAACTGTAAGGAACGACACCCACTGTCACTACTTAGAGTCCCTGCTCTGCAAAGCATTGACAACGAAAAAAGCCGCCCGACATCCGTCGGACGGCTTTCATGTTATGTTTTCAATGCAAAAATCACTTCGTCGCCATCTTCACGGTCACGGGCTTCATGCCTGGGGCAGTAGCCGTCAACGTGACTGGACCGGTCTCACGTGTGGAGCGCAGAATGACGGTGCAGGTGCCGTTATAAAGCGAGCGTCTGTTGCCCACGGTCATCTCGCCAGAGGTGATGTCACCATTGATGACACCCACAATGCTGGCAGCACCTTCCACTTGGAAAGTCACCTCCTGCTGGGCGGTGAGCACCTTGCGGCCTTTCTTGTCAACAGCTGTTATCTGCACATGCTGCAAGTCCATGCCGTCGGCCTTCCACTGAGGAGCATTCGGATTCTTCTTTGTTGCCATCGGACGGTCTTCTTCTGCCAAGAGCTTCACGGCATCGCCAGTGGTCTCCACCTGATGACGGGCCACCACCTTTCCATTGCGATAGCCCACAGCTTCCAAACGGCCAGACTTATAGGCAATCTCGCCCCAGCGAATCTGGTTGCGCAGCTTGGCACTCTTCACGTCGTTCGCCTTGCGTCCCAAGCTCTTGCCGTTCAGCAGCAGTTCCACCTCGTCGGCATTGGTATAGACAATGACGTTCACCTTCGAGCCCTCGGGACGGTTCCACAGTTCCGACATGCGGTCGTTGCCCATCTTCACGCCGTTCCACATCTCGGCATTCTCACTCTCCAGGAAGGCCAGGTGCACCACCGGCTCGTCGGGACAGAAGAACGACTTCATGTAATAGGCCTTCGGCTTCGCTGTCAGGTCGATGTTGAACACGCCCTGTGCCCATCCCTTGGCCGGCCATCCCATGCTCTCGCCCAGATAGTCGATGGCCCCCCAGTAGGCCAGTCCGATGACCTTGTCGAGCTCCATCTCGAAGAAGTTCTGACCCATGGCCTGCGTCGAAGCCTCGCTCTGGTAGAACGTCATCCACGGGAAGCGACGACCGTCGCCGGGGAAGTACATGTAGCGGTAGTTATACGACTGTACGTCGGTGATCTTTGCCAGTTCGCAAGGCAGCGAGTCGGTCTGCCAGTTGCGATAGCGCGGATGCATGGCCACGGTGACCTTGCGCGTCGAGTCGTAGCGAGCCACGAGGGGACGCATCAGACGGTACATCGTCACGCCGAAGTCGTTGAACGGCTGGTTGGGGTCTTGCTGCAGCTCGTTGCCCAGACTCCACATCACCACTGATGGAGAGTTGCGGTCGCGCTTAATCCATTCAGGTATATCGTTCTGCCACAGCTGGGTGAACGAAACGCGGCCACCCGTGTGCTGCTTGGTCCATTTGTCGTATAGCTCGTCGACCACTAAGATGCCGTACTTGTCGCACAACTCAATGAACTCGCGGCTGTAGGGGTTGTGGCTGGTGCGTATATGGTTGATGCCATACTGCTTCATCAGCTGGATGCGCTTCTCGATGGCACGCGGATAGGCGGCAGCACCCAGTGCACCCAGCGTGTGGTGGTTGGCATAGCCTTGCAGCAGCACCTTCTTGCCATTGAGCAGCAGACCCTTGTTGGGCACGATCTCCACCGTGCGAATGCCAAACGCGGCACACACCTCGTCGGCCAGTGTTCCGTTCTCACGATAGATGCTCACCTTGGCCGTGTAAAGCTGGGGATTCTCTGTGTCCCAGAGCTGTGGATTAGGAATCTCTATCTCCGGCAGACGCTGTTCGGTAGTGCGCGAAGGTGTGTTGCGACGCAGTTCTGCCCTACCCTCGTAGACCGTCTGACCGTCGGGACCAGCAATCTGGATGGCAACAGGCATCTTTTTGTCGCGACCGCGAGTAGTAGCCTCCACCGAGATATTCACGAAGCGATTGTCACGTGTGGTGATATAGAGCGGATGACGCTCGAAATATACATCCTTCGAGGTGGCCACCAGTCGCACATCGCGGAAGATACCACCCCCCGTGTACCAACGGGAGTTGCCCGGCTCTCGCGTGTCGGCCATCACGGCAATCACGTTCTCCTGTCCCAAGCGCAACTTGTCGGTCACGTCAATCTCGAAGCCCACATAGCCATAGTTCGTGCCGCCAATACGCTCACCGTTCAGGTAGACATCGCCCGTATAGATGATGCCGTCGAACTGCAACAGCAGCCGACGACCCTTCAGCGTGTCGGCAGGTGTGAGGTGCAGGCGATACCAACACTTCCCCATCTCCTTGAATCCACGACTTGACAGACGGCTCTTTATATTAGCCGCAGCATCACTGTTGTCGGCTTTCTCGTCGGCAGCAGGAGCCACCCACGGCTGCTCAATCTGGAAGTCGTGAGGCACATCGACCGTGCGCCAGTCAGCATCGCTGAAGCCCTTTGCCTCAGCACCTTTCACGTCGCCAGCATGGAAACGCCAGCCGAAGTTCAGACATTCCACGACTCGCTGCTGAGCCATCATCGTTGTGGCACATACCCATGCCATCAACACAAATAAGAATCGCTTGTTCATTGTTTCAATGATAGTTTGTTTTTAGTTTCGTGCCTGCAAACTTACATAAATTTTTTGAATTACACAACAGTCGAGATAAAAAAGTGAAGTCCCCTCTTTTTTCCGTCGCAAATGTAACATTTTCGTTTTTCGACTTTTTGCTTACACTGCTGTCACTCCAACTGCAAATGTAACACATAGAGTATCAGCACAACACATGCTGAGTGACAGCAGTGTATGCAAATCGGCGAAAAATAAAAACGGCTATTATCAGCATTGTGCCAGCACGGCGCACCCGGATTTTTCCGTGGCAGGTCCACACAGACCTTGCATGACAGCATAA
>ERZ842401.5893-NODE-5893-length-13332-cov-7.745500_pt1 | contig 13332 bp, 17 predicted proteins | sample MGYA00521270_ERZ842401 | MGnify/ENA primary metagenome ERZ842401 (study PRJEB31892, sample SAMEA3878208) | bioreactor metagenome | biome: Moose rumen | place: Sweden | collected 2011-10 | study: EMG produced TPA metagenomics assembly of the PRJEB12797 data set... | reverse complement strand
CGACGCCCATAAGCTCGGAGCCTTTCTGCGCGGCAACAGCAGTTTTATCCGACGTGTCGCCGACTATGATTGACTTTTCCTCGACGCCCTTGATGTCGGTAAAAATCGCGTCCACGTTGACTTTCGCCGCGTTTATGTCGTTCATTTGCTGATTGATAGCCTCCGAAACTTCGTTGACTACCTCGGCGACATGAACGGACGCGTCCGCCGACGACTGCGAGCTTGCCGTAAGTTGTTCCGAAGCCGCCGCTACCTGGTCTGAATTCGTAGACATCTTCATTATCAGCTTGTGCAAACTGCGTTTCATTGTGTTGAATTCGGTCGTCAACGCGCCTATCTCGTCACCCGACTCGACGGGCAAATCGTTCATCTTCAAGTTGCCGTTAGCCAACTGTACCGCGTAGCTTTCCAGCTTGGCGACGGGCGTCGTGATTTTATCGGCGAAGACTCTGCAAATGCCGAACGCCAAAATCAAGCCCACGACGATAAAAATCCCGAACATCCAGCGCAAGCTCTGCAACGAGGCGAAAACTTTATCGGCGGGCGCGGTTATGCCGACGAGCCAACCGGTAGCCGGAACAGTGGCGTAGGCAAAAACCGTATCCTCGCCGTCAATTTCGACCTCGAAGTAGCCGCTGCCCTTGCTTACCATGGCGTCGAAAAATTGCCCCAAGCCGTCAATGTCCTTGAAACTTTTGGAAGGCTCGCCGAACTCGGAGGTCGCCAAAATGGTGCCGTCGGGCGTGACGATAAGCCCCGATCCGTCGCCGTGATAATTCATTTTCTTAGCCTGTTCCGTCAAAGTCGCAAGTGAAATATCCAAGCAACTCGCGCCGATAAATCTGCCGTTCGCCTTAATGGGCGTGCAAACCGACACAATCAGCGAACCGATATTGACATCAACATAGGGCGCGGTGAACACGGGGGAGGTTGCGGTGCCGGCGGTTTGATACCAGGGACGTCCGCGAGGGTCTACCTTGCCCGTCAAATCGCCAGCGTTGTAGCAGCAAAAGTAGCCGTCTTCAAGCCCTATCGTCATCTCCAAAATTTCTCTGTCGGAGGTGGCGTTGCCCAAAATTTCCTTTGACTTAAGCAGAGCCATGTTCCCGTTGAGGTTAGTCATAACGTTAGCCGCGCTTTCGCCGAATTTGCTTTTTTCTTCGAGCCAACCGTTAAGTTGCGTGGCTTCGCGGGCGACAGTCATGCGCAATTCGCTGTCGGTTGCTTCTTCCAGTTCCGCGCTTGCGAAATGGTAACTTACCGCGCACACCAGAGCTATCGCCGCCGCCATAAGGCACGCCAACAGCATAAATTTTTGTCTGAGTTTCATTGCTCATCCCCCTGCCTTTGGTTTTATCTGCAATGTTTTTCGTTTTGGACTTTCATTTTCCTGCAGAGCCGCGTAAAAAAATCCTCCGACCGGCGGCAGGAATCGGACAAAACCCAAGCTTACGGCTTATCGGGCAACGATACCCTTATCAACGACAACAAGCAGGACGTCCTGCTTATCGGCGGTTCGGGCGATGATACCTTGGTCATGATGGGCGGCAACGGTACCCTAAGCGGCGGCGAAGGCACAGATACCTTTGAGTTTACTTATTCCGCGACCAAAGCCCTGTCAGCGGTGATTGAAGACTTTGTACCGACGGAGGACAAAATCGTCGTCAACTTCGACGGCAACACCGAGCTTCAGCTTACGAGCGTCAAAAGCGGCGATGACGTTGTTTGGCGCGACGGCGGCGGCAAGTTTAACGTAACGCTAAAGGGCGTCCGCGATAATGACTACTTTGACGGCGACACCCCCGAACAAGTTTGGGACGTTCTGCGGCTGACAAACAGCGTGCGCGGAGCATCGGGCTTGCCGCTCCTTACCCTGTCCGAAGGCTTGATGACGGGCGCGTCTATTCGTGCGAAAGAAATCGTCGAATCCCTAAGTTACACGCGCCCCGACGGTACGCCCTATTACACCGTGCTCGACGGCAAGTATAATTATCACAGCGAAAACCTCGATGGCGGTGCCTCGTCGCCCGTTGTCGTCTTGCAAGATTGAATGAATTCGTCCTCTCACCGCACCAATATTGTTAATCCGAATTTTACCAAGCTCGGCGTCGGCTATGACTACGACGCAGCGGGCGAATCCGAACGATATTGGACGCAACTGTTCGTCGACAGCCTCAAAGCTTCCGAAACATTAAACGTCTCAAATGCCACCCTCGATGTCAACGTCGTTACCAAAGCCGTAACCCTAAGCGACGACGCCGAAACTTACGCCAACGTCGACTACGGCGTAACGATAGACGCGCTCGGCGGTGACTAGGACGATTATATTTTCAACGACGGCGCGAATGTCACAATCGATGCGGGCACGGGCGATGATTCCGTTGACAATAGCGGCTCCAATTCAACGATTATTGGCGGAGCCGGCAATGATTCTATCGATAACCGTGCTCGAAATGTTTCAATAATTATTGGAGACGACGATGATTACATTTACAGCGGTGGAGCAAATGTTACGCTCGACGGCGGCGCGGGCGCGACTGTTGACGGCGGTACAGGGGACGATTCGATTCGCAACAACAACGGCTCAAGAGTTTCCATCAACGGGAGCACGGGTAATGATTCCATCAAGAACAGCGGAACACAAGTTACAATCCTTGGTAGCACAGACGACGATTCCATTTATAACGATGGCGGCTATAGAGTTAGAATTTACGGAGAGTCAGCAGCTTGGGTATCCGGAATAATTTCATTCGCTATGCCGACGGCGACGGGCACGACACCGTTTGGGGCATCACCGCAAACGATACCCTAAACATTTTGGCGGAGCAATCCGTAACATCTTTGATAATCAGCGGCAATTCGTCGGGCGGCAACGGTTACAGAATCGGCATTTACAGACGCAAAGAAACCTCTTCCTCGACGACTAATCCGACCAACTCTTACGGAACTTCGACCTCGACGACGCACGCCGCCAATCGATACTTTTACACGGGCGGCGACCTGGTCATCTCCACCTGCGAAGCGGACGAAAAAATTATTTTCGCCACGGACTACACGGGCGCAATTTATGACGGCGCGGGTGTCGTAGAAATTCGCCCACGCCCGTCCGTTGTAAGCACTCGCGTAATTTTGACCCAACTCAATCGCACGCCCGTAATCGGCTATCGCCTCGCGCATCTGATTCAGCCACGACTTTGCCGCCCCGCGATTGTGCCACGCCAAGAAATTATCGGGATTAAGCTTTATCGCCTCGCTGAAGTACTTCGCCGCCCGCTTATGGTCGCCCTCATCGCGATACTTATTGCCCTCGCGCAATTTCAAGTTCGACAGGAAGACTTTATCCTCGCGGATAATTTTTCGGGCAATGGATTCTTTTTCCGCCGGCGTCTCTGCTTGCAATACGAATGAACTTTTCATTGGCGACTATGCGGGAAATTTCCTCGGCGTCCTTTTCCATAAACTTTTCCACGTCGCCGGTATCAATGTCCGCCTTGACGGTCGCACGAATGACGTAGCCGTCCATGTAAACGCCCGCCTTTTCACCGCCGCGCCGCCTTGAAGTCAATAAAAAACCCTCAAGTTATCGGCTTGAGAGTTTTAATTTTGCCGAACCTTGCCGCCTCAACTTTTGGCGACCGTTTTTATCGTGCCGAGCTTTTGAATGTCGGTGTCCTTCCTGTCGCCGTGAATCGTGATTTTCGCAAGGGCGGCTTCCAATTCCGCAAGCTCCTCGACGCTTAGCTCCACGTCAGCCGCGCCGAAGTTTTCCTTAAGCCGCTCGTCGCGTCTCATGCCGGGTATCGGGACGACGAAATCATTTTTGCACATCATCCACGCGAGGGAAATCTGCGCGGGCGTCGCGCCCTTATCGGCGGCGAATTTCTTCAGCAGGTCGAGCAGGGCTTGATTGGCGTCCATATTTTCGGGAGCAAAGCGCGTGATAACTCTGCGCACGTCGTCGCCCTCGAATTTGCTCTGCGAAGTGTACTTGCCGCTGAGGAAGCCGCCCGCCATGGGCGAAAACGCCACGAAGCCGATATTCAGCTCGCCGCACAAAGGGATAACCTCCGCCTCGTACTTGCGCTCCATGATTGAGTATTCGCTTTGGACGGCGGTAAGCGGCGTGACGGCATGAGCGCGTTTAATCTGCGCGGGCGTCGCCTCGGATACGCCCCAACTGCGGATTTTGCCTTCCTTGATGAGTTCGCCCATCCACTCGGCGACCTCCGCCACATCGCGATTGGCGGGCACGCGGTGCTCGTAGTACAAATCGATATAATCCGTCTGCAGACGTTTGAGCGAAGCCTCCAGCGCGTTGCGAACACCCTTGCGGGAAGTCTTACCTTCGGGAATTTCTTCAGTGGTTATAAAAATTTCAGGCATGAACTTCGTGGCGAGGATAATCTTATCGCGGAACGGTTTAATCGCCTTGCCAACGAGAATTTCGTTTTCGCCGGCACTGTAACCTTCAGCCGTGTCGAAGAAAGTACAACCGTAGTCCTCGTAAGCCGAACGAATCAGGCGAATCGATTCGCTTTCGGGCGGGCACGCGCCGTAGCCGTGACTGAAACCCATGCAACCCATACCGACCGCCGAAACCTCCAGTTCGCGCAATTTCCTTGTCTTCATGCAAAACACCTCCGCGCAGATTATATCAGCTTTGAGCCGCTCTAAGTCAAATTCCCGTTGCCAAGAGTAATTTTTATGATAGAATTTGGCGGGAGTTGAGGATATGAAGAATTTGATAATAATCGGCGTCGGCGGCTTCGCGAGGGAAATTTATTGGCACGCGCAAAAATCCGTCGGCTTCGGTGACGCGTGGCGTATAAAGGGCTTTCTTGACGGCGATGTTAAACTTGCGGCGGCGGAGTATGAACTTTTGCCGGATAAATTACTCGGCGACGTTGACGGCTACGAAATCTGCGCGGACGACGTGTTTACCTGCGCGGTCGGCACGCCCAAGGCTCGGAAGGCGTTGACGGATAAAATTTCGGCTCGCGGCGGCGAATTCGTGAACATAATCAGCACGTTAGCTTACATTATGCCGACGGTTAAGCTCGGTCGCGGCGTGATTATCGCTCCGCACGTCTGCATAGGCGACAGGGCGCGGCTCGACGACTTTGTTGCGGTGAACGCCTCGGCGATTATCGGGCACGACGCGCAAATCGGCAAATTCGGTTGCGTCATGCCTCAAGCGAACGTGGCGGGCAAGTGTCAAATCGGTCCGGAGGTTTTTATCGGTAGCGGCGCACTTATCCTGCCCAAAGCCAAGATCGGCGACGGTGCGACTGTCGGGGCGGGTTCCGTCGTGCTTAAGAGAGTCCGCGCAGGTGTCAAAGTTTTCGGCAACCCCGCTATCGAGATTTAGGAGGTGAAAATTTATGGCGGCAACAGAATTTATCGCGAAACTGGCGGAGCTTATGGACACGGAGGCGACGCTTGAACTCGACACGCGGCTTGCGGACGCGGCAGATTGGGATTCGCTGAGCATGGTGTCGTTTTTTTCGTATTGCAACACGCTGGGCAAAAAAGTATCGCCCGAACAGATAAAGACCGCTCAAACCGTGGCGGATTTGTATAAATTGGCGGGAGGCGCAGCATGATAAAAAAATATCGCGACGGCTTGTTCAGGGATTATTTCAGCGACAAGCGTCGGCTTTTGGGGCTTTGCAACTTGCTGACGGGCGAGGATGCAACCGACCCGAACGAAATTATAATAAACACGCTCGACGGAATTTTTTTCGATGAGCTTAAGAATGACATTTCGTGTATATTTCGCGGGAAATTTTTGGTGATAATCGAGCATCAGAGCACGATAAATGAGAATATGCCGCTCCGAATTTTATTCTACGCGTCGGAACTTTTGCGTCAATACGTGGACGAGCACAAGAAGAAAATTTATTTGGAGAAGCTCGTTAAGTTGCCGCAACCGGAGTTTTTTGTATTCTACAACGGGCGGAAAAAGGAGGCGGCGCGACGCGAAATGCGCTTGTCGGAGGCATTTGAAAAGCCGTCTTGCCTGGAGGTCGTCGTTCAGCTTTACAATCTCAATGACGCGGCGAATGACGAATTCATATCGTGCGACGAGAGCTTGAACAACTATTGCACGTTCGTCAATTTGGTGGAGAAGTACAAAGCGGCGGGCATGGATAACGAACACGCCTTGGCGATGGCGTTTAAGTATTGCCTGGAGCGCGGAATCATGACGGAATATCTTTCAGACAAAAGGAAGGAGTTGGCCAGCATGTTGGCATTGGAATACGATCCGGAATTGGCGCGTCAAGCGTGGCGTGAAGCAGGCTTGGAGGAAGGACTTGCCGAAGGACTTGCCGAAGGACTCGCGGAAGGTCGTGCGGAAGGTCGTGCCGAAGGTCGTGCCGAAGGTCGTGCCGAAGGTCGCATCGAAGCTAAAGCCGAAATCGCAAAGAACCTGTTGGCAATGAAATTGTCCCTTGGCGATATTGTCAAGGCGACGGGTTGCACGGAGGAACAGGTGCTGACCTTTGCCAAGGAAATTAACGGAGCAAATCATGATTAAGGCGATTTTGCTCGACGGCAAGGACAACGTGGCGACGTGCACGGGCGCGGTTAAGATTGGCGACGTGATTCAAATTATCGGCGGCGGAGAAATTGTTTGCGCCGAGGACATTCCGATTTGGCATAAGGTTGCGCTCCGTCCGATTGGCAAGGGCGATAAGATTTTCAAGTACGGCGAGATTATCGGCGAGGCTTTGGCTGACATTGCGGCGGGCGGTCGGGTTTCGCACGAAAATATTTTCAGCGTGCCCAGAGATTATGCAAGCGAGATGATTTAGATGAACTTTTGGGGCTATAAGCGTGCGGAGGGTCGTGCGGGCATTCGTAACCACGTTTTGATTCTGCCGACGTGCGCTTGCGGCAGTGAGACGGCGCGTATCGTGGCAAGTCAAGTTCGCGGCGCGGTCAATATAATTTTCAATACGGGTTGCTCCGACGTGGCGGCGAATACCGCGCTGTCGCAAAAAATTTTAACGGGCTTCGCGCTCAATCCGAACGTCTTCGGCGCGGTGATAATCGGTTTGGGTTGCGAGACGGTACCTCATGCCAAACTGCGCGACAAGATTCAATCGCTGACCGGCAAGCCCGTCGTATCGTTCGGAATTCAGGAGGAGGGCGGCACGCTTAAGACGATAGCAAAAGCCGTGCGAGCGGCACGCGATTTGGCGGCGGAGGCGGCTCTTCAGCAAAAGGAATTGTGCGACATATCGGAATTGCTTATGGGCATAGAGTGCGGCGGCTCCGACGCGACGAGCGGCATCGCCTCCAACCCTGCGGTCGGCGAGCTTAGCGACAAGTTAATCGATTTGGGCGCGTCGACGCTTATGAGCGAATCGATTGAGTGGATAGGCGGCGAACACGTCTTGGCGCGGCGTGCGGCGACGCCCGAACTTCACAACAAGATAATTCAAATCTGCGCGGACTACGAGGCTCATCTCAAGGCGGCGGGACAGGATTGTCGAGCAGGGCAACCGACGCCCGGCAATAAAGACGGCGGCTTGTCGACTATCGACGAGAAAAGCCTCGGCTGCATACGCAAGGGCGGCATGCGTCCGATTGTCGAGGTCTTGAATCAAGCCGAACGCCCGACCAAACGCGGCGCAATCGTCATGGACACGGCGGGCTACGATATTTCGTCGGTGACGAGCATGGTTGCGGCGGGTTGCAACGCGATAATCTTCACGACGGGGCGCGGCACGCCGACCGGCAACGCGATTGTTCCCGTGCTCAAAGTCACCGCCAACGCGCAAACTTATTCGTGGATGGAAGACAACATCGACGCGGATTTGAGCGGGATAATCGCCGGCGACCTGACGATTGCCGACGCGGGCGATTTGCTTTTGAGTAAAATTCTTGACGTTTGCAACGGGCGGCTGACCAAGGCGGAAGCTTACGGCTTTTCGGACATTGTGGTTGACCACGTTTGCAGATTCGTTTAGGAGAGAGGAATTTTGAGCGTAACGTTTGATTTTAAGGGCAAAAATTTTGTAGTGGTGGGCGCGTCGTCGGGTATCGGGCGGCAAACGGCGATAGAATTATCACGGAGCGGCGCGAACGTCTTGGCGATAGGCAGGAACTTGGAACGGCTGGCGGAGTTGCGCGAAACGTCGCCGATTAGTTTAATTAAACACCCGCCGAGGATATTCACCGAGCAACTGGACGTATTGACGGCGACGCCCGACGATTGGGCGGAGGTTCTGGGCAATTTCACGGCAACGGTCGGCAGAATCAACGGCGGAGTTTACACGGCGGGCATTTGGGGCTTGACGCCGCTGAATTCATTCGACGAGACGCTTGCGCATAAAATCTTCGACACGAGCTTTTGGGGCGCGGTGAATTTCGTCCAGACGGCTACACGTAAGAAATTTTCGGACGGCGGCGCGTCGTTCGTGCTGATGAGTTCAGTAGCCGGCGACTTCGCGGGCAAAAGTTTATTCGCTTACTCGGCGGCGAAGGCGGCTGTTCAAACGGCAGTCAAATCGTTCGCGGCGGAGATAATCCGCAACAAGCACCGAATCAATTCGGTGGCACCCGCGCTTGTCAAAACCGAAATGACGCAGAACGAAATTTACTCGGCGATAAGCTTCGACAAAATGTCTTCAAGCCAACTGCTCGGGCTTGGGACGGCTCGCGACGTGGCGGGCATGATTTTATTTTTACTGAGCGACCGCGCCGCCTGGATAACGGGGCAAAATTTCTTCGTAGACGGCGGCTACACTGTCGGCTCCTATAACTGAAACAAAATCCCCCCTCCGATTTGGAAGGGGGATTTTTTATTTGCCACGCCTTGAATCTACTTGCCTTTGATGTCCGAGGCGCAATGCGGGCACTTAACCGCGTCGTCAGCCACGACCTCTTTGCAGTAGGGGCACTTGCGCGGGTCGGGCGGCGGCGGCGGCGGAGCCGGCATGAAACGATTGACCTGCTTAATCAAGATAAAGATCGCCGTCGCGACAATCAGGAAGTCGAGGCAGACGTTGAGAAACGCGCCGTAAGCGATGATTGGTGCACCTGCCTCCTTGGCGGCGGCAAACGATTCGTATTCCACGCCCGACAAATTTATGTAAAAATTGGAGAAATCTACTTTTCCGAGCAACATCCCAAGCGGCGGCATCAAAATATCGGACGTGAACGAGGAAACGATTTTGCCGAACGCGCCGCCAAGAACGACGCCGATGGATAAATCAATTATGTTTCCGCGCATTAAAAATTTTTTCCATTCGTCTAACAAAACTTTTCACTCCTTGACTGATAAAAAATTGATAAAAAAATTCTCCTCCTGTAAACTTCATGTGAACTCAGAAAACACAGGAGGGAAGTTCAACCCCTCGAAAGGAGCTTTCACATGGAAGATACTAGCAAAAACACGGCGGCTTGTCAAACGGTCGCGCTCTATTCGGTCTATGTTATGTGGTGTAGCAAAACCGACATGCACTACGTAGGCGTCACCCGACAGCAGGTCGCAACGCGCATCCGTCAGCACAAGAAGGGCACACAGTTCGTCGACAAGCAAATCAAAGAAATCGGCTGGGAACACTGGAAATTTTGGGTCGTTGAGGAGAACGTTCCGCCTGAGCTGATTAGCGAGCGCGAGCAATCTTGGATAAAATTCTTCAACTGCGTCTACCCGAACGGTTATAACAAGACGTGCGGCGGAGTCGGCAAAACTATCATGTCCGAAGATACTCGCAAAAAGATTAGTGCGTCACGTATTGGCAAGCCGTCACCTAACAAAGGAAAAAGTCCCTCAGCTGAAACCAGAGCCAAAATTGCCGCTAAGCTGAAGGGAGAAAAAAGCCCCAATTACGGTAAACCGCCCGCGAATAAGGGCGTTCCTCACACCCTAGAAGCCAGAGCCAAAATATCTGTTGCACATAGTGGCGAAAAAAATCATTTCTACGGCAAACATCATACGGACGACACGAAACGAAAAATCGGCGACGCCAAACGCGGCAAACCTGGAGCAAATAAAGGTATCCCGTGCTCTGAGTTCAAGAAAGCGATTTTGCGTGAAAAAGCTCTTGGCAGAAGACTCACGAAGGAAACCAAAGTCATAATATCTGCTAAACTTAGTGGCGAAAACCACCCACTGTACGGCAAGCACCACACCGAGGAAACGAAAGCCAAGATGCGCGAGAAAGCCCTTGCCAGAGCCGCCGCGAAACGAGCCGCCAAAGCCGTCGCTGAAGAAAATCTTGCCGCTGCCAATACTGCGCCGACGAACCTGTCGAATCTACTTGACGCTGTAATACTTCAGCAATGCTTGCGTTCCAAGATTGCCCTCGCCTGATTCTTCTAGCTTGCGGACTTCGTGGAGCACCATTGCAAGTATCGGGAGCGACGCGCCGTAAGCCGTGGCGGTTTCGTTGCCGATAGCCAAATCCTTGCCGAAGTGCTTAAGCATGAAACCGGGATTAAAATCGCCGTCGAGACCCTTGCGAGCGACGCCCGTCATTTGGAAGGAACCAGCCGCGCCCGTCGAGATTGCGTTATAAACTTTCTCAATATCAAGCCCCGACGCTTTGGCATAGGCAAAAGCCTCGCAGACGCCCGCCAAAGTCCCGGCGATAGCGATTTGGTTGCAAGCCTTAGTTTTCTGCCCCGCGCCCGCCGCGCCCTCGTAGACGATATTTTTGCCCATAGCCGCAAAGACGGGTTGCAAGGCGTTGAAGTCTTCCTCCGCGCCGCCGACCAAAATCGTAAGCGTGGCATTTCGCGCACCGACGTCGCCGCCCGTAACGGGAGCGTCAACCGCGTGCAGACCTTTGGCTTGAGCCGCCGCGAAAATCTTTTCGGCAAGTATCGGCGAGGAAGTCGTCATGTCGACGATATACGCGCCCGCCCGCGCAGATTCGACGATACCGCCCGCGCCGAGGTAAATCTGCTCCACGTCCTTGGGATAGCCGACGATCGTTATCACAACGTCCTGACCCGCCGCGCATTCGGCAACGGTGTCGCACCAACGCGCTCCGCGTTCGATAAGAGCTTGCGCCTTAGCCTTCGTGCGATTGTAAACGCTGACGGAAAAGCCCGCGTCCATTAAATGCCCCGCCATAGCCGCGCCCATGATGCCCGTCCCGACGAAGCCGATTTTCTTCAAAGCCTTCATGTTTGAATCACCTTCTTTCATGCGGCGAAGTGTATCATAATTTTTTCAGCTTTTCAATAGGAATTGTTGACAGGAAATAATTCAGCAAGTAAAATTGGCGGCGAACGGAGGCGGTTAAGCTTGAAATATAAACGTGTGGTGCTGAAGTTGAGCGGCGAAGCTCTTGCCGGCGAAAAAAGTTTCGGAATTTATCCGCCGGTCGTCGAGAGCATAGCGCGGCAGATTAAAAAGATACACGACGCAAAGCTGGAAGTGGCGATAGTCGTGGGCGGCGGGAATTTCTGGCGCGGGTTGAGCGGCGCGGCTAAGGGCATGGACAGAGCCTCCGCCGATTACATGGGCATGTTGGCTACCGTCATGAACGCGCTCGCCCTCCAAGACGCTTTGGAGCAACTCAAAGTTTTTACGCGTGTGCAAACGGCTATCGAAATGCGCGAGGTCGCCGAGCCTTATATCAGACGCCGTGCAGTCCGTCACCTGGAAAAGGGGCGCGTCGTTATCTTCGGCGCGGGCACGGGCAATCCGTATTTTTCCACCGACACGACGGCGGCACTTCGGGCGGCTGAGGTCGAGGCGGACGTTATTTTAATGGCGAAGCGCGGAGCCGACGGCGTCTACGACTGCGACCCCAATCGTTTCCCCGACGCAAAAAAATTCGACACGATAAGCTACATCGACATCCTCAACCTCGGCTTGCACGTTATGGATTCGACCGCGACCAGCCTTTGCATGGACAATCACATTCCGCTGGTTGTCTTCAGCATTGACGATTACGAAAACATTTATCGCGCCGCGATTGGCGAAACCATAGGCACAACCGTCAAATAAGGAGGCTTTAAAATGACTAAGGACGTTATCACATCGGCGGAGGACAAGCTCAAGAAGACGCTTGAAGCCCTCAAGAAAGACTACGGCACGCTCCGCGCAGGACGCGCCGCGCCCAGTTTGCTCGATAAGGTTATGGTCGATTATTACGGCACGGCGACGCCCGTCAACCAAATCGCCAACGTCACTGTCCCCGAACCGCGCATGATTATGATTAAGCCCTACGACCGCGGCTCGCTTAAGGACATCGAACGCGCCATCCAAAAGAGCGACCTCGGCTTGACGCCCAACAGCGACGGCACGACGATTCGTTTGGCTATTCCTCAACCGACGCAGGAACGCCGTAAGGAACTCGTCAAAGTCGTCAGCAAAAAGGCGGAGGAGGCTAAGGTTGCCATGCGCAACATTCGCCGCGACGCCAACGAGTCGATTAAGAAACTTGAAAAGGGCAAGGAAATCACCGAGGACGACCGTAAAGACGCGCAGGAGGAAATGCAAAAGCTCCTCGATAAGTATATCAAGCTGGTTGACAGCGCGAAGTCGGGCAAAGAAAAGGAAGTTATGGAAGTTTAAACTATGTGGGAAAGCGACGGCGGCTTGCTTGCGCGAGTCGATAGGACAAAAATGCCGCGTCACGTGGCGATAATAATGGACGGCAACGGGCGATGGGCTTCTGTTCGCGGGCTTATGCGGAGCGCGGGGCATACCGCCGGCGTCAAAACACTCAAGCGCATATTAAAGACGGCGGTCAACCTCAAGCTGGAGGCTCTGACGGTTTACGCCTTCTCGACGGAAAATTGGAAACGACCTCACACCGAGGTTGATTTTTTAATGCATTTATTTTCGGATTACCTGGAGCGCGAAAAGCAGGAGATGCACGCCAACAACGTCCGCATAAAGTTTTTGGGGCGGACGGAGGATTTTGCGCCGGCGTTGCAAAAGCTAATGCGCGAGTCGGTCGAACTTATGCGGAACAACACGGGCGTTAAGTTCAACGTGGCGGCGGATTACGGCGGGCAGGACGAGATAATTCGAGCGGCTCAAAAGTTGGCGCGGCGCGTACAAGCGGGGCAATTATCGCCCGACGATATTTCCGCGCAGATGTTTGAAGACGAGCTGGACACGGCAGGTCAACCGCCCGTCGATTTGCTAATTAGGACGAGCGGCGAGTTGCGCGTCAGCAATTTTTTATTGTGGCAAGCAGCCTACGCGGAATTTTGGTTCACCGATACGCCGTGGCCGGAATTCACGCCCGAAGAGTTCATCGACGCCCTTATCGACTTCGGCAAACGTTCCAGACGTTTCGGCGCATCCAATGTTTAAGGAGAAAATTCTATGACAACTACTAATCCCCCCCCCCC
>ERZ842401.5892-NODE-5892-length-13336-cov-5.725322_pt1 | contig 13336 bp, 11 predicted proteins | sample MGYA00521270_ERZ842401 | MGnify/ENA primary metagenome ERZ842401 (study PRJEB31892, sample SAMEA3878208) | bioreactor metagenome | biome: Moose rumen | place: Sweden | collected 2011-10 | study: EMG produced TPA metagenomics assembly of the PRJEB12797 data set... | reverse complement strand
ACAGGGTTCTGCCCTCAATGCGGCTCAAAAAACGTATTTATAGAACCCACCATAAAAAAACAGGAAACTCAACATTTTATTACTCAACAACGGGATGTGGCGCCAGTCGTTTCTGTTTTGCCAATAATGTGTTTGAGGGTGTGGTGAATGACATAATGTCAATTATCCTAAATTACATTAGCAGCCAGAATGTGATAAACATAAACAACATTCTTTTGAATTAGCTTTTATGATAATTATCAAAAGAAAAATATACGGATTATTAGTGCTCCCATTAGCTCTTATATATTGGCTTGCCATGCCTTCAAAGGTTAGGCAGTTAGTGATGGAAGACTTGAAACAATGGACGCGATGGCAGCATCAGCCATGCAACTTGTGGGGATTCTCTTACTTTATGGGTAGTATGCCGGAGTTCAGGTCGGTTTTCTATAAGAGAGCTAGGCTGCTTGGCATATTGTCACGTTGGTGGCTGCGAGGCAAAACAAACCTCGAGATCTCCACCAACGACATAGGTGGAGGCTTGATAATTCAACATGGCTTTTCTACCATAATTTCAGCCGAGAAGATAGGCAGGAACTGCAAAGTTTATCAGCAAGTCACCATAGGCTTCAACCATGACTTGCGTGCCCCGGTGATTGGCGACAATGTGGAGATATGCTGCGGTGCCAAGGTAATAGGAGGCATAACCGTTGGCGACAATGTTATCATCGGAGCCAACGCCGTGGTAGTCAAAGACGTGCCATCCAATAGCGTGGTGGCTGGTGTGCCGGCATGCGTCATCAAGCACCTTGATCATGTGCGAGACTTGACAGGATGAAATGACTTTGATGTTTTTGATGCTTTTTTCTTCGTTATTATTAAAAAAAATAGAATGATATTTTGAAATAATAAATTATATTACTAAATTTGTGTGCTAATAATTTTAAAACATTACAGTTATGAAAAAGAGAGGTTTAATTATTTTGCTGATCCTTACGCTTTCTCCCGTCATGCCTAGAGCATCGATATTATGTGCCTCAACCACTGCTGAAAAGGACCTGAGCGGCTTGAACTATTATGATTTCTATATCGACTATTTCAATAGCACCTTTGCTGCTTATCAGATTTACAATCCTCTGATCGGCTCTGAGGGCTGGGTTGACTTGGGATGGTCGATAGATAATATGCAAGAACTGCAGTCACGATTTGGCGCTCCTGAGTATAATGCCCGGAACTGTTTCTACGACTGGTGCTTGAGATATGTGGACGTTGACAAAGACAGCATCCTCACAGCCGAGGAGCTAGAGGCGGTGACAGTGATTGACAGCAATGCCGACCCGGAGCACCTGCTGGGCAGGAATGCGGTAGATTATCACTTCGACTGGTTTCCAAACCTTGAGCGCCTTGAGCTCAACCATCCCAACTGGCGTTATCTCATTGGCGACAAGAACGAGGCTTTGTGTCTGTCGAGAAACCAAATTCCAGATGGGAGCTACACGACTAGTGTCTATCTCAAAGGCAACAGGCCTTTCTCGCACCTCTATCTTCCCGCGACAGGCACGCTCGAGCGTGTCATCATCAAGAACTCACCAATGCTGTTCTTCAACTACGAGCCGCAAGATGGCGTGGCAGTCCCCGAATTTGTCATCGAGGGAGAAGTCTTGGGCAATGAGAGTGGTTATACTTTTAGCCTGAACAAATATATTGCCGCGGGTCTTGATGTGAGCCGCATCTTGAACATCGACAATGCCCGGGTGGTTACTGAAGATGATGGAAACACCTATCTGCAATTCAATGGCGGAGCACGTGAGGCTCACATGCGGTACCTGATTGCTGCCGATGGTGACAATCAATACACATGCAACAGCACCATCAAGATCCAGGCACAAACTGGATGGAACCGCCTTGAGAAACAAGCCATCGCCGAAGGCGAGAGCGTCGCTCTCGACCAGGAGCACTTCCCCGATGTGAGCTTCAGGCAATATCTTTCGGCTCATATCGACACAAACGAAGACGGAGTCCTCAGCTATGAGGAACTGGGCAATGTGCACTTGTTGAGAACCTACAGCAGTTCATGGCATTTCTGCAATTATTATGACAGCGATGATTTTGAAGGCGAAGAGATGCTCAAGAATGTCATTAACTTTAAGGGCATTGAGTACCTGTATAATCTGGAGGGTGTGTCGTTTGGACACCGCACTTGGAACATTGATGACAATACTAAGATTTTCCATTTCCGGAATCTGGACTTATCACAAAACCACAATTTAAAATATTTCTACTTGGGTACCGATGCCGAAGTCATCGACTTGAAACTGCCTGAGACTAATGGTGTGGAATTCAGCAACCCCTTGATGCGCATGGGATTTAAATATGTGACAAATGAGCCAGCGGTGCGACTTGTAGAGGTCGATGACGACAACGCTTACAGTCTTGAAGAGGATATTGCCAATGGGCTTGACCTCAATCGACTTACAGTACTTGACGGAGGACATCTTGATGGTGACAGAGTGGTGTTTGACGACGGAGCGAGCTACGTTGATGTGCAGTATGTGGCTCGTCCACCCATCATGGGCGGCGCCAACTATCCTTTTGACAGGTATCTGCAAAACTACTATGTGCTATACAATCTTGTCAACACAAGGCTATATAACTCCAGGTACTTTGATGCTCAAAAGATCATGGAGCAACTTAGTGGCATCAACTCAATCGCAGGCAACAAAGAAGTGAAGTCGGTGATTTATTATAATTTACAGGGCATTGACTCAGAAACTCCATTCCACGGATTCAACATCAAGGTGACGACCTACAGCGACGGCTCGCGCAAGAGCGAGAAAGTGGTTCATTAATGCAGAATGCTTAATCAATTCGGAATGCACAATCTTGGCTGCCATAATGTTTTTTAGACATAAGAACATAAGTTTACATAATGCGTTAGATACAAGGGGTATTGCCGAGTGTGTATCTGAAATTTTAGAACTAATTTTCAATAAATTTTAAGCGAAGCGCCCCTCCACGCGGCATGTCCTCTCAAAAAGTTGCACCTCTCGGTGTCGCAAAGCCTCGCAAGCTCGGAGAATTTATCCCGGTCTCATGGTTATTTATTCCTGCGTAAGCAGGCTTTTAGATGAACTCTGTTCGCAGCTTTGTGAAGAAACCACGAATTTCACTAATTATCACAAAAGACAGACATACAGAACACAGGTTCAAGAATAATATAGTCAGTCAGTTTGTTCTGTTTGTCATTATGTCTAAAATTATAATTTATTCCTGCGTAAGCAGGCTTAGTGAATAAAATGCTCACGCACGAAATGACTTGAGTAAGCTCAGTTCTTTGCTCGCTTAATCGCATTTTTGTTTTTATTTCGTTGTGATTGTTGTTTTATATAGCTGCTGTTAAGTCAATTAGCAACTTTATAAACTTGAGTCTTTCCCCAATGCCGTCCTCAAAGGGAGGATCTTTTTGAGGACATATTTGAGGACTCACTAGGCGAGTGTTATTGTCATCTCGCAGCGGGAGCAGTCGCAGTTCACTTTGAGTAAGGTCTTGCCGTTGCGCAGGGATAGGGGAGAGGGGAGTTTGCTGCTTCCCTTTTCTTTTAGGCATGCTCCGAGTTCGCGCCTTAGGCAGTAGCGTGTGGTCATTACCACGGTGTCTTTTTCAGTGTTGCCTGATTTGCACTCGATTGCAGGTTCAATGCTGGTCGCTCCGTGCTCACGATAGAAGTGGCTGGCGATGTGGTTAGCCACATTGTCGGCACTGGCGAGGTTCTGGTAGGGGAATGTGGCGTTTTTGTCTTCACTTTGTCGCAGGTCTCGGCAATAGGCGATGCGGTGGCTTCGCTCTAGCAGGGCAATAGTCTCTCGGCGGAGCTGTGCGATAACCGACACAGGAATGAAAAAGTCGCCCTTAATCTCGCAAGAGCGTAATGTGAAAATGGTGTCACCTAGTTTGGACAGCACTTCTCGCTGTCGCTCGGCTTGTGGTTTAAGGGCTTTTTGAGGCTCATCTTCCAGCATTATTGAATGAACCACCGAACTGCCGCGCTCGTCACTGGCTTTCAGGCATAGTCGTGAGCCAGCAATCCACATAGTGAAGTCCACATCAATAGACCTTTTTGCACTTGGCTTAGAGAGCAAGTCGTTAAACGCTTTGTCGTGTGTGCGGTAAACCTTGTCACCACGTTTCATGCCGCATGACTCTTTCAGGAAGATGCGGTTTCCTGCCGCTTTATTCACCCTCACGCCGTCGTAGTTGCCGTTGCTGTCGATGAAGCTCAAGCCGTCGCCATTAGCGAGTGGGGTGGAGGTGTCAAGAGTGATGCGGTTGCCACCAGCCGCCAGCACTTTGCCTAAATATTCGCCTTGTGACTTAGGGGTGTGAATTGACGCCATTTTCATGCCATTTTTAGGATGACGCCCATCTATGAAATAATGAGTGAACGAGCGGTTGAAGCTCTTGGCGAGGGATGGCTCGAAGGTCAAAGATGAAGACCCTGAGGAACTGCGCTTGAGCGTACCGTCGTTAATGATAATTTTGTCAAGAGCCTGGCGATAATAAGCCACCACGTTTTTCACATAGTCCACATCCTTGAGGCGGCCTTCAATTTTGAACGAAGAGATTCCCGCATCAATCATCTGTTTAAGATGGTCGCTGGCGTTGAAATCGCGCAGCGAGAGCAAATGCTTCGACTTCATCAGCTTATTGCCCTGGGCATCTTCCAGGTCGTAGCTCAGCCGGCAAAACTGCGCGCACTCGCCACGGTTGGCGCTGCGGTTCTTGAGGGCTTGGCTGATTTGGCAGCGACCACTGTAACTCACACACAATGCCCCGTGACAAAACCCCTCAAGCGGAACTTTCACGCTGGAACTGATGCCCTTGATTTCCTCAAGAGTCAGTTCTCGTGCCAGCACCAGTTGGGCAAAGCCCATCTTCTCAAGAAACAGAGCCTTCTCGGGAGTGCGGATGTCGCATTGTGTACTGGCATGAAGGGCGATGGGAGGGATGTCGAGCCGCAAGAGCGCCATGTCCTGCACGATAAGAGCATCCACACCGGCATAATACAGCTCTTTTATCATCTGCTCCACATCATGCAACTCGTTGTCATAGACAATGGTGTTTACCGTGCAATAAATTCGGGCATCAAATTGATGGGCAAAATCGGTTAGGCGCTTGATGGAATCTATGTCGTTGCCTGCTTGGGCGCGTGCGCCAAAAGCCGTTGCACCGATGTAAACCGCATCGGCGCCATGCTTAATCGCCTCAATGCCAATGTAGGCATTCTTGGCTGGCGCAAGAAGCTCTATTTGTTGTTTATAATGCATAATTCAAAATGCACAATGCATAATTTGGCTGCGCATATTGCAACATGGCCACGCCATGTTCTACAAAAAAGAGACCCAAAACCATGTCTTTGAGTCTCTTGAAAAGTAGCGGGACTGAGAATTGAACTCAGGACCTCCGGGTTATGAATCCGACGCTCTAACCATCTGAGCTATCCCGCCATTTCACTTTTGCGACTGCAAAGGTACTGCTTTTTTTTATTCTGTGCAAGAACTGCAGCGTTTTTTTCTTAAAAAAGTTTCTCAAACAATTTTAGTTGACAAGTTAACAAGTTGACAAGTTAACAAGTTAACAAGTTGACAAGTTGACAAGTTGACAAGTTAACAAGTTGACAAGCATATAGAAAAAACATTTTGCTTGTTTACTCGTTTACTTGTCTGCTTAACACTTAACACTTATGACTTTTCTTTTTAGGCAATTTGCTCTTATCACAGGCGATTACCGTGCGCAGTTTGCTGATGTCTAGGTATTGGTGGGCGATGTCTTGCAGCTGCTGGCTTGTGACATTCTTGATCTCCTGCACTTGGTCGTTGAAATAGGAAGGATAAGTCCCGTAGCAGAACATATTGCCGATATATGACGCTACGTTGAACGGCGTGTCGAGGGTCTTCGCCAAGTCGCTGAGCATGTAGCGTTTCACTGTTTCTAACTCTTGTTGTGGTATGAGTTCGTCTTGCAGTTTCTTAATCTCGTTATGGATTTCGTTGATGACGTTCCAAGTGTGGCGCGTGTCGCATTCAGTGGCTATGCCCACATATCCGTCAAATGCCCTGCCGTTATGGCTGGCGTTAATGCCGTAGGTGAATCCTTTCTCCTCACGAATGTTTCTCATCAGACGGCTGCCGAAGTATCCGCCAAGCACGGTGGCGAGGATGCGCAGCTTGAAGTAGTCGGGATGCTTGCGTGGCACTGTCTTGAGCATCATTATGATAGCCGACTGCACCGCGCCAGGCTTGTCAACAATCTTGAGCATCTCGTCGGCAGGGCAGAACGGAGGCTCCACTTGCGGCGCAGGCTCGCCGTCAGGTTGCCACTCGCCAAGCACTGATTCTACTGTGGCAATCTCCTTGTCGCTGATGTTTCCCGCAAACACCAAGTTGCAATTCTGGGCTTTGTAGAAACTGGAGTGGAAATTGCGCATGTGCTCATTAGTCAGCGCGTTGATGTCGTCGGGCGTGGGGTCAGTGGCGAGGGGGTTATTCTCGCCATAATAGAGCCTCATAATTTCTTTGTTGGCAAGATATTTCACTTTCTCTCGTGCCATGGCGCAGTTCACAGCCAGTTGTCGCTTCAGTGTCTCAAACTCACTGTCAGGAAAGGTAGGGGTTCTGAGGCTCTCAATAAAGATGGGGAGCGTCTTGTCGAAGTTCTCGTTGAGCGACGACATGGAAAATGCCGTGCAGTTGTCATCGACATGCGCCGACCGCCAAGTGCCATAATAGTCGATGGCTTCGGCAATCTCGGCATAATTCATCTTTTTGTTGCCGTTGAATACAGCTATTGAACACGCTGTCGCCTGCATGGGTCGCGATTCCTGGAACGCGCCGCCGGTCATATAGATGCTGAGTTTGTTGATTTCTTCCTCACCGTTGCTGGCGATCCACATTTTCATGCCGTTAGAGAGCGTGATGGGTTCGGGGACATTGAGACTGATGTCGCCAAAGTCACTGACTGGTGGGGGAGTGCTGCGATCTACTGCCATGTTTTCATTGTTGGTTAAGGAACTGCTCGGCGCGCATTAGGTCTTGTGGCGTGTCGATGCCGATAGACGAATGGTTAGTGATGCCCGCCTTGATGGTCATTCCGTTCTCAAGCCAGCGGAGCTGTTCGAGCGACTCGGCAAGTTCGAGTGCCGACGGCCCCATGCCGGTGATGCGCTCCAGCGCCTCGGCGCGATAGGCGTAGATGCCGAGGTGGGTAAAATACTGGTGCTTGCCAGGCCACAGCGTCTTGTCGATGCCACGCTGGTGTGGAATCACCGAGCGCGAGAAATACATCGCGTTCATGTTGCTGTTAAGCACTACTTTCACCGAGTTTGGATTCTCGAGTTCTTCATAACAGCATTGCTGGTCAAAGGACTTGACGAGAGTGGCAATGTCGGTCGTCTCGTCGTCAAAGCACATCATCAGTGCCTCAATCTGCTCAGGAAGGATAAACGGCTCATCGCCCTGCACATTAATGATAATGTCCTCGTTGCCGCCGTTTAGGAGGTAAGCCTCCCGGCAACGGTCGGTGCCGCTGCGGTGCTGGCTGCTGGTCATCATCGCTTTGCCGCCAAAGTCTGTGACGTGGTTGAGTATGCGCTCGTCATCGGTAGCTACCAGCACATTGTCGATGGCTTTCGACACCTGCTCATACACGCGCTGAATCACCGTCTTGCCGCCAAGCATCGCCAGAGGCTTGCCAGGGAAACGTGTTGAGGCATATCTCGCCGGAATGATAGCTATAAATCTCAATGTTGCCATAGTCGTTTGATATTTGACGCAAAATTACAAATTATCTTCGATATTCACAAATTCAAGTTTATAAAGCTTTATAAACTTGAAGTTTAGAGGTTAGGGTTTAGTGTTTAGAGAGCAAAACTGACCGCATCACGCTAAATGATGCGGTCAGTAATATTTTGAGCAGTAGTGAGATAGAGTTTTCAGTTAATAGTTCATAGTTCACAGTTCATAGTTGAATCACAAAACCTCTAAACCCTAAACTCTAAACTCTAACCTGCGCGAAGCGCAACTGTTCTTACTCAGCTGCTGGAGCTTCCTCTGCTGGAGCTTCCTCTACAGGAGCTTCCTCTGCTACAGGAGCTTCCTCAACGGCTGGTGCTTCCTCAATGGCTGGTGCTTCCTCAACGGCGGGAGCCTCTTCAACTACAGGAGCCTCCTGCTTGGGAGCGTTCTCAGAAATTACCTCGAAAGGAATCTCAACAGAAACTTCCTTGTGCAGAAGAATGGTGGCAGTGTATTTGCCAAGTTCCTTAACATTGTCAACCTTGATGATCTTGCGATCAACCTCGTGGCCGAGCTTAGCGAGCTCCTCAGCAATCTGGTTGCTGCCTACTGAGCCGTAGATAGTGCCAAAGTTGTCGGTCTTAGCGCTGATGGTGAGAGCGATGCCCTTCATCGACTCGGCGATAGCCTCGGCGTCACCCTTGATCTTGGCGATCTTGTGGGCGCGCTGGCGCAGGTTCTCGGCGAGCACTTTTAAAGCTGAAGGCGATGCCATGATGGCTTTGCCGGTTGGGATAAGATAGTTGCGGGCGTAGCCGTTCTTTACTTCAACAACGTCGTCCTTGTAGCCAAGGTTCATAACGTCTTCTTTCAATATAATCTTCATAGTGTGTTACCTCCAGTTTTAAATTATTTCATCAAATCGGTTACGTAGGGCAGTAATGCCAAGTGGCGTGCGCGCTTGATGGCGCGGGCAACGCGGCGTTGGAACTTGAGCGATGTGCCAGTGATGCGGCGAGGCAAGATTTTACCTTGCTCGTTGAGGAACTTCTTCAAGAACTCGGGGTCCTTGTAGTCGATGTACTTAATGCCACTTCTCTTGAAACGGCAATATTTCTTCTTCTTGGTATCTACACTCAGTGGGGTGAGATAGCGGATTTCAGATTGAGCTTGTGCCATAGTTATGTTTCCTCCTTGCATTATTCGTTAGTTACTTCGTTAACTTCGGCTTGAGGTGCTTCGGCAGCGGGTTCCTCGGCGGGAGCCTCTTCGGCCTTGGGAGCATTCTTCTTCAAGCTTCTTCTCTTCAGTGCATACTCGTGAGCGAACTTGTCCTGACGGAAAGTCAAGAAACGGAGCACCTTCTCGTCGCGACGATAGGCAGTCTCGAGCTTGCTTACGATAGTTGGTTCACCAGCGAACTCAAGGAACGCATAAAATCCGGTAGATTTCTTCTGGATGGGATAAGCGAGCTTGCGCATTCCCCACAGCTCTTCATTCTCGATTGTGGCACCGTTGTCGGTGAGCACAGTCTTGAACTTCTCTACCGCTTCCTTCATCTGAGGGTCAGACAAAACGGGAGTTAAAATGAAAACGGTTTCGTAGTTGTACATAAAAATTTTTAAATAAGAAATTAATAAAATGTGTGTGCTTTTCGAAAAAAGCTGACTAGTTGACGAGCTGACAAGCTAACGAGACAAGTGTAATGCTTCGACAACTACCATTGTCTTGTCAGCTTGTTCCTTGTCAGCTTGTGAGCTTCATCAGTAAGCTTTTTGCAAAAAGCGGTGCAAAGGTAGTAAAACTCTGTGGATTACACAAGTTTTTTATGGCTTTTTTGACAATTATTTGTGGCATGAGGCTCAATTTTAAACACAAGCATTTTGCTTTCAGAGAATTAGCGGTTCTATCAGCCCAATTAGTCTCATTAGTCCCATTAGCCCTATTATTCCCAATATTATTAACGGCAATAATTATTACTCCTCTCTCCTTTGCTGTTTAGAAAATTATCACTATCTTTGCAACCAAACTTTCAGCTTTCACCGCAGAGGCGGTGGCAACTTGGCTGATAGTTTACATGTTTGAAAGCGTTTTTTGCTTATCCTGATTCTGAAAATTCGGCAAAAATTTCACATTGTAGGATTAAGCAGTCAAAAAATGCCTTTCGCGTGCCTGTATCCACCCCGCAGGAGGGGTCGATATATCGGCAATGCGTGGGGGTGGGCTGTTTGTTACAATGTGGGCGTTTGCCGATGCCTCAGAATCAATAAACAGAACGAGTCTCCACGCTATTATTTTTTATGTATGGAATCGTCTGTTGGATAGCGAAAATAGTTAAGAAGTCAAAAGTCGGGCAATTCTTGTCCTCAAGTCCTCAAGTGTAGTGTCAAACGACTAGAAACGATTAGAAACTACTTTGTAAGTTTTCAATTATCAGTTGCGCAGTTACTTAAAACTTAACATTATTGTCTTGTCCTCTTGTCTTCTTGTCCTCTTGTTTTCTTGTCTTCTTGTCTTCTTGTCCTCTTGTTTTCTTGTCTTCTTGTTTTCTTGTCTTCTTGTTTTCTTGTTTTCTTGTTTTCTTGTTCACTTTTTATTCACTATAAATTTAACTTAAAACACAAAAAAATGAAAATCAAAACAAAATTTTTCACAGTTTTTTTTGCTTTGTTTGTTCTTGTTCAAACGAATATTCAAGGTCAAGTTCTAGATGAGTCATATTATGATTCTAATCTTTATTTTGACGAGTGTACTATTTTCAAAGATGGTGTAGCTGGAGTCAAGAGTGATGGTTTCTGGATTCTTGTTAATAAAAATGTTAACTTTATTTGTATCAGAGGTTTTGAAGATTTCAAGGTTTTTTCCGAAGGACTTGCAGCGGTAAAGACTGATGGCAAATGGGGATATGTTAACAAAGAAGGCTATATGGTTATCGACAACATTTATGATAAAGCATTATCATTTAATAATGGATATGCTCCAGTGTGCATTTCTGGTAGATGGGGATTGATAGATAAAAAAGGGGAAGTGATAGTTCCCATAGAAAATGATAATGTATATATGTGGTCGGATGGTGATGTAGCTATTGTTGAATCAAATGACAATTTTGGAATTTTCGACCTTCAAAAAAGAAGTGCATATTTTTCTCCTGAGATAAGCTTCAATGTAATAGCGTTCAATGAATATTTAGCGCCAGTAGCTAGTTCCCAAAATCTTTTAAATCGTAAGTATGGTTACATTGACAAAACTGGTAAGGTCGTTATTCCAAAGAAGTTTGACGATGCAAAAAAATTCTCTGAAGGCCTCGCTGCCGTTGAAATGAAGGATAAATGGGGATACATAAACCATGAAGGAAAGATTGTTATACCATGCAAGTATGACTATGCTTATAACTTTTCTGAAGGATTAGCCAAAGTAGGATTAAAAAAGAAATATGGATTAATCGACAGCAAGGGAAACGTGATTTTGCCTCTGCAGTATGAGGATATTGGAAATGTCAACGACGGTACATTATATTTTTGGAAAAACGATAAAATAGGCTTTATCGACACTAAAGGCAATGTAATCGTGCCTCCCATTTATGATGCTGCGGCTAAAAAGTTCAATGATGGTTTGCTTCCAGTGAAAAAAGATGGAAAATTTGGATTTGTTGATAAACAAGGCAAGGTTGTTATACCCATCATTTTTGATTATGTAACGGAGTTTTCTGAAGGGATTGCTGCTGTTAGGAGAAACGGATATAGTGGATTTATCGACACCACTGGACATGTAATAGCAGCACAATAGTTTCTATCAAAAAGGATAGATGGGATACTAAACTTCAAGTCCTGAAGTGGCAAATACTTCAGGACTTGAATATTCTACTTTTTCTCTAAGATTAGATACTGGAATGGTTCTAGATTAAACGATTGTGCTAGCCTTATCTCCCTTCCTGTCATCATATCAAGAGCAGTCATGTTCTGCCACTGAGTGGGGAGGGTTTTCAGCGTCTGTTTTGAATTGCGCACGTTCACAAGAATCAGGAAGTCATCTTTGGAATCGGTTTTCTCAAAAGCGAGCACGTTGTCGTCGGGATAGGTCACCAAGTCACCTTTGCTGATAGCGGGATTTTCCTTGTAGATAGCAATGAGTTTCTTGTAGGTGGCAAACACGTCGGGGTTGGAGTTCCAATCTACCGGCACATAGTTGAAGAAGTTGATTTTCTCGGGATAAGCCACCTCTTGCGAGCCATAGACGAGCATACCGCCATGCAGGAATGTAGTGGCAACGAAGGCTGCCAAGGCGCCGTCCACGCTGCCAAACTGCTGAACGGTGGAGTATTTAGTCGCCTCATCATGGTTGGTGGTGAAGCGCAGCTTGATTTTCCCCTTAGGAATCTCGCCATATTCCCTCTTGTCGCAATCAATCAAGTCGCTGGCTTTGTTGCCCTTAACAAACACCTTGTCGAGAGTGCCCATAAAGCCCCACGCATAGTTCATGTCGAAACCGCCAACGGTGAAATTGTCGGGATTGGCACCCTCGGCGAGCATCAATATCTTGCGGCCGCCAGCAGCTTTACGCAACTGGCCGATGGCATCTTTCCAGAAGTCGGCTGGCACCTGGTCGGCAACGTCGCATCGGAAGCCGTCAACGCCCACCTCGGTAACCCAGAACTTCATAGCGTCGATCATCGCGGCGCGCATCTCGGGGTTGTCGTAGTTGAGGTCGGCGACATCGGTCCAGTCGGTGCCAGGAGGATATATCACATTGCCATCGGCATCTTGGGTGTACCAGTCTTTGTGGTTCTTCATCCACACGTTGTCCCATGCGGTGTGGTTCGCCACCCAGTCGAGGATTACCGACATGCCATTGGCATGGCAGGTCTTGACAAGCGACTTCATGTCGGCGATAGTGCCGAACTCAGGATTCACCTTTTTATAATCGCTAATAGAATAAGGCGAGTTCTTGCTTTTCACCTTGCCGATGGGATAAATGGGCATCACCCACATCACGTTAGCGCCCAAGTCATGGATTGCCTTAACACGCTGCTCCACGGCCTTCAGCGATTTGTTAGGGGCAAACACCCGGGGATTGACCTGGTACATCACCACATCGTCGGTCGCTGGTAACTGGTAGTTGGTTAATTGTTGGTTCTTTACTGTACTGCACGAACTCATCAATGCAGCAATAAAAACCAGAGATAGAAACTTTCTCATAATAGTGTGTTTTTGAAATGTTATTAACGATTTGCTGCAAATATCGCAAAAAAATCCGAAACATGCAAGTTTTGAATAAAACGTCCATTTTTTAGTGAGTAATAATTCTGACCATACAATGCCGAATTGACTCACCAGACTCACCAGACTCACTTGAGTCTCCTGGTTCATTTGGGTTATTTGAGTCATTTGGGACAATACCACCAAACTCACTTAACACACCCTATTCACTATACCACACACTTGCAAAGGTAACTTCTGGCAACATGGAGATGCTACCTTAAAAAATGACAGAGCTAATAAATCACACGAATTGAATAAAAAAATCTCAATTCTGACCACTATATAATTCCAGTCAGAAATTGCTGAAA
>ERZ842401.5891-NODE-5891-length-13341-cov-5.091450_pt1 | contig 13341 bp, 5 predicted proteins | sample MGYA00521270_ERZ842401 | MGnify/ENA primary metagenome ERZ842401 (study PRJEB31892, sample SAMEA3878208) | bioreactor metagenome | biome: Moose rumen | place: Sweden | collected 2011-10 | study: EMG produced TPA metagenomics assembly of the PRJEB12797 data set... | reverse complement strand
GTCGCCCGCCGGGCCGCCGATGACGAACTTGCCGGTGGGGTTGACGTGGAGTATCCAGTCGCCCTTGAAGAGGGCTGCGGTGCGTTCGGGAAGGGAGGCGATGAGCCTGGGAATCAGGATTGTACGCACGTCGCGCTCGATGCGGTCGTGCATCTGTGTGTCGGTGCCGAATTCGTCGTGCTGGGTGCTCAGGACGATAGTATGTATGCGTACGGGCTTGTGGTGCCCCGAGAATTCGACGGTGAACTGGGCCTTGGCGTCTGGACGCAGGTAGGGCATGAGCTCGGGCTCTTCGTGCCTTATGCGGGAGAGCTCGCGCAGCAGCGCATGCGACAGGGAAAGCGCCAGGGGCATGTAGTCATCGGTGTCGCGGCAGGCGTAGCCGAACATCATGCCCTGGTCGCCGGCGCCCTGCTCCTCCTCGAGGGCGCGTACGACTCCGCGGTTTATGTCGGCGCTCTGCTCGTGGATGGTGCTGATGATGCCGCACGAGGCCGCGTCGAAGCCGTATTCGGCCTTGGTGTAGCCTATGCGGGCGATGACTTTGCGCACGGTGGCGGGGATGTCGACGTAGGCGTGCTCGGAGCGCACCTCGCCGCCCACCACTACGAGGCCTGCGGTGCAGAAGGTTTCACATGCGACTTTGGATTCCGGGTCCTGGGAGAGGAACTCGTCGAGGATGGCGTCGGAAATCTGGTCGGCCACTTTGTCGGGATGGCCCTCGGAGACTGACTCCGATGTAAAGAGATAGTTCATTTTAGCATTTTTTTTGGGCGGGGTTGCAATCAGGCAAATCTTTCCCCGCAGGTTATTTGGCGCAAAGATACACAAAAATTGTTAATAAAATGTTCGAATATGGTTTGCGCATGAACATTTCTTGAACTAACTTTGCGCCATAAAAATAAAACTCTATTTTTTATTTTATGAAAAAAACATTCATCTCGCTGTTGCTGTCCCTGGCGGCAATGGCTTTTGCTGTTTCTGCCTACGCGCAGGTAACTACAGCATCCCTCGGTGGCCGTGTCACCGATGCGTCCGGGGAGTCCGTTCCTGGAGCGGCCGTCGTGGCCGTACACCAGCCTTCGGGTTCCCAGTACTACGGCCTCACCAACGCTGAAGGCCGTTACAACATCACCGGTATGCGCTCCGGCGGCCCCTACAGCGTAGAGGTCTCCTGCATGGGCTACCAGAAAGTCACCTACACCGACGTAACCCTCCAGCTCGCCGAAGTCTATGCCCTGAACGCACAGCTCAACGATGACAAGCTGATGCTGAGCGAGGCGATAGTCATCTCGAATGCATCTTCAAAGTTCGTGACCGAGAAAACCGGCGCAGCCACCAACATCAACAATTCCCAGATTTCTGAGGTGCCGACCATAAACAGGAGCATCTCTGATGTGGCCAGGCTGTCGCCCTATGGCGGAAATGGCATGAGTATCGGCGGTGCAGACGGGCGTACTACCAACTTCACCGTTGATGGTGCCAATTTCAACAACAACTTCGGCCTCTCTGATAACCTCCCCGGCGGCGGCAATCCTATTTCCATCGATGCCATTGAAGAAGTTCAGGTTGTGGTTTCACCCTTCGATGTGCGCCAAACCAACTTCGTCGGCGGCGGTATCAACGCCATTACAAAATCTGGTACAAACACCTTCAAGGGTTCCGTCTACGGTCTGTATGAAGATCAGAATTTACACGGCAACAAGGTTGACGGACAGAATCTCTCTGATCCACTTCCCAATCAGTACATCACCTACGGCCTTACCCTCGGCGGCCCCATCATCAAGAACAAGCTCTTCTTCTTCATAAACGCCGAAAGGTATTCCAACCCTGGAGTAGTCAACCGCTGGAGGCCTTCTGCCGACGGTGTTTCCGACGCAAACAATTACATCTCTCGCACAACAGTTTCTGACATGCAGAAGATGTACGATTTCCTGAAGACAAATTACGGATATGACGCCGGCTCCTGGACAGACTATCCCGGAGACCAGACCAACACCAAAGTTCTTGCAAGAATAGACTGGAATATCAACGACAAACACCATCTTGCACTTCGATACAACTTTACGCTCAATCAGAGGTGGAGCAATCCAAACGGCAACTCCATGGACAACGGCCCTCGTATGGCACACAACCGTATGAGCGAATATTCAATGGCCTTCTCCAACAATATGTATTCACAGGACAATTTGGTGCACAGCGTCTCCCTCGACCTCAACAGCCGCCTTGCCGACAACCTGTCCAACCAGTTTCTTGTCACCTTCTCTAAGCTTGACGATGTCCGCGGTTCCAATTCCACTCCTTTCCCTCATGTAGACATCATGAAAGACGGAGATGCCTATATGTCGTTCGGCTATGAGCTCTTCACTTGGAACAACGGTGTCCACAACAACAATATTAACGCTAAGGATGAACTTGTCTATTATGCCGGCCGCCATAAACTAACTGCCGGTATAAGCTATGAGTATCAGATGGCCGACAATGCCTATATGCGCGGTGGCACTGGCTACTATCGCTACAAAAGCATGGAGGATTTCATGAATGACGCCACTCCCGACGTGGTGGCCGTGACTTATGGCTATGACGGAGAGCTCAATCCTGCCGCACGCGTGCAATATCACAAGGCAGGCATTTATTTTCAGGACGAGTGGGATCCTGTCGACAATCTTAAACTGACTGCAGGCCTGCGTCTTGATGAGATGATCTTCGACAACTCCGATCTCATCACCAACAAGGCGATTTATGATCTGACATGGGCAAATGGCCAGCACCTGGACACAGGAATGTGGCCCAAGCCCCACTTGCAGGTTTCCCCTCGTCTGGGATTCTCCTGGGATGTGTTCGGTGACAAGAGCCTCAAGGTTCGTGGCGGCACCGGTTTGTTCAGCGGCCGTCTGCCTCTGGTGTTCTTTACCAATATGCCTACCAATACCCTTATGGTCCAGAATGCCAAGGCTGGTTACGGCAATAACGCCGATGAGCTCAAGCAGGTCACTTTCCATGCAGATGTAAACGACTTAATCAAACAGCTCAACGGCATAAATTCCAAGAAATTCCCCACCACCATCACCCCTGAAGACGGTGTCTATTCCGGCAATTTCGATGCAGTAGCCAATAACTTCAAGATGCCTGAGGTATGGAAGAGTTCAATAGGTGTTGACTATGTCCTGCCTGTGGGATTCCCCATGACCATAACTGGAGAATTTACCTTCAACAAGACCATCAACGGTGTGTATATCACCGACTGGAACATGAACGACAACGCCGGATGGGCTACCTTCAGCGGAGCCGACAAGCGTCATATCTATTCAAACGGCACATACATCAACTATCCTGAGGGAAGTGATGATCCCGGCAACGCCCTCGTGCTGTCGAACACCAACAAGGGCTATGGCTATATAGCCAGTGCGCAGATCAACACCGAACCTGTGAAGAATCTCAATATTATCGCCGGCTATACCTACACTGTATCCAAGGAGCTCACCGGAATGCCCGGAAGCAACGCTTCTTCCGCATATGAAGGAATACCTACAATTGACGGTCCTAATTTCATGACCCTCCACAATTCCCAGTATGTTGTTCCACACCGTGTTTTTGCATCCCTCAACTACAAAATCAAGGAGCCCGTCGGCGTGGACCACTTCAGCATCCTGTACGAAGCAATGAGCGGCGGTAATTACTCCTACACTTATCAGGGGGACTTCAATGGTGACGGTGTGGCGGAACTGGACCTTATGTACATCCCCAAGGATTCTGAAATGGGCCTCAAGGGAAGTGATGCGCTTTATCGTTTCAACTCCCAGGCCGACATGGATGCTTATAGGAAATTTGCCGCAAATGACAAATACCTTTCTACCCACCAAGGACAGTACGCAGAAGCATACAGCGTTCAATCTCCTCTCCATCACTCCATTGATTTCCGCTATGCCCACGACTTTGTCATTAAGATCGGTAACGTGAAAAATACTCTCCAGCTCAGCGTCAATATCAACAACGTCAGCAATATGTTGAATTCCAGCTGGGGCTATTATTACGTGGGCTTGCGCAGCATCACTGGCAGCTACAATAACATCAGACCCCTTGTCCAGTCGAGCATAGACCCCGACGGTGTGCCTGTATTCAAATCCACCCTTCCCGAAAATGCTACCACCTGGGAGCTCAGCAAGAACTACAACAGCCTCTGGTATATGCAAGTCGGTGTTAAGTATATGTTCAACTAACAGCTTAGCAAGAGTATGAAAATCAAGAATTTAATATTTACAGTTCTGGTGGGTGCCGCGGCCCTCTTTACATCTTGTATGCCTGAGGAGCCGGTCATCAACACCCTTGAGGGTATTGAGCTTGGCTCCACCTACATCACTATTGCAAAGGGTCAGGCTTCTGCCACAACCACGATGAAAATTGTGGATTCGTGGACTTCAAGCGTCCCTGAGTGGCTGACCATGGAGCCTGCGAGTGGATCTGCAGGCGACTATACTTTGACTTTTATCGCCAAGGCTGATACTCTCAGTCAAGGCGATGTCAACATTACCTTCAGCGGAAAGACCCAGAAGATAATTGTTATCCGTGATGGTGAGAAACCCAAGCCTGCCGGAGTCCTCTTTGAGGAACCTTTCATCGGTCATGGCCAGGGAGATTTCGAAATCAAGGATATTGTCGGCAACCCCTGGAGCTATGATGCCAAGTATGGTATGAAGGCAACCGCTTACATCAGCGGCGCCAACACCGATGCCGATTCTTACCTCATCTCCCCCGAGCTCGACCTTACTGATGAAACGACCGCCATACTCACCTTTGAGGATGCGGTCAACTATATGGATGGCAATCCCGTTGAGAGTTATCTCTCAGTTGAGGTCACTGCTGACAACGGTTCCAATTGGGAAAAGGTGAGCGTGCCCACGTGGCCGGCCGGTTCCGGTTGGGACTTCGTCCGCTCCGGCGACGTGGATCTCTCCAAGTTTGTTGGCCAGAAGATTAAGTTTGCTTTCCACTATACGAGCAACACAAAAGCTTCCCCCACATGGGAAGTCAAGAACGTCAAGGTTTCCAACGTGGCTGGTGCTGTCCCTCCCGAGCTTGCGATTGAGCCCGAGAGTGTTGTACTTGCCGCAGAAGAAGGCTCATCAGCATTCGTTAAGGTAACCACTGACGGTGAAATTGCAGTAACCGGTCCTTTTGCCGATACGGACTGCAAGGAGGCGGCCGATGATGCTTCCTGGGTCACCGTTGTCGCTGCTGAAGGAGGATATACCATCACGGCGTCCGCTAATGAAGGTGATGCCCGCAAAGTTTACTACTTGTTTACGTCTTCCAATGCAAACGGCAGTGTGGAGGCTGTTCTCAAAGTGACGCAGGCTGCTAAGCCCGGCTCCAAAGGCTCGGATCCCTCCAATCCTTTCTCGGTAGCCGAAATTATTGCGGCACTCAAGAGCGGTGATGTGTCGGGCAACGTATATGTCAAGGGCATCATCTCCAACACAACAAAATACAATTACGGACCTTCATACAACACCGCTTCATTCTGGCTCTCTGACGATGGAGTCTTCAATGATGATCTCGACAAGGACTTTGAGGCATACAGCGCTTATTGGCTGGGAGGTTCGCTAGAAGCGCCTACGGCTGCTGCTGATATCAAAGCCAACTTTGCAATTGGCGATGAAGTAATCCTCTACGGTGAAGTCACGGCATACACAAGTAGCTCTACAGGCAAGACTACTTATGAGACTGCTTCCAAGAAGGCTAAGATTTACAGTATCAACTGGGCTCTCAGCGACGATAACGGTGTCGGCAACCTCGATTATCCGTTCAATACTGCCGGAGCAATACAGTTCATTCTTGATACCCAGAAAGCCGTCGCAGCCGCGAAGGAAGTGGGCGAGACTATCGTTCTCCCCGATGTTGCTGTTGCCGGCAAGGCCTCCAAGATTGTCTATTCGTTCGACGCCACCCATAAGACCGGTACTTTCTGGCTCTCCGACGATGGAGTTTTCAACGATGATCTTGAGAAGGATTTTGAGGCGTATGGTGTATACTGGCTGGAGAACAAGGAGTGGCAGGACGGTTACGGTCAGGTTGAGGTAGGCGACGAAGTCATCGTACGTGGCCAGCTCACTGCCTATACAAGTTCATCCACTGGCAAAACTACCTACGAAACTTCTTCGAAGAAAGCTTACCTGTATTCCTTGAACGGTGAGACCAAGGCAGACGCCGCCTCCACAGATACGTGGGACTACACCCCCAGCGACGAGTACCTTTCCGCGGCCAACCTCTGGAAGGCGGTGGATGAGAACCACACCGTCTCATGGTTCTACAACCCCAACTGGGCCGGCGAGCTCAGCGCCCCCGAGACTTCCTTCAAGGAATCCACCTACACCATCCAGCTCAACGAGGCCGACGACTCCGCCGAATGGACTTCCCAGATGTGGATCAAGCCCGCCAGCGACTTCCTCCTCGATCCCCAGAAGAAGTACACCTTCTCCTGCAAGGTGCACTCCACCACCGGCACCGACGTCTTCATCAAGATGTACGAGGACGGCGTCAACTGGCCCGAAAGCTTCGAGTCGCCCGCCACTCCCAACCGCATATCCATCGCTGCCGGCGAGACCAGGGAAGTCGTCGTCGAGAACTTCGTCCCCCTTTCGACTCCCCAGATCCTCCTGATTGACTTCGCACACCACGGAGCCGACAACACCATCCACGTCAAGGATATCGTGGTCAAGGAGACCGGCACCGTCACTCCTGCAGGCGAATGGGACTACAATCCCGGAGCCGGCTACCTCGCCGACGACAACCTCTGGAAGGCAAATGCAGCCGGCAACGAGATGTACTACTACTATCATTGCACCGGCGCCGACTGGAACGGCACGGACACCTTCTCCTCCGAAGTTCCTTTCCTCACCGTCAAGGAGTCTACCTACGGGCTTGAATATGCCGACGCCACCACCCAGCAATGGCAGAACCAGTTCTTCATCTATCCTGCCGAGGGCCACGAGATTGCCCTTGGCGAAGCCAACACCTACAAGCTCCAGCTTACCCTCGGCTCCAATGTCATTGCTCCCGCCTTCTTCAAGATCGAGAAGTACAATCCCCAGGGTCCCAAGCACGAAGGCGAGCTCATCTGGGAGTACGGCGCAGCCAAGCTCGATCCCAGCGAGCCCCTCGTGCTCGAGCATGAAATCACCGGCGTGTCCTGCGACAACATCATCCTCGTGTTCGACTTCGGAGGCAACTCCGCCGACACCAAGGTCTACATCAAGGACATCACCCTTGTCAAGACCGCCGGCGAGGAGCCCGCACAAGGCCCTTCGACCATTGCCGGGATAATCGCTGCCATTCCCGAGAGCGCCACGGGCAACAACACTGCCGTGGAGTTCGAAGCCAACCTCACTTCTCCCGCAGTGGTATCCTACGTGAACGGCAAGAACGCCTACATCCAGGATGAGACCGGCGCCATACTGCTGTATCTCACCGACCATGGCCTCACGGCAGGCGATGCCATCAAGGGCAAACTCAGTGTCAAGGCCTACTGGTACAACGGCATCCCCGAGATGGTAGCCGTAGGCAGCGAGTACGAGAAAACATCCGGAACCGCTCCTTCACCCAAGGAGATCACCATTGCCGACCTGCTCGCAAACTATGACGCCAACCTTCTCCGTCTCGTGAAGCTTTCCGGCGTCACCGTGACCGACGGCATCGCCGACGGCGACCGCAACGGCAAAATAGTCCAGGGCGGTGCTGAGATTGCAGTTTATGCACAGCTGAACAATGTCGGCCTCACGCTTGCCGAAGGTGCAAACGGCGACCTGGTCACCATCCCCGGATATTACAAGACCAACAAGCAGGTCTACTTCTGGGACAACGCATGGTTTACCGAAAACTAATCGAGCAGACCTACACTGTCAAGTAACAGTCACTGACATTCCCTCATGCAGGACGGCCTCCGAGTCCACGGACTTTGAGGCCGTCCTCTTTTTGTGTCCGAATTGCTTGTTTGATGAAAAATACTTATATTTGAAAATTATTAAACTAGGCAAATTGTACAAACAACCATCATTATGAACCTGAAACACATATCAATGGCATTCCTTGCCGCGGGCGCCTTGCTCGCGGCCTGCCAGGAGGAGCAGCCCACCCTCCCCGAGATGACCGTCGACAAGACCGAGGCCACCTTCGAACAGGGAGAAGGCTCCACCACCGTACAGATCACGGCCACCCGTGACTGGTATGTCTCCACGCCCCCCCAGTGGATTGCCGTCAATCCCGACAAGGGCAGCGCATCCCTCACGCCCCAGACCGTCACCATCTCCGTCAACGCCAACGCCGACCATGACCGCACCGGCGAGGTGGTATTCGTGCTAGGCAGCGGCCTCGAGAAGCACAGGGTGGCCATCACCCAGCCCGGAGCCCTCGGCAAGCTTTCCAAAGGCACCGGCACCCTCGACGATCCCTTCACCGTCGCAGGCGCCTGCGAGGCTGTCAGCTCCCTCACCTGGACAAGCACCAGCGAATACGAGAAAATCGGTCCCTACTACGTCAAGGGCAAGGTCTGCACCATTACCCAGGACTATACCTACAACGTCACCACCACCAACTACGGCAACGCCCGCTTCGCCATCTCCGACGACGGCCTCACCACCGGCGACGTGTTCACCCTCTACAACCTCCTCTACTTCGGCGGCAACAAGTTCCAGGCCGGCCAGACCGACATCCAGCTCGGCGACGACGTAGTGATCTACGCACCCCTGATGAACTACAGGGGCAACACTCCCGAGAATACCGGCGGCTACCTCTACTCCATCAACGGCGCCACCGGCAGTGAAGTCACCCCCGTCGACCCCGGGGACGTCGAGCAGATCAGCTGCGCCGAATTCATCTCCCGCGCCGACCAGAACACCACCTACCGCCTCGTCGGTGAAGTCACCTCCGACGTCAACACCACGTACTGCTCCTTCGACATGAACGACGGCACCGCCACCGTAGTCGTCTGGACCGTAAACAACAAGGACGAATGGAAGAGCGTCGTCAAGAAAGGCGGCACCGTGACCGTGCGCGGCAAGTATCAACCCTACACCGACAAGAGCGGCAACCTCAAGCACGAAATGGTCGACGCCTACATCGAGGCGTTCACCGCAGGCGACACGCCGGTCAATACAGGCACGCCTTCCGGCGACGGCACCCTCGACAATCCCTTCAATCCCGCCGGCGCGGTCGCGTACATCGACGGAGCTTCCTACAGCTCCGACGCCCGCGTCTACGTCAAGGGCATAATCTGCAGCATCAAGAACACATTCGATGTCGCGCACGGCACCGCCATCTTCACCATCTCCGAGGACGGCTCCACCTCCTCCACCCAGTTCACCTGCTACAGCATCTACTACCTCGAAAACAAGTCGTGGCAGGAGGGCTGCACCCAGATCAAGGTCGGCGACGAGGTCGTCGCCTACGGCAAAGTCACCCTTTACGGCGGCACCACCTACGAGACCGTGAGCAAGGACGCCTACATCTACTCCCTCAACGGCAAGACCGAGGCCGAGGCCGGCGACGACAACGGCGGCGGCAACGGCGGCGGCGACCAGACCGGCGGAGACTTCACGAGCAACGTCAGCTGGACCTCCGGTTCCGACGGAGCATACGACCAGAAGGCCGACGTCAACGGCACCGCCGACGTGTCCATCCTCAAGCTCGGCGCCGGCAGCAAGTTCGGCAAGTCCGTACTCAGCTCCGAGGCCGCCTTCCAGAAGCTCACCTTCTATGCCGTCTCGTGGAAGGGCGTAACCGAGGCAGTCCTCGTATTTTCGATTGACGGACAGCAGGTTGCGACCGCTTCCCCTAAAGCCAACAACGGCCTCGTCGGCAATCCTACATACACCATAAGCGTCACCGACTCCGACCTTTACACCGTCGACCTCGGCACTTCCGTCACCGAAGTCACCGTCGAGACCACGGTCGGCTACCGTGCCGCCCTGTTTGGGATAAAAGCCGAATAGCACGCCCATGCGCCCCCTATCCAGCCGAATGGCGCTCATGGCGCTGCCCGTCCTTCTGATGCTTGCCGCCTGCGGTATGGCAAACGAAGAACGCACCCCTTCCGTCACACCCCGCGACTCCGTAGTCGACTCCGGTTCGGGGAGCGTGTGGGTGTCGGTCGAGGCCGACGGGACCTGGATCATCGACCTTGAATTCCCCGGCGGCGCCGATTGGGCCACCATGGATCCCTCCTCCGGCGAGGGCGACAGGAGCGACGTGCGCCTCCGCTACGACGCCAACCCCTCCACCGAAGACCGCAGCGTCACCATGGTGCTCCGCACCGCCGGCGGCAGCGAGGCACGTTCCACGGTCAGGCAGTCCGGCGACAGGGGAGAGGACGTGGAAACAGGAGCCTACGGCTCCAAGACCGCTCCCTGGGGCTGGCTCGAGCTTCCCGCCACCTCAGCCGGCGACGGCCTCACCTTCTACGCCCACAGCAACGACGGCAGCTCCTACGAGAGCTATTCCAAAAACGGCACCCGCAACTGGTCCATGTACTGGGACGCCTCCGAGCACCTTTCCCTCTGGATTGCCTATCCGCTCAACAAGAGCCTCATAGGCAACGGCAGCCGCTCCGACGCCTGGGGCTTCGACCCCCTGGTCCCCGTCTCCCAGCAGCCCAGCCTCATCGGGGGCTCGTACGGAGGAGGCTGGAGCCGCGGCCACCAGCTTCCCTCTGCCGACCGCCTCTCCTACACGCAGAACACCACCACCTTCTACTCCACCAACATGACCCCCCAGCAGTACAACTTCAACGGCAAGATCTGGGCGGCCCTGGAAACGAAAGTGCGTGCCTACGCGGCCCTTGCCGATACGCTCTACGTGGTGACCGGCTGCCTCTACAAGGACTCCCGGCAGGTCTCCGGCACCAGTTCGGGCTTTGCCGTCAAGATACCCACCCACTACTTCAAGGCCCTGCTCTACAGGGGATCATCCTCCTACGCCACGGCCGGCGGCTTCATGGCGGCGGGCTTCCTCCTGCCCCACGACGCCTCCATCGCCATGGGCAACTTCCTTGACTACATAATGACCATCGATTCCCTCGAGGAACAGACAGGCATCGACTTCTTCCCCAACCTGCAGAACCTCATCGGCAAGGAAAACGCCGACAAGGTCGAGTCGGCCGAGATATCCAAATGGTGGAAATGACATGCCCCTAACGAATAACCCTACAGCATGAAAAAATACATCCTGCCTCTGATTGCGCTGCTGCTGGCCGTCTCCTGCGGCTCCGCCCGAAAGGTCTCCGACCAGACCCTCCGCAGCTCCCACATCATTGGCTTCTACAATCTTGAGAACCTCTTCGACACCTACCACGACGAGGGAAAGAACGACTACGAGTACCTCCCGGACGGCGCAAACAAATGGACGGAGGAGAAGTACCGGAAGAAACTCCGTAACATGGCCCACGTCATCGCCGAGATGAAAAAGGACAACGGCCGCTGGCATACCGTCCTCGGAGTCAGCGAAATCGAGAACCGCCACGTCCTCGAAGACCTCGTCATGGAACCGGAAATCGCCGAGGCGAATTACCAGATCGTCCACTATGACGGACCGGACCGCCGCGGCGTCGACGTCGCCCTTCTCTACAAGCCCGACCAGATGACCCTTGTCGGGAGCGAGTCCATCCCCTTCGACTTCAACTCCGGGAACATCAAGTTCACCCTGACAAAGGAGGAGCAGGACTATTTCCGCACCCGCGACATCCTGATGGTCCATGGCATCATCGACGGCGAGCACTTCGCCTTCTATGTCTGCCACCTTCCTTCCCGCCTCGGCGGCAAGGGCCAGGACCTCCGCGCCCGCGGCGGCGAAATCATCTACAACCACGCCATGGGCATGATGAAGAAGTATCCCGGCATCAAGTGCGTAGTGATGGGCGACATGAACGACAACCCCACCGACGAGTCCATGGCCGTCTATCTCCGCGGCCGCGAAGACATGGCCGAAGTGGGCGCCGAGGACTTCTTCTCCCCGTTCCTTTCGATGCTCAAGGCCGGGTTCAGCTCGCTCTACTACAGGGGCGAGGGCAACATCTACGACTGCATCCTCGTCAACTACAACCTTGCGCATGCACCCTCCGGCACCTGGCAGATCCAGCCCCTCGTCAAGGGGACCTACTACGGCCGCGTGTTCTCCAAGCCCTTCATGACCAACCAGAGCGGCCAGTACAAGGGCACGCCCTTCCGTACCTTCAGCGGAGGCGCCTTCATCGGCGGGTATTCAGACCACTATCCGACGTATATCCTGATAGCAAGATAGATTCCTCGACTTCGCCCGGAATGACAAAAACATTCACCATGCATAAAAGAATACTGATAACTTTGGCCGCGGTGCTTGCAGCCGTCACCCTGTCCGCCCAGGATTATACCGGCGGAGTCAAGGGTACGGTAATCAACCGCAACGGCCGGCAGCCGATAGAGAAGGCCCGCCTGACCCTCATGAAGGGAGCCGACGAAGTGGCCGTCACCGAGTCAGCCACAGACGGCACCTTCCAGATAGGCAATCTCGACAACGGCATGTACACGCTCGTCATCACGGCCCCCGACTTCCTCGAAAGCTCGGTCCAGGTCACCGTCAATGACGGCTACGTCAAGAACATGTTCAACCTCTCGCTCACCGCCCTCCAGCAGGTGACCGACATCGACGACGACTCCTTCGCGGCGTTCGACCTCGACGACTCCGGCTACAACGACAATCCCACCATCCTCTTCGGATCCAACGACGTGTTCAACAACATCGCCGGCTACAACTTCTCGTCGGTGCGTTTCCGTGCACGCGGCTACAGCTCCGAGAGCCAGGACGTCTACCTCGCCGGCATCAAGCTCAACGACGCCATCACCGGCTATTCGCCCTACTCGCTCTGGAGCGGCCTCAACGAGGCCATGCGCTCCAAGGAGACGGTCAACGGCGCCGAGGTGTCCGACTACGGTTTCGGCGGCTACAACGGCCTCACCTACATCTTCGGCAACGCCACTTCCGTCCGCAAGGGCCTCAGGGGCAGCGTGATGACCAACAGCCAGCTCTACCGCCTGCGCCTCATGGCCTCCTACGCCACCGGCCTCATGGACAACGGCTGGGCCTTCGCCGCCAACGTCTCGGCCCGCCTGGGCGGCAACGACTGGATAGACGGCGTGTACTACCGCTCGTTTGCCTACTACCTCGCCGCCGACAAGGTCTTCGACCGTTCCAACAAGCTGAGTTTCATCTTCTTCGCGACTCCCGGCCAGAGGGGCGCCCAGAACGCCTCCACCCAGGAGGTCTACGACCTCGTGGGCGACAACATGTACAACTCCAACTGGGGCTACCAGAACG
>ERZ842401.5890-NODE-5890-length-13343-cov-5.827739_pt1 | contig 13343 bp, 16 predicted proteins | sample MGYA00521270_ERZ842401 | MGnify/ENA primary metagenome ERZ842401 (study PRJEB31892, sample SAMEA3878208) | bioreactor metagenome | biome: Moose rumen | place: Sweden | collected 2011-10 | study: EMG produced TPA metagenomics assembly of the PRJEB12797 data set... | reverse complement strand
AATATTATATAATAAATAAATTATATAATGTGCAGATTGCGCTTAAATTCCTTATAAAATCCGCAATCCTCAACGGTAAGCGAGCCCTCCATAAAAACCGCGCCCTCACCAAGTGCCATCAAAAGAGGACAGGCAACGCCTTTATTATAATTTTCACAGGTATTACACTGATCATCATCTTCTATATAAATTTTGCCTTCCGCGCTGTACATATTTGAAATTATAAATAAATTGCATAATGTTGTAAAGATTTGTTACAAAGCTTAAAAACATGGCAATTTTGCAAAAACAATTTTTTTTATATAAATGTAAGGTAAAAGGTCAAAGGTTATATTATTATGGGTATCGGATCAATAGGGTTACGTTTATTACGCAATTACAAACAGTTAGTATTTAATCCGCATTACAGTGAAAACATTACAAAATCAATGCGAGTAGCAATGCGTAAGAATGAAAAAGCAGGTATTAGCAAGTATTCTAACTTTATGAAAATGACGAAAGACGGCATAAAATATGCCGAGAAAAAGACAGCTAATACTTCAATAAGACAAGGTATAAAAAACGGCTTGGGGCTGTTTAAAAAAGCTTGGGTAAGCAATAAAGGATTTTTAGGTAAATCAAAAGGCCTATTGAAGGCATTAGGTAAAAATGTTCCGTTATTATTTAGTGCATTACTTGTAATTCCTATTATTTCAAATACAGTAAGTGCAGTTAAAGATAAAGGCTTAATCGCAGGTGTTGGTGAATTATTAAAAGGTACAGGTCAATTAGGTACAGGGTTGACAGCCAGTGCGGTAGGTGCAGCTGTTGGCAGTGCTTTCCTTCCTCCAATCGGTTCATTTGTCGGAGGTGTTGTAGGATGGATGGCAGGTGATTGGTTATTTAGCAGAATTTTCGGTAAATCTTATAATGAAAAGAAAATGGAAGAAGCTCAATTGTTGGCGCAACAGCAAGCTGCAGTTCAGGAGCAAGTAGGTCAAATTCTTTCAAGTCCGCAATTTGCTGGGTTATATAATATGAATAATGCCCAGGGTACTGTAAATGCTTCTGTTCAACAACAAACATACAATCCGTACGCTTCAATGGCAACGAATCTTCAGTTAATGCAAATGCAAAATCAACTATACAGCGGAAAAAGTTCTTACGCCGATGATATTATGTTTAATCAAGTAGTTAAAAACGGATTTAACATGATGGGTTAAACTAAAATTCATAAAATATTTTAAAAGCTTTGCAGATAATTATTTGCAAAGCTTTTTGTATTTTTAATTTATATCAGATTTAATACATCCCGACAAATTCTCTGACTTTAGATAACACCTCTTTGGCTTTTGCCCTTGCTTTAGATGTGCCTGTTTGAATTATTTCATCAACAATTTCAGGATGTTGTTCATAATATTTTCTTTTTTCTCTGATTTCTTTAAATCTTTCATTTATAACGCATCCCAACTGTCTTTTGCAATCAGCACAACCGCGAAGTCCCTGTTCGCATTCACTTTTAACTGTTTCAACTGTTGTTTCATCGCCAAATATTTGCCAATATTTAAATGCAACTTCACACTCATCAGTATGTCCCAAATCGGTCTTCTTAATTCTTGAACGGTCGGTTATGGCTGTCATAATTTTTTTAGCCGTAATTTCATCGCTATCTGAAATTTTTATATCATTATTAAATGATTTTCCCATTTTATTACCATCAAGTCCGCAAATTAGTGAACAATTATTCAGTATAGGTTTTGCTTCTTTGAAGAAATCTGTTTTATAGATATGATTAAATCTTTTTGCGATATCACGTGTAATTTCAATATGTGCAACCTGATCAATACCTACAGGTATGGCATCTGCATTAAAAATCATAATATCTGCCGACATCAAAACCGGATATCCCAAAAGCCCATAATTAAGTTGTTGAGCATTGGATTCTTTGTCGCGGAGAATCTTTACCATATCTTTTAAGGTAGGATCTTTTTCCACCCAAGATTCAGGGGTAATCATTCCAAGATATATATTTAATTCAGCAACTTCAGGGATTAATGACTGGATATAGATGGTTGATTTTTCAGGGTTAATTCCTGATGCAAGCCAATCAATTATAACTTCTCTTGTATCTTGTCTTAAATTTTCGGTGCAATCATACTTTGTCGTCAGCGCATGCCAATCCGCAACCCCAAAATAACATTCATAATTGTCTTGGAGTTTAACCCAATTTTGTATTACTCCAAGATAGTGCCCTAAATGAAGCTTTCCTGTCGGACGCATAGCTGACATTATAATTTCTTTCATTAATTTTTCCTCATTGTGTTTCTAAATAATATTAACATAAAAAAGAATTTCGGTCTTGGGTTATTTCAGAAGGTAGGAGGTTTGGCTGATAAGAAGATAGGCTATTCAAACGGCTGCGCCGTAAAGATTTATTTATGAGCGAAGCGAATTTAGAAGGCTTATCCTCCTACCCTCTGAAATTAGTTCAATTTACTACTTTTTTTATTATCAGATTTGTTATATTATTTATTTTGTTGAAAAATGGGGATATTATGAAGAAAATTATATTAATTTTTACAATTTTTATTTTATCGTTAACTTCCGCTTATGCGGGTGATTATAGTCTTTACAAGCTTGATAACGGACAGACAGTCATAATTCAAGAGGTCAAAAACAATCCTATAGTTACAATTGATACTTGGATTAAAACAGGTTCGATTAATGAAGATGATTCCATCAGCGGAATTTCTCATTTCTTGGAACACCTTTTCTTTAAGGGTTCAATAAACCATCCGACAGGGGAATTTGATAAAATTCTTGAAACAAAAGGTGCGGTCAATAATGCTGCAACAAGCAAAGATTACACTCATTATTACATAACTATCCCGTCAAAAGATTTTTCGCTTGCGCTTGAAATGCATTCGGACATGCTTCTTCATCCTGCAATTCCGCCCAATGAAATGGAGAAAGAGCGCAAAGTTGTTTTAGAAGAAATTTCTAAAGATGCAAATTCTCCGAATTCAATTGTCTATGAAAATCTTGTTAAATTAATGTATAGTGTTCACCCCTACAAACGCAAAGTTATAGGTTCAGCCCAAGTTGTTGAAAATGTCAGCCGTGACACAATTTTTAATTATTACAACAAATTTTACAAGCCTTCTAATATGGTGACAATTGTAATCGGGGATGTCGATAAAAATTTGGTTTTAAAACAGATTAAAGAAAGTTTTAAAACAGCCGATAATTCAAAACTTGAAAAAATAAGTTATCCGCAGGAGGCGCCAATTACAACCCAAAGGCGTAATATCGCAAAATTTCCGTCTGATGTCGGATATATGTTGATAGGTTTTCGCTCGGTAAAAGTGGATGCAAAAGATTCTTACGCTCTTGATTTGTTATCGGTAATCCTAGGTCAGGGCAGAACATCAGTGTTTTACCGTAATATAAAAGATTCAAAACAGTTGGCATATTCAATCGGGGCCGCAAATTCAGGATTCAAAGATGACGGCATATTTTATATCTCGGCAAATTTTGAACCAAAAAAGCTCTCACAACTTGAAAATGCTATATTTTCAGAAATAGAAAATATACAAGTTAACGGTGTTACTAAAAACCAATTAAACACTGCAAAAAATATGATTGAGCGAGATACGATTTATGAAAGAGAATCAATCTCAAATATTGCAAATGAAATCGGTTACACTGTTGTTACAACAGGTGATGTAAAATATTATGATAATTACATATCCAATATTAAAAAAGTAACCCTTTCAGATATTCAACAAGTTGCAAAAAAATATCTGAATAAAAATCAATCCGCAGTATCAATTCTAATTCCTGACACTACACAAGTTGAAAAGCCCGTTGCAAACATTACCTCAACTCAAAATAACGCGTTTCCGATGTTTCTTAACGAATTTAACGGAACTCAAAAATACAAACTTCCAAATGGCGCAACTGTTTTGATAACGCCTAACGATATAAACGATATTATTGCAATAAGTATTTCATCTAAAGGCGGTGAATTTCTTCAACAAAAAGCAGGAACAGCTAATTTGATGAATTCGGTACTTCTGAAAGGTACAAATAAATATTCAAAAGAACAGTTGGCAAATCTTCTTGAAGATAACGGCATTAAAATTTCGCCTTCATCAAGAAGTGAAGCCCACACAATTACTCTTTTAACCACAAAAAATGATTTAACAAAAACTTTGGATATCTTAAATGAAATTGTAAATAACGCAACCCTAAGTCAAGACGAAATTAATAAATCAAGAATTGATATGCTGACTTCAATTAAAAAAAGCCGTGATATTCCATTGAATGTCGCACTTGACGAATATAGAACTCTTATTTATGAAAATACTCCATATTCAAATTCAAATAAAGTGTTGGAAAAAAGCCTTCCATCAGTTACAAAAGACGATATAAATCAATACTATAATACGATATTTAACCCTGAAAATATGGTTATATCAATAAATGGGAATGTCGAAAAAACAAAAATTTTGAATGAATTTAACTCTATATTTAAACCAAAATCAGATGTTGTACCTTTTGATTTTTCTCAAATTGATAAACAGGTTACACCTATTGAAAAACCTAAGTTTGCAACAAATAAAATTAACGACCTTCAAACATCATGGATAATTCTTGGCTGGCAGGTTCCCGGAATTTCTCAGACAAAAGATTACGCAACGCTCCAAGTTATTAATGCTATTCTTGGAACCGGCATGAGTTCAAGAATGTTCCGTGACATTAGGGAAAAAGACGGACTCGCATACCAACTGGGTTCTCAATATTCACCAAACAAAGAACACGGCACATTTATTTTATACATAGGAACAAATCCAAAAAATGTTCAACTTGCAAAAGATAAACTTTTTAAAGAAATTTATACTTTAAAGCGTGAATATGTATCAGCAAAAGAACTTCAAGAGGCAAAGGAAAAACTCATCGGACGGTATATTTTGTCTAAAGAAACAAATCTTGATAAAGCCTCAATCCTCGGTTGGTTTGAAATGGCAGGTTTGGGATATCAATTTGACAGTGCTTATGAAAAATTAATCAATGGCGTAACGGTTTCAGATGTTATGAAAGTGGCAAATAAATATTTTAAAGATAATTACGTATTATCCGTTGTTGAAAAATAGATTATGCGGGGCGCAAGCCATTTATGGCTTGCGCCATTATTACAACGCAAAAAAAAGCCATTCTTTTTAAGGAACGGCTACCAGACTTGGGGAGGTGATATGAAAATAAATTTCATATCTCTTATATTTTTATAATCGGCATTTTAATATTTTTCTTGACTAATTTGGATTAAATCTCATACATTTGATGTAGAAAAACATAACAAAAAAGCCTTCGAAATATTTTTCGAAGGCTTTTTTGTTATCAATTATTATTTATTTAACGTGTTTAATAATCCGGTTTAAAACTTGGCGAACATCAGATAAGTAAACTTTATCTGCAAATTCCAACGGACGACAGATATCCGGACGCATAGTATCAAGGTGTGCACCTTTCACAACACCGTCTTTAATATCATAACAAATTTTTTGAGCGGGTTCTCTATAGCTTGTCGTTCCCATCCAGCCCAAAATAGGACTGTATGTTAAATGTTTTGTTTTATAAGCTTTGCCTGCCAGTTGTTCAGCTTGATTTTTGAATGTTTCAACCGTAACTTTATTTGTATTTGTATCATTCGTAATTACTTTACGCAAACCTGACGGGTAATAAAATGTAATTTTATCAATTCCGTTTTGATATATACCGCGAACTTCCGGTCCCATAATTTCTCCTTTCATATTTACTTCACACACATATAATAATTACCGTAAAATAAAAAATTGCCATTATTTACTATTTTAGTTTACCAATCTTTACATTTTAAGTTATTGCTTACGGCGCAAAAGTTTGAAAAATAAGTTTGTTTGTAATAGAATATTGCGAGTAAGGAATACACTATGCTGACAGAATTTTTAAAATCAAAAATCCACAGAGCAACAGTAACAGATGCAAATTTGAATTACGTCGGTTCAATTACCATAGATGAAACATTGATGAATGCTTCAAAAATTAGGGAATGGCAAAAGGTTGAGGTTTTGGATGTGAATAATGGCGAAAGATTTCAAACTTATGTTATAAAAGGCGAGGCAAATTCAGGTTGTATATGCTTAAACGGTGCGGCAGCAAGAAAAGTTCAAAAGGGCGATAAGGTTATAATCGTTTCATACGGATTGTTTGAAGATAAAGACTTGGAAAATTTCACCCCGACAATTGTTATTGTCGATGATAATAACAAAATAATTAAATAGAATTTTAATTTAGTGTTTCGTGAGCGGAAGTTACAACCGCATTTATATCATAAGCTTCTTCAGTTATTTCTGTTGTAAGCCATAATAAATATTCAATATTTCCGGCAGGACCTTTTATTGACGAAAAGGTTAAGCCCTTTATTGAATAATCTAAATCTTTTGCACAATTTACAACATTTTGTATGACCGCTTGGTGAATTTTTTTATCCCTAATAACCCCGCCTTTTTCAATATTATCTTTACCGGCTTCAAATTGAGGCTTTATTAAAAGAATCATTTCGTGAAAATCTTGTGCCAGCAATTTTTTTAAATTTTCAAGCACTTTAGTTAATGAAATAAATGATAAGTCACTCACCAGAAGGTCGGCAACAGGCTCGTTATCCCCATAAATATCGGAATATTCACAAATTCTGAGATTAGTTTTTTCGATAGCTTTAACATTTTTTGAAGAACGTATTTTCCAATCTAATTGTCCGTAGCCGACATCTGCCGCATAGACAAACTTTGCACCGCGCTGAAGCAGACAATCCGTAAATCCTCCGGTTGAAGCCCCTGCATCAAGACATATTCTGTCTTTGACGTCTATATTAAATGTATTAAGTGCCTTTTCAAGTTTAAAGCCCCCTCGGGAGACATAAGGCATGGATTTAACTGTAATATCATACTCTTTGTTCGGATTAATTTGATATCCCGCTTTGGTTATATAAACATCATCAATTTTAACATCTCCCGCAATTATTGAGGCAGACGCTTTGCTTTTGGTTTCAAAGTAGCCTAAATCAGTCAAAAATTTGTCCAATCTCTCTTTTGGCATTAAATTTTCAAAATCCTTTCCGCATTCTCGCTTGTTGCATTAATTATTTCTTCTGCCTCAATTCCTTTTAAAGAAGCTATTTCTTGCGCCACAAATTTTATAAAAGATGGCTGATTAGTTTTTCCTCTGTATGGAACAGGGGCCATATACGGTGAATCAGTTTCTAAAAGCAGTCGGTCAATGGGAACAATTTTTGCAACTTCTTTAACCTTTAGGGCATTTTTAAATGTTACAACTCCGCCAAGTGCAATGTACATCCCGCATTTTAAACATTCTTTTGCAAACTCAACACTGCCCGAAAAACAGTGCATTATAACCGTTGAATTTTTGTTATACTCACTTAGAATGTCAAAAGTATCTTTTGAAGCCTCTCTGGAATGTATATTCATAGGGAAATTAAGCTCATTTGCAAGTTTTATCTGCTTTATAAAAATTTCCTTTTGCTTTTCGATATTCGATTTGTCCCAATAATAATCAAGTCCGATTTCACCAATCCCAACTATTTTTTTATTTTGAATATGAACTCTAATTTTATCTAAAATTTCGTCAGACCAATTGGAGATTTCTTCAGGGTGAATTCCCAAATATCCGTATACATTATCAAATTTTTCGCAAAGTTCAATAATAATATCAAAATCATCCAAACTTGCTGCAGGCACAACAATTTTTTTTACATCGTTTTCAATTGCGTTATTAACAATTTCAAAAGGGTTTAAACCTTCAATATAATTTATGTGACAATGGGTATCTATAAGATAATCTTTCATAAAAAAATCATATCACAATAAAAAGCTTTATAAAAGGATTAAGCCAAATATACAACAGTCGGCATATCTTTAATTACGCGGTTTAACCTGTCGGCATATAAGATACCTCTTTCAAATGAGCTGAGTTCTTCCGGATTTTTACTTTCCAAATTTTTAATCATCTCGCCGTACTGCTTTTTATAAATAGCTCTTTGCACTTCTTGCGGAGATTTGGTTTTTGGAATAGATTCATCCAGAATAAACGGAGATTTTTTCTGTTCTTTGGGAGATACAACAGAACAAGTTACATTTTCAACACCTAAACTCATACACAATGCCTCCATAAATTTTGCGTACCACTACATATATATAAAGGCATACAAAAATATAAATTTGCTATCATAAAAAAATTTGTAACAAAATTTAAGATTAGTTGAGCTAGCAAATTCCGTCTCTTAACCTGATAACAGCGCACCCCCAAGTCATACCTGCGCCAAATCCTGTAATTACAGCCGTTGAATTTAATTTGATTTTCCCTTTTTCAACCCCCTCAGCAAGCGCTATAGGAATAGATGCGGCAGAAGTGTTTCCGTAAGATTCAATATTTGAAATAACTTTTTTATCGGGATATTTCAATCTTTTTTGCAAAGCTTCAATAATCCTTTGGTTTGCTTGATGCGGTATTAAATAATCAATATCATCCGCAGTCAATCCTGACATTTCTATTATTCTGTCAACATATTTCGGAACGGTAGTAACCGCAAATTTATAAACTTCACGGCCATTCATTTTAATTTTACAATCGCCTGTTTGACTTGCAGGTTCTACAAGCGGACAATTTTGCCCCGGTAATGACGTAGAAATCAAATCACCGATTGTCCCATCTGCATTGATTTCTATTGATAAAATATCATCAATTCCATCCTCTGCTTCTGTTACAACCATTGCGCCTGCTCCGTCACCAAAAAGGATTGATGTTCCTCTGTCTGTCCAATCAGAAATTCTTGAATTATTATCGGAAGCCACAATCAAAATATTTTTGTAAATACCTCCGCCTATAAAACTTCTTGCAATCTGCAAGGCATAGATTAACCCTGTGCATGCGGCAGTAAGATCAAATGCAGGTATTCCAACCCTTGCACCTAATTTTGCCTGAAGTGTACTTGCTAAAGTAGGGTAAAGTTGTGGCGGAGCAGATGATGCACCAATAATGCAATCTATGTCTTCTATTTTTATTCCCGACTTATTAATCGCATTTAACGCCGCCTTGAAACCAATATCAATAGCGGTTTCGTTCCCCGATACAACGCGCCTTTCCTTTATCCCTGTCCGGGTATAAATCCACTCATCAGAAGTTTCATATAATTTAGTCAAATCATCATTGGTGATTACGCTATCAGGTACACAATATCCTACGCCCGCTATTCTTAATGGTTTCATCCTTTATTCTTATCCCTCATAATACTGCGCAATCTTATCGTTAACGCCTGTTTCAACGGCTTCTTTTGCTACTCTGACTGCATTTTTTATTGCGTAAGCTTTACTTCTGCCATGAGAAATTACCGTAATTCCTTTTACACCCAAAAGTAATGCTCCGCCAAATTCTTCATAATTAATTCTTTTATTAATTCTTCTCAAAAACGGTTTTGCAATCAAACCGATAATTTTCCCGACAATATCACTTTTAAATTCACGCTTGATAAGCTCAAATAACATTCTTGAAGTACCTTCGGTAATTTTTAAAGCAACATTTCCGACAAATCCGTCACATACAACAACATCACAAAGACTCAAGAAAATTTCTTTACCTTCAATGTTACCTACAAAATGGATTTTATCTTGGTTTTCCAACAATTTGTAAGTAGTTTGAGCAAGCTCATTACCTTTTCCGGCTTCTTCACCGATATTTAAAACCCCAACTCTCGGTGTTTCAATACCCAACACATTTTTAGAAAAAGTTGAACCCATAATTGCAAATTGATACAACATTTCAGGCGAACAATTGCTGTTTGCACCCGCATCAATTAGTACAATAGGTCTTTTCATAGTAGGCAACGTAACTGCAATGGCCGGTCTGTCAATTCCCGGAATTCTTCCCAGCCCGAACAAGCTTGATGCCATCGCAGCACCTGTTGAACCTGCTGCAACAACCGCATCGGAACTGCCTTGCGCAACCGCATCAACTGCTAAAACTATCGATGATTTTTTCTTTCTGCGGATAGCCTGCCCCGGAGCTTCACCCATCTCTATAACCTCTGCTGCATGGGTAATTTTTATATCCAATTTACTCGTATCAATTTTTATCCGTTTTAAACGATTGCTTCCTGTTCCGCAATCGCTCAAAAACCCTTCCGAAGCAATTCTGTCTAATTCTTGTTCAATCTTATCCTGTTTACCCACAAGCTCAATTGCAACATTATATTCAGATGCCGCCCAAACTGCACCTGCTACTATCTCTTGCGGAGCGTGGTCTCCTCCCATTGCATCTATAGCTATCCTTGTCATTTTAACCCTCTCAAATACAGATTAAAAGACTTTTTAAAGTCTTTTAATCTGTTATTTAATATCATCCCTATTTTTCCTCAGAAGTATCCTCTTTAACTTCTTCGGTTTTTTCAACTTTTTTTACTTCTTCCTTAGCTTCTGCAGCTTTTTTAGCTGATGCTTTTTTTGCAGAAGCTTTTTTAGCCGGTTTTTCTTCAGCCTTTGGTGCAGCTTTAACTTCTGCTTCCTTATCTTTTAAACTAACCGGTTTTCCTTTATAGTAACCACATTCTGTACAAACTGTGTGTGCCAAAGTTGTTGCACCGCAATTTGAACATTTTGACAATGTTGGTTTTTCTGCTTTCCAATTTGCACGTCTTTTACCTTGTGCTGAATGTCCTGTTCTTTTCTTAGGTACTGCCATTTTTTGTCTTTCCTTTATTGTATGTTATTTACTGTCTCATTTTTGCAATCGGTAAGTTCCACTTGGCGTTAAGAGAACAATTGCGCCGCTCTCGCCGACTGCCGCGGGTGAGTTTTCGGGTAATTTTCGCCCGTTACATGTTAACTTATACCACAAACCATTTCAAATAGTAAACCGTATATTACAGATTGAAACATTTGTTTAATAATTTAAATATATTGTTCTTCCTGAATTGCAACTGCCGCAATTTGATTTGAAAGAAAACTTACTTTTTTCAAAGGCCCTGTTGTCTCTTTTTCAATAATTGCGACATTTGAGCTCTTCATCGCATTTGAAAGTTCATCATATAATGCCTGATAATCCTCAACGTACATAACAAGCGGTGCCGTTGACCCCTTTAAAAATACAAGTGTCGCATATCTTTTTTTAATATTTTGCGGATTGAATTGTTGTGACATCTCTTTTTCTCCTTTACCGTACAATTATATCATAAAAATTAATTTTGTACTAAAAGATAATAAAAAAAGGGGCGGAAATCGAAGATTTCCGCCCCTTATAACTCTTTTTTTACCTATGCGATATTAAACAATTCATCCAATGCCCGCATTTCACCCGAATTTTTAAATGCGGAAACATTGCCTGCTGTCATTACATTATCCATTCTTGCCAATGTATTTTGATAATCTGATTTATCTGACATATAAGCATAAGATTTATTGGATATCCCTGCAAGTTCCAGCATCTTATTTCCGTTATCATCAGGCCTTTCGGTTGATTGCGTCACATTTGTTTTGTTAATTTCGCCAACCAAATTAATACCATTACGATTTACAATTTTCAATATCGGTGGTTCACTGATAACAGGTGCAGCTTCGTTTGCACGTTCTGCCTTAATATCCGATTTTACTCCCTGATTTTGTTTTGGTCCAAATATGTTTGGATTGTTGTTGATAGGAAACATCGTTTTTCTCCTTAATATATAATCATTCTCTTTCTCTTTAAAATCAATTCCTTTTGATTTCCATACATTAATAAAGTATTTTTTGATTTAAAAATTGCGTAAATCGTATATATTTTTGATATATTTGTTACAAAACTTTATATTTAAAAATTCACAAGTCACTATCATCCTACCTCCCAAATATTATTTTTATGATATAATCCTTTATATGAAAAACATAATTGAAAGAACAGTTTATTACGCAGACACAGACACCTATGGTGTTGTATGGCACGGGGCTTATTTAAGATGGATGGAACAAGGCAGAGTTGAATGGTGCAAACAGGCCGGCAAAAGCCTTCTTCAACTAAAAGATGAAAAAGATATTTTAATCCCTGTTATCAATATTAATCTCAGATACAAGGCTTCCGCAAAGCTTGAAGATGAACTCCTTATAGAAACGGAAGTTGAAAAATGCAACGGTTTAACGGCAACCTTCAGACAAAAAGTTTTGTCAAAAGAAACGGGAAAAGTTTTTGTTGATGCGACAGTTGATGTTGTCTCCACCAGCAATGAAGGCAAACTGTATCGCAAAATGCCTCAGGATTTGATGGAAATTTTTGAATCGAAAGAAAATGTGTTATGTCAGGTATAAGGTTAAATAAATACATTGCTTCGTCAGGACTATGTTCAAGACGCCAAGCTGATGAACTTATTGAAAACGGCAAAGTTTCCGTCAACGGTAAAATTGTAACCGAATTGGGTTTCCATGTTGAGGAAAAGGATAAAGTTTTTGTTGATAAAAAACTTATCCGCCCCGTAAAGCACGAATACTACAGATTTTATAAACCCGCAGGATATATAACTACAGCAGATGACGAAAAAGGCAGAAAAACCATCTACGACCTTTTGCCTGAAAATTTAAACCATCTCAAACCGGCAGGGCGTTTGGACAGAGAATCTACGGGACTTTTAATTTTAACAAATGACGGAGATTTACTCTATCAGCTTACCCATCCGACCATAAAAGTTCCTAAAATTTACCTTGTCCAAGTAGATGCAGAGCTTTCTAATAACGATTTGAGAGAACTTTCAGTCGGGATTGAAATAGAACCTAAAAAGATTGCCTGCGCGGAAGTTGAAGTACTTGAAAGAAATCATAAAGCTACAGTAATGCGAATAACTCTATTTCAAGGCATGAACAGGCAAATAAGAAAAATGTTTGAACATCTCGGTTATGAAGTTAAATCATTGAAACGAATTCAACACGCTACAATTAACCTTGACGGCTTAAAACGCGGTGAATTTAAACCGATAAAGCCCGGTCAAATTAAAGATTTGAAAAATTTTCTAAACAGAATAGGCAGTAAAAGTAATGATTAAGGTTGCTATTACGGGAAATATTGCATCGGGAAAATCCGTCATTCAAAATTACCTGATATCTAAAGGTTATAAGGTAATTGATACGGATGATTTGGCGAAAACTGTCAGAGATGAAAATTCTGCTTTAATAATTGAAAATTTTAAAGATTTTGACATTGAAGAAAACGGAAAAATTTCTACACAAAAACTCGGAAATTTAGTTTTTGAAAATTCAAAATTGCGCAAAAAGCTTGATAAAATAATACACCCT
>ERZ842401.5888-NODE-5888-length-13350-cov-4.174577_pt1 | contig 13350 bp, 15 predicted proteins | sample MGYA00521270_ERZ842401 | MGnify/ENA primary metagenome ERZ842401 (study PRJEB31892, sample SAMEA3878208) | bioreactor metagenome | biome: Moose rumen | place: Sweden | collected 2011-10 | study: EMG produced TPA metagenomics assembly of the PRJEB12797 data set... | reverse complement strand
GATCCTATCTATATATTTATATAATTGTTTTCTGTAATGCCTGTCTTTCTGCAAAATAAAATAATTTTTCGGGTTGGCCAAGGCATCCCTGTCATATGGATAGGTAGGAATTTCAAATAGGATCTTGCATTGTGCATATTTGCTTCTCAATGCAGATAAGAAAGATATCAGCTTTCTATCTATGTTTCCTTTTCTGATGTAAATATAATCTGGATCGACAATCTTTTCCAATACTTTTTTATAATCCCCGCCAGCGCTTCCGATGGGAAGCCGATATACGATCCTCGTTACCCATTTATTGCTGGGTATTGCTAATTTTTCCACTTTGGAAAACTGTGAAAATAATTCCACATGATAATTTATTTTCTTAAGAATTCCTTTTTCTCTTTCGGTGAAATTTGGAACAATGTAATATCCCTTCATTTTTGTTTCTCCACTTAATCAGTATTGGTTTAAGAGAATCAATACGAATATTTCAGCTTTCCAGCGTCTTCTTCCATGCCAAAATTTCCTGTCCCTCAAGAGCCTCACTTTATTTCTTATACTCTTGTCGTATGAACAAACATTACCACACCGCTCCTGGTTTTCTTTGGGCATGTCGGATTGATATGCTTCTGCAAGTTCTTTATACATTCGAGTATGGTACTTTTTGCCCATCTTCTGATAGAATCTGATCCTTCTTTGAACTGAAGCAAGCGCTCCCCTTGAACCTCCCACCGCGTTGTTTTCATGCTGCCGATAGCTTATATGGGGCACATTATCATAGATAATGGTGCCGCCCAATGCCAAGCAAAGATTGCTGACCCAAGCATCATGCATCGGATAAACAACAGGCTTATGCTTTTCGATCATCTTCTTTATTTTTGAGGTAAATACCATGGTGCAACCAGCTGCGGCTTGAACCTCACCGCATAAAAATTGACGGGATGTTTCCGAATAACTCCTTCCTTCTCCCAGAACCCTCAGTTCCGAATCCACCAATCTGGTTTTTCCGCAATATAGGATACAATCCGTTTCGTGAATGTGCTGAGAGATTTTTTCTATTGCGGACGAAAGCTTGTCCTCATCCCAGATATCATCTTGATCAGAAAATGCGTAGAAGTCTGCTTCTGGGGCTTCTATCGTCGCCAGGATAAAGCTGCTTTTTGCACCAACATTTTCGCCTTCGCGTAAAATGACACGTTCTGAGAGATACTCGCTGATAATTTTTTTCGTTCCGTCATTGGAACCGTCATCGCGGATGAACAACTGAATGTCCACATCCTTCTGTCTCAATATACTATCTATCTGGTCCCGAATATACTTTTCTCCATTATACGACGACATGATGACACAAACTGAAGGCTTATTCATTGTTCACCCCATCCAAAGATGCTTTTCACTATATGGGAAATTTTTTACCCATTTCAAGGTCAAAACTGTCCGGATCATACAGCATGTAGCCGCTTGCATTGTAAAATGTTAATTCGCCAAAGAGGATCTTGCCATCCACATTATATAGATCCACTCTGACATGTGGGAAATCGCTGGAAAGCTTCTCTGCAATAGCGAGCATCTTGTCATAGTTAGCAGGTTTCTCAACCCATCCCAAATCTTCATCACCAACGCGGAGAACGGGAAGCTGCGTAAAATCTCTATTCATAAGCCGCACCTTAACCCTCTCGCCAACCTTGCGCTCCCCCATAACATACAGAAATTCCGTTTTTCCGCCGAAACAGAAAAATTTGTAATCCAGCAGGCCGCAGCTTTGTTCTGAATCTACATATTCTTCAATAATGATTCTGTGATCCTTTCCGCTGTAGTATGGCCACTCTCTTCCGTCGCTTTTCTCATGCGCGTTTATTGCCGTCCATTCAGCTGCGCGCCGCTTCAAATCGTCAAGATTAGCTTTCGATTTATCCTTTACAAGAATGACCGAGGAACCGCCGCCTCCCAGGGTATCCTTCATCACAAACTGATTGGGAAGGGAGCTCCAATCAATATCATCTGGCGTACAATAAATCCCGTAACAAGGAATCAGAATGTCCCCCAGGCCTTTGCTCTTAATATATTCCCGTACGTCATATTTATCCACGCATTGAATCAACACCGGGTTTTTATAATTCAATTTGTACCACTGAAGCTTCTCGGTAAATCTCTTCGGATGCTTCAAATCCAGTTTTCGGCCTGTTTTCAATCTATACTGGAGCTTCAGCATCGCTTTGTCCGGAACAAAGGAAAGAAATCTTAGAATCTTTCTTCTTAATTCCCGGCTCTTTATGATTTTCTTATAGTCCATTATTTCGCTCTTTCCACTTCATCTAAATACTTTTGAATGACGATCCTGCGGTCAAATTCCTGTTCAACTTTCGATCTCCCCGCAAGTCCCATGAATCTTCTCTGTTCTGCACTCAAATTAAGAAACTTTTCTATCTTTGCGATAAGGTCCTCGCTGTCCTGCTGTTTTACCACGTATCCATTTACGCCATCCTCAACCACCTCGCGGCAGCCGCTTCGATCTGTCGTGATGATCGGGCGTCCGGAAGCAGCGCTTTCAAGCAGAACGTTACTTAATCCTTCTGGATAATAAGTGGGATGCACGGTGCAGGATGCTATTTGGTAAATCAGGCCCATATCATTTACAAGACCGTGGTAAATAATCGTCCCCTCGTCATTGAGATTCTTCAAAACGCCCTCATAATTCTGTTCGCAAAAGCCGCAGATATGGAATCTGGTTTCTGGATGGCGTTTTCTGATCTCTTTCGCTGCATCAAGATACTGATCAATTCCCTTTTCCTTCATTACTCGGGCAATGAACACAAAATCCACTGTATCCCCATCCGGATAAGGAAGCACTTTATACTGATCAAGGTTTACTCCGGAGCCTGGAAGCATATCGTAAGCTTTCCTAACAACACCATGATTAACCATAAAATCACGGTTTTCAGTATTCTGGAAGAAAACCTTCTGTGCTTTACGGAGCCCCATCTTATATAGCGTTAAGCTGATCCTCTGCATCAATCCGCCATTTTCAATGGAAGTCCCCAGACCAGTTATGTTAGCCACAAATGGAACCCCAACACTCGCGCATGCCATACCGCCATAAGCGTTAGGTTTAATCGTATAAGTGAAAACGATGTCTGGCTTTATCTCTCGAAGGATTCTTTTATAGAAGCTGATGAGTTTTAAATCCTTAATCGGGTTTGTACCATGGCGATCCATGAGAGTACACAGCACGAATTTACAGCCGATTTCCTTAATTGACTCCACGAATTCTCCATCAGGCACGCAGAAATACACTTCATTCTCTTTTACAAGTTCCTCAAGCAGCTCACGCCGAAATTTGTATAGCCCCATGTCGATGTTCGCTAGAATCAGTACACGCATCATATTTTCCTTTCGTCAGACCATGTCTTTGATTTGTGTCAAATCTTTTATACCATCTCTACCAGACTCGCGGTAAAGACCATCTGGATTATTGAAGTAGATACTCCTCATCCCCAACTGCTGAGGAGCTTGAAAATCCTTCGCAAGATTATCACCCACATACACAACATCGGCGGGGTTCAGCCTCCACCGTGTGGTCATAATGCAGAACGCAATGTCACAAGGTTTACGGAATTGAATGCCACCGAGTTCATCAGTGATGATTACGTCATCAACTTCCAGTCCGAGAGCTTTCAGCTTATTACGTTGTCCTTCCGGCCTTCCATCCGTGATAATGCCAACTTTGATGCCTTTAGCTTTCAGTTCTTCTATCAGCTTTGCCACGTTAGGATAGAGGTGAATAGCAGGCTGGTGGGAACGATAAACTTCCACCGCTTTTGCCTTTTCACTCTCGCGCCCCAGTTCTTTCAGCAGCTCATCAATGGCGGGCTTTCCAACTTCAAAGAAATGCCAGAGCTTTTCTTCATATCCACCACCAAGGTAGTCGCTAACGGCCTTGTATCCGCTCTTGATATACTCTTTCTCTGAATAAAGGGTGTCGTCAAGATCGAAAATTACGCCCTTGATCTGGCCCTTGCCTTCGGTTATGCACACAGACTGATCAAAGCGGCTGTAAATAGCTCCATCAGCGATTTCTTGTTCCTCAACCTTTTCTCCGTCCATCAGTTTCAGAATGACTTCTGCGGATCTTGCCCCGGCTTTCATCGAGAGGGGAGCGCCACCGCCGAAACGTGGGTTGATTTCTATAAACCAATCGATTCCCGCATCATCCCTGATCAGCTGCACTGTCATCGGGCCGCAGGGCTTGAAAGCAGAGCTTAGAGCTTTCGACTCTTCAATCATGGTCTGGTCGAGTTCTATCCTCGTCTTCAGCACTTCACCCGCTCGGGTCTGCAGGCGTTCACGGGGTACGATGCTTATCGGTTCACCATTCCAATCACAGAAGATATCAACTGTGTACTCGCGCCCACTCACGAAAGGCTGAACTATATAATCCTCAACCTGACCAGCGTATACTTCCAGTTCTTTTTCATTCTCTACCTTAAAAGCATTGATAGAGCTGCTCCCATCTTTGGGCTTTATAAAGGCAGGGAAACCGCTCTTATACTCTTTCCAATCATTCACAGGCATTGGAGCATGTAAGCCACAATCTACGAAGAACTGAGAGGTGTTGTTTTTGTTACGACAGATGCGAATCTTATCAGGAGCACTGATCATGACCCGTGTGCCAATTGATTCGAACTTTTCTTTATTCTCGCTCAACACCAGCAGATCAGTGTCTATCGTCGGAATGAGGAGATCAATCTTGTCCGTTTTGCAAATATCAATAAGGTTTTGAATATAGCCTGGATCCTTCATTGCGACAACACGCCGTGTGTAATCACAATACGCCAGTGCCGGGGCTGTACCAGCTATATCAGCGCCATAGATTTTAAGTTCCTTATTCAGAACTAAAGCGGCATTCCGAAAGGCCTGCAGAAGTTCTATTCTTCTTCCAACACCGGTAAACAATATCCGCATCAAATCTTCTCCGATCCCATGAATTCACCCATGGTCGCCTCTCCGGCGGCACTTATGCCTTCACGTTTGAGAACCGTTTTTACTGTATCTATAACAATCTTCACATCACCAGAAAAAGTGATGTGATCAACGTACTTCACATCCCAGTCGAACTTCTCTTCCCAGGAGATTGCGTTTCGACCGTGGACTTGCGCAAGGCCCGTGAAACCCGGGCGCACCTCATGCCGTCTTGATTGGTGTGCATTATATCGGGAAAGATACTGAACCAAGAGAGGTCTGGGACCTACTACAGCCATATCTCCTTTGATAATGTTGATCAGTTCGGGTAACTCGTCGAGCGAAGCGCTACGCAGCTTCCTTCCAAAGGGTGTGAGCCTTGCCGCATCTTGCGCCGGATCGATCACACCGTCCTTGGGAGGTAACATCGTTCTAAACTTGTAGAGCTTGAATATTCTCCCATCGCGTCCTGGCCGCTCTTGGGTGAATAGGATAGGACTGCCGAGTTTGGTGCGAACAAGAACGGCTGTGATAAGCAACACAGGGAAAAGAACAATCAAGGCACCAGTAGCCAAAAATGCATCCAGACCGCGCTTTACGTACTTTTCATAGGGGCCATAGGGCTTATGGCTACTCTTCTTCCCTATGTCCGCTATGGCAGCTGCAAGGCCTACCGCCGTGGCTATTATCACAATCCAAAGAATAATCCAAGTGAATATCATCGACATTCCTCTATCTCGAATATACTTCTGTGCATTTACCGAAAACATCTGTGAATAATCTCGATAATCCGTTCCTGCTGCTCCACCGTCATCTTGTTATCGCTCGGCAAGCAGAGTCCTCTTCTGAAAATATCCGCTCCTACATCGATTCCAGAACCCTTTATGTAAGCATTTGTGCGGCCCCTGCCGTTTCCCTCTACCGTCACAAAAGGACTCGTCCTATATATCGGCTGCATATGCATGGGCTTCCAGATGGGACGGCCTTCTGCATTGAAAGCAGCGATGGCGTCAAGGATTTCTTGGGGGGAACTCTTTCCACTTTCGCTTTTATACAGATAATCTTGCTCGCCCCTTACCATCGGGGCCACGGCGTCTTCGTCAATCAGCAAACAGCTCAGCCAGAAGTTGGGATTCGATTTTTCTTCTTCCCACGGATTCAGCTTCACCGGAAGGTCCTTTAGTCCTTCCTTGTACCGCTTATATATCTCGCGCTTCTGCGCGATATGTTCATCCAGATATGGGATTTGACCACGAACGATACCAGCGATGATATTGCTCATGCGGTAGTTATAGCCAATCTCCTCATGCTGATACCACGGAGCTGCCTCACGGCTTTGAGTGGACCACTTGCGAACTTTGTCTGCGTCTTCCTTGGAATTGGTAATGAACAGCCCGCCGGCGGAGCCCGTAATCACCTTATTCCCGTTAAACGAAATAGCCCCGAAATCACCGAACATGCCAGTTTGAATACCTTTGTATGTGGCTCCAAGAGACTCCGCGGCATCTTCTACAATCAAAGCCCCGTGTTTATCAGCGATTACCTTGATCTCGTCAATTTTGCCAGGCGTTCCATAAAGATGAGCGATCACGATGAGTTTTACATCGGGGTACAGTTCAAACGCCTTTTCCAGCGCCACGGGATCCATGTTCCAGGTATCCCGTTCAGTATCAATAAAAACAGCCTCGCCATCTTCATAAGCAACTGGATTGATGGAAGCGTCAAAGGTCATATCCGAACAAAAAACTCGGTGTCCCTGCAAGGTACCTTGGTTCGGTTTCGCTTGACCATATAGTCTTTCTCCAGCCAGTTTGGTGGCGAGATGCAATGCTGCTGTACCACAGGAAAGCCCCACAGTATATTTGCTGCCGATATATGCAGCCATCTCCTTTTCCACAGCGTCGATATTCGCGCCAACGGTAGAAACCCAATTGGTCTGAATGGCTTCATCCACCCACCGTTGCTCGTCTCCGTGCATCGTGGGAGATGATAGCCAAACTTTGGATTTGAAAGGTTCGATCCCGGTAAAGCGAGGATCAGACATGAAATTGTTCATCAGTCAACCATCCTTGTCGTTTCAATTTAATGAAAGCTGGCAGATACCCAGCGTGTCTATCTGAAAACGCCTCAGGCCCTGGAAAGGAGAGCACAGGGTAGAGGCAAGGGACCAACTATGCTTATACTTCCAGTAATGATAAAACTCACTAAAGGAAACTCACCAACATAAGTAAACCCATTATCTATCACATATAAAACATTTAATTCTTAACTACCTTTGGCTGTCTGAACTCTTACATTAATAAATTTCTAACCACCTATGCCGTTTTCCACCCATTGGCCGTTCAGTCTGTATCTGGCCCCCAGGCTCTCGGCGGCGTCCTCCACGATCAAAGCGCCGTGGGCGTCGCAGATCCGCCGGATCTCGTCCATTTTGCCCAGCGTGCCGTACAGGTGGGCGATCCCCACCAGCCGCACCTCCGGGTACTGCTCAAAAGCCTTTTCCAGCGCCTCCGGGCTCATGTTCCTGGAATCCCACTCCGTATCGATGAACACCGCTTCGCCGTCCTCATACGCCACGGGGTTGATGGAAGCGTCGAAGGTCACATCGCTGCAGAACACCTTGTGTCCGGCCAGCGTTCCCGCGTTAGGCCGGGCCTGACCGTACAGCTTTTCGCCCGCCAGCTTCGTGGCAAGATGAAGCGCGGACGTTCCGCAGGAGAGCCCTACTGCATATTATATGCCCACGTATTCGGCAATCTGCCGCTCCACGGCGTCGATGTTGGGGCCGACTGTGCTCACCCAGTTGGTCTGAATCGCTTCATCCACCCACTTTTGTTCGTCCCCGTGCATGGTGGGAGAAGACAGCCATACTTTGCTTTCAAAGGGCTCTATTCCGGCAAATCGGGGATCAATCAAGAATTTTTCCATCGAACTATCATCCTTAATTTATTGTTTCCATAATATGGGAAAGTTTAAATAAAACTGCGTATCTGCCTGCTCCTGCTTCTTATTCAAAGGAGATTCAAAATTTTTCTTTACTTTATGCTATGCCAATATTGACAGCTGGCTCCGTGTTATCTTCCGGAAAGCGTTTCCGCTTCTTCATCCGGTTCATTCTGCTCCACAATTTCATATTCAACCCAGGTTTTTATTCCCATGTTGGCAAAGGGGATTTCAATCTGTATGCGCATATTTCGATGGTTTACCCTCAAAATACGAGTTTCCACCCCCTGATACGCGCCTTCACATATGCGAATCCGCTGTCCTTCCCGTAAAACCTTTGTTTTTCCGATGACGCCATCCTTTCGCAGCAGCAGCAGTGCAAATTGCTCATCGCTGCCGCTAAGCTCACTGCATTGATCCTGATCAGTCAAGCAGCGAATCACGCCCTGAATAGATTGCAGCAAAGCAATAGGCAATCGCCGGTCCTCCGCATAAAGGAACACATAGCCTGGAAGCAAATCATGCTCAATATCCACCATTTTTCCCTTGGACCAAGTATGCTGCACCATCTTGGGATAAATGGCACGACAATGAAACAACTGCCGCGCCGAATTTGCCACATAATCACATTTTGCTGTTTCGCAGAACAAACAGTAAATGAACAAGCAAATCTCCTCCAAGGCAAAGCTTCGCTATAACGATAAGCCTTCTTGCTTATCGCCCGGTTAGAACTATACCAGATGTTTAGCCGGCCCAGCAAGTGGCTCTGGTGTCAGCCGCTCATCCTTTATGCTTCGGGATTGCTGCAAATGCTCGCAATTCAAGGTTTCTTCGGTAGCCGATTGCAGAAAAGGACAAAACAAGGGTGCCCATTTCTACAAATTCCATTATATCACAGTTGCAAGGGAATGTCTACCTTGAATTTATAAATCACTTCATTCTCTCGATGAATCAATCAAAAGCAATCAAATGGACTGCAAAGGGGGCCAGCTCTTATCGTCGGGGCCCTTGACACGCGAACGATCGGTCGCTATAATAGAAAATGCGAATGATCGATCGCGAAAGAGAGGGGATGCGTTCATGGCAAAGGACACAAAGGAAAGAATCCTGCTGGCCGCGCTGGAGATGTTTTCCCAAAACGGCTACGCGGGCACCAATATCCGGGAGCTGGCGGCGTCGCTAAATATGGGAAAATCATCCATGTACCGGCATTTTGAAAGCAAGGAAGAAATCTGGAACACGCTGCTGGACCGGATGATCGCCTATTATGCAGAGCGGTTCGGTTCGCCCGAGCATCTGCCCCCCGTGCCGGATTCCCTGGAGGGGCTGGTGGAAATGACGATGCGGATGGTGCGTTTTACGGTGCATGATGAAAAAATCATCATGACCCGGAAGGTGCTGGCCATCGAGCAGTTCCGGGACGACCGGGCCCGGGCGTTGGCCAGCAAGCATTTCCTGACCGGGCTGACGGATATGTTCGCGCCCATCTTTGCGGGTATGATGGACAAAGGGCTGCTGAAGCAGGATGACCCCGCCCTGCTGGCCTTTGCCTATACCGCGCCTATCTCCGCCCTGATTCATCTGTGCGACCGGGAGCCGGCAAAGACGGAGGAAGCGATCCGGCAAATCGAAGCGTTCAGCCAGCATTTTATCCAAACATACGGACGAAAAGAACTTCCATGACAAAAGGCCAGGAACCTATACGCCAACGGGAAGGCAAAAGAAAATGAACAGGCCGGCCACGACGCTGTTTATACTGGAATCCACAGAATGCCGGCGCTTTGCGGGATTCCCCTGCACGGCTGCGCTATTGGCCGATCGGCTGAGGAAGCCATTTGGAAAGTGAGGAAAGCATATGAGAATCCTTGTTTTGAACGGAAGCCCCAAGAAAAAGAGCGATACCTTCCGGCTGACGGACGCCTTCCTGAAGGGCCTGAACCGGAGCGGCGATAAGGACGTAAAGATCATCCATGTGATCGACAAAAAAATCGGGCCCTGCCGAGGCTGCTTTGGCTGCTGGCAGCGGGGCGACGGGCATTGCGTGATCGAAGATGATCAGAACGCCCTCCTGGATCTTTACCGGGACGCGGATGTGATCATCTGGAGCTTTCCCCTGTATTGCTACGGCATGCCGTCCCATCTGAAAGCGGTGCTGGACCGGACGATCCCCCTGGTAAAAATGAAGATGACACAGCAGCCGGATGGCACCGTGCGGCACGAACCGCTGGTGGATTTTTCAAAAATCCATACCCTGGTGATCTGCGGCTGCGGTTTCCCCCAATGGGAGGGCAATTTTGACGGCCTCAAGCAAATGTGCCAAACCTGCTTTGGCAATCCGGACATGGTCTGCGTGCCGGAGACCCCCATGCTGAACGTGCCGGCGGCGGCCATTGCGGCGAACCCGCTGCTGAAAAAATTTGAGAAGGCCGGAGAAGAATACGCCGCCGCGCTGCAGCTTTCAAAAGAAACGGTGGCAGAGCTGGAAACGCCCATGATTCCGGCGGAAGAATACATCCGAAACGTGAACGGGGTATCCTGAATTAACGTTATAAACTGAAAGGAAATAACGGATGAAACAAATGATCGCCTATTGCGGGCTGAACTGCGAAACATGCGAAGCCCGGCTGGCAACCGTCAGCCGGGATGAAGCCCTGCGGAAAAAGGTGGCGGAAAGCTGGTCCAAGCTGAACGGGGCGGAGATCACGCCGAACATGATCCATTGCGAGGGGTGCCGGGCAGACGGCTTAAAAACGCCGTACTGCGAAGCTCTCTGTCCCATCCGTCAGTGCGCTTTGGATAAGAAAATGGAAACCTGCGGCCGCTGCGGGGAAAAGGATCATTGCGAAAAGCTTGGCGCGATCATGCGGAACAACCCGGAAGCGGCAAGAAATCTGAAATCCTATATCTTTATCGCCCTGCGGGAGCGCCCGGAGCTTCTGGATCGCGCCGCCTCGTGGTTCCATGAAAAATGGGGCGTGCCCAAGGAAGCCTATCTGGCATGCATGACGGCTTACTTGAACAGAGGAACGGAATACGGCTGGTATCTTTGCCTGGATGGAGAAAAAATCGTCGGCGGGCTGGGCGTGATTGAAAATGATTTTCATGACCGCAAGGACCTCAGGCCCAACGTGTGCGCCGTGTATACAGAGGAAGCGCATCGGGGCCGGGGCGTCGCCGGACAGCTGCTGAAGCTGGCGGTGGAGGACATGAAAACAAAAGGTATTTCGCCGCTGTACCTGGTCACCGATCATATTGGGTTTTACGAGCGGTACGGCTGGGAATTCCTTTGCATGGCCCAGGGCGACGGCGAGGAAGAAATGACCAGGGTATATATTCATCGATAAAAAAGGAAGCGATATAATGAACGATTATATCATTCGTCTGGAAAAGAAAGAGGACTATCGGGAAACGGAAAACCTGATCCGGGAATCCTTCTGGAATGTGTACCGCCCGGGCTGCAGCGAGCATTATGTGATGCACGTGCTGCGGGACGATCCGGCCTTCATCCCGGAGCTGGACTTCGTGATGGAGCAGGATGAAAAACTGATCGGGCAGAACATGTTCATGAAAACGGTCATCAACGCCGACGACGGGCGGGATATTCCCGTGCTCACCATGGGGCCCATCGGCATCATCCCGGCATTGAAGCGGCAGGGGTACGGCAAACGCCTGTTGGATTTCTGCCTGGAAAAGGCGGCGGCCTTGGGCTTTGGCGCTGTGCTGTTTGAGGGCAATATCCAGTTTTACAGTCACTGCGGCTTTGACTATGCCCGGAGATTCGGCATCCGGTATCACGATCTGCCGGAAGGGGCTGATGATTCCTTCTTTTTGTGCCGGGAGCTGATCCCCGGGTATCTGGACGGGATCACCGGCGTGTATCAGACGCCCAAGGGCTATTATGTGGACGATCAGGACGTGGAGGCTTTCGACCAGATTTCCCGCCCAAGGAAAAATTGAAGCTGCTGGGTAAGCTGTTTGATTGATTTAAGGAGAAAAAAATGAATTGCAGTAAGCGTAATGGCTTTCTTTGGAGCGGCATTTTGCTCCTGAGTTTTGTTTTCTGGACATTTCTGATTCAAACGGTGGATGTGCAGCCCGTGGGCGTCAATGGGACGAACGTGGGCTTTGCATCCATCAACACTTGCTTTCACCGCCTGACAAGCGTACACATGAGCATCTATACCATCACGGACTGGCTGGGGCTGGTACCCATCGCGGTGTGCATCGGCTTTGGCTTGCTGGGTCTTATGCAGTGGATTCGCAGAAAAAGCATTACAAAAGTGGACAGTGATATCCTGCTGCTTGGCGGGTACTACATCCTGGTTATTCTGGGGTATCTGATCTTCGAGATGATTCCCATCAATTATCGGCCCGTCCTGATCGACGGAGCGATGGAGGCCTCCTATCCCTCCTCCACCACCCTGCTGGTGCTCAGCGTGATGCCCACGCTGCTGTTCCAGGTGAACAGGCGGGCAAAGAGCCAGACAGTCAGGCGGATCACATCTGCCTTTGTCATCCTGTTTTCCGCGTTCATGGTGATTGGCAGACTGGTGGCCGGAGTGCACTGGCTCACGGATATCGTTGGTTCTGTGCTGCTGAGCGCGGGATTGTACCTCTTGTACAGAACCGCGGTGTATACCATGGATCATACATGCAAACGCTGATATATGCGATCCTGGAAAATGATGTTATGCCAAACAGACTACGGTGAATAAATCAGGAGGCGGCACATGAAAATTGGCGTGATCCAGGCAACCTCTCAGAAAGACAAAAATGAAGCGCTGTATCGCTGCACCTGCCGGGCTGTGGCGAACAACGGGCGGGATGATACGGTGATCAACTTTGGCATATTACCGGATGAAAAGGCTTCGTTTTCGTACATTGAAACTGCTCTGAATATCAGCCTGCTTCTGTCCAGCGGGGCCGTGGACTTTATCGTCACCGGTTGCTCCTCCGGGCAGGGGATGATGCTGGCCTGCAACAGTCTGCCGGGTGTAATGTGCGGCTTTGTTCAGACGCCGCAGGACGCTTATCTGTTCGGGCGGATCAATGGCGGGAACGCCGTATCCCTGCCGCTGGGACTAAATTACGGATGGCTGGGAGATATCAACCTTCAATGCGTACTGGACAAACTGTTTGACGGCGCATTCGGCTGCGGCTATCCACCGGAAGAAGCGGAGCGGAAAAGGCATGACACAGAAGCGCTGAAAAGGATCAATGGTATCACGAAAAGAACGCTGACAGAAACATGGAACCGGATAGACCCAGTGCTGGTCAGAAAAGCGTTATGCTGGGAAAAGGTGAGAGACTATGCTTTGCAGTTCGGCACCCGGAAAGATGTTCTGGCGATGATTGGGAACCATGAAAACAAGCCTGACGTTATTCTTTGAAGCCCCCTTCTGGGTTGGCGTCTTTGAACGTGTGGATGAGGGAAAACTTTCCGTCTGCAAAGTGACCTTTGGC
>ERZ842401.5887-NODE-5887-length-13350-cov-7.874464_pt1 | contig 13350 bp, 11 predicted proteins | sample MGYA00521270_ERZ842401 | MGnify/ENA primary metagenome ERZ842401 (study PRJEB31892, sample SAMEA3878208) | bioreactor metagenome | biome: Moose rumen | place: Sweden | collected 2011-10 | study: EMG produced TPA metagenomics assembly of the PRJEB12797 data set... | reverse complement strand
TTGCGCCCGAAGAAACGCTTATTCTTGGGTTTGCTGTTGGCGGCGGAGTTTTTCGTCGCGGCGGCACTTTACGGCTTGTGGCTAATCTGTTGCCCGGGGCTTGCCAATATCTTTGAATACCTGCCCGCAATCGTCGGCGCGTTCCTGATTTTTATATCGACATTCTCGTTCGGCGCGGTGTGCAACATGGTCTTGGCGGTCAAGGGCTTGCCGACGCTCAAGTTACTACACCGCTACAGCTTCGCGCTGATAAAGTTCCTGTTCCCCGTGGCGGTGCGTATCGGAAAAGTCTTCGGCGTCAAGCGGCGACAGATTGAAGGCTCGTTCGTCGCCGTAAGCAATTTAATCTTCATGAAGAGCGGCATCAAAGTCCCCGCCAAACGTCTGCTGGTACTCAGCCCGCATTGCCTGCAGCTGTCGACGTGTCCGCACAAAATCACTCGCGACCCGAATAACTGTAAACGTTGCGGCGGTTGCAATGTCGGCGACTTGATGAAGTTGGCGGAGGAATTGGGCTTTACATTTTTCGTGGCGACGGGCGGGACGTTGGCGCGGCAAGTGGTCAAAAAAATCCGTCCGCAGGCGGTGTTGGCTATCGCTTGCGAACGCGACTTGATGAGCGGCATTCAAGACGTATACCCTTTGCCGGCAGTCGGCGTGCTAAATATCCGCCCGAACGGACCTTGCAACAATACTCGTGTGGACATGCAGGAGGTGCGGCGCGTCCTGGCTCAAATTATCGCGTAAGGAGAGATATAAATTTGAACAATGATTTTCCGCGAGTGACGGACGTGGAACGAAACCTGCTTAGCGCGATGCTGTTGGAAAAGGGCGCGGCGATACCGAGGGTCGTGCCAATCCTTGAGCCGGAAGACTTTTACGCCCCCGAAAACCGGCTGATATACGAAGCGATATTGGCGGTATTCAACAGGGGCGAGGAGCCGCATCTCCTTTTGGTGCGAGAGGAACTGGAAAAGCGCGGCGTCTTCAAGCGAATAAATCACATGTACTTTATCAGCCTGCCCGAAGCGGAATTTTCCACGGCTTTGGTCGAACGCTACGCCAAGATAATAAAAGACAAGGCATTATTGCGGCGGTTGATAGAGGTCGGGCAAGAGATAATCCAAACGGCAAAAGACGACAGAAATACCTCCGAAACCGTTTTGGAGGCGGCGGAGCAAAAATTATTCGCACTGAGACTGAACAATCGCAACAAGGATTTTGAGCATATAAAGCCGGTCGCAATGAATTCTTACAATAGGCTACGATTTTTATTCGATCATCAAGGCGAAATGACCGGGATACCTACGGGCTTGCTGGACGTGGACAAGCTGACAAACGGCTTTCAGCGGTCGGACATGATAATCTTGGCGGCACGCCCGTCTATGGGCAAAACTGCCTTGGCATTGAACATGGCGGCGGGCGCGGCTAAGAAAGGCTATGCGGTCGCGGTATTTTCACTGGAAATGAGCAAAATGCAAATCGGCAATAGGCTGTTGAGTTTGGAGAGCGGCGTGAACAGTCAATCGCTGAACAGCGGAAGATTCAGCCGCGAGGAAATGAACGATTTGACGGATGCCCTTGTGCGATTGGAAGACTTGCCGCTGTATATAGACGACACGGCGGGCATAGGCTTATTGGAAATGCGCGCAAAGGTGCAACGGCTCCAACTGGACGTAAAGCTCGACTTCATAGTTATAGATTATCTGCAACTCATGCAGGGGACGCGCACGGAAAATCGGCAACAAGAAATTTCGGACATAAGTCGCGGGCTCAAGTCTTTGGCAAAGGAAATGAACGTGCCGATATTGGTGTTGAGCCAGCTGAATCGGAGCGTGGAATTGCGGGCAGAAAAAAAGCCCCAGCTTTCCGACTTGCGAGAATCGGGGAGCTTGGAGCAGGATGCCGATATGGTTATATTTCTCTATCGCGACGAATATTACAATCGCGACGAGGCGGAAAGTCAAAACTTGGCAGAGGTGATAATCGCCAAGAATCGCAACGGACCGACAACGAGCATAATGATGCAGTTCACCAAGGAAACGATGAAGTTCAATGATTTAACCCGTGTGGAGCCGTAAAAAAAATTCCCCCCGTTGAATGTAGCGGGGGATTTTTTTATGTTCGTCGGATTAAATGGCAGACGCCGCCTTATCGAGCGTGGCGCAGTCTTCGACGTTGAAGGATCGGACGGATTTGTTGATACGACGATTGAAGCCGCAAAGGGTCTTGCCGACGCCGCACTCAATGAAAGTCTCCGCGCCGAAATCAATCATGGCGTTGACGCAGTCAATCCAAAGGACGGGATTATCGGCTTGCGAAACCAGGTTGCGCTTAATGTCGGCGGCTGAGGTTTCGAGTTCGCCGTTAAAGTTTGCGACGACGGGAAATTTGGCGTCGCTGATAGTCACGTTATCCAATTCGGCGGCAAGCTTGACGGCGGCGGGAGCCATAAGCTTTGAGTGGAAAGGCGCACTGACCGGCAGGATAACGGCTTTCTTCGCACCGGCGGCGTTGAGTTTGTCGACGGCGGCATTAACGGCTTGCGTCCTGCCCGCAATGACGGTTTGACCGGGACAGTTGAAGTTGACCGCTTGAACTTCGCCGACCTCCGCGCAGATTTGAACGATTTGGGCGTCGTCAAGCCCGATAATCGCCGCCATAGCCCCTTCGCCGACGGGAACAGCCTCCTGCATGAATTGCCCGCGCTTATGAACCAAACGAACGGCATCGGGGAATTCAAGCGCACCCGCCGCCACCAACGCGGAATATTCGCCCAAAGAGTGACCGCCCGCAATGTCGGGGGTAATGCCGCGTTCCTTAAGCAATTCGGCGACAATGACGCTGACGACCAAAATCGCGGGCTGAGTGTTGGCGGTGAGCTTGAGCGCGTCCTCCGAGCCTTCAAAACAGATTTTGCTGATAGAATAGCCCAAAGCGTCGTCCGCCTCTTGAAAGCGTTGGCGGGCGGCGTCGAAGTTGTCATATAAATCCTTGCCCATGCCGACGACCTGCGCGCCTTGACCGGGGAAGATAAATGCGAGTTTCATGCCGTCACCTCCACTTAGCTTGAACGCCTTCAAGGACGGGCGCAATGCCGTTGACAATATCGTCGATGATTTGCTTGACGGGCTTGATGTCGTCGAGCATACCCGAAATTTGCCCAATCATGACGGAGCCGTTATCCACGTCGCCGAGATGCGTCGCCTTATGAAGTGCGCCCGCGCCCAAGGCTTCCAGCTCCTCAATCGACGCGCCCTTAGCCTCCATTTCCAGATAAGTGCGGGTGAGCTTGTTGGCGATAACGCGTGCGGGGTGCCCCGTCGTCCTGCCGGTGACGACCGTCGACCTGTCCTTAGCCTTGAGGACGAGGTTTTTATAATTCGGGTGAGCAATGCACTCCTCGCTTAGGACAAAGCGCGTGCCCATTTGAATGGCGGAGGCTCCCAGCGCGAAGGCGGCGACGATACCGCGAGAATCGGCAAAACCGCCCGCCGCTATGACGGGAACGTCCACGGCGTCGACGACCTGAGGTACAAGCGGCATGGTAGAAATTTCGCCGATATGTCCGCCCGATTCGCAACCCTCGGCAATGACGGCGTCGGCACCGCTCTTGACAAGCCGCTTAGCCAGCGCGACGCTTGCCACGACGGGAATAACTTTGGAGCCGATAGCCTTAAGCGCGGGAACGTATTCGCCGGGGTTGCCCGCGCCGGTGGTCACGACGGGAACTTTTTCGTCGACCATGAGCTGCATAACTTCTTTGACGAACGGCGACATCAGCATAACGTTGACGCCGAAGGGTTTATTCGTCCACGCCTTGCACTTTTGGATTTCTTTATGCAGAACGTCGGGGGGCATGTGCCCTGCGCCGATAAGTCCGAGACCGCCCGCGTTGGAAACCGCCGAGGCGAGCTCCGCCGTCCCTATCCACGCCATACCGCCTTGAAATATCGGGTATTGGATGTTCAGCAACTTACAGATGGCGTTATTTTCAAACATTTAATCTCCTCCTCAACGGTTGCTCAATCGGGCTTAAGTTATCCTAATCTGCCGCATTTGTCAATGACTAGCTGGGGAACATGCGGTCGCATGAGCGGCTCCTCGCGTTGATTTTGCCAACCTTAATTTTTGTGTTTAAGATCTACTTTTTCTTTGAGGCGCCAAAGAAAAAGTAGCAAAAAGAAAGGCGCATAGCCCCGCAAAAAAACATCCATGTTTTTGTTGCGGGCGGCGCACGTCCATGTGCGCCGGGTTTCAGTTACCTTAAGCCTGTGACGGTTTCGACCGCCGGCGCATTTGTCAATGACGCGCTGATACGCTCAAGAATCTTGCTGTCGACGTAATTGCAGGCAACGCGAATGGCGGAACAAATCGCCCTGGCGTCCGAAGAGCCGTGACTTATGACGCAACAGCCGTTGACGCCCAAAAGCGGTGCGCCGCCGTTTTCCGATACGTCCAGCCGCTTGGACAGGTTGCGGAAAGTTTCGGCAAGCAATTCGGAGCCGAGGATTTTCGCGCCGCCGTTGGAAGTCAGCTCCTCGGTCAGAAGTTTCATAATCGTAAGCGCAAGCCCTTCGCCGAACTTTAGCACGACGTTACCGACAAAGCCGTCGCAAATCACCACGTCGAACACGCCGCGAGGAATATCGCGCCCCTCGGCGTTGCCCGCGAAATTTATCGTCGACAGCGTCTTAAGCAGTTGATAAGCTGCTTTGACTTGTTCGTTGCCCTTAGTCTCCTCCTCGCCGATATTGAGCAAAGCAACGCGGGGCTTGTTGATTTTCAAAACGTGTTCGGCGTAGAGGGAACCCATGATGCCGCTTTGGACGAGGTGTTCGGGATGACTGTCGACGTTCGCGCCGCTGTCAAGCAAAAGCGTCGTGCCGCGAGGCGTCGGGATTGGCGTAGCGATAGCCGGTCGCCCTATGCCGTGAATCCGCTTAAGTATCAGCTGAGCCGCCGCCACTGCCGCGCCCGTGGAGCCTGCCGAAAGTACCGCATCGCATTCGCCGTCGCGAACCAGGCGCGTCGCCACCACGATTGACGAATTCCGCTTGCAACGCACGGCGTCGGCGGGGTGTTCGCCCATTGCTATTACCTCGTCGGCGTGACGAATCGTTATCGGCAAATTCGTTTCGCCCAATTCTGCGCGGATTATCCGCTCGTCGCCGACCAATATTATTTCGCACGGATATTTTTGCGCCGCCAAGAGTGCGCCCTTAACGATTTCCTGCGGCGCGTTATCCCCGCCCATTGCGTCGAGTGCTATCTTCAAGTTACCCTGCTCCTTCAAAAAAAATTAGGCAGGTGTCAATGCCTGCCCAACAATTTCCGTTGTCTTTAAGCCGTTTCAATGACCTCGCGCCCGTCATAGTAACCGCATTCCGGGCACACATGGTGTGGGAGTTTAGGTTCATGGCATCTCGGACATTTTACGTAGTTCGGTGCTTCCAACTTCCAATTTGCACGCCGTCTGTCGCGTCTTGACTTGCTTAATTTCCTTTTGGGTGCCGCCAACGCTTACACCTCCTTAATTTCAAGATTCTTTAACGCCGCGAGCCTCGGGTCGACGCAAAGCTTGTCGCAACCGCAATCGCCCTCGTTTAAGTTCGCGCCGCATTTGGGACATAAGCCCTTGCAGTCGTCCTTGCAAAGATTCTTTATCGGCTGATTGGCAAGCAACTCGTCCCTTAAAAGCTCCGTCACGTCGAGCCAATCGTCAACTGCCTCCGCCTTGTCGAAGTCCTCGGCAAAGCGGTGAATCTGCGCGGTCGCGGCTTGAGCCAAACATCTGTCGCAGGTGAAAGTTTTGATACATTCGATTTGCCCGCTGACGACGTATTTCTTGCCGGCGTCCTCGACCGCCCCGCTGATTTTAATATCCGTGAAGCCGTCCAAATCCTCGCCGAACAATTCTTGCGTCGTGCCGCCGAACTCGTAAGGAGCCGTGCCGCCGCGTGCGATAAATACTTTCGACATTTTACAACACCGCCCTTTTCGTGTCAAGGAAACTTTCTTGCCGAAACCGCGAACGGGCTTGAAAGTTTCCTATATCATATCGTGAGCAATCATGTACTCGGCGATTTGCAGAGCGTTGAGAGCCGCGCCCTTGCGAATCTGGTCGCCGCAAACCCAAAGGTTCAGCCCGTGCTCAATGGAAAAGTCCTTGCGAATCCTGCCGACCTCCACGTCGTCTTTGCCCGAAGTCTCAAGCGGCTGGGGATAAATCATCTGCGCGGGGTCGTCGCGAACGATAACGCCGGGGAAATTCTCCAGAGCCTTGCGAGCCGCCTCGACGCTGACCTCGTCCTCAAATTCGACGTTGACGCTTTCGGCGTGGGAACGATAGACCGGTACGCGAATCGTCGTGGCTGTGACGCGCAGATTGTCGTCCTCCATGATTTTTTGCGTCTCGTTGACCATCTTCATTTCCTCTTTGGTGTAGAGGTTATCTTGGAAAACGTCGATTTGCGGCAGGAGGTTGGAGGCGATTTGATAATGCTTATCCAGCTTGGCGACGGGCAAAACGTTGGCTTGAGGTTGTTCGCCGCGAGCCAAAGCGTCAAGCTGAGCTTTAAGTTCGTCCATACCTTCGCGCCCCGCGCCCGATACCGCTTGATACGTCGACACGACAACGCGCTTAATCCGCGACAAATCGTAAAGCGGCTTGAGAGCCATAACCATTATAATCGTCGAGCAATTCGGATTGGCGATAATGCCCTTGTGGCGGGCAATGGCTTGCGGATTGACTTCGGGCACGACCAGCGGGACTTCGGGCACCATGCGGAAGTTGGAGGAGTTATCGATAACGACCGCGCCCGCCTTAACCGCCGCCGGAGCAAAGAGCTTGCTTGCCGCGCCGCCCGCGAACAGCGCAATCTGCACGCCGTTAAAGGATTGTTCGGTCGTCTCCTCTACGGTGTAGTCTTTGCCCATGAAGTTTATAACCTTGCCCGCCGACCGCGCAGAGGCGAGCATTTTAAGTTCGGCGAAGGGGAAATTGCGTTCCTCAATCAGCCGTAAGAATTCCTGACCGACCGCCCCCGTCACGCCGACTATCGCCACGTTGTATTTCATGCCAATTACCTCCCAAAAATTTAATCTGCGCTATTTTAATGGTTAAGTGCGGGCGCGTCAAATATACATTGCAAGAGCCGCCGTTTATGCTATAATTGGCAAGCATTAAGTAATAGGAGGTACCTTTTATGATAGTAGTAATGAAACCCGGCTCGACGCAGGAAAATTTGGCGGCGGTCGTCAACAAGATAGAGGCGGCGGGCTTGCGGACGCACCTTTCCAAGGGCGAGGAAGTTACAATCGTCGGCGTCATAGGCGACAAGAAAATCATCGCGAATTTGGAACTGGAAATGCTGGCGGGCGTCGACAAGACTGTTCGCATAACGGAAAAGTATAAGCTGGTGAGCCGCGACTTCCACCCCGAAGATACGATAATCGACGTGAAAGGCGTAAAAATCGGCGGCAAAGAGATCGTCGTCATGGCGGGACCTTGCGCGGTTGAAAGCTTGGAGCAACTGCGCGAGGCGGCTCAAGCTGTCAAGGCTTGCGGAGCGAAATTCCTGCGCGGCGGCGCGTTCAAGCCGAGGACTTCGCCCTACGACTTCCAAGGCTTCGGCGTGGACGGCTTAAAGCTCCTGCGTCAAGTGGCTGACGAATTTGACCTGCGCGTCGTCACGGAGATTGTCGACAAAGACGACATCGAATTTTTCTGCGAATACGCGGACGTCCTGCAAGTAGGAGCGCGTAACATGCAGAATTTCCAAATGCTCAAGGCTCTGGGCAAATGCGCCAAGCCCGTCCTGTTGAAGCGCGGACTGAGCGCGACGATAAGCGAATGGCTCAACGCGGCGGAATACATCATGAGCGGCGGCAACGAGCAAGTCATTTTCTGCGAGCGCGGAATTAGGACTTATGAGACGTTCACGCGCAACACTCTGGACTTGTCGGCAGTGGCGGCTGTCAAGGAGCTTTCACATTTGCCGATAGTGGTTGACCCTTCGCACGGCACGGGGCGTTGGAAAATGGTTGCGCCAATGGCACGAGCGGCAATCGCGGCGGGCGCGGACGGCTTGATAATCGAAGTGCACCCGCACCCCGAAAAGGCTCTGTCCGACGGCGACCAATCGTTGAGACCCGAAGCCTTCAAGGAACTCATGGGCAACCTCGGCGGCATCGCGCAGGTTATGGGTAGGACGATATGAAATTGGCGATAATCGGTGTCGGCTTAATCGGCGGCTCATTGGGACTATGCCTCAAGGACAAGCTCGGCGACGGGATTTTTATAACGGGGCTGTGTCGTTCGGAAGCGTCAATGCGACGGGCAATGGAACTGGGCGCGGTTGACCTGGCAACGTCGGATTTGGCGGCAGTGGTCGGCGACGCCGATATAATTTACCTAAGCCCGCCCGTATTGCAGATTGTGCCCATGGTCAAGAAAATGTTGCCATATCTCAAGCGCGGCGCGATATTGACTGACGCCGGCTCCACCAAGCAATTCATTTGGCAGGAGCTGAAGAAAATCCTCCCGCCCGATATTTACTACATAGCCGGTCACCCTATGACGGGTCGCGAAAAATCGGGCGTCGAGGCGGCAACCAAAGACTTGTTTAAGGGCAAGGCTTACGTCATCGCCGAGGATACGGGTGCTCCCGCGCAGATTAAGGAAAAGCTTATGAACGTCCTGCGCTTGACGGAGGCGAAGTTTATCGAAATAGACATTGCCAAACACGACCGTTGCGCGTCGATTATAAGTCACGTCCCTCACTTGACGGCGGCGGCTCTGGTTACCTTGCTCAACAACGCCGGCGACGACCTCGACTCGTGTCTTAAGTTGGTAGGCGGCGGCTTCAAAGACACCACGCGCATTGCCAGCTCCAACGCCGACATGTGGGCGGATATTTGCATGACGAACGGCGACGCCATTGCCAATCATCTGCGCGAACTGCAAGGCATCCTCGGCAAGGTTATCGACGCCATTGACGCGCACGACCGTCAAGCCGTTCACGACTACTTTGCCGCCTCCAAGGCGCGGCGCGATAAAATTTTGGAAACCATTACTTTCGACCCGAACTGAGGTGTGCTCAATGCCCGAACGTAAGGAAATGACCGCCGAAGAAGTCCTCAAGAAATACGACGCCGAATCAAACACCATGGAATACGCGGGCGTCATGGCGCGAATCGTCTCCGCCTTGGCGATAAGCTTCTCGATATTCCAAATCTACACGGCAAGCTTCGGACTGCTCGACGCGCAAATTCAGCGGGCAATACATTTGGGCTTCGGGCTGTGCCTTGCGTTTCTGCTGTACCCCACGCGCAAATCGTGGCGGCGCGACAAACTCCACCCGCTCGACGGCGCATTGGCAATTCTGGGCGCGGCGGCTCCCGCCTATATCGTGCTGAATTATCGCGAACTGATATTGCGAGCCGCCCTGCCCACGCCAACCGACGTTGTAATCGGCGCATTGGGCATTTTGCTGGTAATAGAGGCGGCGCGGCGAGTCGTCGGTATCCCGATGGTGTGCGTCGTCTTATTTTTTATCGGCTACGCGTTCGCAGGGCAATACATGCCGGGGATTTTGGCACACCGAGGCTTGAACCTCAACGAATTCGTCAGCCACGTGTTCTTTTCGACGGAGGGAATATTCGGCATACCGCTGGGCGTGTCGTCGACGTTCATATTCCTGTTTATCCTGTTCGGCGCGTATCTGGAAGGAACAGGGCTTGGCAAATTCTTTATCGACGTGGCGAACTCGATAGCTGGTTGGGCTAGCGGCGGCCCGGCAAAAGTCGCGGTGTTGTCAAGCGGACTTATGGGCACGGTAAGCGGAAGCTCGGTCGCAAACGTCGTCGGGACAGGCTCGCTTACAATCCCCATGATGAAAAAGCTCGGCTACCACAAAGACTTCGCGGGGGCAGTCGAAGCGGCGGCGTCCACGGGCGGTCAACTTATGCCTCCCGTCATGGGCGCGGCGGCGTTCCTTATGGCGGAATTCGTCGGCGTCCCCTACGTCGAAATCGTCAAGGCGGCAGTGATACCGGCGTTCCTGTACTTCGCGGGCGTGTGGCTGGGCGTGCACTTCGAGGCTAAGCGAAACAATCTGAAGGGCTTGCCGCGTGAGGAATTGCCAAAGCTCGGCGAACTGCTCCGAACACGCGGACACCTGGCGATACCGCTGATAGTAATCGTGTACTTGCTGGTCAGCGGCTACACGCCAATGCGGGCGGCTCTGGTGGCGATAGTCTTGTCAATCGTGGTGAGCGGCATAAAAAAATCAACGCGCATGTCACCTGCCGCAATCGTCAAAGGTTTGGAGACGGGCGCGAGGAACGTCTTGGGCGTCTTGGTAGCCTGCGCGGCGGCGGGAATAATAATCGGCGTGGTGACGAAAACGGGCGTCGGATTAAAATTGGCGTCGGCGTTGCTGGAGCTGTCGGGCGGCTTAGTCTTGCCGAGCATGTTCCTTACCATGATAACGGCGATACTTTTGGGAATGGGCGTGCCCACGACGGCTAACTACGTGATAACGTCGACGATAGCCGCGCCCGCGCTGATTCAAATGGGCGTGCCTATGTTGGCGGCTCACATGTTCGTTTTCTACTTCGGGATAATCGCGGACGTGACACCGCCGGTAGCATTGGCAGCCTACGCGGGTTCGGGCATATCGGGCGGCAACGCGCTAAGGACGGGAATCAACGCGTCTAAGCTGGCAATCGCGGCGTTCATAATCCCCTACATGTTCGTGCTGAGTCCCGAATTGCTGTTGGTCGACGGCTTGACGGCGGAGCTGTTGTTGTCGCTTTTAACGGCGATAGTCGGCATGGTGGCGTTAAGCTCGTCGCTTATCGGATATTTAATCGCTCCGCTCGGTAAGTTGGAACGCTTGATATTGGGCGCAGGCGGCTTGATGATGATAAAGCCCGGCTTGGTAACGGACATTGCGGGCGTCGCGATATTCGCCGCGATTTTGTTCCTGCAACTGCGCAAAAGGCGTTGAATTATTTATCGGCACGGTTGAAGGATTAAAAATATTTTCGGCGAAAAATCCTTTGAATCAACAGGGAAAAAATTGGAGGCGTAATGTATGGCGAACGATAAGGTACGCAAAGGCGCGGAAACCAGCGGCGACAGGAAAGGAATTCTGCTTGAAACCGGTACTAACGAATTCGAGATAGTGGAGTTCAGCATAGGCAAAGTAAACTACGGCATAAACGTAGCGAAGGTGCGCGAGGTCATTCAGCGCACGCCCGTAACGGCAATGCCGCAAGCCCACCCCTATATCGACGGGCTGTTCACGTTGCGCGGCAAAGCAATTCCGTTGGTAAATCTGCCGCGTTGCCTGAATGTAACCAGCGAAAACGAGGCAAAGAATATAATAGTCACGGAGATTAACAACTACGACATCGGCTTCCTGGTAGAAAACGTGTCGCGAATCCACCGCATTTCGTGGAAGGATATGGAGCCGTCGCCTGAAGTCGGAGATCAGAGCCGCGTCGTCGGTATCGTCAAAATGCCGAATCGAATCGTCCTGCTCCTGGACTTCGAGACGATAATCGCCGAGGTTAATCCCGAAATTAACGCGAAGTTGACGACGGTCTCCGACGCCGCCGAGGACGTGCGAGCCAGGCGCGCCAATGTTCACGTCGTGGTTGCGGAAGATTCGGCTATGTTGCGCGATTTGCTGGTTACGACGTTGCACGATTCGGGTTATCGCTTCGTCCGCGACTTCGGCAACGGCTTGGACGCTTGGGAATATCTGCAGGGTTTGGCGAGCAAGGAAGGCGACATTTCCAATCACGTCGGCATAATCGTTTCCGATGTCGAAATGCCCAAGATGGACGGTCACAGGCTCCTTAAGCTCGTGCGCCAAAACGAAAGACTCTTGGACGTGCCGTTTATCCTGTTCTCGTCGCTAATCAACGAGGAAATGCGCTTGAAGGGCGAAAACCTCGGCGCAAGTGCTCAAATCTCCAAGCCCGAAATCGGCAAGCTCATCGACCTGCTCGACGGCTTCATCTTCGGCAAGAAAAAGGTTGCCTGAATCACTCGGACAAAAATAAAACCTCTCGTCAACGTGGCGGGAGGTTTTTTCGTTGCTTATCGTACGCGAATTGTCAACGTGTTGTAGGTCAGGGATTGGAGCGTCAAATCGGCGTCGGTGACGGCTTGCAACTCGTTGAAGAGGGTTTGCGGAGAGCCGCCGTATTGCAAGGTGAAGACCGCCTTGCCGCCCTCGTAGCTCGACAGGTTGACGTTCTTGACGCGATTAACTCTGCCCAACGCGCTTTGAACCAGGTTAATCTTGCTGAAGTCCGCGCCGTAAACGACGACCTCGACGCCTTGACGCGAAGTGTACATGCCGGTTATCTGCTCGACGAAATAATTGCCGGCCTGTTCGCCCGCCGAAGCAAGGGCTTTCTTTGCGGCAACGGCTTGGGAATTGTCGTAGGCGGAGCCGTACTTTCCGTCGGCGGCTATGATTTGCCCCGTGCGCACGATAAACATTTTAGCCTCGACGCGGGCGCGGCAAGCCTGCATATTCGTACGCTGATAACCGGGCAGATAGTCGCCCACGTCGCCGACGCCCTCGCTGAAACTTTCGCCGACAATCATAATATCCGCGCCGTAGCTTTGAGCGGCTTGCCTCATCTGCGCGGCGTTCATGTTCATGGGATTTTGATAGCTAAGCCCCGTGCCGACCTCGATAACGTTGGAAAAGCCCGCGTTGAGCAGAGCCTTGACGATGGCAACCTCGCCGCCCGCCCCGCCGACGCTGTAGTTCAAATGCTGTTCGGGGACGTAGACGGCGATTTTCGGGTTGCGCAGTTGCACGTTGATAATACCAAGGCGCGTCAATTCGTTCATGAGTTTGGAGTTGGGTTGGTCGTCGACGGCAGCGTTAATCGTGACGTGCCAGACGTTGCCGACGAGTTCGCGATTAAGGACGCGATAATCGTTGACGAAGCCGCGAGACTGCGTATAGATTTGGTCGCTGATAAGCACGCTGTTTTGAGTGAGGGTCGCCGAATCGACGAGGACGCCCAAAGTATTTTCGACGGCGGCACGGAGGGCGTCGTTTTCGGCGTCGGAAGGCGTCGCGCCTCTGCCCGTGACCGTCACGTTTTTAGCCGAAGCAACCGCGCAAATCATCAGCAACGCGCAAATCATGACGATAAATTTTTTCACGGCGAATCAGCTCCTTTTAACCACGTCGCCTTTATGAATTTGATTGGCATTGCCCTCGACGAGGACGCCCAAAGTATTTTCGACGGCGGCGCGGAGGGCGTCGTTTTCGGCGTCGGAAGGCGTCGCGCCTCTGCCCGTGACCGTCA
>ERZ842401.5886-NODE-5886-length-13351-cov-10.074534_pt1 | contig 13351 bp, 8 predicted proteins | sample MGYA00521270_ERZ842401 | MGnify/ENA primary metagenome ERZ842401 (study PRJEB31892, sample SAMEA3878208) | bioreactor metagenome | biome: Moose rumen | place: Sweden | collected 2011-10 | study: EMG produced TPA metagenomics assembly of the PRJEB12797 data set... | reverse complement strand
AAATGAAAACGGAAAATTGAAATTACTAACGCACTGACGCACTAACGCACTATCTGTGCGCTGTTCGACGAATGACGATGCGCGGTCGGTACACGGAGAAAGGTCAGCACATGCTGCACATCTGGCACGAGAAGAAAAAAAATTTCAGGGGCGACACAATATTATGCGCCGAATGCTGTTAATGGGAAAAAAGATTCAACCGATGGCCCCGTAGTTCAGCTGAATAGAACGTCGGATTCCGGTTCCGAAAGTCGTGGGTTTGAATCCCGCCGGGGTCACAAAGATTGAAAGACAGAGATTTAACGCAAAAGGTAGCGAAAAATCGAAACAAAACCGAAACAATGGATTCCTTTCTTGGTGAAGGCGTAAGCCTATTCGCCAAGAAAAAAAATGCCCACAAGTCAACTCTTATTAGTTCAAAAATTTCTGCCTGCTGTAATAAAGGATTTGCCCTCCATCGGCATGGTTGTGGAGTATTATGTACAAGACCCTATGACGGAAAAAATGGTGAGAAAACACATCAAGCTCACCCGGCTGACGAAACGATATCCTCAAAAGAGACAGCGACTACTTGCAGCCCAACAGGTTGCCGATGAACTCAACGCCAAGCTTCGTGGTGGATGGACTCCGCTTCATCAAACCGAGGATGGCAGGTTGTATACAAAACTTCAGGATTTCCAGACGAAGTTCCTTGCAGGCAAACGCGCCGAGGGGTGTAGGGAATCAACGCTGATACAATACAAATCCGTGACCGACTTGTGGTTGCGCTGGTGTGAGGACAACGGGATGGCTGACCGTTACAGCGGCACTTTCCTAAGGGCTCAGGCTGTTCGGTATATGGATGATGTACTGGAGCAGGGCAGACGGCATCGCTCTTACAACAACACGATGAAGGTGATGAAGGCTTTCTTTCAGTGGGGTGTGGAGCATCTGTATTGCAAGGAAAACCCCTTTGTAGGTATGAAGACTCTAAAGAAAGAGCCAAAGATAAGGATACTTGTGCCGTCAGAGGCACGCCAGAAAATCACAGCACACTATGCCGCCACCCGTCCGGCAATGAACATCGTCTGTCAGCTTGTGTACAGCTCGGCCATCCGTCCTGCAGAGATACTGAAGATACAGCTGAAGCACATACACCTCGACCGCCACTACATCGTCATTCCTGGTGAGAATGCCAAAAACCATAAAGAGAGGTATGCGACGCTGACACCCTCGCTTGAGGGGTTGCTGTCTCCTGTTATGGCGAAATACAAAAAACTTGATTTGTACCTGTTTGGCAAAAATGAAAACTTGGAACCGGATAAGGAACCGATAGGCAAAAGCTATTTCCAAAAGTCATGGGAGCGTATGAGGAAAGCGACAGGCCTGCCAAAAGAGATGCAACTGTACTCGTTAAGAGACACAGGCCTGACAGACCTGCTGCACGCCGGAGTCGACCAGCTTACCGTGCAGCATCATGCCGACCATTCATCGTTGGCCATCCAGAATATCTACACCGACCATTTCGACAGCGGAATGAATGCGAAAATATACAGCAACGCACCCGAATTTTAAAACTGCGATTGAAAATGCGATTTTGCGACCGAAATTTCAATCGCAAAATCGCAAATAATTTATGTAACCGCTGTAACCGTTGTAACTCCTTGATTGTGTATATTGTAACGAACGCGAAAATATACAGCAACGCACCCGAGTTTTAAAACTGCGATTAAAAATACGATTATGCGACCGAAATTTCAATCGCATAATCGCAAATAATTTATGTAACCGTTGTAACCGTTGTAACGTCCTGATTGTGTGTATTGCAATTTTTGTAACTTTTGTAACTTTTGTAACCGTGTTTTTTTTTACAGCTCGACATGAGGTGCAGCGCACTCGATGGTGGCGATGACGTGTTGGCTTGTGCCGAACTCGAAGCTCATTTTTACCGGCAGGTAACGGTTTCCCCTGATGTAGAGCCAGCGGATCTGCTCCGATGGGCTGCCGCTTTGCGGCTTCAGTAGGTTGTAGACCTTCTGGAAAGCCCATACAGGCAGATGAGCCGTGAAACGGTAGCGTTCGCAGTTGCCAAGGAAGTTGTATAACGGACGGAGCCATTGCCGTCCGATGCTGCCTGCGCCGTCGGCAGCAAGGTCGAGCATGGCGTTGTTGACAACCCCAGTGTCGCCGCTGGTGAAGCGTGTGGGATTGGCATCCTCGATATATGCCGATGTCGTGGTCACGCCGTCAGGCAGGGCGAGCAGACGCGGCCCATGGTACTGCTGCAGCACAAAATCGAACTCGCCTGTGTAGTCCTCGTCGAGCAGAGGGCTGTTGCCGCTGACATTAAGCTCGCAGATGTATTTCCTCTTCGTCGTGTCTATCTCTTCATCCACCATACGCATGTTGGGCACATTGGCTTCGATGACGACATCTTCCGACTCTTCTGCCGATGAGGCGCCTGCTATCAGTTTTCGGTCGTCGCCGCCAGCTTGCTCCCATCGGAACCGTGATGTGTCTTTGATGATGGTACTGCGCCGGTAGGCTTTCTCTGCGCGTATAAAAGCGTGTTTGTTTTTGTGAATCACAGCCGGTGGCAGGTCATCGGCTGTTGGTACTGCATCGATGATGTTGTTGTCGGCCACCGACTTGGTAGACAGCGACGGCTTGATTTGCACCTGGTATTCCTTTGGTTGGTATTCTTGCCTTTCCTCATGGCTGACCCATTCCGAAATGTCGAAGTGCTGCGCCTGCATCACGTCGGAGAAGAAAGAGAGTTGCAGCTCCTTGCTCATCGGATTGGCATACATGTTGAGACCAAAGAGCTGGCAGATGCGCGTCAGGAACTCGCCGTTTGTCATGTTAGGCACATGGTCTTTCCATTTCAGCACGTTGGTGAAGATGTTCAGCGGTGTGTCAGTGGTGTCGATTTCCAACATGTTTTGCACCTCGTAATCGGTAATAAATTCTATATCGCCGTAATTACACTCTGTTATCCTGTCAAATTGTAGAGTATTGTATGTCAACAAGATGTTTGGATTATCCGTAGAGTTGACCTTGCATTTCACCAGCTGCAGGAAGAGTTTGTTGGTAGACGCCCAACCCGGATTCCATTGAGGCGAGACGCAGCCTTCGGTATAGCCACCGAGTGTGCTGGGGAACGATACGTTCTTTGTGTAGCTCCGTGTGAGTTGTATCAATGTAGATCGCGTCTCCGTGTAGAATGGTATGCTATGAACACTCATCGGTATAGGTCCGTAAAAATAATTGAATCTGCAATTACCATTACCGGTGAACCACAGTCCACCTAACGTTGTTGGATCCACGTTTGCTCTATTGACAAGCTCTTCACCTGTCGGCATCTTTCCATATTTGTATACTTTGGTTCCGTCGGCCTCTATGCTGGTCGTTTTCATTCGAATGTTTGGCAGCTCTGCGTCAGCCTCTTTTATTACGAGAGCATATATTTCATCTTCCTTTTTCACATTGACATAAACCCGTCCGGTATTGTTTCCAACAAATATTGTACTTTCTTCGGCTTGATGCACCAGTTCGTCAACGGGCAGCAACAGCCGGAATCCGAAGTTCACGCCGCTGATCCAACCAAAACTCGTGTGTGTGTTACTGTCAGCATCCACGTTGAAACACTGTCCATTCTGTATGCTGGTGGAGTAGATGTTGATGTTGCCACCGACATGGAGCCAAGTGCTGACACCGTACTGGAACACATCGCCGTCCATAGCATTGAGGCTTTGTGAGAAGAGACGGTGTATTTGTTTGTTGCTGAAAAAGGTTCCCTGTGCCGATAGCCCGGCATTCTGTACTATCTTACGCACCAGCCAGTCGAGACGCAGAGCCGGAGCGAAGCAGTAGCCGTTCCTCTTGCCTTGATCGTTAGTGTTGAACACCCGCACACCTTGCCTTACATCGTCTGCGTTCTGGATGACAGTCCCGTTGTCGGTAAAAAACAGACGGTTGACGTACTTGCAGAATTGCTCATCGTTGTATCGGCCCATGAGACCAGACACGATATTCTTGTGATATCCGTAGTCTTCGTTGTCGCTGTAGAAGCTTTCGTCGGCAAACAGGAAGAATTTGAAGATGCTTTCCGCCGCGAGGCTTGCCTGAAGGAATGACACCCATCCCGACTGGTGGTTGGCTTCGCTCTGCGATATCACTATGTCCGTGCCGTAGTCGTTGTCGCGCAACAGCCTCTCGCCGAAGCCGACGCCGAAGCTGTTGGTCACGATGCCGCAGCTGAGCGTGGTGGCGTTGGTGGCCGACTGCACATAGAGCGTGCCGCGAGAAAAAGGCACGCCGTCAACCGACAGCTCGCAGTCGTACCTCTTGCGTCCGCCTATATAAATATATTGTACCGAGCCAAGAACAGCCTGGTTAGGCTCGGCAGGCAGGTCGAAAGTCCACACCACATCGTCGGTATATCCTTCGCTGTCGAACACGTTGTTTGACTGTTCTAGCACCAGCGCCGTGTCTTTTGGTATATATAACTGTTTGCCGCCGACCTTGATAGTTATCATTTTGAGTAAGCTTTAATGATGTCGATGATTTCTTTTTGAGGGTGGATATCGGAGCGTGACTTGTCGAAACTGCTGGCGAAATAGATGCCGCTTTTACCGGCCACAGCTCGCGGGCATACAAGTCCCAGTTGGTTGTCGTAGGGGTAGCTCATACCCATTTCCGACAGCCATTGCTGCAACACAGTCTTAAGTGTAGCCAACTGTTTGTCGGATACATATTCATAGTGTTGGCAGCCGTGATATGGTTTGCAGCTGCAAAACTCGTATGGTACACGCACGGGGTAGGACCCCGGTATAGGACGGTACTTGCCGTCGGCATCCCTCCTTGCCGGCATCCATAATCCCGTCTCGCCTTGCGCCACAGGTCCGGCATTCTCGATGGCCAAGGTATGGCCACCTCCGAGAGGTGTTCTCTCGACGGATCCGTCACGCCGTATAACGATGGCGGGCCGGTCGTAGTTGTAGCGCACGGTGCCGTAATAGACATCGATGTCGCCGCTGTCGTAGTAGCCTGTGCCGACGATGACTATCTGCTGACTACTTCCCATGTTTTTTTGCCTCCTTTACCCTGCTTTCCAGCTGGAACAACACGCTCGGTACCGACAGCTGGTAGTATTTCTGTTCCTCGTAGAAATTGTCGCCCATCATGTTGCGGATTATGGACAGCCAGTCGGTAGCCCCTTTTTGCTTCCCCTTGCGACTGCCGTTGCTGTTATCCTCCTCCTCGTCCACCGCTTCGATAAATATGTGGTAGAAATGGTCGGTCATCCTCTTGCGCAGCAGCAGGTAGTTGACCTGAATGCACCGCATGGTCAGTGGGTCGATTTTGGCGGTCTGCTCCATACGGTCGGACGCTCCGAATTTGGAGAAAGGTATCCGCCTGTCGGTCTCGTGGTTCCAGTCCTTGCGTTGCGGACGGTACAGGACTGCTGCCACCACATGCCACTGGCCACGGCTGGCGTAGGTGTCGGCAAACATCCACTCCTCCCAAGTCACGTCGGAAAAGTCGCTGTTGTAGCCATAGCACACCGTGCCGTCGGGCAGTGTTATCTGGTCGATATACAGTTTGCCGATGCCGTCGGTGTCTTGCATCCATTGGAATTCCTGGCAGACGCACCACCAGTCGGCAGGTGTGAGGCTGACGGCCACCACATCGTCCATAGACATTAAGCGTCGTACCATGTCGGGACCGAAAGAGCCAGCCTCGACATAGGCACGGAACTGGTCGGATGATACCTCCTCCCATTTATCTGGCACATCGTACTCGTACCTTTTCCCCGCAACGACAAAGTCAATCTTCTTCATTCCAGACGCTGTTGTTCATTAGACAAGCCTGTTCTGTAAAGGTCAGCGCGATCAGGTATCCCACATAACGGTCTTGCTCATTCTGCAGGTACTCGCCACGGATGTCGTTGGTGTCGATGCTGAAAAACGGGGATTCCTCGTCAACGATCATTCTTCCCAGGATCTGTTCTGCGATGGTCTCGCAATTACTCATCTTAAGGATGATATCGTCGTAGTCGTCGTGCTGGTCGTAGGTGTCCACCACCATAAAGGTCGTGGTACGCTTTTTGACCATTTGCGAGATTTGCCCTGAGTACTCGTTGTCGCTGCGTTCCGTCACCAGGCAGGGGAAATTGACAACAGAACGGAACTGGTCCCAGAACTCCTCCAGCTCGCCACGGAAGAAGTGCTTCTCCTCCGTCGTGTGGTGGAGAGCTGTGTGCCGCTCAGCAAGCGACCTCATATAGGTCGTGTAGTCTATCAGAAAGTTGCTCATGCCAGGAAAGTCTTTTTGCCACGGTTGTTGCGATGTCCGGCTGTCTTCTCGTGGTCGGTAGACAGGCCGATCTCGGCTATCTCGGGGTAGATGTCCACATGTTGCTTGCAGTATGTCACCAGCTGGCCGATGTAACGCTCAGCCATCTCGCGGTGTCTTTTCTGAAGTATGCCGATTTGCTCGGCAGATGCGGGGTTGCTGCTTTCGCCGCCGTTGCCGCCGTTGCCCTGGTCGCTCACCACGACGGGGCCGTTGGGCGACATGATGATGCCCAGTGCCGGCATGGCCTCCGCCAGCGTCCAATGGGCCACGAAACCCCGTGCGCTCCGAAGCAGCCGTTCCAGACGTGCGTCCGTCCTGTTGTTCCGGAGCAGTTCGGCCAGGCTGTTGCCCACACGGTAGGGCAGCTCCATTTCCTCGGTCTCACTGATGAACTGCCTGAGCTTGGCGAACAGGCAGAAGTCGTTGCCAACGCTAGTGACACCCTCCATCTCCTTCAAGGAGCGTATCACGCTGTTCTGCCGCTCGCTGTAATAGTCGCTTTCGGTGAAGCTGCCGAAGGTGTCGATATGCTCCATGATATAGCCGATGGCTGTGTTGAGATAGCCGAACCCCTGCCGTTGCAGCGACTTCTTCAGCCGGTCTTCCTGATAGCGGTAGGCACGATTCTCGCCATTGGTCACCTGCAGCCCACGGTCGCTCATCATTACGGCCAGCTGGTCGAAGCTCTCCCAGTAGGCGAGACGCACCACGGCCATCTGGATGTAAGACACCAGTTCGTTGGTGACGGTGCTATCACCCTCGATGCCGTTGGCGGCATAGTAGTCGGCCAGGGAGTCGAAGAGTGTGTCGCCGAGCAAAGGACGCACGTGGTTCTGTTCTGCTGTTGCGATAGCCGGTGCCAGGGTGGTGAACGATGTGTTGACGTTCACGGGCAGGCAGCGTTTGAACTCTGCCGCATTCTGGTTGTTGTTCTCTTTTTTGAAAAATTTCGGGTCTGTCAGCATGGTGTTTCATTTAGGTGGTTATCTCTTCTTTGGCTTGCCCTGTGTTGAGGGTGGTCAGGATGGTTTCCTTGTACTTCAGGATGAGGTCGTCGCCGTGGCCGTTGTATCGGAGCATCAGCATCACGGGGTCCAACACCTGCTGCTTCTCGATGTAGGTCGTGATGACACTCACCAGGAACGACTCGCGGATGTCGCTACCGCTGCCGGCATTGCCTGCGTAGGCTCCGCCCGGCATACCGGCACCCAGCACCGACGGGTTCAGCATCATGGAGAAGAGAATCTCGCTGTTGGCGGCCGCCGAGGTGGAGAGGCGCTCCTTGGCGTCGATCTCATTCTTCAGACGCTCGATTTTCCATTCCTTGGGGATCTTCGAGTATTCCTCGACGCTGAACTCCGTGACGATGGTCTTGTTGGCGTTCTCGATGCCGCACAAAGACTCCTCTATTTCCGTCATTGCCTCGTCAATCTTTTTGGTGCGCTCCTCGACATTCGGGTACTCGTTAACGGGGAACTTCTCCTCCCAGTAGTCGGACGGTATCTGGATGTGCCACATCAGGGTCATGGCGTTGGCATACGACTTGGCCAGATACTGCGGTATGCGGTGGGCGATGTCCACCCAGCCGGACTTCCAGGCAGCGTCCCAGTCGGGAATGCCGTAGTAGTCGTTGTTGCTGTAGTAGTTCCTGATGCGAGGGAAAGCAACGGGTTTCCCTTTCAATTCACCTGACAGTCTCATCCTGTCGATGTCGAAGAAAGGGTCATCCTCGTCGAGCATCCTGATGACCTCACCTTTCTCTTCGGTAGGCATACTGTCGTCGAAATCAGGGAACACACAGAGCCACCTTTTGTCGCGGCTCACCCTGCAATGGCGGGCATTTCGCAGCACCAGGCGCACTATTTGACTTCCGTCCTCGTTGAAGTAGAAGATGGGGAAGCAGTTGCCGAACTTGAACAGGTCTCGGAATGCCTGGCTCATATACTGGCGGAACTCGTAGGAGCGGAAGTAACGCTGCACCTCGCCATCCTGACATGGACGCATGGTCATGTTGCCTGACTCGTCGTAACCGGTGATGTCCATCGGCACGACCCCCTGGCCGAAGGATGTGCGAGCTTTGAACCCGATGGCCGTCGACAGCACGCCGGTGGTGCCGATCACGCGTACCGCCTCGTCAGGATAGTTGTTGTTGGGTCCCCAGCTGACAAACTCTCGGTCCTTGAAAGAAAAGGTCTCTCGCGGAGTCTCGCTTGTCTGCTCGGCTTTTGTCACCGTGACGGCAAACATCTTGTCGCTGCTCATCAGTACGGGGTAGCCCTTGTCGTTGAAGATGATATTCATTGATCCTCGTTATTGTTGATGAATTTCTTGATTTTGTAGTTTACATAGCTGTCCAGACCGAGCATGGAGCCAGCCAGTACGAACATCTCGCCGGAGGCTCCAAGCACCGTTCCGCTGATTTCGCCTTGCGGGTCGATAAACATAGCCACAAAAAGCATTGTGACACCGCACAGGATCAACAGTGCCCCAAGCCAGAAACGGCGGCTCTCTGATTTGTTGTCATTTGTTGCCATCTTGCATTTATTTTTTTTACAAAGATACATTGAAAGAGACAATCCAGAGGGGACACTTACAGACGTGCCTTGTTGCGCAGGAAGTTCTCGTTGTTCTCGAAATCCTCCATCGTGCGGCGGCTGATGACAGCCTGACGGTTGCGTGGGTCTTTTTCGTAGGTCACCAGCTCGCGCATGAGGTTCACCAGCTCGCGGCTGTCAGTACCGACGGCGGCGGCTGTGGGGTGTTCCCATACCGCCGCTGCCGACGGAGGCTGCACCGTCAGACGGCTGCGTCCTATCTCGGCTGCTGCCGCTGCTGCCGCCGGCATATCCAGCTGTGCCATCGGTATGTCGGCCAGTGCTCGGCTGTTGCCGCGTTGGTAGGCCTCCAGTTGTTCAATGATGGGGGCCGTCGCCGGATCGTTGAGCAGGGTGTTGGAGGCTATCCATTCCCGACCGGCTTCACCGGCACGGTAGAATGTCGTATCACGGTCGACGTAGCCGCCCTTGGCGTAGGGCGAAGGTTCCGACGCTATGGCTGCAATCTGTGCTGCACCCAATGCCGTTGCTATCCCGATGGGTATGGCGTTGGCTGGCCATGGTGCGCTGTTCCAGGCTTTGAGTATGGCTAGAGCCGATTCTATTGCCGCTTGTCCGAGGTTCAAAGCCTTCTGCCTCTCCCATTGTTCCTTTTGAATCTCTTTCTCCTTCTCGTTGTATTCGTTTTCCAATTCTTCCTTCTGCTCGTTGTATTCCTCTTGTGAGATGATACCCTCATCCAGCTGTTCGTCGAGGTTCTTTATTGCCTCATCCTTGCGCTCTTCGGCAGCCTTGCGTTCCCTCTCTCCCTGATTGTCGAGGATTTTGTTAATGTTGCCCCATATCTCCGTGGCCATACTCCCGAACTTCTCGATGCCGGCAATCCACTTCTCGATAGCCTTGCCGAAAGCGTCCTCTTCTGCGGCCGCAAGAGCGCTGTCGCGCAGCTTGTCCAGCTTCACAGACTCTTGCTCGAGCCTCTGCGCCTCTTCCTCGTGCAACCTGATTTTCTCCTGAAGTTCGGCATTCTCCGGGTCGTCCTTGGCTTGCTGCTGTAGGGTCTTGAGCATGGCGGCATTGGCTTCTGCGGCTTCTGCGATAGCCTTTTTATTCTTCTCGTACTTCTGATAGATGCTTTCGAGAGCCTTGCCGTAGCTGTCGAAATCAGACTGGTTGAACAGCAAGGAAGACCATATGTTTCTCTTTCCATCCACCTCCGACTGCACTTCGGGTCGCCATTGGCTTTCATCACCGTTTAATGGCTTTGCCTTAACATCACTCGTGCTGATGGCATCGAACACGCGGGCCTGCATCTGTCCTTTCAGTATATCGTACTGTTTGATTAGTTCCTTCAGCTTATTAATTTGACTCTGCAGATTCTTCCTTTCCTGGTCCGAAGCGGTCTCCTGTAACTCTTCGAGTGCGGCAATATCGGCACTTGCCTGATGGATGGCGTTGTCGTAGGTAGAGAAAGTCTCTGACAGCTTCCGTTGTGCTTCCAGCATTTTGTTTATATACTCGTTGCCGCTGGCATCCGTCTCTTTGAGTTTCCCCTGCTGCTTGGCCAGTTCGTCGGTCATCTTCTTGATGTAGACATCAATTTGGGCAGATTTCCATTTTGTTTCAGACTCACTCAATTCTGCAAGCAACTTCGCCACATCTGCCGTCATACTTACAATCTCGCCGTCGTCGTCGACTTCCAATTTCCCCGCCGCCACCGCTGCACCAACGATGCTTTCTCGCATCCTGTCGAATTTCGATGCCACTTCGTCTGCCACCCTTCCCAGTCCGCTTTCCGCTTTTAATTCCGCGGTGGAAATGAGTTTTTCAGCCTGTTTTTTGGTCTTTGCCCATTCTTTCGCTGCCTTTTTCAGTCGTTTCTCACGCTCTTTTGCCGATTCGCCGCTTCCGCTTCCACCATCTGGCATTTCACCTTCAGTTACGAATTCACTATTGACAATTTTAAAGCCTCCTTCTGCCTGTAGACGTGCCGACTCCTTCATGAACTCCTCGGCCTGTCTCACCAGTTCATTACGAGTACCCTCCATTTCCGAAATGACAGATTCTTTCTGCTTACGCATTTCGTCGAAATACTCGTTAAACATTTCGTCAACGGCTTGCCTTGGGCCATTGTTTTTCCATCCTTCCTTTGCGTTCTCCCAGTCTATGAGTTGTCCGGGTATGTTAGGTGTTAGTCCATTAAAAAAGCCACCGATTTTCTGACCTATACCCTTAATATTTGCCCAAAGGTTGTTAGAGGCCATCTCCCATCCGTTCCAAGAATCGACACCAGGAGTGTCTTCTGCCTTCATCTTTTTGTACGCCTGAATGTCGGCATCCATTTGGGCTGCATCATCAATATTCTTTCTTGCTTTGGCTTCCAATAGCAATGCCTGTATATAGGCTTCTGCTTTCGATGTCAGGACATCGTACCATTTGGCGAGCGTATCGTATGTGCCGAAAATTTCACCGTACTTTGTATTCAGTTCTGCCAGTAATCTTTTTTCGGAACCGCCCTGTTCTATGCGTTCCTTGATTTTGTCTACATAGCGTTGTATCTCGACTTTTGCACGGCTGCTGCTCTCACCCACACGAGCTTCCTCGGTTGCCAATTCCTGCGCCTTTTCCTTTGCTTCCTTTGTCTTTTCGGCTTGTCGTGCCAACAGCATAACTACTGTTGTGATGCCTGAAATAATCAGTCCCCACGGTGTGCTCTTCGTCACGGCAATCAATGCTTGCGTCTTGGTTCGCTGGGCATCAATCAAAGCGTTATTTATGTTTTTCAGCCTGTTGGTCAGGATGATATTTCCCTGTTCTGCTTTGGCCACAACATTAGCCTGCCCTGCTGCAATCAACTCTTTTTTCCTTGCCAGCACTGCATTGTTCCTTTGGATGCGTTCTTCGATAAGAGCTTTGATATTTTTCAATCTTTCGACCCTTTCCTTCATCAGCTGGAGTTCCAACCGTCTGCTTTCACGCAGTTCTTTGTTCTTATGGAAAATAGTGGTCTTATCCTCAATGTTTTCCTTTATTTTCACGGCCAGGCTCAACAACCTCACTCTGTACAAAGCCAAAAGAGCCGCTATGACTGGTGCCCATAGAGCAGGGTATGACTTCAATAGTTGTACGGTACCAGCAAAGCCCTTCATCAAGACCGTACCCGTCTTCTGTAAAGAAATAAGTATGGGGTACAATTCATTACCGAGTTCCAGTCTAACCTCCTGAAATTTCTTTTTTGCTTTCTCTGCCTTTGCCTGAAGTGTGTCGTTCATCACTGCGACCTCGTCGAGGACGCTTGTCCCGGTTTCGAGTTCTCTATTGGCCACAGATTGAGCTTCGGCAATTTTGTCGATATTGTTGGCCATGGAGGAAATGACCGTTGCAGCTCGTGCACCGTCCAATCCCAATTCTTTGAATATGTTTACCAGTTCCGCATACCCACCTTTGCCCTGAAATCCTTCCAACACTGCAAAAAGAGCCTCGTTCAAATCTGTACGAATCAGCTTAGAGAAAGCCTCGACAGACATTCCGGCCTGTTTTGCAAATTCCTCAGGTTTCTTCATAATCTGTCCGATGAATTTTTGGAATGCTGTTGCAGACATCTCTACTTTCTGCATACTTTGGTCAAGGGCCGAACCGAACCCCAGCACCTGTCCAGCACTCAAACCAGCTTGAGTTGCCACGCCACCCATACGGGCGGCGAAATCTACCATATAGCCCTCGTTGGCTGTGCTTACTTTGCCCAGCTCGTTGACTGCCGAACCAATAGACAGCATCTTCTTTTCCAGATTGTCGCCAGCTTCTCGCAATTGTTCGGTGCTTTTGCTATAGACATCCGCCATCTTGCCGATAGTCACCATTGCGCCGTCGCCGAGGACATCACCCAAGGCGATGTTGATTTTATCCGAAGCCGACACAAATTGCCTGACATTCTCAACGCCAGTAATACCAAGTTTACCTGCCTCGTATGCCAGTTGGTTGAGCTGCTCCCGGCTTGTGCGGGTGTCCATCTGCTTAAAAGCCTCGTTGAGTTTCTCGACCTCATCGTGAGTCAGGCCTGTAGTCTTCATAACCTGACCGTAAACATCATCCATTTCTGCCGCCTCTTTCGCCAGGTCTTTGATTTTTCCGATGCCTAAGTCAATCATCTGAAAAGCCGACTGAATACCCATCAGAATATTGGAATATTCGGCCACCTGTTCAGTCGTATCTTTCCAGCTCTTACCGAGATTTCTTACATTGTTTGAGGCATCCTGAAGAATCCCCTTAATACGGGAGATTTCGGCAGTAACTCTATAGTACTCCTCCGATCCAAGTGTACATTTTTTCTGCTGATTTTCCAGCTTTTTCAGTTCGGCACGCAGGGAACTGATGGTGTTTTCGACCTGCTTACCGTTTACATATATCATTACTTTTCTGTTGAGCTGCTTTGCCATAACATTAGTATTTACTGCAAA
>ERZ842401.5885-NODE-5885-length-13354-cov-4.659824_pt1 | contig 13354 bp, 11 predicted proteins | sample MGYA00521270_ERZ842401 | MGnify/ENA primary metagenome ERZ842401 (study PRJEB31892, sample SAMEA3878208) | bioreactor metagenome | biome: Moose rumen | place: Sweden | collected 2011-10 | study: EMG produced TPA metagenomics assembly of the PRJEB12797 data set... | reverse complement strand
CTATGTGAGACCTGTTGCCAAAATTTATTTTTGAGCAAAATAGTCGATTTGCCTACATATTTTGGTATAATTTACTTATATTTAATTATTTAGAATATGTAGGCAAGTCGTTTTTCAGAGGCTTTGCCTACATAAATAGCCTATAATTACAAGTTATATAGCGTTTCGACTGATGGTTCAGATGTTGTTTCCACTTAGTTTACACGTTAGAAACAAATTGTTTCCTACTGAGAAACAAAATGTTTCAAAGGTGGAAACAAATTGTTTCAAGTATCTATGTGATAGGGAAACAGCCTTATAATCAATGGTTTAAAGGATATTTTCTTTTAGATTGGCCTTCAACTTTTCAATATTATGTAGGCAAAACCTCTAAATAATAGCTTGCCTACATAGTATAAAGTACTGTATTTCTGAAAGATATTCCGAAACATGTAGGCAAATCGACTTTTTTCAAATAATGCATTGGGAAATATTTTGAGCAATCACATTTAATATCGATTTATTCGCTTCCTCGAGTCTTGAATCGTTGATTTCCTTGATGTATATGAGCGTGGTTTGGGGATTAGTATGTCCCAAGGCCTTCGAGATGACTGGCAAGTCAACATTGTTGCTGAACGCGACGCTTGCCCAGCTATGACGGGAGGTGTACGAAGTCAAACGAGACTTAATGCCCGCTTTTTTTGCCAATGTCTTCAGCGTGCGGTTATACCGACTGAGCTTGTACAGATATTCTGAATATGCCATTTCCGACTCCGAAGAATGCAGGAGGGGAAACACATAGTCACTCGCAGCCGACTGATAGCGGTTAATGATTTCAATCATACAGGGTTCAAGGTGGACAGCAACACGCTGTCCCGTCTTATGACGATAGTAAACGATCTGATTGTCAGATATCTGCGACTTTCTCAGGAAGGCCATATCGACAAAGGGCATACCAAGGGCGTAGAAGCTGAAGAGAAACAGGTCACGAGCCAGACAGGCAAACGTACGAGGCTTCAACGAGAGTTTCTTCAGACTGGCAATGTCGGATTCCGACACAGCCCGCTTTTCTGTCTTGCTCTGTCCTGTGTACACGCTGTCGAAGACATCGGCATGCAGGCCGTTGTCGAGCTTCTGCAACAGTGAGCGCAATGACCGCATATAGCAGGATATCGTGTTCAGGCATACATTCTTCTGTAGCAGCCAACGCTCGTAGCCCTTGAAGGTCTGTCGGCTTAGCTGGCTGACGGGCAGATCCTTACCCTCACAATACTCTCTGAAAGAGCGTAGTGCAGTCTTATAGTTGCCAATGGTTGAGGGACTTAGCGTCGACCTCAGCCTTTCAGCCACTTCAGTTGCCGTTTCAAGAAATCCCCTATTTGGCTGGGCAGAGTCTGCCTGCTTTTCGTGAGCTGCTTTCCGTGAGCCTTCCGTCCTGCTGATATGCAGGTGGAACTCGAATCTGATTGTTATTCCCATAATCTTTTTGTTTTATTACACCTCTGGCGCAGAGGTGACTATATAAATATGTACACGTACTTTGAATATAACGAGTAATTTATGATACTATTTTAAATATTAACTAAAGAGAGAGATTTTATGAAAGAAAGACTAACGATGTTAATGGTCAGCCTCCTCCTCTGTGTGGGAAGTGCGCTGGCACAGACAAAAGTTACCGGTACTGTGCTCTCACAGGAAGACGGCCAGCCGATCATCGGTGCCGCCGTCAAGGTGGTAGGCACAAGTACGGGTATGTTGACTGACGTGAATGGACGTTTCAACATTACTCTGCCTGCAGGTAAGAACCAGGTGGAAGTTTCCTATCTGGGCTACCTTTCTCAGACAGTGACCGCCAAGAACGGCATGCGCGTGTTCCTGAAGGCTGATGCCAAGATGGTGGACGAGGTGATCGTGGTGGCCTTCGGTCAGCAGAAGAAGTCGGCCTTCACGGGTTCTGCCACGATGGTGGGCTCTGAGAAGCTCGACCAGCACGTGACGACCAACGTGGCCAACGCATTGGCTGGTACAGTGCCTGGACTGCAGATTCGTGGTGGCTCGGGTGCCCCTGGTTCTGGTGCTGGTAATATCAACATCCGTGGTATTGCCTCTATGTATGCTAATACCGACCCGCTGGTGATTGTCGACGGTGCTCCCTACTCAGCTTCTCTGAGCAATATTTCTCAGGAGGATATCGAGTCGGTCAGCGTACTGAAGGATGCTGCCAGTGCAGCTCTTTACGGTGCCCGTGGTGCTGCCGGTGTGATCCTGATCACCACCAAGAAGGGTGACAAGCAGGCTCCGAAGATCAATGTGAATGTGCGCTGGGGTGCCAACTCACGTGCCGTGCAGGAGTACGACAAGGTGACGGATCCCGCTCAGTACTATGAGATGTCGTATGCTCAGATGTACAACTACTACTATTATGGTCTGGGTCAGAGTGCTACTGCAGCCAATGCCAATGCCAATTCAGCCATGATCAAAGCCCTGGGCTATCAGGTGTACACCGTACCCGAGGGCCAGCAGCTCGTAGGTATGGACGGCAAGCTCAATCCGCAGGCTACCCTGGGCTATAAGGAAGTTGGTTCTAATGGTGAGACTTACTGGTATCAGCCGGACGACTGGACGGACGCTGCCTACAAGACTGGTTTCCGTCAGGAGTATGAGGTCAATGCCAGCGGTGGTACAGAGAAGAGCGACTACTACATCTCTGCCGCTTATCTGAACGAGGATGGTATCATCGACAACTCCAGCTTCGACCGTTTCACAGCCCGCATGAAGGCTAACTACGACCTGACCAAGTGGCTGCGCGTCGGTGCCAACGTAGGCTACACTCACAGCAAGACCATCAGTAACCCGAACAACGACGAGTATCAGCTCGGTTCTACCAACCTGAGCTACTACACCTCTCGTATTGCTCCTATCTATCCTATCTATGTACGTGTGATCGATCCTGCAACGGGTCTGCCCGTCATCCGTACCGATGCCAACGGCAATCCTCAGTACGACTACGGTCGTCCTAACACTGACTATCCTGCCGCCCGTGCATTCCTGCAGACTGGTAACCCTCTGGGAAGCAACCTCTACAACGATGTGAACAGCCAGGGTAACCAGCTGAACGCTACCGGCCTCGTCGACGTGAAGTTCACCGACTGGCTGCGCTTCAACGCTACCAGCAACATCACTTGGGGACACACGAACTACTCTGACTATGAGAGCCAGCTCTACGGTCCGAAGGTAGGTGTGAACGGTGAGATTGGCAAGAGCCAGACCGACACCTATCGTCAGAACCACGTTCAGACCCTGAACTTCAACAAGACCTTCGGCCTGCACAACCTCTCAGCCGTTGCCGGTCACGAGTGGTACGACACCAAGACCACCTATCTGACAGCAACTGCACAGGGTCTGTTTACACCTGAGATTAAGGAAATCAACGCCGCCGCCAACCAGCAGTACAAGTCTGGTTCATACACCACTGAGTATAACGTAGAGGGTTGGTTCGGCCGCGTACTCTATAACTATGATGAGAAGTACTTCGCCGACGCTTCATTCCGTCGTGATGCTTCCAGCCGCTTCGCTAAGGACAACCGTTGGGGGTCGTTCTGGAGCGTTGGTGCCGGCTGGCTGATCAACAAGGAGAAGTTCTTCAAGGCCGACTGGGTAGACCAACTGAAGTTGAAGGTTTCTCTCGGACAGACTGGTAACGATGGTATCGGAAGCTGGGCTTACACAGACCTGTATTCTCTGTCACCCTCTTCTCCCACTCAGATGACGCCTTCATTCTCCCGTTTCGGAAATACAGACATCACTTGGGAGACCACGACCTCACTGAACATCGGTATTGACTTCGGCCTGTTCAAGAATCGTCTGACCGGTACCTTGGAGTACTACAACAAGAAGACCACCGACCTGCTCTTCTGGCTCTCAGTGCCTGAGTCAACGGGTGCCCGTGGTTATTATGGCAACATCGGTGACAAGCGCAGCACGGGTGTCGAGCTGAGCCTGAATGGCGACATCATCCGTACGAAGGACCTGACCTGGAGCGTGAACTTCAACATTGCCCACAACAAGGAGAAGATCCTGAAGCTGCCTGAGTCGAAGATCAAGGTGAACGGCGGTTTTGCCGAGACCTGGATTCCTGTCAGCAGTGGAGCCTCCAACGGTGTCGTGCAGATGTGGTACGAGGAGGGTGGTTCGCTCTATGTTCCCTTCATGTACAGCTATGCTGGTGTGAACGAGCAGGGTGAGGCTCTCTACTGGTACGATGAGGACCTGTCGCCCCTGGGTGGCAAGGTGGCTGCCAACAATACCTCTAAGGCTGGTGAGAAGAAGTCGGGTACAACCACTCAGATTGGTCAGGCTACCCGCTATGCCGGCAAGTCTATGCTGCCGAAGGCATACGGTGGTTTCGGTACCACGCTGTCAGTTTACGGCTTCGACGTGAACGTGAACTTCGACTACCAGATTGGTGGTAAGATCTACGACCGTCAGTATGCTAACTTCATGAGCAACTGGGTGGACAACGGTGATGCCGGTTCAGCTTTCCACAAGGACCTGCTGAAGTCATGGACGCCTAACAACACCCAGAGTGACATTCCTCGCTTCCAGTTCGCTGATCAGTACACAGTGGCTACCTGCGACCGTTTCCTGACCAGCGCTGCTTACCTGAACTTCCAGTCGTTCTCTGTGGGCTACACACTGCCGAAGAGCCTTCTCTCTCCTGTAGGTGTTGACAAGGTACGTCTCTATGTCACAGGTGAGAACCTCTGCTTCTGGAGTGCCCGCAAGGGTCTTGACCCACGTTACGACTACGGATCAACAGAGTCGCTTTCAGCTTACTCGCTGATGCGTACAATCATGGGTGGTATCCAGGTTTCTTTCTAATAAGGTAATTTAGAAACATTAAGGAGATTAGAAATATGAAAAAATCATTAGTATATATTGCAGCCCTGGCCTTGACGACCGTCACGACCCTGAACAGCTGTATCAAAGAAATTGACCCCCAGTCAAGCACGGTCACCAGAGATCAGGCGGCTGCTGCCCCTGGCGCATTTGACAACTTCGTGGCCTCTATCACCAGTTCGCTGAACGGTGACTTCACCTATGGAGGTAGTTCACACTATCCCTGGGATTTCGGTTATCCCTCCTTCTTCCTGCAGCGCGACGTGATGGGACAGGACATCGCTGTTGAGACCAGCGGTTCCGAGTGGTATACCACTTGGTATTCTTCAGGTACTGGCCTTGGCCCGACCTATTCTATCTGCCAGCTGCCCTGGACTTATTATTACGGCTGGATCAAGAACTGTAACAACGTGTTGAGCGTTGCAGGCGAAGAGTTTTCAGACGACCAGAAGAGCGGTGTAGGTATCGCCTATGCCATGCGTGCTATGTTCTATCTGGATCTGGCACGTATGTATGCCCCTGAGACTTATGCCAAGAATCCTGAGGCTGAGACCGTGCCCATCGTGACCGGGACACTCTCCCTGACGGATGCTACAGAGAATCCCCGTGCCACCAACAGGGAGATGTTTGAATTCATCCTCTCTGACCTGGACAAGGCTGAGGCCCTGCTGGCCGACTATGAGCGTGCTAATGTCTATACACCCGACCAGAGCGTGGTCTATGGCCTGAAGGCCCGCGCCTATCTGACGATGGAAGACTGGGCTAACGCCGAGAAGTATGCCAAGCTGGCTCAGACTGGCTACAGCGTGATGAATGAGAGTGAGTACCTCTCACAGACCGACGGCTTCAACAAGCCCAACGGCTCTTGGATGTTCGGCCTGACTTTCCGTTCAAGCGATCCTAACATCACAGAGAATGATGCCGACTCTTCATGGGGTTCACAGATGATTATCGAGGTAAGTCCCTCTGAGTGCGGTTATTCAGCCAACTATGTAGGTCCGAAGCGTATCGACGCTCACCTCTACAGCACCATTCCTGAGACCGACTTCCGCCGTATGTGCTGGATTGACCCTGCTATCGACGAGTTGGATACGGAGGATGCCATTATTGAAGCCCTGAGCGCTTATTCCGACGATCCTGAAGGCGTGTTCAATACTGGTTACAATGTATCAGCCCGCGGATCTGTAGGCTGCATGCCTGTGAAGTTCCGTCCGAAGGATGGTGAGCACGCCAACCAGTACATTGCCTTCACCGTAGCAGTGCCCCTGATGCGTGTTGAGGAAATGAAACTCATCGAGGCCGAGGCTGCCGGTATGCAGAACGAGGCCCGTGGTATCGATCTCCTGACTGAGTTTGCCAAGACCCGTGATGCCAACTATGAGTACGGTACTCACAACGAGGCTTACTATAACTCTTCAACAGGTAAGTTCCGTAATGAAGTGTGGTGGCAGCGTCGTGTAGAGCTTTGGGGCGAGGGCTTCGCTACCTTCGACATCAAGCGTCTGCAGAAGGGTATTATCCGTAGCTACGAGGGCACCAACCATGTTGACGGTTACCAGTGGAACCAGGAAACCACTCCGCAGTGGATGAATCTCTGTATCATTCAGTCTGAGACTAACAATAACTCTGCTTGTACGAACAACCCGACCCCGGTACCACCGTCAGGAAACTCAGATCCGTTTTCTTGGTAATCAATAGTGACAAACAAACTTAAAGAGAAAAGACAATGAAAAAGTATATTTATAGTACAATGTTCGCTTTCTTCGGACTTGTTGCACTGACAGGCTGTAAAGAAGAAGCGGGAACAGAGCCGGGCAACGACAGCAACCCCGTCGTGACGGTCTATCAGTATGCTGCAAAGCCACCGCAGAACCCCGATAACGATTGTGTCATCAGAGTGGCCGCTAACAGCGCAGTGCAGGATACCTATTATTATGTGGAGAGTGAAGACGCCAAGAACTCACGTGGCTTAAGCGATGAGGCCTATGCCGACTATGTCATTTCGAACGGTCAGAAAGTCAATGTGGCTCCTGGCACGACGGAGGACGTGCTCGTCACTGGTCTGATGGGTAATAATGTCATCACTGTGGTTGGCGTGAATGGTAGCCAGAAGTCTTTTGTCTCTAAAGCCTTCAAGGGACTGGCTTGGGAGGACGTGGCTAACGGTACCTACCAATTCTTTAACTCTAAGCGTCTGGGTGTAGAGACAGCCGCTACGACACTGCAGAAGTGTACTAATGAGGAAGGTCTGTATCAGTTGAAAAACGTGTTCGGCGAAGGTTACTCGCTGAAGTTCAGAACTACTGGTGACAAGGGTTCCGACGATGACGGTAACTTTGAGGTAGTAAGAGTAGCTGCTCAGTCTACTCCGTTCGAATACGGAAAATATGGACAGGTGAGCATTCGCGACGTAGCAACTTGGCAGAACTCAGACGACTATCTGGATAATGCCATGTATGAGAATGGTTACTGTTACTTCTGGGTGCAGTACTTCGTTTCGGCCGGTAATATTGGCTACGGTTATGACCAGTTCATACCGGAATGATGTAAGGTGTCTAATAAGTTTTATAACGGCTCCCGGTACCTCTGTGTATCGGGAGTCGTTACTTTTTTGCGTCAATATTTGGTGGTTTCGAATAAAAGCCGTACTTTTGCAGCTGCTAATGAAGAGAAGTGCGATTATAGTGTGTGTGCTGCTCATGCTCAACCTGATGGTGGGCTGTCTGAAGGATGAGGTCGGCGGGGTGCGAATCACGACCGAGGGTGTCGTGGAACTGTATCCCGTGCCCCAGCAGACGGCCATGTTCCTGTTTCATACCGGTGGCCCCTGGAAGGCTGCAACGGATGTCTCCTGGCTGAAGATTACCAAGGAGAGCGGCCCAGGCGGTACGGACACCCTGTTTATCGTCACCACGGAGAAGAACCTGACGGGTGCCGTCCGTACGGCTCAGGTTACAATCGAGTCGGATGGGGTGACTAAGTCCGTGGATGTCCGTCAAAGCGGCGAGTATGCCATTTTTGACCAGAAGGAAGTTGTCATGTTTGCGGAAGGTGGCCCCCTGGAAGTGACGTTCCGTACGAATGTGGCGGATAGCCTGCAGTTGTACGTGTCGGGCTACTTGGCCAAATATCTGGTGGACACCAGAAAGGAAGACTCCGCTGCTGAGACCCGTGCAGACGAGATGAGGGGATCGCTTAGATGGTTGAAAGTCCTCCCCAACGAGAGCGACAGTACGCATATCGGCTATTTCTTCCTCTCCATCAACAACCCGCGGGGTGGGCGTATCGATTTGGATACGTTGCATTTCGTACAGCTGTCAGCGGGAGTTCCTGTCGACACCGTCGACACGGTTAGCACGGTGCAGGCGCCAGTGCGCCTTCGCTGATCCGGCTCTGCACAATCGCCTCTATCTTATCTACGCTGCTTAAAGAAGTCAAGCATCAGCTGACGGCACTCTGCTTCCAGGATGCCTTCCGTGCTGCTGGCCTTCGGGTGAAAAGCCCGTGGGGCATATCCACGATAGCCCCGCTTCTCGTCGGCTGCGCCATAGACGATTCGGGGAATCTGCGCCCAGCCGATGGCACCGGCACACATGGTGCAAGGCTCCACGGTGACGTAGAGCGTGCAGTCGGTGAGATACTTGCCGCCCAGGGTATTGGCGGCGGCAGTGATGGCCTGCATCTCGGCATGGGCCGTCACATCGCAGAGGGTCTCGGTGAGGTTGTGGCTGCGGGCAATGACACGGTCGTTGCACACGATGACGGCACCGATGGGAATCTCGCCGGCCTGGAAGGCCAGTTTCGCCTCGTCGAGGGCCATTCGCATATAGCGTTCGTCTTTTTTTTGCTGTTCTTCTGTAATCATGTTGCAAAGTTACGAAATATTTTGTAACTTTGCAAGCGGATTATGGATTTTAAGATTATTCATATCGAAGAGACGGACTCCACCAATCGCTGGCTCCAATCGCACAGCACGCCTGTCCCCGTGTGCATCTGGGCCGATCACCAGACGGCGGGCCGTGGGTGCGGCACTAATTCGTGGGAGTCGGAACGGGGGAAGAACCTGACCTTCTCGCTGCTGATTCATCCAGAGGGGATAGCTGCCAACGAGCAGTTCCGCATCACGGAGATTGTCAGCGTGGCAATGTGCCAGACGCTGCGACAGCTGCTCGGAGAGGCGCATGAGGTCACCGTCAAGTGGCCCAACGACATCTATGTCGGCGACAAGAAGATCTGTGGCATCCTGATAGAGAACCGTCTGCAGGGCAGTGCCATCAAGGACTGTATCATCGGCATCGGGCTGAACGTGAACCAGCGTGCGTTCCACAGCAGTGCGCCTAATCCCGTATCCCTCTATCAGCTTCTGGGGCAGGAGACCGACCTTGCTCAGTTGCTGGAGGCCTTCCTTCAGGCTTTCGATAGGGAGTGGCATAGCAAAACAACTTGTTTTGCCTACAGGGAGATGCTTTATAGGAAGGGAAAGAATGGTCTTTACAAGACCAAAACAACTTCTTCGACTGGCGAAGCGGCAGAGCCGAGCGATTTTGCTGCCACGCTGACGGGGGTAACGCCCGAAGGAAGGCTCGTGCTGAGGCATCAGGACGGCGAGGAACATACTTACGCCTTTAAGGAGATTCAATTCATTATATAATAATAAGGTATATGGCAAGGTTTAAGAGAATTCTATTGAAGTTGTCGGGCGAGAGCCTGATGGGGAAGCAGGGCTACGGCATCGATCCGGAGCGTCTGAGTGACTATGCGAACCAGATTAAGGAAATCGCTGAGATGGGAGTCGAGATAGGCATCGTGATCGGCGGTGGTAACATCTTCCGCGGCCTGTCTGGCTCGCAGAAGGGCTTCGACCGTGTGAAGGGCGACCAGATGGGTATGTGTGCCACGGTGATCAACTCGCTGGCACTGAGCAGTGCCCTGGGGGCCGTGGGTGTGAAGAACAAGGTGCTGACGGCAATCCGCATGGAGCCTATCGGTGAGTTCTATACCAAGTGGAAGGCCATCGAGGCAATGGAACAGGGCTATGTGTGCATCTTCTCTGCAGGCACAGGCTCGCCCTATTTCACGACTGATACGGGCAGCAGCCTGCGCGGTATCGAGATTGAGGCCGACGTGATGCTGAAGGGTACCCGTGTGGACGGCGTCTATACCGCCGACCCCGAGAAGGATCCGACGGCCACGAAGTTTGATGAGATTACATACAAGGAAGTCTTGTCGCGCGGCCTGAAGGTGATGGACCTGACAGCCATCTGTATGTGTCAGGACAACAATCTGCCCATCTATGTATTCAACATGGATGTAGTGGGCAATCTGAAGAAGGTGATGGAAGGCGAGCCTATAGGTACGCTGGTACACAATTAGACCTCTTCGAACTCGACGTACTCGCCGTCGTTGTGGTCGAAGATCTTCTTGTCCTCGTTGCGGTCGTCGATAATCGTTACGCCACTGCTCGTAGTTGTTCTGCGGGCAGTGTTTTCTTTAGGCTCTTCTGGCTGCTGCTGTTGTGCCGCTTTCTGCTGCGTCTGTTGTTGCTGGCGCGCCTTCTGCTGATACTGCTCCTGAGTGTAATGGGCAGAATCAGAATCGCTGCTCTTGAAATAGTCTTCTCCGAAGGGGTTCTTATCCTTCTGCTCTTTCTGCTTCTGTTTGCGAACAGCTCTTTCCTCAGCGGCTTCGCGCATCTGGCGCATACCTTTATAAGTGAAATTGACAACTACCAGCACGATAACGGCCAGTGCAATCAGTCCGAAGACGAAGGCTGCGATGATTCCCTGCATGTCGGTCTATGAATTTAGGTTGTTTTTTGGTTAGTGATGATAGATAGTAGGATATACCATGCGATGATGGCAGCCAGACCGCTGATGCCCAGTAGCAACAGCAGTGGCACACATGAGAGGATGAAGATGTATTTGATCTCATTGCCCTTCCAGCCCCAGGTCTTGAACTTGAGGGCAAACATGGGGATTTCTGCCACAAGCAGCCAGCAACTCAGCAAAAGGAGTGCGATGACACCATATATATAATAAGGTGAGGACGACAGGAACTCTTCGCCGCCTACCATCAGGGCACCCCAGAAGAGGGCGTTGGCAGGCGTGGGCAGTCCGATGAATCCCATAGCCTGTCGCTCATCGAGGTTGAACTTGGCCAGTCGCAGGGCGGAGAAGGCCGCCATCACGAAGGCGATGTAGCAGAGGTAGTGCCAAGGCAGTTCCGTCGCATTCTGCTTCAGGAAGTCGAAGACAATAGCTGACGGGGCGAAGCCGAAGGTGATGTCGTCGGCCAGTGAGTCGAGCTCCTTGCCAATGGGCGACGACACATGGAGCAAGCGTGCCGTCATGCCGTCGAAGAAGTCGAAGACGGCCCCGATGATGATAAATATCAGGGCAATGTCGTAGATACCGCAGAGCGCCCAATAGGTGGCAATGCAGCCGGAGATGAGGTTGCAACAGGTAATCGTATTGGGGATATGCTTCTTCATTGCTATAGCGGATTAAGCCAGTTTTGCGATAATGGTCTGGTCGCCAGTGGTGGGTTGTCCGATGGTGACACAGGGTTTGGCGGTCAGCGGCAGGAAGACGTCAACACGCGAGCCGAGCTTGATAAAGCCCAAGTGCTCATCGATGTAGCATTCTTCGTTGGGCTTGGCATAGGTGACGATACGACGGGCCATGGCACCGGCAATCTGCCGAACCAGCACATCCTCGCCATTGGGCGTCGTAATCATAATGTCGGCATGCTCATTCTCTTCGCTGGCCTTGGGGAGCCACGCTTTGTGGTAGTTGCCGTTCTGATGGTGGACGAACTTTATCTTGCCGTCGATGGGAAACCAGTTGGCATGCACGTTCAGCGGACTCATGAAGATACTGATCATCAGGCGCTTGTCGTGGAAGTATTCATTCTCCTCGGCTTCCTCTACGACCACAATCTTGCCGTCGGCAGGCGCTACCACCAGATGGTCCGTGTCGCCATTGAAGTAGCGAATCGGACAGCGGTAGAAATTGAGCATCAGCATCCAGGCCGTGCCGAAGATGGCGATGAATACCCAGAAAGGAATCTGTGAGTCGAAGAGCTTCAGAAGCAAAGCCCCGATGGCAAGTACAAGCCCCGCACTGAGCATCAGCTCGTGGGTACCCTCGCGGTGGATCCTGATTTTCTTCAGTTTCTTGATTTTTTCTCCCATTTATTTCAGTCGATTGTCTTAAATCGTCTGCAAAGGTACATCTTTTTTACGTAAGTTACAAATTTTTCTCGCATTTCTTTTGGTAATCTCAATATTTCGCCGTATCTTTGAGGCTCGAAAAGCGGAAAAGCAAGTTTTGGATATGGAAGATTTCGTACATCTGCACGTACATACATACTATTCAATACTCGACGGACAGTCGAGCATCAAGAAGCTCGTGGACAAGGCCATTGCCGACGGCATGAAGGGCATGGCCATCACGGATCATGGCGATATGTTCGGCATCAAGGAATTTCACGACATTTGCAACGGCGTCAACAAGGGACGTAAGAAGGAAGGCCTGGAACCCTTCAAGCCCATCTTCGGTTGTGAGATGTACGTGGCCCGTCGTGGGGATATGCACCTGAAGGAAACCAAGGAAGACCTGGGCGGCTACCATCTGATTGTGCTGGCGAAGAATGCCAATGGCTACAAGAACCTGATAAAACTCGTGAGTAATTCTTGGGTGGACGGTTTCTATAACCGTCCGCGTACCGACCATACGGAGCTGGAGAAGTATCACGAGGACCTGATTGTCTGCTCTGCCTGTATTGCCGGTGAGGTGCCCGCAAAGATCCTGAAAGGGGATATTGCCGGTGCCCGTGAGTCGATAGAGTGGCATAAGCGCCTTTGGGGCGACGACTATTATCTGGAGCTGCAGCGCCATGAGGTCACAGACCCCACGATCCGTGCCAACCGGGAGACCTATCCCCTGCAGCAGCAGGCCAACAAGGTGCTGATAGAACTGGCCCGTGAGTATGGCGTCAAGCTGGTGTGTACCAATGATGCCCATTTCGTGGACCGTGAGAATGCCGAGGCACACGACCATCTGCTATGTCTGGCTACGGGTAAGGATCTCGACGACCCCACCCGAATGCTCTACTCCAAGCAGGAGTGGTTCAAGACCCGTCAGGAGATGAACGACATCTTCAGCGATGTGCCTGAGGCGATGGCTAATACGCTGGAGATATTAGATAAGGTGGAGACCTATAGTCTCGACAATGATCCCATCATGCCGTTCTTTCCCATTCCGGAATCATTCGGTACTGAGGCCCAGTGGCGGGAGAAATTTACCGAGCAGCAACTCTACGACGAGTTCACCAGCGACGAGAACGGTCAGAACCAGCTGTCGCAGGAAGAGGGAGAGAAGAAGATCAAGAAACTGGGTGGCTATGACAAGATATACCGTATCAAGTTCGAGGCCGACTATCTGGCGAAGCTGGCCTATGAAGGGGCTGCCCGTCG
>ERZ842401.5884-NODE-5884-length-13355-cov-5.825113_pt1 | contig 13355 bp, 11 predicted proteins | sample MGYA00521270_ERZ842401 | MGnify/ENA primary metagenome ERZ842401 (study PRJEB31892, sample SAMEA3878208) | bioreactor metagenome | biome: Moose rumen | place: Sweden | collected 2011-10 | study: EMG produced TPA metagenomics assembly of the PRJEB12797 data set... | reverse complement strand
ATGACGTGCTGAAGATGAACAAGGAGCTGCGCGACTATGATTTCAAGAAGAACCTGGAGTTGAAGCAGCAGTTGTGTGAGGAGGCCGAGGCACTGGACGAGGAGTCGGACATCGTGTCCGCCTTCCGCAAGTTGCAGGAGCTGCACAACAAGTGGCGCGAGATAGGCCCCGTTGCCAAGGAGCTGCGCGAGGACCTGTGGGCCCGCTTCAAGGCAGCGTCGAGCGCCATCAACAAGAAGTACCAGACCTTCTTTGAGGACCGCAAGAGCAAGGAGAAGGAGAATGCCGACGCCAAGACCGCACTGTGCGAGAAGATTGAGCAAATCTCCACCGACGACCTCAAGACTTATGCCCAGTGGGACGAGGTGACCAAGCAGATCATAGCCCTGCAGGAAGACTGGAAGAAACTGGGTTATGCCTCTCGCAAGGCCAATGCCGCCTTGTTTGCCCGCTTCCGCAAGTCCTGTGACGACTTCTTCGGCAAGAAGGCCGAGTTCTATAAGTCGATGAAGGAAGAGCTGAATGCCAACCTGGCCAAGAAGATAGACCTGTGTGAGCGTGCCGAGGCCCTGATGGACTCCACCGAGTGGAAAGAGGCCACCGACAAGTTCGTCGAGCTGCAGAAGGAGTGGAAGACCATCGGCCCCGTGGTGAAGAAGCACAGCGACACCGTGTGGAAACGCTTCATTGCCGCCTGCGATCACTTCTTTGAGGAGAAGAAAAAGCAGAACGTCAACGTCCATGCCGTGGAGCATGACAACCTCAAGGCCAAGAAGGAAGTCATCGCCACCCTGAAGGCCACCATCGAGGAGGCCGGTGAGGAGGCAGCCCAGAAGGTGCGCGACCTGATGGACCGCTGGCAGGAGATTGGCCATGTGCCATTCAAGGAAAAAGACAAGATCTATGCCCAATACCGTGAACTCATCGACAAGGCGTTTGACACGCTCAACATGCGCGGCTCGCGTCCGCGTGGCGAGGGTGGTTCGTCCTATCGTGGTTCCCGCCAGTCGGGCAGTGACCGCGGCCTGAGCGAGCGCGACCGCCTGGTGCGCTCCTATGAGCAGCGCATGAGCGAATTGAAGACCTTTGAAAACAACATGGGCTTCCTCACCGCCAACACCAAGAGCGGTAACTCGCTTGTTCAGGAGATGGAGCGCCGCATCTCCCGCCTGAAGGAAGAGATTGCCGAGCTCGAGCAGAAGATCAAGGACCTGGACAACGCCTAACGACTGTTCTGTGATCTACTTCCAGCTGTGAAACATGAGACACTAGGGGGGCTTGACTTGCTCCCCTGTTGTGTAACTCTCAATAAGACTTCTTTACCAGCCAATTGCCTAAATGAAGAGTAAAGGCCGATATGGGCATTTTGTCAGATGGATATTCAGCTTGATTGACTTGCTGATCGTCAACGTTGTGTATCTTGCCAGCATGCTGTGGAGCCAAGGCTCGTCGCAGTCAGTCGAGGGATTGTATTCCCGTCCCATGTGGCTTGCACTCAACGTGGCGATGGTGGTGTGCATCTACTTCTTCAGCGACGTGCATGAGCGCCGCGTGTTCTATGCCGACAAGGTGGTGGGACAGGCCCTGAAGCTGATATTGACCCATGCGGGTATCTTTGTGACACTGTCCTCGTTTCTGGGCCCCTATGACGCACCATGGCGCCATGTGTTACTGTTCTACGCCATCTTCTTCCTGGTGCTGTCCACCTGGTGGGTAGTCTCGCGCCAGTTCGTGAAACTGTACCGCAACAGGGGCTTCAACTTCAAGCGTGTCATCGTCATCGGCGGCGGCACGGTGGGAGTGCGCCTCATCAACGAGATGCTGGGCGACCTGGGCTACGGCTACCACATCGTGGGCTTCTTTGACAACAACCCCAAGGCGCGATCGGCCTCGGCGGCCTATCAAGGCACCCTCGACGACGTGGAGCAGTTTGTCAAGACCCATCAGGTCGACGAAATGTTTTGTGCCGTCCCCGATATCGAGGACAACCAGAACGTGTCGCGCATGATCCGCATTGCCGACAACAATGCCGTCGACTTTTACTATGTGCCGCAGTTCGGGCGCACGGTGACGCGCCAGTTCGAGTTGCAGTCGGTGGGCGACGTACCCATCCTGGCTGTTCACCCCTACCCCTTGAAGAATCCCCTCAATCGGATGTTCAAGCGCACCTTTGACCTGGTGGTCTCGACCATCATGCTCATCCTGTCTCCGCTGGTGGTGATTCCGGTCGCCATTGGCATCAAACTCACATCGCCGGGGCCCATCTTCTTTGTGCAAAAGCGCACCGGCTACCGCGGGCAGGCCTTCAACTGCTACAAGTTCCGCACCATGCGCGTCAACGATGCCAGCGACACGCAACAGGCCACCAAGGGCGACCCCAGGGTGACTCGTTTTGGCAACCTGCTGCGCCGCACGAGCATCGACGAGCTGCCGCAATTCTACAACGTGTGGAAGGGCGAGATGAGCATCGTGGGGCCGCGGCCGCACATGGTCGCCCAGACTGAGATGTACAGCGAACTCATCGACAAGTATATGCTACGGCACACCATCAAGCCAGGCATCACTGGCTGGGCCCAGGTGCGCGGTTTCCGAGGTCAGACCGAGGAATTGTGGCAGATGGAGAAGCGCGTTGAGTATGACGTGTGGTACGCCGAGAACTGGTCCTTCTTCCTTGACCTGAAGATCATCGTCCGCACCGTGTGGAATGCCCTCAAGGGCGAGGATAATGCTTACTGATTCAAGTTCCTGAAAGAGTTTCAGGAACTTGAAGTTTAGAGTTTAGAGAGTTATGGGCCTGATGGATGATATGACGCAGGAGGAGTATGCGTTGGCACTGTTGCGGAGCTGCTATGGCTATGACAGCTTCCGCGGGCAACAATGGGACATCATCAATCACACGCTCGAGGGCGGTGACAGCATCGTGCTCATGCCCACTGGTGGCGGCAAGTCGCTGTGCTACCAGATTCCGGGCCTGATGAGCGAGAAGGGCTTTGCCATCGTCATCTCGCCGTTGCTGGCCTTGATGAATGACCAGATTGACGCCCTGCAGCAAAACGGTGTGCCGGCCTTGGCCCTCAACAGCGAGAAGAGCGAGAGCGAGAACTACCAGACGGTGGAACTTCTGCGCCAGGGCAAGGTGAAGCTGCTCTACATCTCCCCCGAGAAACTGCTCAGCGAGATTGACCGCTGGTCAACGGCCATCACCGACCGCATCTGCCTGTTTGCCGTCGATGAGGCGCACTGTATCTCGCAATGGGGACACGACTTCAGGCCCGAGTACACCAACCTGGGTTTCCTCAAGCAATGCTACCCCCACATTCCCGTGATGGCTCTCACGGCAACGGCCGACCGCATCACGCGCGACGACATCGCCAAGCAACTGCACATCCCCCAGGCACGGCTGTTCATCAGTTCGTTTGACCGTCCCAACATCTCGCTCAACGTGGTGCAAGGCTCGTCGGGCAGGCAAAAGCTGCGCCAAATCGTGCAGTTCATCAACCTGCACCGCGGCGAGAGCGGCATCATCTACTGCCTGCGCCGCAAGGACACCGAGAGCATGGCAGCCAACCTCACGAGCCTGGGCATCAAGGCCGAGCCGTTTCACGCGGGCATGAGCGTGAGCCTCAAGCAGCGCATCCAGCGCGACTTCATCAACGACGACCTCAAGGTGGTGTGCGCGACCATAGCCTTCGGCATGGGCATCGACAAGAGCAACGTGCGATATGTCATCCACAGCAACATGCCGCGCAACATCGAGGGCTACTACCAGGAAATCGGGCGCGCGGGCCGCGACGGCCTGCCTGCCGAGGCGCTGATGTTCTACTCCTATGGCGACGTGGTCACTCTGCAGCAGTTCGCCCAACAGTCGGGCCAGGTGCAGATCAACATGGACAAGTTGCGGCGTATGCAGCAGTTTGCTGAGAGTGGCGTGTGCCGCCGGCGCATCCTGTTGAACTACTTCAACGAGCGCTTTGACCACGACTGCCACAACTGCGACGTGTGCGAGAACCCGCCCGAGCGCTTCGATGGCACCCGCCTGGCACAGATGGCGTTGAGCGCCATCAAGCGCACCGACGAGCAGGCGACGATGTACACTGTGACCGACATCCTGCGCGGCTGGCGCAAGGGGGACATCGTCGAGAAGGGCTACGACAGGCTCAAGACCTTCGGCGTGGGGCGTGACTACGGGGTCCAAGAGTGGAACGCCTACCTGCTGCAGATGCTGCAGATGGGCCTCTTTGAAGTCGCCTACGACGAAAACAACCACCTGAAAATAACCGACTATGGCAACGAGGTGCTGTACGGCCGCCAGAGCATCGAATTGAACCGCTTTGAGCGACGCGACATCAAGGCACGCAAGCAGCCCACCGTGGCACCACCTGTGCTATCCGACACCCCGTCGCCGGCCAAGCAGATGGACAAAGCCCTGTTCGAGAAACTGCGCGACCTGCGCAAGGCCCTGGCCAAGGCGAGCCACATCGCCCCCTACATGGTCTTCAGTGACAAGTCCCTGACGGCCATGGCTACCGAGAAACCCACCACCCAGGCCGAGTTCGGCATCCTCTACGGCGTGGGCGACGCGAAGTGCCAAAAGTACTGGCGCCCCTTCACCGCCGCCATCCGCGACTACCTCGCCACGAAATAGTGGAAAAAGGAAAACAATAAGTACAACAAATACAATCATCTGGAAACCAACAGATTTGTATTTATTGTACTTATTGTTGTTTATTCCGGAGCGGATCAGATGATGCCCGTGAGGTAGAGGAAGATGAAGAAGATGGAGACGGGGGCGATGTAGCGCAGGCAGAAGATGAGGTATGGTTCCGCCATTGTTGCCTTGAGGCGGCCGCCGTTGGTCAACTGGTCGTGAACCACCTTGCGGTCGAGGATCCAGCCCACATAGACGGCGGTGAACAGTCCACCCAAGAGCATGAAGATGTTGCTGGCCGTGTAGTCCATCAGGTCAAAGATGCTCATGTCGAACAGTTTGACATCGTCCAGAACGTTAAACGACAGTGCGGCCACGGTCGCCAGGACGAAGGTAATCAGTGCTGTCCAACCGATGGCGCGGGGACGTGACATCTTGTGCTCCTCGATGAGGAAGGTGATGGGGATCTCGCTCAGTGAGATGGTCGACGTGAGCGAAGCGAAGAACACCAGCAGGAAAAAAAGCAGTGCCCACACATAGCCTCCCGTCATCTGCTGGAAGATGCCAGGCAGCACCTCGAAGATGAGGCGCGGGCCAGCCGTGGGCTCGACACCAAAGGAGAACACGGCGGGGAAAATCATCACGCCCGAGAGGATAGCGACCAGCGTGTCGAGCACGGCGACGGTGGTGGCGTCCTTGGCCAGGGAGGTGTCGTCCTTGAAGTAGGAACTGTAGGTCACAAGGCAGGAAATGCCAATCGACAGGGACAGGAAGGCCTGGCCGAAAGCGTCAAGCACGCCGCGCATGGTGAGTTGTGAAAAGTCGGGCGAGAAGAGGAACTTTAAGCCCTCTGAGGCTCCTGGGAGGAGTAACGAGTTGACACAGAAGATGATGAGAATCAGGAACAACAACGGCATCATGATGCGCGCAACGCGCTCGATGCCCTTCTCAATGCCACGGCTCATCACCAGGAAATTCAAAATCAGGAACAGAACAGTCCAGCCGACGCATCGCCATGGGTTGGAAATCAGGGCTGTGAACATCTGGTTATATTCCTCTGGCGTGTGGTTGTGCAGTTGCCCGAAAGCGGCCTGATAAAGGTACTCGATAATCCAGCCACACACCACGCTATAGAAGCCGATGACGACAAAACTGCCCAGAATGCAGATGTAGGTGAACAGGTAGTACTTCTTGCCCGGGGAGAGTTTCAGCAGGGCCGCCTTCATGTTGCTGTGGGTCGATCGTCCGATGATGAACTCACTCAAAATCACGGGGATACCCATCACAAGGATACAACAGATATACACCAGAATGAAGGCACCGCCACCATTCACACCAGCCTCGTAGGGGAAACGCCAGATGTTTCCCAGGCCCACTGCCGAGCCCACTGCCGCGGCAATGGCGCCCACACGTGTCGCAAAACCTGCTCGTTTAGCCATCTTGTCTATCGTTTGTTAAGAATTTGCACAAAGTTACCAACAATAAGTGAAATATTCAAGAAAAGGAACGGAAAACTCAAAACTGTGGCACAGGGTCCATCTTGCGGGGAGCGGGTTGATGGCTCGGCTTGGGTTTTGACCTGCCAGCTTTCCTTTTACCGGATTTAGAGGTTTTCTTGACAGACTTTGGGGGTGCAGCATCCGGGACTTGGTGTGATCTCACAGTATCCACCGTGGCCTGAAAGCGGCTCACATCCTCTATCAACTGGGGGTCGGCTTCGCCAGAACGCAAACGCGGAAGCAGGAACGAGCCCAGCAACAGCAAGGCCACAATCACGAGAATCGCGATCGTTCCCATGCGCTCATGCCGTGTCATTGTGAATAAATCCTTCATATTAATCCAAATTACCGTCACAAAAGTACCCAATAAATCGGAATAATCACTTCTGTTGGCTCGAAAAACCTCGAGATTGATTTTTTTTTCAGAAATCTAACTGAAATCAACATAAAAAGGTTATATTTGCAGGTTGTAAACATGTAGATATCTAATCGTAAAAATGAAGAGTTTCATCTTATCCATTCCCAAGGGAGTGCCATCAGTGATTGCGCTATTGGCTGTATTGTATTTCACGTTTGCCAAAAACCCTCTGGGCATTAATGCACTGAATGTATTCCCCGGAGCTAAACTGGTTGGGCACTTCGTGCTCTACTTTATTGTTGCACTCGTTTTTACCCTTGACTATGCCAAAGCACGCTTGCCTCATCACAGCAAAATCAACCATGAAATATCGTTTGCTGTTACATCTGGTGTCCTGGCACTACTGATGGAGATTGGCCGCATGTGGCAAACCGGCTTCAACTATGACTTGAATAACGTGTATGCCGCTTCGTTTGGAGCATTGTTGGCCTTCTTGTTCTACCACTTCTGGCTGCTGCACCCCATGCGTCACTATCTGTACCATTCCATCCAGCATCACTGGCGCTACCAGAGCCGTCGCAAGAAAAAGAAATAGACCTCTATCACACAGAAAGGTGAATGAATATTTTTTTAGATGATTTTTTGGTCAGACCCAAAATTTCACCTAAATTTGTCATATTCTAACAAATCATTTCACCGTTATGCTTTTCTCCGACAAAATCAAGCAATTGCGCATCAAGAGCGGAAAACGTCAAATCGACTTGGCTAAGGCCATCGGGGTGGATGTTCCCACCTACAGCCGCTATGAACATGGCGAGCGCCGTCCCAAACGGGGCCAGGTGCTCAGGCTCGCCCGCATCTTCAAGACCGACGCTAACGAGCTGGTGGCCATGTGGCTGGCCGATGAGGCCTACTCACACATCGCCCACGACAAGATGGCCAATCAAGCCGCCGCTATGCTACAGGACATGCTCGACAACAGCAAGCCCCCTGTTGTGGCCGAGGGGAAAAGCGTTGACCAACCCGTCCCGGCAACGAGTGACTTACATCGCGACATGGTCGCACGATTGGGACGTTCCCAGATGCCCCGACTGGAGCAGGGAGATGCGGCCACCATCATGCAACGCATCGAGGACGAGAGCATCGACTGCATCGTGACCACCCCACCCTACTGGAGGCGGCGCAGCCAGGGCACCGAAAGCATCAAAGCGACAAATGCTGATGACTTTATCGCCGAATTGCTGCAAACCATGGAGCAAGCCTATCGTGTACTCAAGCCTCATGGTTCGCTGTGGCTCAACATGGGCGATGACACCACCGACGGCTTTGTCCAAGGCATTCCATGGCGCGTGGTGCTCTCGATGATGAACACGCAAGGGTGGAACCTGGTGAATGAGGTGGTATGGAACAAAATCACGACATCGCCCCAGGGAAGTCAGGACCACCTGCGCAAAGTGCACGAGTTCATGTTCCACTTGGTCAAGGACGGCGACTTCTATTACAATGACGAGGAACTGCGGCGCACCTATGCCCTGATCATGCGCAACGATGACAAGAGTCACGGCAAAGCCAACAAGAAGAGTAAGGCACAGGAACATTACCTGCAACCTGACAGCCTGCACGGCATCGTGCCCGGTGACGTGTGGACCATCGGCGTGCAACGCTCGGGCATTGCACATTACTGCGTCGCTCCCGACATGCTCTACAGGCTGCCCATCGTCGCCACCTGCCCCCGTAATGGCATCGTGCTCGACCCCTACTGCGGAACGGGCACCGCCTGCAGGATAGCCTATGAGATGAACCGCCGCAGCATCGGCATCGACATCAATCCCGACTACATCGCTCAAGCACGAGCGAGCATCGAGCAGAAGCCGCTGAGCCTCTTTTGAGTTCATTCCTGCGCCGCCAGGCACAGGAAGTTGAGAGTTTAGAGTTGAGAGTTTAGGGAAGGTATCATTATTTTTTGTAATTTTGTACCCAAATTCACAACGTCAGCCATGATTTCTATTCAAGGTCTCAAGGTGGAGTTTGGCAGTCAGGTGTTGTTCGAGAACATCAGTTTTGTCGTCAACAAGCACGACAAGATTGCTCTGGTGGGCAAGAACGGTGCCGGCAAGACCACCATGCTCAAGATTATCACTGGTGAGCAAGTGCCCACCAGTGGCATTGTCGCACGCCAGACCGACATCACGATCGGTTACCTGCCGCAACAGATGCAGATTCAGGACTCATTGACCGTGAGACAGGAAGCCGAGCGCGCCTTTGAGCACCTGCAGCAGATGGATGCTGCCATTGACCGCATGAATCAACAACTGGCTGACCGCACGGACTATAACAGCGACGACTATCAGGAACTCATCGAGCGCGTTGCCGAGAAGACCGAGATGCGCGCCCTGATGCAGAGCGAGAACATCGAGGCCGAAGTCGAGAAGACGCTCATGGGACTGGGATTTGAACGCAACGACTTCGAGCGGCCCACAAGCGAGTTCAGTGGCGGCTGGCGCATGCGCATCGAACTGGCGAAACTGCTGCTGCGCCGCCCCGACGTGCTCTTGCTCGATGAGCCCACCAACCACCTGGACATTGAGTCTATCCAATGGTTGGAGACCTTCCTCAAGAACCGCAATGGCGCGTTGCTGCTGGTGTCGCACGACCGGGCCTTCATCGACAATGTCACCAACCGCACCATCGAGATCTCGCTGGGCAAGATATATGACTACAAGGTGACTTACAGCCAGTTTGTGGAACTGCGCAAGGAACGCATTGAGCAACAGATGCGCGCCTATGAGAACCAGCAGAAGCTCATTCACGACACCGAGGACTTCATTGAGAGATTCCGCTACAAGGCCACCAAGGCCGTGCAGGTGCAAAGCCGCATCAAAATGCTCGACAAACTGGAACGCATCGAGGTCGACGAGGTGGACCGCTCACGCCTGCGGCTCAAGTTCCCGCCGGCACCACGCAGCGGCGACTATCCTGTTATCACCGAGGACCTGCGCAAGGACTATGGTAGCCTGAATGTATTCCACGATGTGACGTTCACCATCAAGCGCGGCGAGAAGGTCGCCTTTGTGGGCAAGAACGGCGCTGGCAAATCCACCCTGGTCAAATGCATCATGGGCGAGATCCCCTATGAGGGCAAGTTGCAGATCGGCCACAACGTGAAAATCGGCTACTTTGCACAAAATCAGGCACAACTGCTCGATGAGACGCTCACCGTGCACGACACCATCGACTATGTGGCCGTGGGAGACATCCGCACTCGCATCAACGACATCCTGGGCGCCTTCATGTTCGGCGGCAAGAATGCCGACAAGAAGGTCAAGGTGCTGAGCGGCGGCGAGAAAAGCCGCCTGGCAATGATACGCTTGCTGCTGCAGCCTGTCAACCTGCTCATCCTGGATGAGCCGACCAACCACCTGGACATGCCCAGCAAGGATGTGCTGAAGGAGGCCATCCAGGCCTTTGATGGCACGGTGATTGTCGTGTCTCACGACCGCGACTTCCTGAACGGCATCGTTAACAAGGTCTATGAGTTCGGGGAGCACCGTGTGCGCGAGCATTTGGGCGGCATCTATGATTTCTTGCAGAAGAAGCACCTCGATGCCCTGCAGCAATTGGAGGTAAAGGATGCTCCCTCCCCCGCACAGGATGTCGATGAACCCACCCCTGTTGAGAGCCAAGGCAAGATGGACTACCAGCGGCAGAAGGAGCGCGAGCGCCGCATCCGCCAAGCCGAGAAGAAGGTGAAGACCCTCGAGGCCAGAATCGCAGAGCTGGAACAGCAACTCGCCAACATCGAGGAACAACTCTCGACAGCCACCAGCGAGAATCTCGATATTTACTACACCCATTCCACCTTGAGCCGTGAACTTGAAGAGACCATGACCCAATGGGAGCGAGCCGGCGCCGAATTGGAAAAAGCCCAAAAATAATAGATGACGATGTGGAGGAAACAGATTGATAGCAGGACTGCTGATGACAAGGGATTGAGGTGTCTGTACGAGACGGCTTTTCCTGTTGAGGAGCAGATACCATATGATGACCTGATAGGGCTGCTTGACGTGTTGTCGATTGACTACAGCGCCTACTATGACGCAGAGATGCTGGTGGGACTAACCATGGTCATGCATCTGCCCAAGTATAATTGGGGATGGTACTTTGCCGTGCGAGAGGAATTGCGGGGAAGGGGTTATGGTCAGGAAATCTTGACTATGGTGCTCGACGAATACGGCACCGGGCGACCTTTCGTCATCGACATCGAGTCGCCCTGGCAGCAAGACGCGCCCAATCCCGAGCAACGCCAGCGCAGGCACGCTTTCTATGTGCGCAACGGATTGCAGGACACCCCCACGAGCCGCTCCTATGGGGGCATCACCTACACTATCATGACCAATAGCGACCAGCCATTCACGCAGCAGGACTACGATGAAATCGTAGAAGAACTGATGTCGGTATGGAGAAACATGCCCAACCAGGAGTGACGGACTCCTTGCCAGGCATGTGGTAAAATAGACTCTTGCAATACTTTTACTCTTCAGGGAGGCCAAACATCCGGGCCATCTCGTCGAACCGCTGCAGGGAGTCACCGCCGAACTTGGCAAGTGACTGACGTATGCGCTCGATGGACCGCGGCCCGTCGTCAAGATGGCTCTTGCTGAAGAACTTGTCGGCATAGCATACCAGTTTCTCCTCTATGCTCTCGGGGAGCAGATCGCGGGCAGGCGAGATTGGCAGATGCTGAGAGATGATTTCCTGCGCCGTGATGCCGGCCCCTGTGTGACGTTCACATACCCTGCCGTGACGGAAGAGTCCCATGCTATCGAGCATCTTGCGGCCCAGGATGCCATGCATGATGTAAGGCTCGGTGCCAAAGCAATAGATGCCAGGAGCGTCGGTGCGGCACATGCCGATGTCGTGCAGCATGGCAGCCTCCTCTACAAACTCGATGTCAACCGGCTCATGATGTATGACAAGCCGCCGGCCCAATGCCACGGCAAGTTGGGCAACCTGGGTGCTATGATGAACCAACACCCGGTAATCGTCGTTACCGGGTGTGTAGTATCGTTGTATTATAGATAAACAATCCAGCATTGCAGGCAGGATTAGTCCACAAAGACAACCCAGCCGTGCTCGTCGGGATAGTCACCCATCTGGATGGCACGCAGACGGTTGTAAAGCGCAGTCACCTTGGGACCAACCTCGCCGTCCTTGCTGATGACGTAGTGCACGTCCTTATCCATGTCCACCACCTCGCTGATGGGAGCGGTGACAGCAGCGGTGCCGCACTCAGCAGCCTCATCGGCCTCGGCAAGTTCCTCAAGGGGGATGGGACGAGCCTCAACCTCCATGCCAAGGTCACGGGCAATCTGCTGGAGGCTCATGTTGGTGATAGAGGGCAGAATCGAGCCCGACTTGGGGGTGATATAGGTGTTGCCCTTTACGATAAAGAAGTTGGCAGGACCGCACTCGTCGAGATACTTCTTCTCCTTGGGATCCAGGAAAAGAGCGGCGCTGAAGCCAGCCTCCTTGGCACGAGCCGTTGCGCCCATACCTGCTGCGTAGTTGCCACCCACTTTCCAGCGTCCGGTGCCACAGGGAGCAGCGCGGTCATACTCGCGGTAAACAGCAACCCTGGTGCAATGGAAACCTTCCTTGAAATAGGGTCCCACAGGAGTAACAAAGATAATCACGGTATATTCATCGGCAGGGCTAACACCAACTCGGGGCGAGATACCGATTTCAACGGGACGCAGGTAGAGCGAGCTGCCGCTTCCATAAGGCGGAATGAAACGCTCGTTGAGCTTAACCACCTTCTTGCACATTTCCAAGAAGATGTCCTCGGGCAGGGGCTCCATCTTGATTCCCTTAGCACTGTTCTGCAGGCGCTTTGCATTCTCATCGGGACGGAACAGACGGATTTTTCCATCCTGTCCACGGAAGGCCTTGAGGCCCTCAAAGATTTCCTGGCCATAGTGCAGGCAGCTGGCAGCCATGTGCAGGGTGATGGTTTCGTCCTGGGTGACCTCGATTTCACCCCACTTGCCGTCCTTGAACGTGCAACGCACGTTGTAATCGGTCTTCATGTAACCAAAAGGCAGATGTGCCCAATCAATGTTTTCTAAATTAGTCATATACTCTACTAATGTTTAGTTAAGGTTATTAAATGGTTTTAGTCAATCTCACTTTTTTCTAAGAGCCAATGAGGCCAGCCCGTCACAACGCCACCTTCTGGGTCAGGTTACCGATCTTCACCAGATAGATGCCACGAGACCCCAACCGCAACTCCGACGTCCCCGGCTGCAAGACAGCCTGCGAGATCATCTGGCCCAGGATTGTGTACACACGCACCGTGATGCGCTTGGGAGTCACTATCGTGATTGTGCCATTGCTGCCATAGATTTCGATTCCGTCGCTAGCGCGGGGATCATTCAAGACCTTGCCTTGCACCTCACGGTTAGTCTCACGCCATTGCACCTCTGCCTGGACGGCATTTCCTAGCCCAAGCATGAGCACCATCGTCACTATGGCCAACAATCGTCTCATCGTTCTTAATCAATCAACAAAATTATAACTATTTTTTAAGGCAGGCAAACCTTTAATGAAATTTTTCTTTTTTAAACACAAAAACAGAAGCCAGTGCGTCAACAACAATTGCCTCGATCTTCGTTTGTCAGGGTTGTGCAAGCCTCTGTCAAGGTACTGCAAGCAGTGGTCGGGGGGTATGGCAAGCCTCCGGCTTGCTCTACTCGGGGCACAAAAAAGGAGAGGCGGCGCTCGCTTGGAACGTCACCTCTCTTAGGGGGCGGTTACCTACTCTCCCACTTTCGCAGTACCATCGGCGTGGTGA
>ERZ842401.5883-NODE-5883-length-13357-cov-3.965870_pt1 | contig 13357 bp, 9 predicted proteins | sample MGYA00521270_ERZ842401 | MGnify/ENA primary metagenome ERZ842401 (study PRJEB31892, sample SAMEA3878208) | bioreactor metagenome | biome: Moose rumen | place: Sweden | collected 2011-10 | study: EMG produced TPA metagenomics assembly of the PRJEB12797 data set... | reverse complement strand
AAAGGCCTGAGAGCTCATCAAGTATCTGGTGAAGGACGGACGTTTTGATTACATAGAAACCGGCTCTCTCATCACACTCAAACAGAATACGCGCAAGATCCAAATCCCGTCGGAGGAGATGCACTTTCGCATGTATCCCATGGATTTCGAAGAGTGGTGCTGGGCCTGCGGGTTCGAGGACATGATCGGGATCATAAGGGAAGCGTATGAGAAGAGGGAACCGCTGATAGAGCCGGTTCACAGATCGGTGATGGAGCAGTTCAAGACATACATGCTCACAGGGGGGATGCCGCAGGCCGTCTCCAAATACGTGGAGACGCACGATATGGCCGACGTGGAAACGGTCAAGAAAGTCATCCATGGTCTGTACAGGGATGACATGTCCAAGATCGGAGGTTCTGCGGGAACGAAGGCCAGAGCGATATTCGAGGAGATACCGTCGATGCTGTCCACCCATAGGAAGAACTTCCGTCCGGGACTGATAAAGAAGAACAGCCGCCAGACCTATTTCGCACCAGGAATAGAATGGCTAACGTCAGCAAGGATCTGTGAGAGATGCAAGCTTACGACCGATCCGGATCTGACAGGCAATCTGAATAACGGTGAACCGTTCAAATGCTATCTGTTGGATACCGGGCTCCTGATGTCACTGGCATTCGATAACGGGATACTATCGATGCCCGAGGTGTATTCCGCATTCACCAAAGGCCGGCTGTCGATCAATGAAGGAATGTTGTTCGAGAACGTCGTCGCACAGCTTCTCCGTTCTTCGGGAAAGGACCTGCATTATGTCGAACTGAAAAAGAAGAAGGATGATAAGAACGTCTACGAAATCGATTTCATTCTACCGAAAGGAAAGAAGATAACTCCCGTAGAGGTCAAATCCTCCACATCATCCAAACACGACTCTTTGGACTTCTTCTTGGAGAAGTATTCGAAGAGGATCGATGGAGCGATCATAGTGCACCCTAGGAACATGAAATCCGAGGGTAAGATCCTGTATCTGCCGATCTATATGGTGTCCCTGATATGAACTTACAGATCGTGCTTCAAAAATCGATCCATCCATGCTCAGAAAACAAATTCAATCGGTGGAAGAAGAGGACCTCAGTTGATTACGGGACTCGATCTGTCCAATCCACGCGACCATCTTCTCCATGACCTCACGGCCCACTGGCAGATTGGTCTTCAGGGAAGGGAACGCATGAGTCAACTCTTTGTTGTCCTTGTAATAGAGGAGCTTGCAGAGATGTCCAGCCTTGTGGAGTGCCGCACAGTAGTCAGTCGTGTAGCTCTTCAAGAAATCGGTATCACTCGATGTCACTGGTGACGCATAGACGCCGTCTTTCTGGTCTGACGTGCGCCGGTTATGAGTACGACAGGTTTTAGGTGAAATTCGCGCTCTATGCGAGGGAGCAGCGTGCGTGGGATTATGATAGGTAGATGAGTTACAAGTAAAGAAAAATCTGAAGTTCAACTTCTATTATTTTTTAAAATATTTGGGTCTTCCTAGGACATCCTGCGGTATGCACGATTGTATTGAATGGTGTCGACGGGAAGTGGGGACAGAGCAGGCTTCAGACCCTCTGTACAAGCAAAATTTAGCTATGTTTAGGTTTATAAATAGTAAAGACAATTCGCACTAACATTCAGAGGTTTGGTAAGATCGTCAAGGGCAGAACGAACGATTCTAAATCCATTAAAACCCGCATGAGCAGCGGGGAGCTGGAGAATCAGAAGTGTTGGTCTTTTGTCAAGGAGATGAACTCGAGCGAGGAGCGTCTAGACAGCGTGGCCATTCATGACGGCTACCGCACCTATACGTACCGTCAGATGCTCCGCAGCTGGGAGAACTACGCGGAAGCGTTCACGGCCATAGGCATAACGGAGAGGGATCATTCCCGTGCTATGCTGGTCGGTGCGCCGCAGGCGGAGTCGATATTCGCACTGTACGGTCTGAACATGACCGGGGCATCCGTGTCGCTCCTCTTCGAATTCGATCTCTACGACGATGACAACATCCGCAACATGATCAGGAAGGAGGGGATCACGGATCTGATAGTATCGGAACTGTACGCATTCCCGAAGATAATCAACAAGCTGTTGCGCGACAAGAAGAAGCTCGGACTCCGCAACATCGTGATCCTGGAGAGCCCCATGGGCGGGGACTATGCGGTGCCTGCGTTCGAGGTCATCCGCAGGATGAACGGCTTCACGCTAAAGAAGGAGAACGAGTGTCTTATGATGGCGGACCTCCTCAAGAGGTACGAGGCCACACCCATCTCCTACGGCAGCAAGGGGTCATCCGACTATTCGATGATCATGCATACGACGGGAACATCCAGCGGAATCCACAAGCCGGTCCCGATGTCCGACAGGGCGATCAACTCATTCGTCATCCGTGCCATTAAGGCGAAGGAGACCAACGAGGATTTGAAGTCTGCACCCGAGCATATGGTCAGCAGCCTTATGATGACGATGGCTTGGGTGTATGCGACTGTGGATACGCTCCACACTTCGTTAAGCCTAGGTATGGAGATAGTCTGCATACCTCTCGGAGCCTTCAATCCCCGCTATGCCGAGGCTATAGAGGAATATGGCGTCAGCATCCTGTTCTCCAACAGGATGATGGTCGATGCCTGGCAGAAGACCAATCCCAATATAGATCTGTCCAAATTGAAGATTATATTCCTGGGAGGCAGTTATGTCTCTCCCGAATTCAAGAAGGGCTTCAACAAATTCCTGAAACAATGCGGATCCACGGCGAAGGTAATCAACGGATACGGTCTCTCCGAACTCGGCGGAGCATGTATCGTCGCCGGCTCAGATAGGATGGACGATGCCATCAGATATCCTATTCCTGGCGTGAAAGTCAAGATTCATCCGGAGGATTCGAAGAAGTTCTACGACCTCTCCGATGGTCCCCGTACTGGTATTTTGTACATATCGTCACCGTCCTTATGCAGCGGATATCTCGGCGATATCGAGTTCACCGAACTGGAGAAGATCGACGGTCTCGATTATTTCAACACCAACGATCTAGTAAGGGTGAACGACGACGGAAGCATAACATGCATCGGCCGTTCCAATAAGTTCTTCGTCAACAATGCAGGCGTGCGTTTCGACGCCAGTCTCGTCGAGACCGCGGTCGCCGCCCAGCCCGGAATCCTGGCCTGCGGTCTAGCAGCGGAATTCAACAAGTCACTGCACGACAACGTCCCTGTCCTCTATGTCGAGACGAAGGGAGGGAAAGCAGAGGAGCTGGTGATCCTGAGAAAGGCCCTGATACAGGTGTTCATCAACGATGGATTGCTGGCAGAGACGAACCTGCCGAGCCAATGCGTCCTGACGGAGAAACTTCCGCTGAATTCCGGCGGTAAGGTCGATTCGAAGAGGCTTGCCACCGGAACCGTGAAGGGAAGGAGATACCACATAAAACCAGTGAGGCTGAACGGACACACCACGGATATCGTGCTCGTGCCGGCGCCCGAAGTGATGGTGGACCTGCAGGGGACCGGTGTACCTGAGGAGCTCGAGAAGAACCCGTACAGCATCTACGCCGAGCTGATGAATTCCCTTCCGGAGATCAACGCTGGACACTTCGACAAAATTTTCAAGATTCCGGGACTTCGTGAGATGCTCATAAGGTTCATGGATTTCGATATCAAGGACATCCCTTGGAGCATACACAAGCTCGCACCGACATTGGTCGAGATGATATCCGAGGAATTCCCGATGAAACTGCTTAAAGGAGATGACAACATGAGAAAGATAGTAGAATCTGTAGGTGGATTCGCACCTATGCCAGGAATGAACGGTTTCCCCCTCCCTCCGCTGCCCCTCATACCACCCATGCCGGGCTTCGCCCCCTGGGGAATGAAAGGGAAGGAGGACAGCGAGGAGAAGGACCGTAAGGACGAGTGGAAGAGCTTCAAATCCAACGTGGAGACGCTCTGGGACCAGCTGGAGGATATGCAAGACTCGTCCGTTGAATCGATGAAGGAGCAGCTGGACATCCTCTCCGATCATACAGGTAAGATGGAGAAATCCTTAATCGACTCCCTGCCTGACGAGGCCCCTGCGGCATTCTTCCCTTCGAAGGATGTCCTCAAGAAGAGGAAGGAGGCCCGCGAGGAGCTCAACAAGTACAACAAGGAGCAGTTCGACTCCTTCCTCGACTACGCCAAGAAGAGGCAGGACAAGTTCAGGGAGGCCGTCTCCGAGGGCGTGAAGGATGCCGAGGAGAAGGTAAAGAAGAAGAAGGCGGAGAAGAAGGCCGAATCCAAGAAGACAGTGAAGAAAGAGGCCCCTGCAAAGAAGACCGTCAAGAAGGATGCGGCCCCCGTCAAGAAAGCAGAGCCTAAGAAGGCTGCGAAAAAGGAAGTTCCTGTCGAAAAGAAGGAACCCGCTCCCGAGAAGAAGGCAGTGCCTAAACCCAGGAAGAAGGAACCCGCCAAGGTCCCGAAGGCCGCGGACGCTCAGCCCAAAACGGACAATGTAATCGACTTTTCAACTAATCTATGAGTAAATAAGGAGAGAGTAAAATGACAGACAAGAAGAAGATGAAGTATTGTTTCGTACCCGTACCCTTCATTCCCGCATGGGAGTTCCCTGACGGGGAGGATCATGAGGAGGATTGGGAGAACATCAAGTCCACCGTGAACACGCTCTGGAAGCAGATCGAGGACATGCAGAAGGAATCCATCGACGCATCCAAGAAGCAGTGGGACACATTCTTCGCCCAGACCGTGAAGATGCAGGAGACCCTCATTGACTCCCTGCCAGATGAGCCTCCGTCCGTTCCTGGACTCCCGCCCGCACCCGTTCCCTCCAAGGAGCAGCTGAAGAAGAGGAAGGAGGCCCGCGAGGAGCGCAACAAGTACAACAAGGAGCAGTTCGACTCCTTCCTTGACTACGCCAAGAAGAGGCAGGACAAGATCAAGGATGCTATCGCCGATGGTGTGAAGAAGGCCGAGGACGAGGTCAAGAAGAAGAAGGATTCCAAGACCGAGAAGAAGGCCGAGCCCAAGTTCGTCAAGTACAATGATTCCATCGAGACTGCCATTGACGCCGCAGAGAAGGCGCTCGAGGGCAAGATCCCCGGAAGTTCCAGATTCTATGCATTCAAGCTCGTTGAGGGTGATGAGGCCGTCATGAAGGCCATTCCCGGCGCAAGGGAATCCATCTCGGAAGCCATCAGCAACCTGGAGAAGGAGTTTGACGACACCGCCGACTCCGTCATTGCGGACAGCAGATACGAGACCATCACCGATTTCGTATCATCATCCTATGAAAGGGCACCCAGGGACGAGAGGGGAACACTCTCCGACCGTGTCGACAGGATCGTCACCAACAGGATCCTCGGACTGCCTATTTTTATCCTGATCATCGGATTCGTTTATTTCGTCGCCATGTACGACGGAGATCTCGGTACATCTCCCGGAGCATGGGCCACCGGTTGGCTCAATGATTTCATCGATGAGACCGTCATCCCTGCAGCACAGGAATGGTGTGAGAATGCCGGTGTCAGCGAAGCCCTAACTGGATTGTTATGCGATGGAATACTCGCAGGAGTCGGTGCAGTCATCGGTTTCCTGCCTCAGATGATCGTTCTGTTCACCTGTCTCGTTATCCTCGAAGAAGTCGGATACATGGCCCGTGTTGCTTTCGTCATGGACCGTATCTTCAGATACTTTAACCTCTCGGGAAAGTCATTCATCCCCCTTATCGTCAGTACTGGATGCGGTGTGCCCGGTGTCATGTCCACCAGGACGATTGAGAGCGAATCGGACCGCCGTATTACAGCTATGACCTGCACATTCATGCCCTGCGGTGCAAAGCTGCCTGTCATTTCCGCTATCGCCGGAGCCCTTGCAGGAAGCGTTTGGGTCGCTATCTTCGCATATGTGATGGGAATTATACTGGTCATTGTCTCCGGTATCATTATTAAGAAATTCCACGCAGTGTCCGGAACCCCCGCGCCTTTCATCATGGAGCTTCCTCCCTACCACATGCCTGGATTCGTGACCTGCGCCAAGACCGTCTTCGACAGGGCCTGGGCATTCGTGAAAAAGGCAGGAACGATCATCCTGCTCGCTATGATCATGGTATGGTTCCTCAAGTCCTTCAGCTGGTCCTTCGAACTCCTCTCCGAAGATGAGATGGGAGATTCAATCCTTGCCAGCATAGGAGGCGTACTGAGCTATTTGTTTATGCCTCTCGGATGGGGCGACAGCTGGGAACTCCCCGCGGCATCCCTTACCGGACTCATCGCGAAGGAGGACCTCATCGGAACCCTCGAACTCTTGATCGCAGATCCCTTCGATATGGATGTATCAGAAGCACTCAATCTGCTCGGAACCAAAATGGCAGGAGCCGCTGGTCACGCAATGATCCTCTCGTTCTTCACCTTCAACATGTTCTGTGCACCCTGCTTCGCAGCAGTCGGAGCAATCCATAGGGAACTCGGAACCTGGAAGGCGACCGGATTCGCATTCCTCTACCAGTGTCTGCTCGCTTACTTTGTTTCAGTCATCGTATTCGTGGTCTCGGCAGCCTTCATGGGCGCAATGTCGGATGTGCCATGGTATTCGGTGATGTTCGCGATCATAGGTGCCATCCTCCTGGTCTACTTCCTGGTGGCCAAGGACCCGTTCAAGCCCTTCCGCAAAAAGACCGAGGTGGCCGAATGAGCACTGGCGACCTCGTAGTAGGGCTGATCATCGCAGTGCTTGCGATTGGCGCGATATATATCCTTTGGAACAACCACCGCAAGGGCAAGAGCAGCTGCGGATGCAACTGTTCCGGATGCTCTAAAACGGGGTCGTGCAGTTCTTGTAATGTCACAATCGAAGAGAACGAGACTTGCGATTGCTGCAAGAAGGAGTGAAACCTTACAAAGGGGGGTTCGGCCCCCCATCTTTCTTACCGCGCAACACCTTCGTACTTCCACAGAACTTTTTGCAATGAGCCTCCGCCTATTGTCGTTAAATATACGCAACTAGGTTCGACCCCTATGAGGAATTTCAATATCGACATACTGAGGATGCTGTTCGCTATCCTGATAGTTATCGCTCACATGGGCATAATGAAGCTCGTACCAGAGATGGTGGTCGGCCCGCTGATAATATTCTTTTTCATGCTCACAGGGTACTTCACCATGGTCGGACACGAGAAACGTATGGCGGGACAGCAATCCTTCAGCAGATTCCTACTATCCAAATTCATGAGTTTCTTCCCATATTTGGTCATGGCTGCGGTTATCGTATTCATTCTGCAGACGATCCTGCAAATAGATTATTATGGATACACTTTGGGTGAATCTATCATTTCCTCTTTGTTGACGTTCTTCGGCGATATTAGCTGCCTGAGCATGTTCGGAATGCCCTTCATCAGAGGTAATACTGCGGCCTGGTATCTATCCGGAATGATGATAGGGTTAGCCGTCACCTATCCTTTCGTGATCAAGTTCGGGCACAATTTTACCAAATACGTGTCCCCGCTGATTGCACTCGTCTGTATAGCCGGCGCTCTTAGGATCACAGGCACCCTTTTCGGACCTTACGACGACATGTGGGGCGTCACCAAAGGTCTAGTGGAATCCGTCGGGTCGATATGCCTCGGTTATTTTGTATTCGAATGCGTAACAAAGTTCAAGACACTGAACCTGACAAAAGCGGGAAGACATATTTTCGGAATAGTAGAACTGGGTTGTTATGCCCTATCTATCCTGATGATCGCGATGTGGGTCGATATAAACACAGGCCATTTGGAATCATACCTCTCCAAGGAATGGTACGAATTGCTCATCACATTCACACTGTTCATTGCCGTGGTACTCACATGCAGCGGAAAGACCAGTCTTGCATTCGATATCTCCGGCCGCCCGTTCCTGCTGAAGGTATCATCCTTCCTGGCCACAGGCTCTCTGGTGCTTTATCTGAGCAATTACTACCAGATATATTTCGTCAGCAAAATGACGAAGGCTCAGATATTACAAGGAGATGTCATGTATCTCATCTATGTGGCGGTTAGCTTCGTGATCGTGTATATCGGAGGGAAGCTACTGATAAAGGCGGGAAAGAATCTGAAGGAGAAGCTTATCATCACTGAAAAGGAGGACGAAAGCACAGCCTGACCTATGACGCTTCGCTTCTGACCTTGAAACAATGTACTTGGAATCTGACCTCCAATACAAGGGGATAGGACTTCATACTGGCCTATCCCTAACTTTCCCAGCAATCAAGCCAGACAATATCTCCAACTACAATCGTTAAACCGAAGTCTATTTTAATCTGGCAACACCTTCATTCCCACATGAAATACAGATGCCCCATGTGCGGATACATCTACGACGAAGAGAAGACCGGAGTGAAGTTCGCTGACCTTCCTGATGACTGGGAGTGCCCTGTCTGCGGAGAGCCCAAATCCGAATTCGTCCCCATGGACGATTGATCAGAGACCGTCTATCTTTATGAATTGGGTGTTCTGCTTCCTGCGGAGATCGTCAAGGAACTGCTTGGCGAATTGATTCCCTGCGTTCGCGGAACGCCCGAACCTTCTCATCGCCTCTTCCACATTCTGAGCTGTTCCCAATCCATCGAACAGCATCCTTGCCGTCATGAAAAGAGCATCGCCGTCCTCCGTGCTTACCACTCTGTCGTAGAGCTCAAATGCCTTGTTGAAATCCTGGTCCACGCCTCTCCCCTCATAATACATCGTACCGAGGTTGAACATGGCAGGTGCGAATCCCTGCCCCACAGCTTTCTCGTACCATTGCAGGGCGACCGTATCCCCGCCCGGTATCATCCCGGATTCGGCCATCCTGGCCATCCTGAACTGTGCTTCCGGGATACCCGCTTCAGCGGCCTTCATGAACCATTCCGCGGCCTTCTTCTCATCCTTGGGCATCCCTACCCCTTCGGAAGCGAGATACCCCAACATGAACATCGACTGAGCATTGCCGGAATCAGCGGAGAGCTTGTAATAATGATGTGCCTTCGCGACATCCGCTTCGACACCGTATCCGTACAGGTAGATCGCCGCAATCTCAGGGTATGCCAATTCGACCCCGTTCTCGGCGGCCTCCTCGAACCAGTACCTGCATTGCTCCTGATCCTCCGGATATCCGTAGGAACCTGTGAAGATGCTCCCGAGCCTGAACATGGCCGGGGAGTTACCTGCCTCGGCGGACCTCTTGTAGAGCTCTACGGCCCCTTCCACATCCTTCGGCGTCCCCATGCCGTTCATCTTCATCTCTGCGAGCCCGAACCATCCCTCCGGGGAGCCCAGTTCACCTGCGCGGGTGAACAGAGCTACAGCCCTCTCGGGGTTCCTCTCGTAGCAATTTACGGCCTGCATGCAGTACTCCGACGGATCTTCCATGCCACCCAGATGCACTTGGTCAGATAAATGCAATCGGTATATCTACGATGAATGCCATCCATCTGGCATGATAAAAAGACCTTTGGTCTATGCCGCAATGATCCTCGCCGCACTTCTGATGATCATCTCGGCGGTCGTGATCCTGAACAGGGACCTGTTCCTCGAGAACTCGGACCTGCTCATGATCGTATCAGGAGTCTTGGCTCTCGGGGTAATAATCGTCCTCGTGATGATGCTGATTCGCACCTGGAATCGCAACCCCTGAAACCCCTTATTTCCGCCTTTTCCGGAGCTTACGAAAAACGTTAATCTACTAGTACACGTTTACAAAGTAAAGCCGTCACCTTTTATACTCTACGAATTTCGCAGAACCGAATCCTTTATATTTTATAGGGAAAAAACAATGGGGTTTCCGATGGGATTATGAAGGTAGGTATAGACCTCGGAACAACATACTCTGCAGTAGCAAGATATGATAAGGCGTCGAACAAACCGATCATGCTGAACAACTCGTTCGGCAAAGAGATCACCCCCTCGGTCATCTGTTTCCTTGATGACGGGGACATCCTGGTCGGAGAGGACGCCAAGGATATGCAATCGAACGGAACTGGAGTCAACGCCGCAGCATTCAAGCGCAACATGGGTGACGGATCCATCGTTGTCAGCTTCAACGGGAAGGACTACACGGCGGAAGACCTTTCTGCCATGCTCCTCAAGCACCTGATCGAGGATGCTGAGAAGGCAGCAGGCGAGAAGATTGATGAAGCGGTCATCACCGTCCCCGCATACTTCGAGGACGCACAGAGGACAGCTACAAAGCGCGCAGGAGAGGCTTGCGGAATCAAGGTCCCCAAGATCATCAACGAGCCCACAGCGGCCGCAATCTCCTACGGATACAAGCACTCTGCCGACAAGACCCTCCTTGTCTACGACCTAGGAGGAGGAACATTCGATGTCACAATCGTAAGGGTCACAAAGGGAAGTATCGAGGTCATCGGTACCAACGGAAACCACATCCTCGGAGGAAAGGACTGGGACGCGGCCATCGTCAAGTTCGTGTGCGACAAGTTCGTCAACGAGTTCGATGTGGACCCCAGGGACGACCTTCCCACCAAGAACGAGCTCATCGTTGCGGCAGAGGGATACAAGAAGACCCTGTCCATCGCCGAGAGCGTCACCATCCCAATCAACTACGAGGGATGTAGCGAGAAGTACACCCTCACAAGGGATGAGTTCGAGTCAATGACCGAGCATCTGATGAACGCGACCAAGGAGGTCTGCGAGGATCTGATGGATTCGCTCGGAATGCAGTGGACCGACATCGACGAGATCCTCCTGTGCGGTGGATCCACCAGGATGCCGGGAGTCGCGAAGTTCCTCAAGAGCTTCACCGGACGCGAGGTCGTCACACACAGCGATACCGACCTAGCAGTCGCAAAGGGAGCGGCCATCACGGCTGAGCTCTACAGCAGCAACGCCACCGGAATGAGGGCTGCCATGCAGGTTTCAGATGTCACCGCGCACAGTCTCGGGGCACTTTCGGTCAGTCAGGACGGAAAGAAGTACGTCAACGAGATCATGATCAAGAGGAACTCCAAGGTCCCCAGCACATGCAAGAAGCAGTTCTCCATCAAACCCGGCAACATGACCGACAAGATCGAGGTCTACACCCTGCAGGGAGAATCGAGGATCCCGCTGGACTGTAACGTCCTTGCAAAGGTGGTCATCACAGGCTTCTACAACGACGGAAAGGGAGTCATCATCGATATAGAATACAATTATGATGAGAACGGAATCGTCAACATCAGGGCATCGCAGGGCGAGGAGCCCCTCGACGTCAAGTCCGAACCCGTTCCAGATGACATCAGGTGGATGGGCGGAGATCCGCACGACAAGCCTTCCGACGTGAAGATCGCCAAGAACATCGCTATCTGCGTCGACCTCTCCAGAAGTATGGAGGGAGAGCCCATCGAGGCCGCGAAGGACTCGATCCGCAGCTTCGTGCGCACCCTGTCCGACGAGCAGACCAAGTTCTCGCTCATCGGATTCGGAGATAAGGTCAAGGTCGTCCAGGAACTCACCAACGACACGGACGTCATCATCAACTCCATCGAGGAGCTCAAAGTCAAGATGCTCGGAAGAGGTACCGACGCCAGCCCGCTGGACACAGCAAGGATGGTCATCGGAGGTCAGCCCGGAGTGGGCATCATAGTCGTACTCACGGACGGAATCTGGGGTAAGAGGGACAACGCAGTGGACCAGGCTCTCGGCTGCAGGACCGATGGAATAACCATAATCGCCATCGGACTCGGAGAGGCGGACACATCGTTCCTCAGGCAGATCGCCACCGTCGATGACGGTGCCCTGTTCACGACCATCGACAAGCTCGGTGACACCTTCGGAACCATCGCTACCGCGATCTCTGCAGGAAACATGGGTCTCGCTGTCCGCTGAAGGAGTTAACATGGCTAGTAAGACAGACAACTACTGTCAACTCCTGGGTCTCGACCCTTACAACGAAAGCAAGTATTCTCTAGACAAGATCAACGAGAAGATAGACAAGATGGAAGTCAAATGGGCCAACGAGTTCAGGAACAAGCAGAACGACACCGGCCAGCGCTTCAAATACCACAAGCTCGTGGACGAAGTGCCGGAGATGAAACGCTGCATGGCCGACCCGATGCTCAGAAGGAAGGTCTTCTCGGAAGGAAAGAAGAGCCTCGAGGGCAAGGTCCAGAGGCTTAAGCTCGACTGCGTCATACTCACGGACGGCAGGTACATCATCCTGCCGGGATTCCTGGACAACTTCATCAAGAGACTGCACTGGGAGGGGATCGACAAGAAGCAGATCCTGAAGATCGCTGGCATCAGCGACGGCACTGTACCCAAGATGGTCAGCGAGAAGGTAATCAACGCCTTCACAAACCTGACGACCGTGGATGCGTACACGCCCGTAGAGGTGCTCAACGTCCTCATCATGAACCCCGACCTGGAGATCAGATGCGACCCCCTGACGGAGGCCAGCTCCCTCGCCCAGATTAGGAACGCGTTCGAACTGTGCGAGAAGAGAGTCAACAGCGTCAGGCAGGACATCCTGCCCGACCAGGACTCCTACATATCCGTGCTCAGGAGCCTCAAGCTCATCATCGATTCGGACAAGGAGATGAAAGACCTCATCAACTACGGAAGATGCTACAAGGCCCTCGTCCCCGTCATGGAGATGATAGACAAGGAATACACCGGACAGCAGCTCTCCAGGAACTACATCGACGACCTGATGAGCATCTACGTCAGAGGACTCGACCAGGACATGTGCATCAACATCCTCCAGGCCTACTGCCACAAGAAGAGGATCGCTGCCAACTTCTCGAAGCTGGACAGCACCATGATCAGGTGTCCCGAGTGTAACAGCATGGTCCCCGGCGGAAAGAACACGATGTTCTGCCCCTACTGCGGTAAGAACTTCAAGATAGTCTGCCCACAGTGTAACACGGCACAGCAGTCCAGCAACAGCGTATGTATCAAGTGCGGTTTCAACTTCAAGGACGGGGAGACCAAGGCCCAGAACCTTGCCCTGTCGTTCCGCATGGACATCCAAAAAGGTAACCTGTCCAAGGCCGAGAAGGACCTAACGTCGCTGAAGACCGCCTATGCGACCTTCGCCGGTATCGCCGGCATGGAGGTCCAGCTCCGCAAGGAACAGGGTACATTGAACACCCTGAGGAACATGGTCAACGACAACCACAGGAACAACAAGTACTACGCTGCCAAGAGCGCAGGGGATTCCATCATCAGCAGGTATCCTAACGAGATGGCCAACTACCCCGATGTGAAGCAGAAGTACGATGAGTCCCTGCAGCGCGTCCAGCATGCGGATGTGTTCGTCCACCAGGCAGAGGCCACGGAGGACAGAAACCAAATGCTCTCGCTGTACGTCAGTGCGGCAGAGGAGTGTCCCGACCATCCGTCGGCC
>ERZ842401.5882-NODE-5882-length-13359-cov-5.122144_pt1 | contig 13359 bp, 14 predicted proteins | sample MGYA00521270_ERZ842401 | MGnify/ENA primary metagenome ERZ842401 (study PRJEB31892, sample SAMEA3878208) | bioreactor metagenome | biome: Moose rumen | place: Sweden | collected 2011-10 | study: EMG produced TPA metagenomics assembly of the PRJEB12797 data set... | reverse complement strand
GGAGTATACGGAGATCCATGTCAGGAAGATAACCGATGAAATAAATAGGTTGTCGGAATTCATTCAGAACAATAAACAGGTGATTATCGGGACGGATGAATATGAACGGATGGTGGTTATTGATGAAGCAGACATTGTGTCACTTCACGCAGAGAAAAAATGGTGCAGGATTTATACGGATACTGGGAATTACAGCTGCCGAAAGCGTCTGTATGAGATTGAAAATATGCTTGGCAGGGATTACATGAGGATATCAAAGTCAATCATAGTAAATCTTCATAAGATTGAGAGCGTAGAGGCGGTTTTTAATGGGATGCTCCTTCTTCGGATGAAGAACGGTTCTAAGGAATATGTTTCCCGGACCTATCTTCTGAAGATGAAAGAATATTTAGGTATTTAGGAGGTCGCTATGAAAGAAATAGTATTAAAAAGAATAATAAAGGGGCTGTTGTATGGCTGTGCAATGTTTGTATGTGCACTGGTTTTTATCGATATCTGCCTGGATAATTCTCTTTCAGTTCTTCCACATCAATATACCAGAATTGCTATCGGAGCGATGATTGTAGGAGTTGGATTTGTGATGTCATCTCTGATTTATGATGAGGATAGAATTCTGTTTTTCGTCAGAGGAGTGATCCAGCTGGTTATATGTGCAGGGGCTTTGTTAATTGGCTTTTTTGTTTCGGGCGGTATACCGTATGGAACAGGATCTGGAACTGGAACGATCTTTTTCCTGGTTGAAATGGGGTTTGGATTTTTTATTTGGTTAGGAAATTTTATCTACTTCTGGCACGAAGCAAGGCTGATAAAAAAGAAGCTGATGGAGAAGAATGGGGCAAAAGAATAGTAATGAAATACCTATGTTTGAGAGCCCTATGGTTGTTGGCGAAAGCTGATGGCGGCGGGCTTATTTTCTTGGTCTTTTTTGTCATTTTGTAGTTGTTTTGTGCAATGGCGTAAAATTGTGGTTAATGGAAGGCGATTGTGTTGGGTATGATTATTGGAGTGGTATTTCGTAAAAATACAGGAAGATGTTTTAATCTAATATATGATGTTTGCGGAGGATCGCATTAATATCTGAACATATCATGTATTGGTCTTAGAACAAGATAAAGTGTGCTGGCATGGAGATTATTGATAATGACCTGAGTTGCGCGTAACATATGATGCTACGGGGAGAAACTCCCACTGCCATCTTATACTGAGAAAAATACTCCTTTGTGGTAAAATAGCTCTAATTATTTGTAACATTTTCGGATCTCGATAGTTAATAAAGAGAAAGGAGGTTTCTATATGGACTTTGACTCAATATACAGCCTATATTTCAATGATGTATTTTTGTATTCGCGCGGGCTGACCTTCAGTGAAGATGTGGCAGAGGAAATCACACAAGAAACATTCTTCAAAGCCTTAAAATCACTTGATAGCTTTGATGGAACAAAGGATATTCGCGCATGGCTTTTTACGATTGCAAAAAATACATATTACACACATTATAAGCGGCACAAATTATTTGCAGATAAAGAATTAGACGATAGTATTGCTGATAATGTCAGCAACACATGTATTGTTGACAGCTTAATAGATGCTGATAATTCCTTTTTAATTCATAAATATCTGCATTCAATGAATGAACCATATAAGGAAGTGTTTAGCCTGAGAGTGTTTGGAGAATTGTCCTTTGAGAAGATAGGGATGTTATTTGGAAAAAGTTCTGGCTGGGCAAGAGTTACATTTCACCGTGCTAAATTGCAAATCAAAGAATATATGGAGGAAATTGATAATGGAAAAGAATAATTGCAATATTATAAAAGATATCCTACCCCTTTATGTGGATAATGTAGTCAGCGATGACACCGAAACATTGATTTTGGAACATTTAGCAATTTGTGCTGAATGTAGGGCGGAGTATGAAAAAATGAAGGAAATGGTTGAAATTCCAGCAGAAACGAATACTGAGCCGCTCAAACAAATTAAAGAGATGATGAGTCGGAAAAGAATGGTAACAATTTGTGTGACGGCGTTAATCACGACTGTAGTTGTTATGGGGCTTGCTATTTATTTGTATGCACCTGTAATTTTTCAGCGTGGCAATCCTTTTCCGTATCTATATGCAGCGTCTAAAATTAGTGATGACACCCCATTTGTAGAAGTGAATGTCAATAACAGCAATTCCATCTACATTTCTCGTAGAGGAACATGTGACGAAATTCTTTTATATATAGCTGAGAGTAAAAATCTTGAGTTTCAAGAACAAGCTGGTAGTGCTTTTCTTTTCTCAAATGGTGAAAAAACACTTGCAGTAAGCTCAGAAGTATATTGGGCAAAATACACTGTATGGACAGTGCCTGCTGAGTGAAATTCAATGGTCGTTTTTTGCCGTTTTATAGTCGTTTTGCGCAACACAATATAGTTTGATAGAGAAAATGTCGATAATAATAAGATAAGCTGTGGGAAGGTGTTCTATGAAAGTTGCTATATGCGATGATGATAAAAATGATATTGCGAAGCTTAAGATACTGCTTGAACAGTATGATAAAGAAAAGCATATAGGCTTTTCTATTCAGGAATACAGATCCGGATGTGATTTCCTAAACAGAGTCAAGAACGGAGAACAAGTTGATATCATAATTCTGGACATCAATATGGATGATATGGATGGACTGACTGTGGCGAAGAACATTCGGCAGCTGTTGGAGGATGTTTCGATCATTTTAGTTACAGCATTTATGAATTATGCATTGGATGGGTACAAGGTTCGTGCAAGTCGTTTTCTGATAAAAGATGATCTGGATAAGACTTTTACGGAATGCATGGATGATATATGCAGTGAAATAAGGCGAAAATCAAAAATAGTGGTGTTTTCTTGTGTAGAAGGGGAAATACGGTTGAAGGCTTCCGATATTATTATGATTGAAACTGCGGGACATAAAAATATGATCAAGCTGCAAGATCAGACATATCAGATTTATGAGAAGATGGAAGTCTTGGAGGAACAACTTAGAGGGTATGGATTTCTGCGCACGCATAATAGTTATCTTGTCAATATGCAGCATATTCGGAGTATCAACAGCTATATTCTTACGTTAGATGATGGAAGGCAGATTTCTGTTCCAAAAGCCAGATATAAGCAGGTAAAACAGGATTATATGTTATTTTTGGGGAAAGAGTTATGATTGCATGGTTGATGTTCTTCGTGACAAGTATAGTAGAAACATTTGTTAACATTTTTTTCTACGATTCCTTTTTGAATAGAAAATGGGATGGATCGCACAGAGTATTAAGCTTTGTATCGCTATATGTTGCAAATATGTTTAATGCTTTGGTTATGGAAGCACTGCCATATAGGTTTATACCATGGAAGCTGGTGACGCTCATTGCAGTACATGTCATATATGTGAAAACATTTTACCTCTCGGCTTGGTCTATAAGTTTCTTCTTTGCGATGCTTCAAAATACATTTTTGGCTTTGTTAGGGTCTATTGCGTTTAGTTTAATGGAGCTTCACTATTTGGGCAGTCATACCGAAAGTGCTATTCTGGAATTTGGATTATGCATTGTTTGGACGGGAGTATTGCTGATTTTGAGAAAAAAACTGCCACATATCAAGCTCAACATTAAGAATAGTGCAGGAATAACATCAAAGTTTGGACTATTCCAAATACTTTCTCTGATTGCGGGAATGTATTACTATTTTCTTTTTATGAACGAAAGCGTAGCAGATATTTTTGACATTTTTGTTGCCGTCAGTCTTGTCGGTATCAATATTCTTTCTTTATTTTTGATGCAAGAGTATCTGATCAAGGACAAGGAGCTTCGATTATCTGAAATACAGAATGAGAAGAGTCAGAATCAGTTACAGGCTTTTCGCGATATGAACTCTCTGTATGAGAGACAGGGACGGAAATTGCATGATTACAAGAAGCAGGTAGGAACGGTTCATGAACTGCTGAGGAATGGCGATGTGGAGAGTGCAATTAAGTTTACTGAGCAATTAACCAAGAGCATAGATGTGGAAATGTCGGAGGTTAATGTTGGACATCCCGTAATCAATGCTGTACTCAATCAACAGTATCGTGTCGCTAAGGGTGAAGGGATAGGGATGACTTTCACAATCAGTGATCTTCATGATGTCCGGTTATCGGATGATGATATTGTGGTTCTTTTAGGAAATCTTATTGAAAATGCGATACATGAATGCAAAAAAGTTATGAAGTCTGGCAGGAGTGTAAATATAGGAATCAAGTTTATAGAGAAGGACGGAAATCTGATTCTTACTGTTCGTAACCCTGTCTGTGAGAGAGTGGAGATAGAGGATAATAAAGTCATGAAGCTGGTGATGGATGGACATGGGATAGGACTAAAAAATGTGGAGGCTGTGGTTGAAAAAAATAATGGCAGTTTCGCCATTTCATGTGACGATAAGGAGTTCGTTGCTGTGGTTATGATATAGTCGATAGTCGTTTCATGGCATTTTAAGGGCTGTTTACGACATAGAGCTTAATATGGGTGCGTATGGTTCCGATATGATAATTAGAAACAAAAGCTAAGGATAGCGTAGGAATTCAAGGAGGATGAAGTATTAGAATTCTTTGAATTCCTATTTTTATTCCCGCGAGCAATGAGCCAAGGTGACATGCTTGCATGCCAATTTGGCGAATGCCGCGAGGGTCTTTGACTGAAACGAGGAGGTATAGCATGGATATTGGTGGTATTGGAAGTATAGTAGGTGCATATCAGTATGCAAATCAGATCAGAAATAAGCAGGTGAAATCTACAGGTTTTGCGAGTTCACTACAGGAAGCGACAGCTTCGGATGATAAGGTGGGGAGCTATAAGAATTATCTTTCTGAGAAGTTTGGTGTACCGATTATGGTAACAAGTGTTGGGAAAGACCAAAAAAGTATGGATAATTTTGCGGCGGGAACGTTTGGCTCAGGAAATGTGGCGATAGCGCCTAATATTTTGGAGCAAATGGCAAATGATCCGGAGAAAGCAGCGTACTATGAAAAGAAGATATCGGATTATTTTAACTATGGTGTACCAAAAACTGATGCTTTTATGGCAATGATCGGACATAGAAAAACATCTGAGGGGTTAGTAATACACGAAGATGGAACCGTGACACATTATCTGAGTGGGGAGGAATCACCTGAAAAGATAGCTAAGTTTGAGGCAGAGCAAAAGGCAAAAAGAGAAAAGAAAGCGAAACAAGCACGAGAAAATATGGAGCGAAGCCAAGAAGCTGCTGAAGAGCGGAGGCGAATTCAAGAAGAAAGCTATCGGCAGAGAAGCATTGAATCAGTGCTTCATGAGCAGATGCTTAATAACGGATATTTTGCGTTTGGTAATACGGTAGAGAGCATGCTGGCGGGATATGAGACAGGAATATCAGAGCCTGTTTGATATATATGTAAAGATAATAAGGATACCGCTCGGACCTTTTCGGGGAACGGTGCAGCTTTGAATGACAGAGAGACTGCGGAAGAGACATACTATTTTGAATAATTGGAGTTAGATATATGAGAATAAGCAAAAACGCAAATCTGATGAGTCCTTTTCAAAATCAGAGGGTAAAAACTAAACAGTCATCGGGAAAAAGTACAATATCATGGGGATTGAGAGACAGCTATGTCCATGGTAGCGATAATATATCCTGTATTTACTCTGTGAATAGAGGATTAAAGAATAATAAGATCACTTCTTCTGTTTTGGACAAGATTAATTTCAATTACTTGGATATTTGGAAGCAGAAGTGTGACAAGCAATTCAGCTTTATTATAAGTGGAAAAGAATACCTTAAAAGCGAGCTGCCTGCAGTAAGTGCCGATAGGTGTGAAGAAATCAAAGCTGTCAATAATACTGTTGAATTTTCCAATGGTCGATATTACAAGTATACCGAGAAGGATGGGTTGGTACATACATTTACATGCACGAATGATCATGTAGATCAGCCTTATTCGGATCTTGTTTCCGGGCGACAGAGCGATGCAAGCTATCAGGTAACTAAGTTCTGGAATATGCTTTCGAGGGACGGAACATACATGGGATTGTATTTTTCGGAAGATAGACAGAGGCAGATGCTCAATGACGCTGGTATTACAAATGGTTTCTTCAAGGTTAAGGTTGGCGACCATCAGCAGGAGTATTTTTTATCTCATGGTAATGCAGGCGTTGCTGTTAGAAAATTTGAATATGATGCCACATATGATATGTTCGCAAAGAGAGGGACAGCGTTGTTTAATAAATATGAAGTCGGTTCTGTATTTAAGGTGAGCGGAAAAGAGTATGTGCTGAAAGAAGACAGAACACTGGATATACCGTATGGGGAAGATATCTTTGATATACAGTTTCCCAAAAGCAATATGTTGTAGCTGATAGGGTGTTCTATTCATTACATTAAGCAGTCCATTCATTACAGCAGGCTTGCGCAATGATATTCATATTCCGACATAGTATATAGAAGCTATGGATGGCGGTTGCGGTCAAAGGAAGGACCTTTGATAGCAGCCGCCTCGTGTTTAAGGAGGGCGAAAGGTGAATATGACTATCAATAGTATGGCTGCATATGCGCAGAATAATGTCAGCAAAACCAAATCAGATAATATAGGGTGCTCCAGCACAACAAACAGTATTGCCGGGTATATGGTAAGGTCTTCGGGAATGCAGGCAGACAGTGTTGTGGAAGATTTTAAGAAAAAGAATCCTGGTGAGGCTGGACATATTGACAAACAGGTATCTGCAGGCATGAAGGCAAAAGAAATGTATGGTGTTTCTGATATTGATACATCAGAAATGTCAATGGATGAGTACAAGGAGTACATAACAGATATTCTTGGGAAGATCCCTTTTCATGCATCGCATCCATACGATGAAGAAGTGATTTATATTTCTGAAGAAGGATGGGAGCAGATGAAGAATGATCCTGAATATGAGGCATGGGTATTGGGATACAATGTGGAGAACCGCGCTGTACCGAATCCGTTCTTTGGCATGGGGGATAAGGGATTGTATGCTGTGGAGCATTTTGGTGCTACAATTGAGGAGCATCACGGGGAAGGATATTCAAAGGTATATGGTGGCTCAGCAGCCGGAGCGAGGTCAATGTTCGAGGGGCTTGCATCAGGGAAAGGGGCTATCCGAAACAATGCACCACAGGCAGAGATGCAGCCTCCAAAAGATTGGAATCTTGCCGAAGAGCAGCGGAAAGCCAGAAAGAAGAAAAATAAAGAGCTATGGGATGAATACTATGAAACAAGATTACGAGTCAAAAGGGAGAATGATGCACGAGTCACAAAAAAGAGGCTGGAAAACATGAGGGTTTCCATGAAGAATCTGAACACTGGAGGGGGTTATGCATATAGGAATTTGTGATGATGAAGAGAGTGTCCGCAGGCTGGTTCAAGGGTACATTAATAATATCGGGCCTTCTGATCATATCTATCATTTTGAAAATGCGGAGGATGTCAGAAGTCATATAAGACACGAGAAACCACTTGATATTTTGTATCTTGATATTGACTTGGGAGCAGAACAGGATGGTATGGCTCTCGCGGCAGAGATAAAGAAAAGTCAGATAGCCGATGGATCCGGTGGAGCAGCGCTGCCCCTTATCATCTTTATTACCGGAATTCCGGAAAGAATGTCGGAGGCTTTTGGTGTACGGGCTTTTCAGTTTCTGGTTAAACCCATCAATGAAAAACAGTTCGGCGCTGTAATGGAGTCGGCTCGTAAGGCAGTAGCCTACGCTAAGTCAAGACAAAATGAGAGAACAATCACATTGGTTTCCGGAAACATGACCAGTGTTCTTAAGGTTTCAGACATATATTATGTGGAAAGCCTTGGACGGAAGCTCATTTTTCATTCAAGAACCGGTGTGACTGAGGCATACGGTAAGATATCTGAGATAGGGAATGAGCTTGGAAACGCTTTTTTCCTCGTACACAGGAGCTATATTGTCAATCTGGATCGAATCCTGGATTACGGCAAGACATTTATTACGCTGGAAAATGGTGAAGACATTCCGATGTCCAAATATAAGCACGATGAGTTTGTTAGAGCATATGCGGCATTTTTAGGGAAGTTGAAAGTATGAGTGGGAATTTGGCGGTGATACAGTTATTTTTTGAAGGGCTTGCACAGATGATCAGGGTGATTCTGTTCTTTACTTTATGGAATAGATTTGTTTTGCTGTCTTGCCCAAAGAGCCGGAGAACGAAGCGGGAGATAGTGATCTTAGTGATGGTCCTGATCTTTATCGGGCAAGTATTTGGATGTTTATATAATGAAACGTGGCCATTGAGGGGTATCGTCCATTTCACAGTGATAATGGTATATACACTATGGAGAAGGAGAGAGGATATCCGGGAGACTATTTTTTCCTGCTTTCTATATCTCAATTTTCGCTATCTGTCGTATTTTGCCGTAAATTCATTTGCCGAACTGATAACGGATCAGGTTATGGATAAAGCATTGGAAGCAGATGACATAGAATCATATGTTTTACAGTGGGTGGATATCCTCAGCCTGATAATAGATTTATCATATGTGGTGATGATCGCAATCATGATCATTCCGGTGGTGATCCTTGTCAGAAAGAGGATAAAGATGAGCTGGTCTGAACTGGCCTATCTCTCTGTCATGAACATTGCTGGGGTCGCGATTACGAGGATCATGCTGAGGATATCAGTCATCAAAACAGACGATGGACTGTTTGTTCTTGTAAATGAAAAACCGGCACTGCTATGGCAGCTTCCTATGGTGGCGTTTTTATTATATCTTGGGGAATTGTCTGCTCTCTATATCTGGCAAAGATACGACGATTATCGGGAGCAGGGAAGATTGTACTTTGCTGAAAATATGGAAAAGGAAGCTATAAAGAAGCGTCTGAAGGAAACAGAAGATTATTACGGCAGGATTAGATGTGCAAGGCACGAGATGGCAAATCATTTCATGACGATCAAGGGGCTGGCTGATGGGGATCATAATAAGGAGCTGAGTGATTATATCAGCAGGATCAGTGAAACGATTGAGCCGATCAATCTGCCATTTTCAACAGGAAATCCGGTCACGGATGTGGTTCTGGGCGATAAGTACAGATGTGCTGCTGATGCAGATGTGCAGTGTGATTTTACTTTTTCATTTGATATTGATTGGGGCATACCGGTGTATGACATATCTATTATATTGAGTAATGTTCTTGATAATGCGATAGAGGCTGCATCGGCTGTTTCGGTTCCGATAGAGAAACGCTATATTTTCCTGCGCTTGATCGAGAAGGAGAAGATCATATTGATACGGTGCGAGAATAGCTTTGATCCGGAATCACAAGACAGGGTGAAGCAAAAGGATAAGATGTGGCATGGCATAGGGCTTAAGAATATTAAGGATATTGCTTCGAGATACGAGGGTGGCGTAGATACTTCAAATGATGGAAATACTTTTGTTATATCAGTAATGATGAAAAAAGTCCATTCGTTACAACAGGCTGACCATTCGTGACAAGTTGGTTTACAATGCAGTTCCATGGTCCGAAATAGCTTATGTAAGCTAAGGATAGCGCGGGATATCAAGGATGATGAATCACTGGTACCTGCGTTTTCATTTATGGAGGGATGCAATATGATAAGCACAAATTATGCAGAAAAGTATATGAGTACATATACGTCTAAGACCGAAACTACCAATGTAACAAAGTCTGTGAAGAGCAGTTTTGCCGATGCTGTGGATAAAGCAGAAACGGGCGCAGAGGCACAGAAGGTACAGAAGCGAAGCGGTAGAATAGCGGAATCAATGCAGAAGTATCCGCAATATGCCAAGGATTGGAAGAGGGAGATCGAAAACGGGCATAAGCTCACTGCGATTTATCCGCCCTCGAAATCGAGAGATGATATGACCATGGATGAGTACAAATCCTATATCAGCAGCGTGATTGACAAGATACCGGAGGATTATTCCCGGAGCACAACGGAGTCTTCGATCCACATTACTGATGAAGCATGGGAGACAATGAAGGATGATCCCGATTTTGAAGCGTATGTTTTAGGTGGTATCGAGGATGTTTTCACATTCCATAATCCTTGGATGAGTCCTCCAAGAGTGAAGAGATGGGAGGTTATGACGATTGGTGTTCCCATGGAAAATTACAGAGGGACTAGTTGGGGCGATATGTCCATGGGGGCAAACAACAATGCAGAAAACCTGTTCAAAACCAAGTCAAAGGGCGAATCCTACCATAAAAATCCCGATCCGACTGCCATAAAGCGAGTTGAGGAGAGGCAGAGAGAGCAAAAGAGATTAAAGGAAAAGCGGAATAAAGAGTGGCTGGACGAAAAATATGAGAAACAGATGCGGGAGCGAATAGAGTTTAACAGGGCATTTTATATGAGAGAGAGCCTGCCTGGGAATAATGAGGCACAGCCAGCACCGAGCATATCCGGGGCTTTGATGGCGTATGAGATGATGTCGGGAATGTGGTGAGAATAGATGGTCTTTTCTAACATGGGATCATCCAGAGACTTGTTCGTGCCGCAGATCGGTCGCAATGTGATCTCTGCCGCATTCAGAGCAGTGTATGATTCTGATGTGGAAGAAAAAATTCGCAATATGAAAATTGGGAATGAAGCTGAAGAGGAAGATGAAAAAGATGGGAAATGAGATGATTACTGTGAACAGCCTGAGCAGAATGTTTCGGACGATACCGAGAGCGGAGCAGCATAGAGACACTTGTAAAAATGGGTTTATGGAGTGTCTGAAGAGTGTAGAGTCTGAAAATAAATCATGTGAGGTCAAACGGGGCACGGATGCAGGTATGTATAGACAGACCATTTCTGAGAAGATTCAGAACATGCCGTATCATCCGTCAAATGACCTGGATACAACGATGATCTCTATTTCGGATGCCGGTATAGAGAGAATGATGAAAGATCCGGAATATGAGTCTTGGGTGATGAAACAGATCAAAGGGGTTTTTGCATGGAATGATCCATTCAGAGGATTAGCTGGAGGAAAGCTGAATATCATACGAGTCGGTGCAGCAGAGGAAGACCTTAAGATTACTACTGAGCGTGCAGGATTTCCAAATGGACAGGACAGCATGATGCCAAAAGTATATGACGATGATGATGGGTTTTGGATCCGTAGGGAAAAGCGTTTTGATGATCAAATGGATATGGTAAAAGAAATGCAGATGCGGGAAAGCAATGGAATTGTGACGATGCCATCACCCATATTGACGATAACGGGGAAAACTGGGAGCCCAAAATGATAGACACATTCCAGAAAATAAGCGCCCCAAAAATAAGCTGCACTGCAAATATAAAGAGGAAAGCGTCAATTTAGGTCATTTTATAGTCGATTCATGATATCACAGTAAAGGGTATATGTTTTTTCACCGATAAGCATATTAAGTAAATAAAGCATGGAGGCGTGTATTTCAATGGATTGTTTTCATATGAAGGCACTCCTTTATTTATAAGGTATTGAATTATAATTCAATTATCTGCCGCTCGGACCTTTCTGGGGAGCGGTGCGGCCTTGAATGACAGAGAGTCTGCGGAAAGGAGATATTATGGCAATAACAGGATTAGCAACTTATCAGAATCGGAGTATGTATTATTCATCAAGAAGGGATGTCAAGGATTTTAACCCTGATAGTAATGGGAGTTTTATGAATCAGATGCTGACCTTTCACGGGAAAGAGGGTAGGAAGGCACAGGCAGCGAATGGAGACGACGTGAGTGTTAATAGAGAAATTGATTCGGAACTTCGATTCGGAGCTGTACAGAGTTGTTCTCCTGTGGGGAAATATGGGGAATTGAAGCCTTATACCAGATGTATCACTGCGAATATAAAGACAAAGGAAATGATCGCAAGTGAGTCTGACGGAGAAATGATTTATTCTTATCAGGAAGAAGAAAAATCATTCAATATTTTTATAAACTCTGACGGGGAAAACAAGACATATACGATCAAGGGTGTGGACGAGAACGGACAGGAAATAGAGGAGGAATTTGATCCCTATCATCTTGACCCGGAGATGATGGATTTCCCTGAGTTTTCCGCATTATGTATGTATATCAGACAGACGGACGAGACGGCTGATCTGATGAGCAGGATGGTGTTTACTGATACCAGTCATTTTGACGGGATATTTGAGAAGGGCGACCGTGTACCGTTGCTTAAGGACTATGCAGAGGAATATCGCGAAGTAACACCGTCACTTGCAGAGTTGGCTTCGAATTTGTTTGATGCCATAAATGAATTCTTTGATAAAACTTTATGGAATAAGAATCTGAATGAAGAAAAGATGCAGACGCTGTTTGAGGACAAGGACTCCAAGGTGGATAACAGCAATGAGCCTGTGAAGGAAACTGTCAACACAACATACACAAAATACAGGGATCCAGAGACGGGGAAGATGATTCCTGTTAGTTTGAAGTATACAACGGCGTATTCTGAGGACGGCATAACATGCAGAAAAGATATAAAAGACGGCGATACAGAGAGAAGCAGGGAACTTTGGTCGCTGGATTTTAAGGACAAAGAAGATCTTTCTAAAGTCAGAGAGTTATTGAGCCGGTTTGATGACCAAGATAGGCTGACCTTTGCTACTCAGAAGAAATTTTGGGAGGATTATCTGAGTGGCAATATGGATGTTGAAGGTTTCAAGGAGTATTACAATTCAACAAATAATGGAGTGATTGATTTTGAAAATCGGATGCGTGAGGGAGAAGCATTAAGAGATATCATCAATGAGCCATATGCCGAATATTTTAACAATCAGAGCTTTATCCGGCATGTCTGGACGGAGCAGGAAATGTGGGATGCGTGGAATGCAAAGATTGAGGCAAACCAGAAAGCAGCTCTGGCAAGTGGAGCAGGTATTGAACCTCCGACAGAGACTATCATAACGAAAAATAACGGTTCCGGTGGTGAAAAGCCCATATGGAACTGGTATGACGGCAGGTTTGGATATCGCGCTGATGTGTTCAAGAATGAAGAATCTGAGTCCGAATACACGGTTCGGTTACGATATGATAATGGCAGGGAAGAAAAAAGGACGGTGGATATTGATAAGATCAATGCATCAAGTTGTAATATCGTGGATCTTCAGGTAAAGATGGCCCATCTGCAGGGCGAAGGTAAGATAAGCCAGGAAGACTATATGATGGATATGGTGGTTGCTCATTTCAATATGGAGAATTGGTTGCCTACAGCAGATGAGAATACGATGGTTGACTTCAGAAATATCTTTGAACGGCAACTTGAATTGGAAATGCGCAATGGTGGCAATGAAAAGCGTATAGCAGGATGGCTGAATTTATTAAGATACTTGTAGGATAATTGATACCGCTCGGA
>ERZ842401.5881-NODE-5881-length-13360-cov-28.097031_pt1 | contig 13360 bp, 14 predicted proteins | sample MGYA00521270_ERZ842401 | MGnify/ENA primary metagenome ERZ842401 (study PRJEB31892, sample SAMEA3878208) | bioreactor metagenome | biome: Moose rumen | place: Sweden | collected 2011-10 | study: EMG produced TPA metagenomics assembly of the PRJEB12797 data set... | reverse complement strand
TCAGATAATATTGTTTGAGCAAGTTCGTATCTGGCAGTGCCTCATAATCCATAGGCGTTGTTTCTTTGGGAATATCCTCCTCGCCATCATCCAAATGCACTTTGCTCCACGATTCTTGCAACTCCTGATAATGCGCATACACAAAGGCAGGTAATCCCTTCAACACTTCTTGGATGTCGTCAACCTCACCCTGCCTTCGCAGCTGTGTAATATATTCACGTCCATACTCCACGATAGCCGCTCTAAGTTTTCCGTCTGGATGAGTCAAACTTGCAGATAGTTGTCGCAATACATACTTATATTTCCCCGTCGCCACGTCATCACCTATTGCCGAGAATGCCCCCACCATCATGTCTGCTGCCAATTCCTGAATCCACAGTTCATTTTCAAACAACAGAAAGCGGGTTTGGTATAAGAGTTCATGGCTTAATTCATGAACAAAGGCCAGGGCCAATGTATCGTGGTTGTTGATGCCGGTCTTTTCCATCAGTTGGCAGTTGTAATAAAGCTCACACTCAGAAGCCTGTGAACTTGTCATCACCTTAACAATAGTCTCACATTTATCATGCAAAACAGGTATGGGCAAAACAAAGAACTTAGCAACCTTCGCTATAGCTGCAACTATATTTTCATCTTTAATGTCTTCCTTGTCCTTAAAGAACACATCGAAGATCTTGGCATTATGCCTGCGCAGATATGCGAACCATCTTTGCATTTCATCATACAGAGAATCAGAATTACAATACTTTTCTTCCATGACTACAATGATGGTACAATTGGTGATTTTCTTACAACGAAAAGTCAGATTTATTATGTACGGTATTCGTGTTTATGCCTTTGATGCCCGCAGCGTGAACACAAGTCGGATGGTGCATCACCACCTACGTATTGTGGGCAACTACATAGGTTACATTTCCACGCACCTGTAAAGGACACATCCTTATATTTGCTATCCCCGTTGAGAAATTCTTCCATCGTGGGCCTTTTCTGCCACGACATTTTATCATTATCTTGATTAGCCATAGAAATCGATATTAGTAAACTTTTAATCCTGCTTTTCTCAGTTCATCCAAATGATTTTGGCGGTATTCCAGGAAACATTGGAAGTACTCCTCTATATCAAATGGCTTGCGATGAATCAAGTGGAAATTGGCCTCTTGTTTTCCATACGTAGCATATTCCCAGCGCAGTTTACCCGTAGGGTGAGTGCCACAACCAGTACTTTGTTTTGCCAACTCATTGACAACTGTTGTTATATCCATTCTTTCCAGTGATGCACGAACACCCATAAAGTAGTCGGCAACAAGTTCGCCTTCCCACTGTCCAAAATCTATTCCTGGAAGCAATCTGCCTTGGAAGTATCTGTGGGCACATTCATGCGTGAATACAGCCGTGAACCCGATGTAGTTGTTCACTCCAAGCCGTTTTAACTGCTGAAGATCAAAGCAAAGTACGTCATCATCAAACCTGTTGTCATCCCAATTCTTGAACATAGTTGCTCCTTTTGGATCCCTTGTCAGGTTCTCTATGGCTCTCGGCATTGGAATGCCAAAGAATTCGCAAGCGGTTCGAATACCCCTTTCACATTCCTCTTCAGTTATGCCGTACTGGCTCTTATATAATAAGTTCTTACTGAACTTCCTAATGTCAGTTAGTCCAAACATATCCAACCCTATTTTAGCATCCAGTATTTCTTATTGTCCGTAGTCTTATATTTCTTCAAGATGTCAGCAGCCATCGCCCTTGCCGTTGATAAACCATATTCATCTACCAGTTCTTTTGCATATAAGCACCCCAGATTAGCCGCTCTGCCTAATAGTATTTCAGCAGTATCTCTATCCTGTGGAACGACTCTACCATGATACAATAGATCACCAAGAATTGTCATAGCCCAGAAATCATCCTCAGCGATATAGTTCTCAAGTTGCTCTCTCGCATCAGAATCAAGCAGTGCATGATAGTGTATCGGGAGCTCACACGGATCAAATGCTCGCATATACGATGTCAAATTCTTTGCCCATAAAACATTCTTTGCATCCGCAGAAAGCATAATCAAATTTGCCCCTGCCTCTACATCTTCTTGACTGTTTATAAGATAAGTTCCAAACAGAGTTATTGCAAAGCCGTTATTATTGTTTACTGCATCTATTAATTGCTTTCTTGTATAACCGTTCATGTTACTCAACTTAAGTTTCTGAAAGGAACTAACAATTGAAGTGAGTTCCTATTTCAGAACAGCGTTTAATTTTTAAAATATGATTATTTACGTTATCATTAATTGAGTCCACTTTTTGAAGTGGACTCAGTGACTAAGTTGACCTACGACAACAGTGAAGCGTAACGTTTTGTTTGGCGGTTTACAGCTTCGTTAACGGCATTCAACAGGGAGGATTTAAACAATGAAAGTTGTGCATTGAAAGAGTCAACATCCTCGATAGGGATAGCATTAGCTTGACTCAAGAAATTGTCAAAATCAAAGTTTATGATTTCATGCCGATATACTATTGAAGACAAACGGCTTTTTTCGTCATTACTCAAGTCGCCATTGTTGTGTATGGTATCAAGCACTTGGTTTTGAAATGCTCCCATCATACTATCCCAATCTTGACCGGCAGCACGGGCAATTTCAACGGCTCGGCTACAAGCATTTGCCCTGTCTGACATCAGTTTGCTATAATCAACACGCTGTTGGTGTTGTACTTTACGATTTGTTTTGTGACCGCTTTTGATACCAACATAGGCTGAACCAGCACACAATAAACCAAAGAATAATTTGCTTGCAGTTGCTGTGACTAACGGAACTGTAACTAGGGAAACTGCAGCAACAGCAAATGCCATTTTTGCAGTGGAGGTCAATCCTGTCTTCTGCCCATCATTGCGAGGTTGCGATTCAATCAACGTTTTGGTGACACGCAGGTTATCCATTTTCGCAGTTATTACTTGCTTAATCTGAGACGTACGAGTCGCTATCTCAGCATTGATATTTTCTACTATTTGTTTCATCGTCTTCTTCTGTTATTTCTTGTTCCTGTGTTTGAGTTTTGCTCTCTAACTTGGGTGAATAATTGTTTTAATTCACCTAAACTGGTTATAATCTTGTCGATGTTTTCAATACTGTTGGTTTTGTCTTGAATTCTATTCTGAAGTTGGACTAAATAAGCCTGGACATCTGCCGTCATTCTAGCTCCTATGTTATTCTTAAGTTGATCAACTTCGAGTTTCAGACTGCTTAACTGGTTGCTAGCTTCATCTTTCAATTTGTTTATACCTATACGACCTTTTGTCCTGATATTGGTGGCAAGGCTGTTGATATATGAATTGGAATCATCGTTTAACCTTTTGGTAACTTCACCGTCTCTGAGTTCATCAAAGCCATAACCACTTGGTATGTACTGCTGACAATAGTCTTTAAGCACCTCTCTCTCCCATTCATCAACTACTATTTTTAAATCCAAATCTGAAAATACACGTATGTCGTCCAATGTATGTTCAAAAAGATTTAGATAAAAATCTTGGTCAAAAGTTGCTGCTTGGTCATTCGCTGCTAGGTCAAAGATTTCGTCAGTGATTTCTTTAGGGAGCTTATTTATTGATTCCGTGATGGCTTCCTTCCACACCTGAGAGAATTTCTTAGAACAAGTTTCGAATGTTTCATTCACTTTATTACGTAAACTTGAAGTGTCTATACCCGTATAAGAAAATGATTTTGACAAGACTACATCTTTTTTCTTGAGCCAAAGAAAACCGCAACGTTCAGATCCTAAATAGTCGAATGTTCTGTATTGATATAAAGTGGGTATGGTAACGTTAGGGAAATCCATGGTGTTTACCTCATTTATACGCGCTTGCACATTTTGAATAAAGTGGTTCAAAATATTACCAATTCGACCTCCTATCCTATTAAACAATCTAGACTGAGCCTGCCCTTTAGCATTCAAATCGTTCAATGAAGTATTCTCTACAATGTTTTTCTCTCTTGTGTAATCCTTGATGAGTCTTTCAATACATTCGACTATATCATAGCTACTACCTTCAAAGAAATTCTGAATCTTCTCACCGATTATGCGGTCTTTATTGCGGAGGAATGTGCCCTCAAGATGATTCTTTCGTATACCAGGGTGGGAATCGTCTAATTCTTCGATGTTGGCGATCTTTGCCAGGTTGGCAATGATGCTGTCATTGTTAGTAAAATCATTAGAAAAGTACTGCTTCATATTTTGAACCACTTTATCTTCAAAATTTGAAAGTTGTATCCCGTTGCGCAATTTGTAAATGATGGACGCCCCCATGCCACAAACAATATCAAGACGTGCTTTCTCTTTCAATTCCTCATCACCTATTCTTTTCAATGTTTCGGAATAAGTGTTGCGTCTTTGGTTGAGTTCCCTCTGGCAAATGTAGTCGAATGTTCCACGCTCGGGCGAGGTACACATAGCCACATCAAACATTGAAGCTAAAATCACCAAACGGGCTACACCCTTTGAGTTTATCATCTTGGTCATGAAATCAACATCCTGCTGTACCATAAATTGGTCAGCTCTTGATAAGAAGAATACGCCGTGACACGATCCAAGTTCCATATTGGTACGTTGTTCGCGCGACACAATCGGGTCGTTGATTCCTGGTGTATCAACTATCTTCATGCCTTGAATGCGATTGTCTTTCAACAATATTCGTGTGCATTTGACAACCGATGTATATTCGCCATTTGCTCCCACATAGCTGTTGAGAATGCCCCTAAGATCACTAATGTGCTCGAACGGTATTTTATCAATGTCTCCACCAATTTTTTTCTTTGCTTTGGCACTTAATCTGCCGATGACTTCGTGTGCCGATTTACATTCGACGTTGATTGCCGAATCAATTTCTTTTTTGATATCTTCTTCGGATTGTCCGGTCATGCCGTTCCGAATCTGACGTTCCATATTGCTGTAGGCCTCATCAAGCCTCTTCAACTCATTCCAATCTTCATTTGAGAAGAATTCGGCTTCGAAATAATTCTCTTCAGAATACTCGATTACAGTCAATCCTGCTGTCATTGGAGTTGGGGCTTCGGGCAGGATTTCTTCCCCATCAAATAACATCGCATTCAGAAACGATGACTTTCCGGCTTTCATCTGACCGACAATGCCAATCTCGAGCGTGTCGTTGTCGGAAAGAAGTTGCTCGCCAGAATTCTGGAACTCATCAAACTTTTGTTTGAGTTCGATGCGTTTGGTCTCAAGGTCTTCGTACTCAATTTTACTCAGTTCGCTGAACTTTGAGTCAAATTCCTTAACTAAGTTGTCAAATTCTTTTGGTTTCATATGATATTTTGGTTTAATAATTGTCTATTTTTTCTTTTAGCCAACTATAAAAATCTTTATTGTTAGCCATATCTAGTAATTCATCGCCATTACTTAGAAAGTCGTTACTTTCTGACAAAATTATCTCGCAGATATCCTTGAAATGGTTTTCTACCGCCATTTCAAAAGCATTGTAACCATCTTCTCCATCTTTCCCATCTCGATAATGCAACAGATCGTGCTCGCCTTTTATTAGATTTCTGTGATCAATCAAAAAACGGACCATGGCATTATTGCCGTGTTTCACAGCCCATGTCAGTGGAGTATACCCCTCATCATTTGTCGATGTGAGGTCAACACCTCGCACAAAGCACATGACAAATTGGTCGATGTCGTCATCCTTTATTGCCTTAAATACATCGTATTGCTTTGTCTGTATTTCACCAATGGGTACTTCACGAATTCGCACTTTATATGCGTCAATAGCCTGGTTTATTGTACTAATCAGTTGTCGCTTGAACGTAGATAAATCTCCCTTAAGTTTTTCAATACTATCTATTTCTGTTCGAGCTTCTTTGATTGATTTATGAGTTTCGTCATATTGCTCCTTTCGAATTTTGGAAAGTTGTCGTGCTAGTTCGCTTGTGGTCTCAATAGCCTTGATGCTTTGCCAACTGTCATATTGTTCCCTGCTGATACCTACTTTTTCCTGAACCCACTTCTTTTTGGATACTATCATCTCATCATAATATTCCAATTCTGAGTCAAATAATTCAGAAACTGTATTTATGCCATTTTGTTCTATTGGCATTTTTTTCTTCTCCTTACGTATCTTATTGAATATACTAGACAAAGAGGACCGGGTTGGAGAGTACAACTCCTTGTTTTCTTCCCCCATTGCTATAACACCTAACAATCTTCTGCCTAAATCTCTTTTGGCGGTTCTATATATTTGGTCTGTGTTACTGCGGAAGTCGGCCTCTAAGTTCCCTTTGGTGACAAGTATTAATACTTTCTTATTACCGAATTTTTTTATTTCGCAACGATCACTTTCTCTTAGCTCTCCGTTTTTTGCTGGAACAAGCCAAAATACGACGTCAGCAATTGATAACTTATCGACAAGATCTCTACCAGTATAACGAGTTCTTTCGACATAGTTCTGACCATTGTAACCTGGAGAATCAATAAAAGCGAAGTCAACAATTTTCTTTTTGTCCTGTGGTGTCGGCACTTCGATGTATATTTTGGAGAGCGATGAGGCAATAGCATTGCCGATTAAACGGCTATCTCGGTCATTTCCAAATCTTATTGCATTTATGACATCTTCGTTGAGCAATACAACAGAATTCTCCTTGTTAACACCCTTGACTGCTACTTGGGTACCTGGTTTACCACAATAAACAAATGTGGTGTTGGACGTTGTCTCATCAGTATCTTCAGGAAGTAATCTCTTCCCGATAAGATGATTGATGAAATAGGACTTACCAGAACTGGTTCCGCCAGCAACAGCAATTTGTGATATACATTGATGGCTCCGAGATTGCAGTTCTATGGCGATGTCATCGAGTTTCTCTTGCAACTTGTAATTAAAATCCTCGTCAAAGAATCTACGACGGCATTTGTTGAAAAAGCTAAACCAATCGGAATCTTGCTCGGTTACCGGTTCGGAAAGAAAATCGCTAATCCTCTTTTTGTATACTTTTATGTCATTACCATCTTGTGCCAGACTGATGTCTGACACAAGACGCAATGCATAAGAGGGTAAAGTGTATGGATTAATTTTCAGTATAGCACTCATTTTTTATTTGTTCTGCAAGAGTTGTTAACTTACCAAGAGCCGTGTCAAGCAATGCTAAAGACGTTTCGCGTTCCGACACGTCTTGTTCGGCTTGGGCTTGCATGTCTTCAAGAGTTTTTTGTGCTTGATACAGTCTTGACGTTACCATAGATTGGACGTAATCATCTATCCTTTTTTGGTTATCGGTAACAACAGCAAGAACTTTCGGTTCAAGTCGAGCAAGGAAAGGCTGTATGAGTTCTCGCTCAATTCTATCTTTAATTAGGTCATCTTGATTCTGACCACCAAATACTGTCTTAAACCAATTTACAACATCCTCAATGATAGAAATAATTGCTGGTAACAATTCAAGGATTTCGCGAGCCAGGTCCTGATAATCTTCCGGCAATTGATCAATGTATTTTTCGGAAATTGACACAAAATCGCTTACCCAATCTTTGATGACGATGGCATCGACTAAGTTACCGAGAATTGCACTAAGTTCTTCGTCTAAGGCATTAATGTATTGCTCATTTTCTTTGCTGATTAATCGTGACAATTCGGGTCTTACAAGGCTTAACAACCATGCTTGAATTGTATCGACACCCTCACGTGCTTTAATAAGAAGAGTCAATTCTCCGGAATGGTTAGCGAGTAACGTGTTGATAGCGCTCATTATGTCATGAGTAGACTCCTTAGGGGTCTGCCTACCTGTTTCATTTCCGGTTTGGGCATTAGCTATGAGTTCAGCGACTTTATCTTTCAATTCATTAACCTGTGCGGTTGCATTCTCAAGGCCAAGTTTCTGAAGTCGAATTGAATCATTGATATAGCTTATTGCGCTATTTACGATGGATTTGGCCATAGGCTTTACTCGTGTTGTGGCCAAATCATCTGCATTGATTTGATTGAGATAATCTGCAACAGCCGAACAGTCGGTTCTAGCACTCACAATCTTCACGATAGGATTCTCGAACCCAAGCAGTTCAAGATCGTTCTTTACTTGTTTACGAACAGCTTCGTTACTCTCTGCAGTGAACAATTCGCTTTTTGTCAAAAATACGGGTGGATTAAGACCATAGGCTCTAAGCTCTCTCATAAAAAAGCCTGAGCTGCGAGGTAATGAGCCGGCATTGGCCGAAAGTAGCATAACAAATAACGTGCCATTGCTTAGGTAATTTGCAATAGCTTTGTTGTGCTGTTCAATTCCGCTATCTATACCTGGCATATCAACGAGGACAATACCACGTTCGGTCAAACTGCTGATAAATTCGTTGTTGACGAATACATGGGCGACATCGCCTGGTTCGGTGTCAACGACTCCCAATCGGTCTATGGCGTACTCACCGATGAGACGACCTTCGCGATAGAGTTCAATTCGTTCATTCTTGTCCCCGCGCAATTCGGCACAAATGGCAGTCGTAGGTTCGTTGTCAACCGGCAAAATGTCACGCCCCATCAATGCGTTGAGCATGCTACTCTTGCCAGCATTAAAAATTCCAACGAAAGGAATCTTAATTTCTCTGGCTTCGTTAACATTGTTCTTGAACAATTCGATGTCCTTGAGCAAGGCATTCCCCGCTCCATCTGCCAGCAGTCCCTCGGTAATCAAGGGCACTTGTAATACTTGTTTTTGTAGTTGTTCCAGCTTTTTCATTGTTAATGATTTTGTTTATTCTTTGAAAAATATATTACATTGTTATGACTTGCATACTCTCAATTTGTTGTAACTCATATTGTGCCTGCATGAGTTGACGCTCATACATATGCTTTAACTCCAATTGAGAACTATAGGCTGTATGAGAAGAAACATCCATTCCTTTTAGTTGCCACATACGTTGATTCCATTCTTCCTTTTCAATCTTTGACTGCAAATCACTGATAGTCCGTCGCAACGTTTCTATTTTCCTTTGCTTACTCACTTCTGGATTTGGAATCTGAACATTGCCGTAAACCTGATTTGCGAGATTGTTTCCCTGACGAATTGGTACATAGCAAGTCTGGCAAAAGCCAGTACCATTACAATTCGGACAGGTAGAAATGGTGTGAATATGCTGATTCCTAATCGTTCCAGTGCCATTGCATTTCACACATCTATGACTACCATGACACTCTGGACATTCGCCTCTACCATAAACTTTGAGGTTCAAGTCCCAACGTTTCTGTATTTTGTCATTCTTTCCAAGAATAGCAAAGAAGTCGCCCTGACACCAGTCCCAGCCACATGTGTCATAGTTGAACGTAAATGATTCATTAGGTTTTAGCTTCAACTTTCTGCGAATCTGTGTAGGTTGCTGTCCTGTAGTATCAATAATAGCACAGTCAAAAGTCTCAGGCATTAGCATATTCTTACAGGTCAAGGTAAAAGAAATTGCCCTTTTTCCACCTTGATGCAGAGAAGTAAACCAATCGAAAGAACCTCTGAAACTCATTCTCTAACCTATTTAAAACCGTTACCAATACCTGTTGGACCACCACCACTTGGGTATTGTCTGTAGGGAATCTCACATCTTTGACAAGTTCCTGTACCCCCACATGCTTGGCACGTCTTAAACTGTTCTGGGTGTCCAAGAGGGTATATAAAGCCCTGTCCATGACATTTACGGCATTGTTTAGTACCATGACAATCCGGACACTCACCTGGTCCATATTCCTTAAGATTTAGCTGCCACTTCTCTATGATTTTATCATTTTTCCCAAGGATGGCGAAGTAATCGTGCTGGCACCATGTCCAGTTCTCCGTATCAAAGTCAAAACGATAAGACCTTCCAGCCTTAAACTTCACTCCGCGAAAAAAGAAGGGCTGTCGTCCAAATTCATCACTAATCATACAATCTACAGTATCACTACCGAACCAACTTGTGTTTTTCAACACAAATGAGTACAGCAATGTTCCTGCCAACCGCTTTTGAGGATATAATTCAAATTTTCCGCTAAAACTCATACTCTTTCATTCTTCAGGTTTGTAACTTTTATGGGGCAGAGAACTCAACTCCTAGTATTTCTGTGGTATATGAAGAGACTTTGTATAACCACACAACTCACATCTTGTGCTTGGCAATGGGGCCATGCCACCAATAGATTTATACTGAAAATGATAATTGTCACGAACATAATCGTGATTGGGGCATTTCAAACCACGTATTTCTTTTATCGTACACATATTCTATATCTCCTTATTGATATTATAATGCTATTTCCAATAAATAGTGGACAAATCGTCTCTTTCTCTCAACTTTGACCAGAAAAAATCACCAAATAATTCGTAATCCTCATCGTAGCCATCTTAAATAACGCAGAAAGTCCTACAGCGTCTGCCAGATGGTAGAACGTTGAGGACTTTCTTTTATATCCCATTAATCCGTGACGGATTCTTATGTCATTGAGCGCAAGCGGAACTTCCATATTTGCTCTTTGTTTTAGCGGTTAGTACTTTGGTTTTCAACAATCTCTGCACCAACCTATCTGCATAGAGAAAGCGCAGACCTGCCATATTTCCACTCAGGCCCGCTACAGCCTCTAATTCGTTATGGAGAAGCCTGCGCTTAGAGCGCAGCTTCAACACGAATTAGAATTGCTCGTTAATATCCCTTTCGAGGTAGCGGTTCGAGTGGAAAATTGAGCAAATATGTCCTTGTACTCTCTTACGAGAAATACGCGCCAAAATTACAAAAAAATATTGAAACAGAATAATACAAAGTCAAAAAAGTTACAGAAAGACACAAAATTTCTCCTTTTGATGCACAAATTGGCATAAAAAAGACCAGTTTGAGTGCAGATTTGTAGTGACTTTGGTTCGTTCTCCCCAAGTTTTGCCATAATACTGCCAGACACTAAGCATACTTGAACTGCCTGCATGAGTATGCTTAGAGTATGGCTGCAGCAATTTAGAAGCAGTCTGGAGTGTGGTTACAGTATGAGGGATAAACTTCAGAAGATACTATTTGCAATACCAATGATAGCACCAAGCAAAGCGCCCAACCAGACAATAGCACGAAGTTCTTTGTTCATCACGCTAAGGATAATACGCTCAGACTCATCCATGTCCATCTCGTTGATACGCTCGCGGATGATGCGGCTGATGTCTATGGTGGATAGTATCTTAGGCAAGTGAACACTGATAGCCTGCTTGTAACCGTCAATGAGGATGTGACGAAGTTGAACTAACTGCTCATCATGACCTTTGAGTAATTCACATACAGGGGTGTCTAACAGTGTGTTGGACTCCTGCTCGATAAGATTAGAGATGATTTCCTCGGAATTGTTGCTTATAATCTGATTGATATGCTTAGATAGCAGGTGCTCTGCTGGTTCTTGGAGCAGAATGAGGAATTGCTCTGCATTGAAGGCAAAGCCCAACAAACTGTTCTCCATTTTACTGATAGCATGTTCCACTGCTGCATGGGCTAACATGTTTCCGAGATTAGAGTCTGCGAGACGACTGTGAATCTGTGAAGCTAATTCACCACCAGCGTCAGACTGAATCTTTTCAAGGTCTTGTTTTGAGATAAAATGTAACAAGAAGGCTCGAAGCGTCTCACCGTTTATTTTCTGACGTGCAACAAAGGTGTCGTATTCCGTACTAATCTTTGTTAGCATATCCTCTGAAAGCAGATTCTTTTCTAAAACCTCCTTGTTCATCAGATTCTCACTAATGGAACTGCCGACAGCTTCTGCTATACGTCCACGCTCTTTGGGAATAAGCCCAGGAGTGAATGGAATCTTTATACCAAATAGAAATTTTGGCTGGTGCGGGCGGAACATCATCTTGATTGCCAGCCAGTTAGTAAAGTATCCGATGATGCCACCAGTGAGCGGACCGAGGAGATAAGTGAACTCTATATTCATAGCTATTCAGTAACTGTGATTATACGCATCTTGATTGTATGTGAGCCATCCTTAATGGTGTTTAACGTCCATTTGATTTCAATGTCATCGTAGGCTTCCATGAAGTCGTTCATGGCATTCATCTCGTCCATTTGGAGCCCAGTATCATCCGATACCAAGAACTGCACATCGAAATAAAGTGGCTTTTTGCCAATACTATCAATCTCTGGCTTCAGTATTTCGAGAAGTTTTCCAATACGATTAGGAATTCCGCCTGCAGATTCTGTAATAGCAGCCTCACACATATAGGCGAACTGCTTACCCTGCATGTGTTCTTTGAAACTGAATATCTCGTCATCGTTGAGGGTGAGATTAGTTATGCTCTTATCTTGGAATGACTTGATGAGAGCGATTCCCTGTTCTTCTGTTATTTGTTTCATTTCACTTCGGTTTTATTCGTAATACACTAAGATAGCAGAATAGTTGTCTTTGCTGAACTTCTCACACAGGAAGAGAATGACATCTATAACATCCTCCGGCGACTTGTCATCCATCGAACGTCGAGTGAGGATGTCGGGAGCGATGAACTGGCACACGCCATCGGAGCAGAGCAATATTCTGTCCCCAGTATTCAACTCAAACTGGCGAATCTCCACATCAGCCTTTTCTCTTTGGTAGGAGAAGAAACTACGGTTGATGAGGTCACCCCAAACACTATGCTCAATATGGTCTTGGGTCTGATATGCGACCTCTCCATCCTGAAGCAAATAAGCTCTGCTGTCACCTGCATGAGCAATGGTCAACTGGTTACCGTCAATTGCTGCCAAAACAAGGGTTGTACCCATCTCCACCTTTTTCAAGATGTCGGCTTTAGCATCAAGTGCCTCGGATGCCAGTTTGAATGCTGTCTGTAATACTGGTTCTACTCCTTCGTCGAAAGATGCTTTCTCCCAATAATCACAGATGGTAGAGCAAACCACCTGACTGGCTACTTCACCCATGGCATGACCTCCCATGCCATCACATACGGCAAAAAGGTAACGGTCGTTATCTGAATCCGCTACAACTTGGCAGTAGTCTTCATTGTCTCTCCGAACTCCTGCTTCAGAGAATGATGCATACCTAATCTTTCCCATAATCGGTGCAAATTTACTCATTATTATTGATAAAGAGAGGTAAGTCAAGTGAAATCTGTCTTTTTTGAAGAGATAATACTGAAATCGGGTGCGATATTCGATGTATCACACCCGATTTGAACATTAGAACTTGACAACGACATCTTCGTAGTCAGATTTGGTAATCTTGATGCCTTTCTTAGATGCTTTCTGCCTGATACTCTTCATTTCCTTTTGCGCTTCGCGCAGTGCTTTCTTCTGCTGAGTATAATTGGATGAACTCATACTTTGACCAGTAGAACCTCCTACATCTTTGTCGTTTTTCTTAACCCGAACGCCTAAGTTTGTTAATGATT
>ERZ842401.5880-NODE-5880-length-13362-cov-4.947772_pt1 | contig 13362 bp, 7 predicted proteins | sample MGYA00521270_ERZ842401 | MGnify/ENA primary metagenome ERZ842401 (study PRJEB31892, sample SAMEA3878208) | bioreactor metagenome | biome: Moose rumen | place: Sweden | collected 2011-10 | study: EMG produced TPA metagenomics assembly of the PRJEB12797 data set... | reverse complement strand
TTGCAGAATTCCGCACCAACCCCAACCTGAAGGTGGGCGACAAGGTGGAAGTCTACGTCGAGAACCAAGAAGGCCCCAACGGCCAGCTCGTCCTCTCGCACAAGAAGGCCCTCCTCCTCAAGTCGTGGGACCGCGTCAACGAAGCCTACGAAAAGGGCGAAATCGTCAATGGTTATGTCAAGAGCCGCACCAAGGGTGGCCTCATCGTCGAAGTGTTCGGCCTCGAAGCCTTCCTGCCCGGCAGCCAGATCGACGTCAAGCCCATCCGCGACTATGATGTATTTGTTGACAAGACCATGGAGTTCAAGGTTGTGAAGATCAACCAGGAGTACAAGAACGTGGTTGTATCTCACAAGGCACTTATCGAGGCCGAGCTTGAGCAGCAGCGCAAAGATATCATCGCTAAGCTCGAGAAGGGTCAAGTGCTTGAGGGCACCGTTAAGAACATCACCAGCTATGGCGTATTCATCGACCTCGGTGGCGTTGACGGTCTCATTCACATCACCGACCTCTCTTGGGGCCGCGTGAACAATCCAGCCGACATCGTTGAGCCTAACCAGACTCTCAACGTTGTGATCCTCGACTTCGACGAGGAGAAGAAGCGCATCGCTCTTGGCTTGAAGCAGTTGCAGCCACATCCATGGGATAAGCTCGACGAGAACCTCAAGGTTGGCGACAAGGTTACTGGTAAGGTTGTCGTGATGACCGACTATGGCGCATTCGTAGAGATTGCTCCTGGCGTAGAGGGTCTTATCCACGTGAGCGAGATGAGCTGGTCGCAGCACCTGCGCAGCGCTCAGGACTTCCTCAAGGTGGGCGACGAGGTAGAGGCAGTGATCCTCACTCTCGACCGCGACGAGCGCAAGATGTCGCTGGGCATCAAGCAGCTCAAAGAGAATCCTTGGGACAAGATCGAGGAGCGTTATCCTGTTGGCTCGAAGCACACCGCAAAGGTTCGTAACTTCACCAACTTTGGTGTATTTGTAGAGCTTGAGGAAGGCGTTGACGGTCTCATCCATATCAGCGACCTCTCTTGGACCAAGAAGATCAAGCACCCAAGCGAGTTCACCCAGATTGGTGCCGACATCGACGTTGTAGTTCTTGAGATTGACAAGGACAACCGTCGCCTCAGCCTTGGCCACAAGCAGCTCGAGGACAATCCTTGGGATAACTTCGAGACTATCTACACCGTGGGCAGCATCCACGAGGGTACCATCACCGAGCTCCTCGACAAGGGCGCAGTGATCAGCCTGCCTTACGGCGTTGAGGGATTTGCCACTCCCAAGCACCTCGTGAAGGAAGACGGCACACCCGCTAAGCAAGACGAGAAATTGCAATTCAAGGTTATCGAGTTCAACAAGGATGCTAAGCGCATCATCTTGAGCCACAGCCGCATCTTCGAGGATGAGCAGAAGGCCGAAGCTCGCAAGGCAAAGAAAGCTACCGCCAAGGCAGCAGCCGAGGAGCAGCCAGTAGCTCAGTCGAGCAACGTCGAGAAGACCACTCTCGGTGACATCGACGCTCTTGCTGAACTGAAGCAGAAACTCGAGAAGGGTGAGTAACCCACAATCTTGATTTCTTGAGAACCATTAAAATCGCCAAGCCCCATGAGAGCTTGGCGATTTTCTTCTGCTTCCACCAATGCCCTTTGAGGACATCAAGAGCGTGCGCTACCCTTGGCTGCCACGTCCTTGATGGTTTGTCCTCAAGCCCTGTCCTCAAGGGGGCGGTTCTTTTGAGGACACTTTTGAGGAGTCCTTTTGCTATTTTGTCCTTAAGGGGGTGGTTCTTTTGAGAACACTTTTGAGGACACTTTTTGCTATTTCTAGTATTAAAATTGGGCTAACACCGATAAAAGGAGGAGAAGAGACAAGTCGAAGACTTGGCGGTGTGCGAAACACATTGTGCCGTTCACGGCGAAGCCGTGGGCGGCACTGTGTGACAGACGGGGCGTCTAACGCTGCACATCGCAAGATGTGCAGTAGTTAATCGACTTCTGAACTAAAAGAGAACCGTCCCTTGAGGACACGGGCACCATCCCTGAGAACGGATGTTGTATCGTTCTTAGTTATGAACGATAGTTTGTTGCTAGAGATTCATATTGAGGCCTAGCACTTTCCAGAAGTCGGCGGGCAGGGTCACGTTCTCGAGGTTGATGCACTCTTGGAACATGGGCGCTACGTCGCTGAGGCTGTGTCTGGCGCTGCCGCAACCCACGCGGGTGACGAGGAAGCGCAACTCGGGATGCTGCCGGGCAAAGACTGTGAAGCGCGTCACGGCTTGCCTCATCCTCTCTAGCGTGCAGGTGGTGGGGATGGCATAGCTCTGACCTTGCAAACCCTCGCCTTGTCCCCACACCGCACCGAAGCGCTGCATTGCCGCTTGTGCCGCTCCGCCACTGTGGAAGCCTTGCAGATTGCTGCCGAAGACGAATATCTCTCCCTCATGCAGGACGTCGATTGGGTGGGGTGTGACACGGTTCTCGTAATACTCGCTTGCCATCGCGCGCTTGCGCTCTAGCCATTCCTCTTTAGATTGCCTGCGCCGGCCGCTGCGGTATTCCTCATCCATCTTGCGGTAGTAATTGTGCTTTGCCGAGCTCTCCCGCGCCCAGGTGTTGGCGGCACCCTCGGCATTGTGACTGAACTCTATCACGTTGTTAATCGACAGGTTGATACTCACCTGCTTCACATCGTGGGCGCTGCCCATGTAGGAGAACGACCAACCCTCGTCCTTGGTGAGTTTCTCAATGAGCGCTTTGAGAGCCGGTCCACTCCACTCGGTTGAGGCATTCTCGTAGCCGTCGGTGAGCACTGTCACCACCGCTGTGGCGTCATCATCGTCCTTGATGTGATTGTGCAGTGCGGTGATCGACTGACCCATAGCATCGTAGAGCGGTGTGCAGCCATTGGGGGCATAATTCTTGAAGTCTTTGACCTGGCCAATGGGGAGGCGATTGATGAGGGTGCGCACTGGTTGGCGATTGCCGCAATCGCTGTCGAAGGTCACAAGCGTGAGGTAGTGTTCCTGGGTGTGGGCAAACTGGCGTTGTGCGCCACGAATGGAGTTGATTGTCTCGTTCACACCACTAAGTGTTGCTTGAGTGAGGTGGCTCATTGAGCCACTCTCGTCCACAATGATGAGATTGTAGATCCTTGCCTTGGACGGCGATGTGCTCTCTTGTGGGTTGCTTGAGTTGTTCATTGTGCTTGATGTGTTTGTTGGTTCGTCACTTGTGTTGTTGTTCTCGTGATTGCTGATTGCTTGCGCATTGGCCGCTAGTTGTACTTCGCCGGCGCCTAGCATTTTCCTGAAAAAGTCGAAACTGATCATTTGATAAAAGTTTTTTAAGATGTGAATTAAGTTGCAACATCTTGCTTTGTTACCGGCTGATGCGTGCCTCAGAACACAAGAGCCAGAGCATTGCGTAGATTTTACACAACAAAGGTAATGTGTAAAAAGTACACCACCAAAACATTTTGGTGTAAATATCACACATTTAACATAGTTTAACAGTATATCTATTAGTTGTAACTTTTTAGCGATCCCGCGTTTCCCATCCCCAGGGGAGGCTCGCTGGAACCAATCGCTACACAGCTACCAACACCTTCTCTCGTTGTTAATTGATGTTAATTATTTGAGGAATTACAAATGAGCCACAAAAAAAATGTAATTTTGTAACTATAACAAATAAGTTTCATAAGAAGTTTAAAAATGTGTTATTACTCCAATAAAACTTAAAAATTGTATTTAGAAACCCCATATTTGTTTTTATGAAAAAAATCATTATTTTTTTGCTTACATTAGTATTAGGCCCATTTTTAGTCAATGCTTCTGAAAATGAACAAAAAATTTATTGTGGACCTGCCAAAGTGATTTCTCAACAGCAAAAAGAGGATTATCAATACTCATTGATAACTCTTACTGAAAATAAAAATCAGTTGGCTTTTTTATGCTCAAACGAAGACTTTCATGACGGTCATAGTGGCACAGGCTTCGTTCTTGAGAAAGGGAAAGGACATATGAAGTATTTTGCTCATCTATATGTTCTTGTTTTCGATGATCAGGAAATTGACGGCATATTTTATCCTGGATACCAGATATTTATAAATATAAAAGATGACGCTCTTTACATAAGCTATCAGATTCCACCTTTAGAAGAAGAAAATTTCTATGAGACTGAAGAATCAATCGTTTTTTCTCTATATCCCGGTCAAAAAGAGGAAATTGCTACGCTTCTAAACGAAGCATTGAAAATTTTTAAAAATGATAACACCAAGCAAACAAAGAATAGCAAATCTAAAAAAACAAAGAAATCAAGGAAAAAGCAAGCACCCCAAAAAAGAAAAAAATAGACAAACATTTAAGGATTAGCCTATAATCAACAAAATGAACTAAAAGAGAACCGTCCCCAATTAGTTCATTTTGACCTTCTGAACTAAAAGAGAACCGTCCCCAATTAGTTCATGCGTCCTCAAAGGTGTCCCTTTGAGGACACTTTGCATTAATTGAGCGCCTCCATGAGTAGGATGAGGCGATTGCCGGTGTTGATGTAGCGTGCCACGAAGTCTTGAACGTCGGCTACTGTGATGCTGTCGAGCAGCTGCAAGTAGTCCTTGTCGAGGTTGACGCTGTTCTTCACCCAGTTGCGCATCATCGCCATCCAGTAGGTGTTGTCTTCGATATCCTCGCTATAGACCTTGCGGTAGTATTTCTTCACCTTGTCGAGCTGCTCGGCTGTTATACCATGCTCTGCCACATCCTTGATGGCTTGCTCAATGAAGTCGCGCGCCTCGGCACCCTTGCCCGCCGTGACGGTGACGTTGAGCGGCATGAATGTCACAGGACCGTCATCGCCGTTCTGGTCGGTGACCACGCTGCAATGGGTATCTACATGATAGGTCCAGCCTCGGTTCTCACGCAGCTCGTCACGGAAGATTCCCGTGAACACCTGCCCCGCTATTTTGGCAAGCAGCACGTTGCGGGCATTGTAAGGGCAGTCGCCAGTCCAGAAGAAATACACCTTGTCCTGCGCTGTCTCCATCTCGCGAGTCCAGTAGTTTTTAACGTCACCGCTAAAGAGGTGATAACCAATATCCTTTGCCTTCTCCATGCGTCCATAGCCCGGCAAGGCAGCAATGTAACGCTCGCTGAGCTGCATTAGCGAGTCGCGGTCGAAGTCGCCTATCACATACACCGTCAAGTCGCTCACATCGGCGAAACGGTCTTTATACACCTCCATGATGCGGTCATAGTCAACCTGCCCCACTTCCTCTAGCGTGAGTTTCTCGGCACCGAGTGGATGATGGCAGAACACGTTGGCGAAGATAGAGTCGGCAAACTCATATTTAGGGTCATTTTGGTTGGCGATGCGCGTGCGGTTTTGCTCAAGAAAAGCGTTAAAGGCATTCTCATCCTTTTGCGGGCTGGTGAGCTTGAGATAAAGAAGCTGCATGGCGGTCTCAAGGTCGCCACGCGACGAGGCTCCCTGAAATCCCTCCTCGGTTTTGCTCACGAAGGTGCGCATCTTCACGTCTTTGCCGGCGAGCACTTTCTTCAGGTCGTTGCCCATAAACTCGCCGTAGCCGCTCAGCGCCATCACCGAATTGATAGCTTTGAGCGAGGCGGCATCCTCGGCACGATAGTTCTGCGAGAGTCCGCCGGGACCGGCACCGGCAATCACCACTTCACCGGCCTTGAGCGTTGTGGGCTTGACAAGCATCTTTATGCCATTGCTAAGGGTCCACTGCTCGGCGTCAAACTCTGGCACATACTGCTGCTCCACAATCTTGCCAGCTACAGGCTCCGATGGCAGCAGCCGGTGGGCAGTAAGAGTGTCGATATATGCTTCAACCTCTTGTGCCCTGCCCTCACGGTAAGCGTCAATCAGTTCTTGCTGTGTGGGCAGTGTGGCACTCTCGGCTTCGGGGGCGAAAGTCACCAAAACAACGTTGCGCTCGGTGTCGCTGATGAGATTGACGAGATAAGCGTTCACCTGCTCAGGCGTCACATCTTTCATTATATTGCGCATGATGCTGTATTGGGTGTCGAACGACGGGATGGGCTCGCCTTCGAGGAAGGCGCGCACAAAGTCGCGGCAGTAGCTGGTGTTGCTGTACTTGTCGCGCTCGCGGTACATCTTCTCAAGGGCGCTCTCGTAGTTGAGACGCGCACGGCGCAACTCGGTCTCGGTGAAGCCAAAATCCTGCGCCCGCTTCACCTCGCGCGCGAGCCACCGCATCGTCTCAGCAGCCTTGCCGCTCTTACTCATGGCGATAAACTGGAAAGCGTCGCGGCTCTTGGCGAGCATGTAATTGCGGTCGGCGGCATGAGCTGTGGTGAACGGCGCATCGGGCTGGCGAGCGAGGTCGCTAAGGCGCGAGTTGAGCATCGACGCCACCATGCGTTTTAGGTACTCGTCCCGGAAATAGGAAGTCGTGCCTTTGAGCGCATCGTCTAGGTCGGAGTGCTTGTACATGAGCCGCACGCTGATGCTGTTCTGCTCGCGGTCGGTTTCCACGCACGAGATAATGTGCTCATTATCGGGGACAGTGACCTTCTCAACTGGCTTGGCGTTCTTGGGGTTCTTGACTTTGCCAAACAGTTCCTCAATCTTGCCCACAGCATAGTCGGGGTCGATGTCGCCCACCACGATGATGCATTGGTTAGAAGGATGATACCACTGCTTGTAGTAATTGCGCAGCTCCTTGTGCTTGAAGTTTTTGACTACACTCATCAGCCCTATGGGCATGCGCTCGCCATAGAGATTGCCAGGGTAAAGCGTGGGAGCGCTCTTTTCGAGCAGACGGTAGTTGGCGCCAGTGCGCATGCGCCACTCGCCCTCTATCACGCCGCGCTCCTTGTCAATCTCCTTGCCGTCGAGGGTGAGGTCGTGACTCCAGTCGGCAAGGACTAGAAAGCACGAGTCGAGTGCCGAACGCCGCTCGGTGGGCACATTGCTGATGTTATACACCGTCTCATCGGTCGAGGTATAGGCATTGAGGTTGGCACCAAATTTCACGCCTATCGACTCCATGTAGGTGATAAGCGAGTTGCCGGGGAAGTGCTTGGTGCCGTTAAAGCACATGTGCTCAAGGAAATGCGCCAAGCCTCGCTGACTCTCCTGCTCCTGGAGCGAGCCCACTCGCTGAGCTATGAAGAAGTCGGCACGGTGCTCGGGAAAGTTGTTATGCTTGACATAGTAGGTCAAGCCGTTAGAAAGAGTGCCAGTGCGCACCGACTTGTCGGCAGGGACCACATCTTGGGCAATGCCACTAAGCGCAAATAGCACACTTGCTGCCGTGAGTAAAATTTTTCGTTTCATCTTATATATTTCGTTTATAGTTTATCGGGAAACTGTGAACTAGCGGACAAGGCACGCCTTGTCCCTATAAATGTCAAAACACAACACCGAGCGAGAAATCAAGCTCGTCACGATGGGTGGAGAGTACCAAATGGGTATGTTGCCACCTGGCGCTGCCGCGCAGAGCATATTTATTGTTAATCGCCACTGTCACATCCAGAGCTGCAAGCATTGAAGTGCGCTTGCCGCTGAGATAGTAGAAATTGTTTTGCACAGCACGCTGCAGTCCCGCCAACTCGGGCTTTACATCGCCCTCGCTCATCATCAAGTCGCTCGATGTGGGAGAAATGTGGTTTACCGCCACCGATAATGCTAGATGTGTGCGTCTGCCTATCATTGCTGAGCCCTTAGCGAGCACACTGTAGTTCATCTCATTGACCTGCTTGCTGCTGGCAGGGTCAACATATATCTCGTTGTAGTGGTTGTAGGCTATAGCAGGATGCAGAGCCAGCGTGAAACTCTTGGCGACAGCACGTTGCCACACACCATCGACCGAAGCGCAAAAGGTGTTCTGGAACGACATGTCTAGCTTTCCGATGCAGGTATATACCGAGCCGGCAGGGTCGCCAAATATGTTCTCGGTACCCACACGTCGCGATGCCTCGACAAAGGCTCTTACCCCCCAATCTTGCGACATCCATGCCATTTCGGCATCAATCACATTGTAGCCCACGTGAGCCAGAGGCAGCTTGTTGAGTTGGGTGATGACATTGTTGAAAGTAAACCGCGAGGCTTCCACACTCGCCGAGATGCCCTTGCCCGTGGCGGGGTGGAAATTGAGCGTGGCGCCAATACGGTTTCCGTTATAATAGGTCTGGATGCCGGTCCCTGCAAAGCGGCTGTAGTCGTTGGCAAAGCCCAGCAAGTGGAAAATCTTGTCGTTGCCGAGTTCGCTGTAGAACGCTACATTGTTGGTTTGCTTGTATTTCTTGTAATTGAGGCTTGCGGCGAGTACATAGTCACGCCACACGTTGTAGCCTATTCCCGCCTGAACATCAAGGTTGGCGGTCACGTTGCGTGGGCGGGGATCAACATTGCGGTAGTAAAGACCTGCGGTGTAGCCCATCGAGGCTCCCACAGCCAATTTCCCGTCATATCTCGCCCAGCCGCCCATGAAGCTGTAACGCTCCACGTTCATCGTGCCGCCCACGCTGTCGGCGAGCAGATAGGGCTGCACCACTTGCGGCTCACTGGTCTCGTTCCAATTTATGCCCTTGATGCGTCCGTTGTGATAATAGGCCTCACCCCACAGGGTGCTGTTGCGGTGTTTCATATAGGTGCGTGCGTCAAAGAGCAGCGTATTGTCCTTGTCTCCCCGCTGTATATCGATGGCATTGTTATCGTTGCGGCTGGTGTAGCCCACCTTTACCTCGCTAATCGAGTAGTCGCGCCACAGCTGCATGATGGCGGGATTGTTCCAAGCCTGCGTGAGCAACCGCTCTGTCTCTTGCGCGTTACGCTCCACGCGCCGCATCACCCCAGCCACTGAGTCGGCCTCCTGAGCCATCATGACATCAGTAGCCGTCACAACAGCCAAGAATAATAGTATGTATCTAAATGACTTATAGTTCATTATTAATAGGTTATCGTTTTTAGCTGACGAGCGAACGAGCTGACGAGCGAACAAGCTGACGAGCGAACGAGACAAGTGTAAGGTTGCGACAACTACCATTGCCTTGTCAGCTTGTTTCTTGTCAGCTTGTTAGCTCCATTGTCCTTTGTCCTCTTGTCAGCTCCATTGTTCATTATTTTAACACTACTCCGTCCCAGGTGCTTTGTGTGCATCGGGTGCCTTGATAGTCAATGGCAGTGCCTTGACGTTCTATCTCACTGGCAATAACGTGGCTGTTGAAGTCTTCGCTGGAGTTGTTGGTGTCTTTAAGCACAGGGTGTCCGTCTTTAAGATATAGCATCTTGCGGCGCACGCTATGGAAGTAGCGCGTCTTGTCGTGGTCCATTGTGCCGCAGTAGGCATAGCCTCGGTCGAGCGACGAATGTACCACATTCCAGGCATACTCCGCTTCGACGCTGCAATTCACGGCATCCACAATCCACTCATTGGGAATCTTGTAGGCCTGCTGACTCATGGGATAGGTTCCAGCCTCGACTACCACCTCGTAATTGTAGCGGTACATATACTGAGCCAGATATTCTTCCTTGTCAATAGGGATGCGCGCCAGTGCCCATGCCTTGAAACCGCGGTTGTGCAGCAGGAAGAACGAGAGGGTGTAGCAGTACCACTTGTCGAGATTTGGCACGGTGGGGCTGTCAATGTCGAGGTTGGTGGGTGATGTCGAGACGTCATACCACTCAAAATTGGCATGGCTCAGGTCAAAGGAGTTCTCGTTGGCGACCCGATGGTCGATGCCAGTGTCGCATATTATCAATTCCTCTCCTGGCTGCACAGGATAGTCAGTGCCACTGCCAGGAATGGTGTAGATAGCCTGCACGGTAAACGCGCTCGACATCACGTTAGGACGGTAGTTGTACTTTTGAGTGGTGGTGAATTTCGACTCTAGGAAAGTGAGTCCGTCGGCATATAGCACATGGTCGGTGTTGTTGTAGATTTTTACATAGTCGTCGCCATAATACTGGTTGCCTGTGGGACGCAGCGTGCCGGTGAAGAACACCTCGCTTATGATGAAGTCATCGGTTGGCACATACAAATAGGTGTTAAGGTTGATGGTGCTGCCAGTGGCACTTATCTCCACGCTTTGGGCAAACGCCCTGATGTTTTTGACTGCCACATTGCCATTGGCATCGGTAACACTGATGACGGCATTGTAAGACACATCATAGAGTCCTGGCTGGAGATTGATGTCGTTGCGCGAAGTATAGGTGGTCACACGCCCAGTGGTCACGTTCTTGATTTCAAAAACCTCGTCGCTCAATTCTCCTGCCTCCACACCTTCGAGGTCGGCGGGCATTGTGATGTTGAGATGAACCGGCAGCGATGTCGTTGAGGCGATATCGCCCAACTTGTCATCGCAGGAGAAAAGTGACAGCACCAAACACATAAATGCTGTATAAAATATCTTTTTGTCCATTTCGGTTTTTAGTTTTTTGTTCTTACTTAGTTTTTTCTTGTCAACTCGTTTTCTCATAACGAGAAATTCAACTCCATGCCAAAGTAGGGGTCGCTGGTGCGGCGCACAGTAAGACCATTAGATTTGTAGTCGGGAAGATAGTCGATAAGGCGGTTGGCGAAGACAGCAATCTTCAAGTGCTTGCCCACCTGCTTGGTGGCTTTGAGATTGACATACAGGGCAATGGGAGTTGTGAGACGGTTATAAAGGTTGTCGTTGTAATACTTGGTGAGCAGTTGCAGCATAGGGTCGCTCTGATGAGCCTCGGTGTAGAGATGCAGCAGTCCGTCGGCCACGTCGAGATAGCTCTCGGGAACGCCGTTTTGCCACAGTTTGCGCGTGCTCACCCACCACATGCACTGCACAGTAGTGGTGAACACCAGTCCCCAGCGGGTTATTTGGGTGTCGAACATGAAATTGGTGTTGAATTGGTTGTTTACCCTTCCCTCATTGTAGTTATAGTAGCCGATATATTTATTGCGCACTGGCGTGCCGTCAACCACATCGCTCACTGGGTCGTAGAGCATCATCGAGTTGGTGTAAGTGGAGCGGAACCATGCTCCAGTGACAGTGAGTGCAGTGGCAAGAGTGGTCCAGCGGGCAGTGTTGAGCGTAAACTCGATGCCCTCCTTGTCGAGGCGGCTTCCGTTGCTCACCATCGAGTAGCCGTCAAGCACCTGCACATCGGTGTAGGGAATGGTGTCGAGCAATGGCGGACCAGTGACATACTCTGCCTGGATGCCGTTAGCGTCATACTTGCGGTAGCCGTAAGGCTGATAATAGCTCATGTTGCGGAAACCTGAGCTCATCTTCTCCTTGAAGTAGGTGATAGAGAAGCGGTTTTTGCCTATCTCGCCGCTCAATCGCAGTTCCCACTTGTGGTTGACGGCCGGGCGCAGGTGATAGTTAGTCACGTCGTCGATATATGTGCGCACACTCACATGGCTGTGTTCCTGTGGGTTGAGCACGTCATAGTAGTTGAGCTGAATGAAATCGTTGTAATGCACCTGCGGGAAGAGATGGCTCACGGTGGGCATCTTGGTGGTGATGCCGTAGCCGCCGGCAAGCGAGAGCTTGAGGCTACGTCCACCCACTTTGATGGCGGGGAACTCCCACTTGGCATTGAGGCGTGGGTCGAAATATACCTTGCCGCTAAGGTCGTAACGGCTGTCGAGCCCCACGAGCTGGATGCTGCGAACTCCCGCCTGAAGCTCCGCCTTGTGATTGCCCACCGGCACTTGCAGGTTGTCCTCGACATAGAACGAGAGCACTTTCAGTGCCGGCACGTCTTTATAGGCACGCGGCCGGGTCACCCACGATGCCGAGAGAGGCTGCGAGATGTCATAGACCTGTCCGTCGCCATGGTTTTTAGAAAGGGTCCACTCGACGCCCACCTTATAGGAGTTGGTCATCGCCTTGTGGTTGAGACCTCCCTCCGCCTTGAGTTTCACAAAGAGGTTCATGGGTTTGCCGTCGCTGATGTAGTGTGCGATATAGTCGTTGAGCAGATACTGCCCGTCGTGGACGCCCTCCTCCATCGATGTGGGGGCTACCGATGCGCGCTGCGGCGCCACCTGCTTGGTGCGCTCCAGGCGATCCATCTGATAGCTTGCCGAGGTGTTGAGGTTGATGCGCTCGAGCCACGAGAGGTTGGTGAGGTTGAAAGTCAGGTCGCTAGTGTAATTCAATCGGTTGTAACTCGATTTATACTCGTTAATCTTCAACGCGCTTAGGTCGGGGTCGGTCTTGGAGTTGTCGAACGAACCGGTATAATCCACACCCGTTATCCACGAAGTTTCAAGGGTATTGCTGTTAAAACGCATGTTCAGTCGCCCCGACAGGGTAATGCGTTTGTAGTTCTCGAGGTTGTTGCGTGGATCAACCTTAGAGTCAAGGTAGCTTCCATCCACGTTCATAATGTGGTCGCTATTACCTAGATTAAATCCCTTGCCTACGCTCACGAGTTTACTGTATTCATCGGCTTTAAAACGCGCAGTGAGAGGTGTGGCTCGGCGCACTCGCTTGATGTTTACCATGCCACTGGTGAGGTTTCCATACTCCACACTAGGGATGCCACGCACAATCTCCACGCTCTCGATGTTGTCGGTAGAGATGGTGCGCATATCCACACCGCGGTTGGTCATGTCGCGCTTGCCTTCGGGTGACGACAGGTCGCCGCCTGTACCAGGCACGTTCTGCATGTTGGCGTCTCCGTTGATGGGTGCGCCGTCAACCACAAAGAGGGTGCCGAGAGCGCTGATGGCGTAGTTCTCGCTGTTGCTCTGCGCACCGCTGGCGGTGAGGTTGCCCGTCTCGCGCAGCTGAATGCTGTTCACGCTGCCCATGTCAGGAGTATGGGAGATATTTCCCGGCAGCAGCTCCAACAGGTCGGTAAAGCTGGTGGGCTGCAAGTGCGCCATCGCGTCTCGGTCGATGCGCGAGGCACTGGTAAGTCCTGCCTGCTCCTTGGCGGTGACCACCACCTCATCGAGCAGTTGAGAGTCTTCGTCGAGCTCGAAATTAAGGGTGCGGTTCTGGTTAATCGTTATCTTCTTAGTTTGGCTTTTATAGCCAATGAACGACACCTTCAGGGTGTAGTTGCCTGCATCCACACTCATTCTGTAATGTCCCTGAGCGTCGGTGACTACAGTGTGTTGCCCTGGCGAGAGTTCTACAGTGGCAAACTCAATCGCCTCGTGAGTGGAGGCATCTCGCACCATTCCACTCAAGGTGTATCCCCACACCGGCATCACAGCACAAAAAGCCAATATGTAAGCAACAAAATACCTTCGCATTATACTATTATAGGTGGGTTCTATAAATTAATTGAGATGGATTTTGATCTTATGTCGAGTATATTTTTTCTTAAAGTTGAAGAATAGTAGTGGGCTACATTTCAAGAGTTTAAGTAAA
>ERZ842401.5879-NODE-5879-length-13364-cov-5.468781_pt1 | contig 13364 bp, 7 predicted proteins | sample MGYA00521270_ERZ842401 | MGnify/ENA primary metagenome ERZ842401 (study PRJEB31892, sample SAMEA3878208) | bioreactor metagenome | biome: Moose rumen | place: Sweden | collected 2011-10 | study: EMG produced TPA metagenomics assembly of the PRJEB12797 data set... | reverse complement strand
GACGTGCTGCCGGTGTGTCTGCGGTTCAGACTTCCGGAGCTCCGGGTTCATCTTCTTCCATTCGCGTGCGCGGCCAGGCAACAATCAACGCCAACGCCGAGCCTCTTTATGTTATTGACGGCGTCATAGTCCAGGGCGGAGGAAACTCCGGTGCCGATTTCGGTCTGGGTGACGCTCTCGGAAACGGACGCGTATCCACCATCTCCCCTCTGTCTACATTGAACCCTGCCGACATCGTGAGCATGGAAATCCTCAAGGATGCTTCCGCCACCGCAATCTACGGCGCCCAGGGCGCAAATGGTGTGGTGCTTATCACCACCAAGCACGGCAAGGCCGGAGAGGCAAAATTCACTTACGACGGAATGTTCGCCGCCAGCCGCCAGACCAGGCGTCTGGACATGATGAATCTGCGCGAATATGCCGAATTCTACAACTACCTCCTCGATCAGGGAGAGACATGGACGGAAAACGGATATTATGCCAACCCCTCCGTACTTGGAAAGGGTACCAACTGGCAGGATGAAATCTTCCGCACCGCACTTCAGCAGCAACATCAGGTAAGTGCGCAGGGTGGCACCGAAAAGGTTCAGTACTACGTGTCCGGTTCCTGGATGGATCAGGAAGGTACCATCATCGGTTCCGAGTTCGAACGCTTCTCTTTCCGTACCAATCTGGATGCGCAGCTGAAGAAGTGGTTCAAACTCGGTGTGAGCGCCACTTTCTCCAGGACCAAGGATGACCTCAAGCTCGCCGACTCCAACGAAGGCTTGCTTTACTATTCCCTCACCACCATTCCCGATATCCCCGTTTACGATATCGAAGGCAACTATTCATCTACTGTGCGCGAGGGTTACACCAGCCCCAACCCGGTTGCCATGGCCCTTATGAACGAGATTACTCTCGAAAGGCAGAAGCTTACCGGCAATGTCTACGCTGAGCTGACTCCCGTCAAACATTTTGTATGGCGCACGGAACTTGGATTCGATGTGAGCGACAGCGATGCAACCCGCTATTACCCTATGATCGATCTGGGCGGATGGACACGTAATACGAACTCCATGAGCCAGCAAAAGAACAACAATACGTTCTGGCAGTTAAAGAATTATCTTACCTACTCCAACCAGTTCGACAAACACAATGTTACCGCCATGGTTGGTCAGGAGGCATGGGAATCCAGCTGGAACTATCTTGGAGGCAGCGGCAGCGGTCTCTCCTCCGACGAGGTCCACAACCTTGCCCTGGCACCCAAGACCAGCTACAGCATCAGTTCCGGATTCGGCAGCGCCGCGATGTCTTCGCTGTTCACACGTTGGAGTTACAATTACGACGACCGCTATCTTGCCACTTACACCTATCGTTACGACGGTTCTTCCAACTTCGGTCCCAAAAATCGCTGGGCCGGATTCCACTCTTTTGCAGCAAGCTGGAAGTTCACCAACGAGAAATTCATGAAGGATCAGGATGTCCTTGAAACGGGTAAACTTCGCATAGGCTGGGGCCAGACAGGTAACTCCAACATCGGAGGTTATGCCTGGGGCTCATCCATCAGCCGCATGCCTTCCGCTCTCGGTCCCGGATATCGTCCGGCCAACATTCCCAACACGTCGATCCGCTGGGAGAAACAGGAGCAGGTGAACGTAGGTCTCGATCTGGGATTCTTCCACAACCGCCTCAATGTGACCATCGATGCGTACAGGAAGATTTCCGACGACATGCTTATGTCGATGCAACTGCCTTCTTATATGGGCACCCAGGGCAATGGTTCTTCCGCCCTTGCAGCTCCCAAGGGAAACTACGGCTCCATCGAAAACAAGGGTCTTGAGTTTACCATCGATGCCCATATTATCGACAATAGCAAGTTTAGCTGGGACAGCAATTTCCAATTGTCGTTCAACCGTAACAAACTTCTCAGCCTCGACGGCACCGAGAACGCCAATCTGGTCGGATACGGACAGTGGAGTGACGTGGTGAGCGTATCTACGATAGGAGAAGCCCTGTACGGTTTCTACGGCTATAAAGTGGAAGGCGTTTACACTTCGCTTGACGACCTGCAGAACTCACCCCTCCCTGCCAAATCAATGATCAAGAATGATGACGGCACATGGAGTCATTACGATGCTTCTTTCTACAACAAGAACACCACGACATGGGTGGGTGACCTGAAATTCAAGGATCTTAACCACGATGGCGTCATCGACGAAAACGACCGCACCAATATAGGATCCCCTCTGCCGAAGTTTACTTTCGGATGGACCAACAACTTCCGTTACAAGAACTTCGACATGAGTATCTTCTTCAACGGCAGTTACGGCAACAAGGTACTCAACTACAATGCGATCACTCTTACGCATATGGCCAGCACCTGGACCAATCAGATTGCCGACAAGATTGCAGACCGTGCAGTCCTTGTGCCTGCAGACGGCGTCTACTCCGACGGATGGTTCTATGATGTGAACAATGTCGTGGTAGCCAATCCGAACACCAAGACCCCCCGTGCTACATCAGCCGATCCCAACGACAACGACCGCATCAGCGACCGTTATATCGAGGATGCCTCATATATACGTCTGAAGAACCTCACTCTCGGATATACCCTGCCCAAGAATGTGCTTGGCAAGGCACATCTCGAGAATGTACGTCTCTATGTCAATATCCAGAACCTGTGGACTCTTACCAAATACTCGGGTTATGATCCCGAAGTGGGTGCCAGCACCCAGGATTCGACTGGCTTGACATATGGTCTCGACAACGGACGCTATCCTTCACCTACCATGTACTCCTGCGGAGTAAACATCACTTTCTAAAACTGAAGGAATATGAAAAGCATTAATATAATCAAAATAATGTCGGTTGCAGTTATTGCGGCCGCAATGAGTTCCTGCTCAGAATTCCTGAACCGCCCCGGAGAAGACAACTACAACGTAGATAACTTCTACAAGAACGACCAGCAGTGCGAGCAGGGTGTCAACTATCTGTACAATTCTCCCTGGTACGATTTCCAGCGCGGTTTCTTCAAGGTCGGAGAAGTGATGTCCGGCAACATGTTCGTCGGAAGAGGTGAAGACGTGACCGAGTTCACCGAACTTTCTCCAAACGGGACCACCACTTCCGTCATGAACATGGCATATTCGCTCTGGGCCGTCAACGGCCACGCCAATACGGTTATCGACAATATCCTGAATGCGGAAGGCCCCAGCCAGGAAGCCAAGGACAAATATATAGGCGAAGCTCTCACATGGAAGGCTTTCGCATACTTCTATATGGTGCGCACCTTCGGTGAAGTTCCAATCGTTCACAACAACACCGAACTCATCGACGGAGGTGACTACAACAATATCAAGAAGGTTTCCAAGGCCAATGTTTACGAGTACATAATCATGACTCTCGAAAAAGCCATGGAACTCCTTCCCAAGCAGACGGGCAACTTCAACGATAATATCCGTATCGACTACTATGCGGCTGAAGCCCTTCTCGCGAAGGTTTACCTCACCAAGGCCGGCCTGGGCGGCTCTATTACAAGTGCAGAAGCGCTTGCCGATCTGGGCAAGGCAGTAAGTTATGCCGAAGATGTAATCACCAAATCGGGCCGCAGCCTTGATCCTGACTACAGCCAGATTTTCCGCCTGAAAGACTACAACAGCACTGGCGAATGCCTTATCTCCTGGATGTGGGCAGAGGGACGTGACCCCTGGACCCAGCAGAATACTTTGCAGAGCGATCTTGCCATGGTCGGATTCAGCGATCAGGGTGATTGCTGGGGCGGTTGGGGCGGCCCTTCCGTCGATCTTCAGGATGCATTCGGCGTTGCTCCCTATGACGATCCCGTCGTGAGGAAGAACGAAAAGGATGTCCGCCGCAAGGCATCCATGATGATGGCCGGAGACACCTACGACTATTTCTGGACCGACAAGGGCGGTTTTGACTGGTTCAGGTTCATCTACGATACCGAATACGGCAAAGGCGGCCCCGGAGGCAGCATGCAGTGCTCCACCGGAGCAAACAACGTCAAACACCTTTATGGCGACAATTACGACCACGAACAGGCTACCGGCAAATCCCCGGCAAACATGGCCTATCAGCTCCCTACCCATATTCTGAGGCTTGCCGACATTTATTTGGTTTATGCCGAAGCAAGTTTCCTTACGGAAGACACCGGCACTGCGCTCGAATATGTAAATTACGTGCGCCAGAGGGCAGGTGTAGACGATCTCCCATCGGTCACGTTCGACGATATCTGGAAGGAGCGCAGGCTTGAGCTTGCAGGCGAATGCGACCGCTGGTACGACTTCGTCCGCCGTTCCTACTACGATTTCGCTGCCGTCAAGGCCGAACTTGAGGGCCAGAGAAGATCGACCTACAACGGTCTGGATGCCGCATACAAACTCTATGTTTATGACGATGACGGAAAGTATGTCGGAAACGGCACATGGGCTGCCACATTGGTTACCGCCGACACCAATACCGGCACTGATGGCGAGGTTTGGTACGACGATACCTACGACAATATCGTGGTTACTCCCTCCAGCTTCACCATTCCCTTCCCTACAGAGGATGTGGTCTTCAACAAGAATATGGCTACCGACGGAGAGATTGAAGAAATTGACGTCCGCGCCACATACAGTTTCAAATTTTAATCGGATATCAGGATGAAAAACATACTTATAAAATTCACCGGAATATTCGCGGCAATGGTCCTTGCAGCAAGCCTTTCTTCCTGCGATAGGGCCGACTATCCCGACCGCTTCCGTCTGACGGAGGACAAGCCGACGGTCTCATTCGTCCGCTACACCTCACAGGATGTGTTCATCGAGCAGGCATATATGGACGAAGTCCTTTGCATAGTGGGAGACAACCTCACCAGCGTGCGCGAAGTCTGGTTCAACGACCAGAAGGCCTTGCTGAATACCAGCTATATCACAAAAAACACCATGGTGGTGAGCGTTCCGGCCCTGCTGCCTACAGTGAACACCGACAAGATGTACCTTGTCTGGGGATCACAGAAAGACACTGTTTCCCATCCGTTCAGGGTGCTCCCTCCTGCACCTGCGGTCAACTCCATGTCCAATGAATGGGCAAAGCCGGGCGAAACCGTCACCATCAAGGGCAACTATTTCGTAGAAGACGCCGGGAACCCCATCGTGGTTTCATTCTCAGGTGTCGAGGTTCCTCACAGCGACATTGCAGTGTCGATGACCGAACTTACTTTCCCTGTTCCGGCAGGTGCTCCTGCAGGCAGGGTGACCGTAACCACTTATTCGGGTTCCGGCCGAAGCAAGTTCCAGTATCTCGACGACCGCAATGTACTCTTCGACTGGGACGGCTCCCGCGGTGGATTTGCCATGGGTTACGGTTGGCGCGACGGCAGTAAGGTTCTCCATCACCCGGGTGATGATTCCTTCGATGCAATCGACGGCAATTACATTGTCTTCACTTCAGATCTGCAAGGCGATGCCGGCGCAGACTGGCCCGAAGACCCTATGTCGTTCAACTACTGGCCCGATGCTGTCGGCAGCGCGCATCCTCCGCTTTCTTCGCTCCCTACTTTCGCATCCTACATCGACAAGTACGGCGTCGGAGGACTCGTTCTCAAGTTCGAATATCTGATTCCCGCAAGCAATCCCTGGCAGTGCCAGGCCATGCAGCTGATGTTCTCCAGCGATGAGCTGGTCACCATCAATACCGCTACCAACGCTTATTTCAGCGACGCCACCTTCCCTCGCGGAATCTGGAGGCCCTGGGAATCTACAGGCTCATACGACACCGCAGGCAAGTGGACGACTGCCACCTTCCCTCTCACTTCCTTCATCTACACCCACGAAGGCAAGGATTCCGGCTCTGTCATCGACAAGAGCTATCTGACCGGTCTCGCTTTCTTCGTATGGCACGGAGGAGTCAACGGTTCAGACTGTACGCCGCTTATTGCAATCGACAATATCCGTGTGGTCCCTGCCCAGTAAACTCTAAATGAAAAGTAATATGAAAAAGAACATATTAAGGATTTCAGCAATCTTCGCCGCAGTATCCATGCTCTTTGCAGGATGCCAGCACGAAGAATTGAGCACCGACCAGTTTGCAGGCTCGGGCGGCGAGATCGTCCTGAGCGCCTTCGGGCCCAATCCGGTTTACCGCGGCGGCACCATCACCGCAGTCGGCGCAAATCTGGAAAAAGTGACCCAGGTCATCATCCCCGGAGTCGACCCGATCACGGACATTACCGTGGAAACTTCTGGCAACCCCAGCAAGATCTCCTTCACCGTGCCTGTTGAGGGCCCCGAGGTAGGTGTTATCGAATTCAAAGACAAGAGCGGCAAAAGTGTAAAATCCTTGACGGAACTTACCTATACCGAACCCATAGTCTTCACATCCTTCACTCCCGCTTCGGCTATGCCGGGCGACGAGGTTACCATTACCGGTGACTATCTGAACCTGATTCGGGAAGTCGTGTTCGGAGGAGGAGCCATTTCCAATGATTTCTCAAGCCAGGACCGCCACGAAATCAAAGTGGTAGTGCCCGAAAAGGCGATAAGCGGAACAATCAGCCTAGGAGATGCCGATCAGATCGCCGATCCCGATGCATTTGCAAACCTGTATCCTTCGGAGAACACCCTCACCATAGGCAATCCCACAATCGGCAGTATCTCCGCCACCAACTACAAGGCCGGAGCAACCCTGACCGTCAAGGGAACATACCTCTGTATGATCAAGTCCGTCGAGTTGCAGAACGCAAGCGTGACCGACTTCGTCGTGAGCGACGACTGGAAGACCATCACTCTCACCATCCCTGCTGAGGCTAAGGATGGTGCCGTCAGCGCAATCTCCTACGCAGGAGTCAGCGTGGACGCAGGCACCATCACACTCGTCAAGCCCACCGCCCTCGCGGCTGCTCCTCAGCCCGTGAAGGCCGGCGCAACCCTCACCATTACCGGTGAAGACCTCGACCTTGTAACCGGACTCGAATTTGCCGGAGCCGGATCGGCTGATTTTACACTCGCAGATGGCAAGATCACAGTTACTGTGCCTGCAAGGGCAAAGGACGGCGACCTTACGCTCTCGATTGCAAACGGAGACAGCTTCACCGCTGCATACACCCTTGTAAAGCCCACGGTTACTTCGGTTTCTCCCACAGAATTGATGGCCGGCGAAACGATCGAGGTCCTCGGAACGGATCTCGACCTGATCACGGCAGTCACCCTCGGCGGCAAGGATGTTGAGTTTGAGGCGGGCGAAGACAAGATCATCATCACCACGGCAAACACATCGGTTTCCGGAAAGATTGTCCTCAAACTTGCCAACGGAGAAACCGTGGAACCTTCCGAAAGCATCACCATCAATTACGATTCGTTCATCATCGTTAACGAAATGCCTGCAGCCGAGCACATCGGTGCCGCAGTTACCCTCAAGGGCGAAAACTTCATGATGATCGACCGTGTATACATCGGTGAGGCCAAGGTTACCCACTACGTTACCCGCACCGACAATGAGATGACATTCATCATGCCCTTCAACAAGGTAGGCAGTTACAGTATCACTTTCGAGCTTCTCAGCGGCGACAAGGAGGTCTATCCTACTCCTATCGAGGTGTTGCTCGAAGTCAACCGCATAGTTGCCTGGGAAGGAAACACCCAGATTACCTGGGGTGACGGCGGACGCGTTCTCGTCCCCGCATCCAAGTTCGAAGGTGTCACTCCCGGCACCAAGATGAGGCTGTTCTATACTCAGGTTGACGGACAGTGGGATCAGGCCCAGTTCAACTATGGCGACTGGAGCGGAATCAACTTCGACGATTCCGCCGGAACAACGTTCAACCAGACTCTGGTTCCTACTGATGTTTACGGCTGGTTCTCTGACGGCATACTCGACCGTTGCACCGAGGTGGTGCTCACCAAGTCCATCCTCGATAACATTGCGGCCATGCAAGGCGATTGTGAGGATCAGACCAATGTCGGTATTATCATCCAAGGTTCAGGCCTTACCTTTACATTGATTGAGATTCTCCAGGAAATCCCTCAGGAAAGGACTCTTTGGGAAGGAAGCACCCAGATTACATGGGGTGACGGTGGCCGTGTTCTCATCCCTGCCTCCAAGTTCGAAGGCCTGGCAGCCGGAGCCGAAATGTCGATCTACTACACTCAGGTTGACCAGCAGTGGGATCAGGCCCAGTTCAATTATGGTGACTGGAGCGGAATCAACTTCAATGGCGCCGGCGGAACCAATTTCAACGGTACATTGGTTCCTACCGATGTCTACGGTTGGTTCGAAGACGGTGTTTTGGACCGTTGCACCAAGGTTATTCTGACTCAGGAGATCCTGGACAATATCCAGGCGAAGAAAGGCTCTGCCGAAGGGCAGGATAATCTCGGTATCATCATTCAAGGTTCAGGCTTGACCTTTACCAAGATTGTTGCATTGTAATTATCTTTGCCCGGAGGGGGCCGACCCTCCCTCCGGGTTCCAAAAAATACTGATATGAAAAATTTACGCATTTTATTCTTTGCCGTTGCAGGCGTACTCTTTTTGTTCGGATGCAAACCGGACCCCGTGCCCGAAGAGGCAGTGGAACCTGAATTGTTGTCGGTGAGTCCCGCGGACGGATCAACCGATATGGAAGGGACGGCCCTTACCGTCATCCTTAAGTTCGATTGCAATATCAAAACACCTTCGGCTTCTTCGCTCATGATCGAGCCGGAAGCGGTTATATCGTCGGTGGAAGCAAGGGATAAGAGTGTGTTTGTCGGTCTCAGCGAATTGTCGGCAGGGGAAACATACACCCTCACATTTCCTGTAGGGAGTATCGTCAGTTACGGCGACGAGGTGAAATACACCAAAGCTGTGTCGGTTACATTTACAATGAAAGAGGCTGTTGTTCAGCCCACGGAACATTATGGCATCAGCAATGTCTGTACGTCTTTGAGCAATCCCAAAGCCGGCGATGCTGCGGTCAGGCTTTACAATTATCTCCTCGATTGCTATGGGACCAAAACAATTTCCGGAGCAATGGGCGGTACCGCATGGGAAACCACATACACAGATTACATCAATCAACTCACAGGTGAATATCCGGCTGTTGTCGGATTCGATTATCTCCATAACAACTGGGTCAGAAGCCCGTATTGGGGGCCTGATTATTCCGATATCACTCCGGTGAAAAAAGCATGGGAAGCGCATAATATAATTCAGATAGGATGGCATTGGAATGCGCCCGTATCTCGGGCGGTAGCCGAGGGGAGCACGATTTCTGACGGTGACTTCTCATACAATACCAAGGCGTACAGCATTGCCGAAGCACTCAAGGATGGTACTTGGCAGAATGCGGACCTGAAACGTCAGCTCGCACAGATCGGCGGATATTTGCAGTCGCTGCGCGATGCCGGAATCCCCGTATTGTGGAGGCCCCTGCACGAAGCCGCCGGCGATTACACCTGGGGCGCCTGGTTCTGGTGGGGTTATGGCGGTGCAGAGTACTGCAAGCAATTATGGCAGTATATGTACGATCTTTTCACAGATGAATATGGACTCGACAATCTTATCTGGGTATGGACCGTGCAGACCGGCAAGGCCGGAAAACTTGCTTCTGTCGACGACCTGAGCAAGTGGTATCCGGGCGATGAATATGTCGACATAGTCGGTGCCGACCTTTATGAAGCGAAGAACACAACTCAAAGCGAGCGATTCAAACTTGTCAACGATTCTGTCGAAGGAAAGAAGATGGTAGCCCTGAGCGAATTCGGCAATTTGCTCGACATAGACGGATACTTCGAGGAAGGCGCTCCCTGGCTCTACTTTCTCAACTGGAACAATTACGTGAACAACCAGCCTGTCTTGTATGCAGACTCGTGGAACAACACGGCCGATGACTGGAAAAAGGCCCTTGGGAATTCTCATACCGTCACCCGAAAAGATGTCCCGGACCTGAGCTCTTATACATCGCCTGATGCAGGTTGGGAGAAGGCTTCGACAGCCGTTCTGAATATGAAGACAGGGTGGAACCTAGGCAACACTATGGATACATGGGGAGACTGGCTCGAAGGGCAGAGCGTAAGCAAATTCGAGACGGGTTGGGGGCAGCCTGAAACCAAGGCGGAGCTCTTTGCAATGTTCGCCAATGCCGGTTTCGGTGCAATCAGGCTTCCGGTTACATGGGTGCAGCATATGGATGCTTCAGGAAATGTTGACGAGGCCTGGATGACCCGTGTCGAAGAGATCGTGAACTATATACTTGGGGCCGGAATGTATTGCATCCTCAATGTTCACCACGATACGGGCGAACAGGGGTGGTTGAGGGCTGATGCAACTGTGTACAACAGTACCAAAGACAGATTCAAAGTTCTCTGGAACCAGATAGCGACCCGATTCAAAGACTACGGACCGAAGCTTGTTTTCGAGAGCTTCAACGAAATGCTCGACACCAAAAACAGCTGGAACACTCCAAAAGCAGAAACCAGTTACACCGCCATCAACAATTACAATCAGGATTTCGTAAGCACCGTGCGGGCAACGGGCGGCAACAACGCCTATAGGAATCTTGTAATAAATGATTACTGCGCCAGCAGCGTGGCGGCGGCTTTCGATGCCCTCGTTGTCCCCGATGATAATGTCCGCGGTCACATAATTGCCGAATTCCACAGTTATTCTCCGTATAATTTTGCAATGAACGAGGGCAGCGGCGCCATCACCTCATGGACTTCGGCCTGCGAAACCGAGGTGCAGAATCAGATCAAGGCCATCGCTGATATCGCTTCTCTCAAAGGCGTGCCTGTAATTATTGGCGAATATGGTGCAACGGCTGCGAGGGACGAAGCGGAAATAGCCAAGCAGGCCGCCTGCTATGTGGGGGCCTGCAAGAAATACGGAATGGCTTGTTTCTGCTGGATGCTTCTCAGTGACGGTGCCGACCGCAGCATCCCCAAATGGTCGAAGCCGCTAGTCAAAGATGCGATAATCAAAGCTTTACAATAATGAAAACCATACTGAAACCTATCCTCTCCTCCGCTCTCGCCATCGTTCTCGCAGCATGCTGCGGGAACGGCGACAAGACCGGTGCCGCAGCGGTCCTTGCAGCCCGTCTCGAGGCTTCGGTCGCGGACGGAAAAATCCTCTACGGCCATCAGGACGACCTTTGCTACGGGCATTCCTGGAGGGTTGCCGACATTGCTGATGATCCCCTGGAGAGGTCCGATATCAAGGATGTCTGCGGGCAGTATCCCGCAGTGCTCGGCCTCGAACTCGGAGAAATCGAACTCGGGGGCGACAGGAGTCTGGACGGAGTACCGTTCGAACTTATACGCAGGGCTGCTATCAAGCATACGGAAAGGGGCGGTGTGGTCACTTTTTCATGGCATGCACGGAATCCTCTCACCGGAGGGGATGCCTGGGATGTGAGCTCCGGTCAGGCCGTGGCCTCCATTCATGAGGGAGGGGAGAACCATGGGAAGTTCTGCGGCTCTCTCGAGACGCTCGGCGATTTCTTCGACACGCTGCGCGACGCCGACGGCAAACTCATCCCCTTCATCTTCCGTCCCTGGCACGAGCACACAGGGAGCTGGTTCTGGTGGGGGCAGAAGCTTTGCACCGCAGAGCAATACAAGGGCCTCTGGCAGATGACATATGATTACCTGATCGTGGAACGCGGTTTCGACAACATCCTGTGGTGCTATTCTCCGGGAATGGGCTGCGATCCTGCCGGATATATGGAACGCTACCCGGGAGACGGCATAATAGACTTGCTGGGCATGGACGGATACTGTGCAAAGAAAGATGCGGAGGGGCAGCCTGCTGCCGCCGAAGATTTCCGCACAAGGCTTCGTACCACCCTCGCCTTCATGACTGAACTCGGCAGGGAACACGGCAAGACCATAGTCCTTTCCGAAACAGGGCTCGAGTCGCTCGGAGATCCGACATGGTGGACCGAAACGCTGTATCCTGTGATCAGGGACTTTCCTGTCGCCTATGTGCTCACATGGAGGAACGCCTGCAACAAGGCGGAACACTTCTACGGGCCCTGGAAGGGATTCGAAAACGCCGGAGATTTTGTAAAATTCACCCGTACGGAAAAGATAACATTGCTTTAAGATATGACATTCAAGGAAAGAGAAGATAAACTGAGGCGCGAATACAACGCGCTGATGGAAAGGAAGAACACTCCTGTTGACGGGAACGGTATTTACGAACGCTACCGTTATCCGGTGCTGACCGCGGCGCATGTCCCTCTGGAATGGCGTTACGACTTCGACGAACACGACAACCCGTATCTGTTGGAGCGTTTCGGCATGCATGCCGTATTCAATTCGGGCGCGATCAAGCTGAATGGCAAGTTCTATCTGGTGGCCCGGGTCGAGGGCGCCGACCGCAAGTCTTTCTTCGCGGTTGCCGAAAGTGCCGACGGCGTGAATTTCCGCTTCTGGGAGCGCCCCGTGACCATGCCCGAGTATGGTGAAGCTGCGACAAACATCTACGACATGCGTCTCACCGCCCATGAAGACGGATGGATCTACGGAGTCTTCTGCGTGGAACGCAAGGATCCTTCCGCCCCCCGAGATTTACACTCAGTCCCATGGACACGACAGCTATAGCCTTGCCCTATGGCACGAATGCAGCATGGGAGAATGGGATAAATCAAGCACGGAATGATGGTTTTAACAATGGCTTTAACAATGGCTTTAATGATGGCGAGGCCAAGGGTAGAGACACAACGATGGTCAATAACATCCGTAATCTGATGGAAACTTCTGGATGGGATGCCCAGAAGACCATGGATGCGTTGAAAATTCCTGCCAGTGAACAGGAAAAATATGCGAGGCAGATATAGTATCCCGTAGCATTTTGAATAACAATGCCGCAAGCCTACGATGTTTTACGCATCTTGGCTTGCGGCTCTTTTTGCGCTTGAAGACTGTCTGGAAACTCTTTGTTCTCAAGTGTCCCCAATTATAACCGTCTAAGGCAGGCTGCACAGCCCCCAAAGGAGAAATCGTTTTCTGCACGATGTCTTCTCATTGGGGGACATGCGGCCCTGAAAGGCAAGGTACCGCAGATATGCGTCGGAAAGCTGCACCAAGACCACCAGAAGGGAAAGCAGGGGAATCATATCGTTCATACGTCACCTCATGACCGCTGTTGCAAGCATATGGGAAAATATCCCCCGACTGTGCGGAACCGTCGGGGGATTTGCTGCGGCAAGCATGCTACCATGTTTTTCCCATCATGAACCACATCCGCTGCTTGCTCTTGGCGTCGTTGCTCATGATTTCGGGGGCGCCGATGCGGCGCGCATAGTCCAGTCTTGCGAAATAGTTGTCCGGGTGCTGATAGGTCACGCCGATGCCCCAGCCCTTCAGGGTATCGTTGCCCGCCGTGCCGTCCTTGGA
>ERZ842401.5878-NODE-5878-length-13364-cov-5.608986_pt1 | contig 13364 bp, 11 predicted proteins | sample MGYA00521270_ERZ842401 | MGnify/ENA primary metagenome ERZ842401 (study PRJEB31892, sample SAMEA3878208) | bioreactor metagenome | biome: Moose rumen | place: Sweden | collected 2011-10 | study: EMG produced TPA metagenomics assembly of the PRJEB12797 data set... | reverse complement strand
GAGAACAAGCCCGAATACGTGTGGGCCACCTCGTGGGGCGTCTCCACGCGCCTCATCGGTGCCCTCATCATGACCCACAGCGACGACAACGGTCTCGTGCTGCCTCCGCGCCTGGCTCCCATCCAGGTGGTCATCATCCCCATTGCCACCAAGCCCGAGCAGATGGAGATTGTCAACCGCGAGGTGGCTCCCATCATCGAGGGATTGCGCAAAAAAGGCATCTCGGTGAAGTTCGACGATGCCGACAACAAACGGCCCGGCTTCAAATTCGCCGACTACGAGCTGAAGGGTGTGCCCGTGCGTCTGGTACTGGGTGCACGCGACCTGGAGAACGGCACCATCGAACTGATGCGCCGCGACACGCTGGAGAAGGAGACCCTGCCGCTGGCAGGCATCGTGGAACACGTGGAGCAACTGCTGGAGGACATCCAGAAGAACATCTTCGAGAAGGCTAAGGCCTACCGCGACTCACATATCTACGAGTGCGACAACTACGAGGAGTTCAAGGAACGTGTGAAGGACGGCGGCTTCTTCCTCTGCCACTGGGACGGTACGGCCGAGACCGAGGCTCAAATCAAGGAAGAAACGCAGGCAACCATCCGCTGCGTGCCCTTCGGCGTGGAGCAGACACCCGGCACCGACATGGTTTCAGGCAAGCCCTCGAAGGCGCGCGTCATCATTGCACGCAGCTACTAGACAACCGACAGCAGTGAGCTGTCGCCATAGCTCAGGAAACGGTAGTCATGGCCGAGGGCGTGGTCGTAAATTTCGCGCCAGTGACCCTGTGTAAAGGCGCTGACCAAGAGCAGCAGCGTGGACTGGGGCTGATGGAAGTTGGTGACAAGCCGCTGTACAATTTTGAACTGATAGCCAGGAGCTATGATAATCTGCGTGGAGGCATGAAGTGCTTCCACGCTGTTTTTGTCTAGCCAGGCCAGCAAAGCCCCAATGGCGTCACACACCTGCTGGCGAGTCGGGGTCATGGTGGTGGGCGGCAGCTCGTAGGGTTCCCACTGCTCCACGTGCAGCTGCTCTTCTGGCAGTTGTGCGTCAGCCTGCACCTTCAGTCCCATGTAGTAGAGGCTCTCCAAGGTTCTCACGCTCGTGGTGCCCACGGCAATGGCTTGGCACTGATGCGCCAAAAGCTTCTGGAGCGTTTGCCTGCGCACGCAGATGTGCTCGGTGTGCATCACGTGCCCACCCATCTCCTTGCTTTTCACAGGCTTGAACGTGCCCGCGCCAACATGCAGCGTCAGCTCCTCGCGGTCAATGCCATGCGCATCAAGGCTGGCCAGCACCTCGGGGGTGAAATGCAGGCCGGCAGTAGGAGCAGCCACGCTGCCCTTGATCTTGGAATAGACGGTCTGATAAGTCGTGAGGTCGCTCTGCTGCGTCTCCCGGTTCAGGTAAGGTGGGATGGGCAGCTGCCCTGCAGCATCAAGGATGTCGGCAAAGGTCTGTTGCGGGTTGTTCCAGTCAAAGCTAATGGCATAGCTTGTCCCCACCAAGGCGCCACGGGTGGCACGGAAGGTAAGTTTCTCAGAGCCAATCACCAGCTCGCGCTCCAGCGTGCCCTCTTTCCACTTTTTCAAATTCCCCACCATGCAAAGCCAGGTACATTGGCCACGTGTGAGGAACATCTGCTCATAGTCGGCAGGAGCGTAAGGCTCCAGCAGGAAAATTTCGATGAGCGCTCCCGTCGACTTGTGGAAGAGCATGCGGGCCTGTATGACCTTCGTGTTGTTAAACACCATGAGCGAACCAGCAGGCAAGTGGCTGACAAGGTTGAAGAAACGGTCGTCGGCAATCTGCCCCTGGTCATAGACTAAAAGTTGGGAATGGTCACGGGGAGAAACAGGGAACTTGGCGATTCGCTCATCGGGCAGTTCATAGTTGAAATCGCTTATGCTGATTTGCTTTGTATCCATAATGAATGGCTAGATGTAAAGGGAGAAACACGCCTTGATGATGGCGTAGATGATGGTGAATAGAAACACGCACACAACCACGTTGATGTGTTCGTGCTGATAGCCTGTCTTGGTGTAGCGGGTGGAAATAAAGCTGCCAGACTGCCCTGTACGCTTCTCCGCACGGCTGTAGAGAAGCCAGACGAGTGCGCCCACAACACCTCCCCAGAGCAGGCCGACAAGGATGTCGCCAGGATAGTGCACGCCGAGATACATGCGTGTCCAGCAGTTCAGCAACGACCAGATGATCATCGTCACACTGAGCAGGCGACTGCGGATGAGCAGGGCAAAAAAGATGGCTATGCTGAAAGTGTTGGAAGCATGGGCTGAGAAGAACCCGAAACGCCCGCCTCGGTACCCGTTGACGATGTCAACGGTCATGCCTATCTCAGGGTCGCGGGCCGGACGCCATCGAGCCACAAGGGGTTTCACCAGTGTGTCGTCGATGCTGCCAGCCAACACGACACAAAGAATGGCACAACCCAAAATGAGCAACACTTCCTTTATGTTGTTACAATTCTTGATAACTACATACAATAAGGCGATATAGAGGGGAATCCAGGTTGTAGCCGTGGTAAGGGTCTTTACCAGCGAATCGAGAAATAGCGAGTCGCTTCCATTGAGGGCCAAAAGCAGTTGCTTGTCGAGAGCTATCCAGTCCACTGTCGTTCGTTTTGAATATTACTTATATCTTCTCAATGCCGCTCGGAGCAACCCAGCCCTCGCGCCCGTCCGGCAGAGAAATCTGCGTCCAGTCGGCCATGGTGTCGTCTTTGATGTTGACCTTTGTGCCAGCATGGATGGTAAACTCGTCGGTACCATTGGCGGAGGGTATGTTCTTCACTGGCACATTCTCACTCATGACAATAGCCGCCTGATGGCTGGTCAGCGTCTCCCGCTGTTGCCAGGCAAAGAGATTGCCCAGCAGGAACAGTGCCAACAGCGCCAAAGCTCCAAAGAACGAGCCGCGTCGATAGCGTTCTTCCTCGGAAAAGAAATAAAGCAACAGCAGGGCTAACGCAAGACCTAGCGCCACTAAAGCCAAAACTGCCCATGTGTCCACACCAAGGGCGTTGACCAACGAACGATACCAAGTGACGAAGAACATCTCACGCTCCGGAGCAATCTTGTCAACCGTCTTGGAACGCGCCAGCTGAAGGTTGAAGCGGGCGTCATTGTCACCAGGCTGCAATAGCAAGGCACGCTCGTAATTCAGAATGGCCCGGGCTATGCTGTCGAGGCGATAGTAGGCGTTGCCCAGATTGTAGTAGACATCAGCGCTGGCATTCTGACTTAGCTGCTTTTGGTAGAGGTCTATGGCCTGCTCATATTCTTCTTGACTGTAGAGCTCGTCTGCCTGAACCTTCGGTTGGGCGACGGCATTGCCGAATGTCAGCAGACTGACAACCAGCAGCAACAAGGAACGGTTGATTTTCTTCACTTTATTCTTCACACTCTCAATCTGTTCAATGGCAGTAATTGACTTTTCATAGACTTTATTCATGTTGCCCTGCGAATCACCTGGAGCATAGCGCACAAACTCGCACTCGTCGATGGCCTCAATGAAGCGACTCGTGATTTGTTCGTCAACACCGCGTTCCTGCAAGCGTTGACTGATATTCTCACGCGACAGTTGGCTTACGGGGATGTTTAGCTTGTCGCCCACATATCCCCAGAGTGCACGAAGCGTCTCGTCGTAGAATTCGCCGGGCTTGTTGTCGTGCATCAACTTAGCAGCTTTGCGCAACTTGCGCACTGCCACCTTGTTGGCCCTTCGTCCCTTTGCCTTCACCACGTCGGCCTGGACGGAGGCACGCTGTCGAAGAACGATGAATATCACCACAAAAACGAAGAACAATGCAGCCATCAAGATGAAATAAAAACTTGAGGCAAAGAATGTATGGCTATTATAGGTCTCGGGGACTCCCATCTTGATTCCGTGAATATCGCCCGTAGCATTCTCGTCCTGACTGGAATAGTCGCGCATGGCATTACTACTGCCGTCGCCTTTGAGTACTTCCAAACGGAAGGAATCCGTCTGCACCGTCTTGTATGTGCGGCTGTCCAAATCATAATAAGTCAGTTTGGCAGGAGGGAGCACGAAATTGCCCTTGCGCTGCGGAACCGCCACGAACTCATAGCTAACGCTGCCATTCAAGCCTTCCGACGTCAACTTGAAATCTTCTGTCTGCTTGGCATCGTAAGTGTCGAAGCCACGTGGGAAGATGAGAATAGGCTGCTTGAGCATGTTCAGATTACCGCGTCCACTAACCTTAACGGATATGGTGATAGGCGTATTCTCCTTTACTTGTGCCTTGTCAAGTAGTCCTGTGATGGAGAAGCGCCCCACCCCACCCGAGAAATCTGCAGGTTTATCGGCCAGCTCATCCACCTGAATATCGACGACGGGCGTCGTGAGTTGTTTGGGAACTTCCCGATATCCAGCAGAGAACGGGTCAAAGGGGTCGTAGGGTAAGTCCTCGCGTACATAGCCCATCAGCTTCATACTCGGAATCTGTAGCTTGCCCGCCTTCTGCGGATAGATGACGTACTGCTGCCAGTCGACAGTGACGAGGACGCGGCCATTGATGGTCTCCACCTTCTTGCTCTTCTGCTGTGTGTCGTTATATGGCTGCATATAGACGTTCTGCAGTTCAAGGTTAATGGCGTCGAGATTGATGACGGGAAGATCTGGATGCCAGCAGACTTTATAAGTAAGTAGAAAGGGTTCGTACTCAGACACATGTTTCTTGCTAGGTACAGCCATGACAAAGAAATTATTGCCCAAGGCTGCCGACGAACGCGATGCATGTTGCTCGTTGCCAGCGATGACCTGCACGGTCAGCGGTGCCGATTTGACGGTCTGGCCTCCCACTTTCACGCTGGCAGCAGGAATGGTGAATTTACCCGTCTGATTAGCTGAGAGGACGTAGGTCAACGTCAGGGTTTCCGTTGTCTTCGTACTTCCGTTGACGGAAATTCTGCTGATACTGGTAGACTGGCTGGGACCAATCAGTACGTCCAACGCATCAGGAATCTGTCCCAAGGTGAAGTTTCGTGCGTCTGTCGTATTGACAACATATCGCAACTTGAAGTTCTCGCCAACATGCACCACAGGCTCCACCTCGCCTGTAAGCGTATAGTTCTGCGCCATGGCCACAGCCGCCATGAGAAGAAAAATAAGTATAGAAAACTTGCGATTCATTTGTACTACTCTTGTTTACCAGTTCTTTTCGTTTGTCCGTCTTTGGTTTGACTGGTTCTGTTGTTTCTCGTCCAACCTGCGGCGCACCTGCTTCTCGCGCTGTTCGGCAGCATTGAGCATTTGTTCAATCCATTCCTGGTTCTGCTCTTGCTGCTGTTCTTGGTCCTGTTCCTGCTGTTGCTGCTGATTCTGCTGCTGTTCCTGTTGTTCCTTCTTGTCTTGTTTCTCCTGCTGCTGATCGCCGTCTTGGTTCTGCTGTCCCTCCCCATTGTTCTTCGGCAACTGTCGCTGACAGAGAACCAGATTATAGCGCGCCTCGTCGTCGTTGGGATTATTGCGCAGAGCCTGCTTATATGCCTCTATGGCTTGTTGAAGCTCCTGGTACTTCTGCTGGTCGTCTCCACTTTGGTTGGCTCTGACTTGGTGCATCACTCCATAGTTGTGGAATGCCATGGAACGACGAATGGGATTGTCCTCCATCCGGTTGTCGCCGGCCTGCATAAAGTAACTGGCCATCTCCTTGTCGCGGATGGTATCAGGCTTCATCAACTTCCATTCATTGGGAAACATCGACGTGGCCAGATTGTAGTTCACCTGTGTATTGGTGCTGTCTGCCTGATGCGCTTTCTTGTACTGCTCATAAGCCTTGTCACGCTGTCCGGTGTGCATCATGCGATTGCCACGCTTTACGTAGCGGCGTACATCCTTGACACTCTGTGCTTGAACAGCCGAAACGCAAAAAAGGAGAATGATACAGGATATGATATGTTTCAATTTCATCGCTTAAATAGTTTTAGTTTCCTGAGAGCAGGATTCTGACGGTCGAGTAAGCACACTTCCAGAATGAGCAGGAGCAGTGCAATGATTCCTACGGCCTGGAACTGCTCGTCGAATTCGCTGTACTGAGTGGACTCTGCTTTCTCCAACTTATCCAATGCCTCTTCCAGATGCTTTTGAGCTGTGGAGTTGTTCTCTACGTGGATATAGGCACCACCACCAGCTTGTGCCACCTCACTGCACATCTGCTCATTGAGCCGCGACATCACCTGCTGCCCTGTGTTGTCGGTCATGTAACCATGTCCGCTGGGGTCCGGCACAAGCGCGCCTTTAGGTGAGCCGATTCCAAGAACATAAATGTTGCGGCCCTCCTCTTCGTGGGCCTGTTTGGCCGCCTCAACAGCGGCTCCCTCATGGTCTTCACCGTCGGTAATGACAATAATTGCCTTGCCCACATGCTCCCGCTGGGTGAAGCACCGGCTCGACATGCGTATAGCTGCGGCAATATCGGTTCCCTGATTGCGAATCATGGAAGGGTCTATACTGTTAAGAAACATCTTTGCTGATACAAAATCGTTCGTGATAGGCAACTGGATAAACGCATCGCCAGCAAAGATGACCAGTCCCACCTTGTCGTTGTTGAACTTATCAATAAGTTTGCTCACAATCATCTTTGTTCGCTCCATACGGCTGAGCTCGCCGTCACTGGCCTTGTCGACGGCGCGCATCGAGTTGCTGATGTCGATGGCAATGACTGCCTCAATGCCTGCTTTCTGTTTCTGGCTGATGCTCTTGCCAAACTGCGGACGCGCCAACATCACAATGAGCAGAGCCAGCACTGCCTCAAGTAGCCAGAACTTCACCCCAGGACGCCATCGTGACACTAAGGGCATTAACTGGCGCACAAGGTCTGGGTCGCCAAATTTGCGTAGTCGTTTCTTCTGATTGTAATAGGTGGCGTATCGGATGAGTGCCAGCACTATTACAACTGCAAGAAGATAAAGATATTTCGGGTCTTCAAATCTGAACATTACGGTATCCTCCTAAATACGGTTATTCGAAGCAGTATCTCCAGCAACAGGGCAATGACAGCCCCCAGTACGAGAAACTGATAGACATCGTGTACCTTACTATAACGCTGTACGTCAAGTTTCGATTTCTCTAATTTATCAATGTCGCTGTAAATCTGGCGAAGCTCCTCGGCATTGGTAGCCCTGTAGTAACGCCCGTTCGTCGTTTTAGCAATCTTGGTCAGTGTCTCTTCGTCAATATCGTTTGGCAAGTACAGCTGCTGGGTAATACTTCCCACCGTTACAGGCCGCATCGAAGAACCATCAGCACCGACACCGATTGTATAGACGCGGATGCCAAGGCCACGAGCCATGTCAGCTGCCGTCAGCGGAGATATTTCACCATAGTTGTTACTACCATCAGTGAGCAGGATTACCACGCGGCTTTTTGCCTTGGAGTCTTTCAGACGGCTGACGGCATTTGTAAGTCCCATACCGATGGCGGTCATGTCTATGATGGCTCCGCTGCCCACGTATTGCCCTGCATTCTGCAACAGAGAAAGTAAAGAAGCGTGGTCGATGGTCATGGGGCACTGCGTGAATGCTTCGCCTGCAAAAACGGTCAGACCGATATTGTCGTTGGTACGGTCGGCAACAAACTCTGCCGCCACCTTCAAGGCGGCCTCAATACGGTTGGGTTGAATATCCTGAGAGAGCATGGACGAAGAAACGTCTAATGCCAGCATGATATCAATGCCTTCCACGGTCTCTTCCTCCCATGAATTGTGCGTCTGAGGGCGAGCCATAGCAAACACAAGGAGCGTGAAAGCCACCACGCGCAGCAAGGCCTGGACAGGTATGAGTCTGACCCGCCACGTACGCTGTGCCCGTTGCAACGCAAACGTATCAGCCAGACGGATAGTGGGCTCTGTCTTCTTGCGGAACATTACATACCATAATATATATGGGATGATGAGCAACAGAAGGAACAGATATTCTTTATTTGCAAATACTATATCCATAAACTAGTATAACAATAAATCGTACATGAACCAGCCAACATAAACCAGGAGTGCCACGGCGGCCACGGCGACGACGCAGAGTACGGCAATGAGCACTTTGCGCATCTTTCTCGATTGCACCTGCTCCTCCGTCAGCTCCGGCTTCACGATTTCCTCGGTGGGCACATTTTCCTGTTTCGTCTGGTTGATAAAATCAACAGCGCTCACCAGGTTGGCATCGTTCTCGTTGATCAGAGTAGAATACTTGGCAAACTTCACCAGGTCGGCCGTAGTGAACAGCTGCCGCAACTCGTCGAGCGACTTCGGGTCGTCAGTCTTCATCAGACGTTCGATAATCTCACTGCTGGTCATTTCCATGGCATTAAAGCCATAGCGCTCATTAATGTACTGGCGGAGTGTTTCGGTCAGCCTGGTGTAGTATTCCTTCGGATTCTCTGCCGTTACCATGTGTTCTGCCTTGATGGCATCGATGGCTTTCATTGCCTTTTGATGAGGAGGCACACGCTTGATGATGCGGATTCGTGCAATGATGGGCTTGTTACTCTTCAGACGTACCATCAGCCAAATTCCCAACAACAGCAACACAACGACAGCGATGCTGGCCCACAAAGACTTGCTCCATTCGTCATCCTTCCAGCTCATGGGAAGTTCCTGAACATCCTTCGGACCAAAGTATTTCTCAAAATTAGTGGTATCCACGTCGACCGTAAACACCTGTAGGGCCAACTGGCGTGTAGTGTATTCCTTACCGCTGATTTTCACAGGTATGGGCGGTAGCGGGTAAACCGTGTCAGTGAACGAAGTCAATATGTAGTTTACCTGATGGCGAGTCATTCCATTACCTTCATCCACAGGAGCTTCTTCGATGGCTTGCAGCACTTCTATGCCATTAGGCACAAGCAGACTCCTGGGAAACTCCACCTGAGCAGTGTCCTTGGCATGCGCAGTGACCGTGACGGCCACCTGCTCGCCGACGAGCATTTCCATGGAGCTTATTTTCGACTCCACCTTTTGTGCGCGGACAGATGCGAAGGACAGACAACAAAGGACAAGCAGCGACATCGCCCCCATCATTCCACGTCTGCCATTTTGAATAGCTATCATCATATTTCTCAACCTTCTCATTTGGCTCTTCTGTTAAACAGCAGGAGCAGTTGCTTCACGTAGTCATCGTCCGTAGCAATGCTCACGGTATCGACACCACTCTTGGCAAACGTCTCTTTTAAGTTGCGCTGGCGATTGTTCCAATACTGCTTGTAAGCAATGCGCACAGAGCGGCTCGAAGTGTCAACGTACTGCTCATAGCCCGTCTCTGCGTCCACGACTTTCATCAGTCCGATGTTGGGCAGTTCCATGGCCCTGCGGTCATACAGCTGAATGGCACAGACATCGTGTTTGCGGTTGGCAATGGTGAGCTGCTGCTGGAAGTTCTGGCGCACATAGAAGTCGCTGAGCACAAAGGCCGTACAACGACGTTTTGACACGCTGGTGAGAAACTCCAATGCGGCCGCGACATCCGTTCGCAGACTGTCAGGGTGGAAGTCGAGCATCTCGCGTATAATATATAGGATATGCTTGCGACCTTTCTTCGGCGGAATATATTTCTCAATTTTATCTGAGAAGAACACCACGCCTATCTTGTCGTTGTTTTCGATGGCCGAGAAAGCCAGCGTTGCTGCAATCTCCGTGGCCATGTCGCGCTTCATCTGCACACGTGTGCCGAAGTCAAGCGACCCACTGACGTCGATGAGCAGCATCACGGTCAGTTCACGTTCCTCTTCAAACACTTTCACGTAGGGGCGGTTGAAGCGGGCTGTGACATTCCAGTCGATGTCGCGTACATCGTCGCCATACTGGTATTCGCGCACCTCAGAGAAGGCCATACCACGCCCTTTGAAGGCTGTATGGTACTGGCCCGCGAAGATGTTTGAGCTTAGTCCACGAGTCTTGATTTCAATCTTCCGTACCTTCTTCAGAATCTCAGATGTTTCCATCTTCAGTGTTCAATGTATATCAGGGAACTTCAACCTTGTTAATAATCTTCGATATGATTTCCTCGCTGGTAACGTTGCTGGCCTCTGCCTCGTAGGTCAGGCCAATGCGATGGCGCATGACGTCGTGTGCCACGGCACGGACGTCCTCGGGCACCACGTAGCCGCGACGCTTGATGAAGGCAAATGCACGTGCAGCCTTGGCCAGGTTGATGCTGGCACGGGGCGAACCGCCAAAGGAAATCATGTCCTTCAGTTCTTTCAATCCATAGCGCTCAGGATAGCGGGTGGCGAAGACGATGTCAGCCACGTATTGCTCTATCTTTTCGTCGATGTACACCTCATTCACCACCTTGCGTGCACGCAAAATCTCTTCAATCGTGGTAACGGCCTTCACTTGAGGCAGGCCTTCACCTTCAATATTCTCACGGATAATCTTCTTCTCTTCCTCGATAGTGGGATAATCGATGACCACCTTCAGCATGAAACGGTCAACCTGTGCCTCTGGCAGGGGGTAAGTGCCTTCCTGCTCAATGGGGTTCTGTGTAGCCATCACCATGAAGGGGCTAGGCAGTACGAAAGTGTCGCTGCCGATGGTGACCTGCTTCTCCTGCATGGCTTCGAGCAAGGCACTCTGCACCTTGGCGGGAGCACGGTTTATTTCGTCTGCCAGCACGAAGTTGGCAAAGACGGGGCCTTTCTTCACGAGGAACTTTTCGTCTTTCTGCGAATAAATCATCGTGCCCGTCACGTCAGCGGGCAACAAGTCTGGAGTAAATTGTATGCGGCTGAAGCTGGCGTCAATGAGTTTGGCCAGTGTGTTGATGGCCAGCGTCTTGGCCAGACCTGGAACACCCTCAAGGAGGATGTTCCCATCGCTGAGCAGACCGATGAGGAGCGAATCAACCAGGTGCTTCTGTCCCACGATGACGCGATCCATCCCCGTTGTCAGGTTTGTAATAAACGAGCTCTGTTGCTCAATTCTGATGTTTAGTTCACGAATGTCGATATTCTCTGCCATTGCTTTTCTATTGGTTATTATGTTGTTGTAATTTTTTTCTTACAGATTTCTTCGTCTCTATTTTCGGAATCTTGATTTCTGTTCCTGGTTCCAGCTCTGTCGAGGCATTAATGCCGTTGTAGACTTCGATATAGCAAGCCATATCGCTTCCTCCATACACCCTGCTGGCAATACGTTTGGAATTGTCTCCTGCACGCACTTTCTCCATTCGCTCGAGTCCCATAATGAAGTAGGCACCATCGCGCAGCCTGACGTCCATCTGGTTGTATTTCTCCCATTCTGGTTCGTTCGTTGCAACCTCTGGCTGTGTTGTCTCCAACTGTTGTGTTGCTTCCGGCATCTGTTCTTCAACGACAGGCGTGGCAACTTCCTGCTGCTTAGGCGCTTCGGTCTTCACTGCAACAGGTGCTTTCTTGGGAGACGGGACTGTCGTTACAGGAGTCTTGGCTGATGAGAACAAATTTTCATGTCCTGCAAAGTATCCCCCGACACCTCCGATACAGAATGCCAGCAAAGCAATCAGCGGCCACAACAGTTTATTTCGTTTCGAGGGCTCATCCGATTCGTCCTCGTCTTTCAGCACTTCATCTTCCTCTGGCTGTTCCTCCTCAGGAGTTCCCTCTTCTTCGTCACTGGCAGGAGCATCATCTTGTTCTGTCTCTTGCGGCTGATCCACGAGCGGATTCGGAGTCGCTTCGGTATCAGGTTCTCCCAGTACTTCCATTGGTTTTTCTTGTGTAGCAACAGGCACCTCCGGTTCCACGTCAGGTTCTTCATATTCCTCTTCCTCAACGGTGGTCTGAGGAATCTCCTCTTCAACCGGAGATGGAGTTTCTTCATCCTCATCCTGTTCGTCTGGATTGTCAAAGGTCACCCCGTCGTTGAGTACCACGGTTTCAAACTGTGAAAAAGGCTTGTTCACCAATTCTTTCATGGTCGTGTCGGGGGTGAATGTCAGCTTAGAGTGACCTTCTATAAGCAGCCGTTCGCCCGAGTTCACATTGACACTTTCACGCGCATCCACATCAATGACCTTAAAAGTGCCCAAGCCCTTAATTTTCACGAGCCTGTCCTTTTCAAGGCCCGCCTTGATGACGCTCACCACGGAACTGATAAAGTGGAAGGTCACTTTGCGGTCGTCAATTTGCAGTTTCTCTGCAATGGCAGCCGACAATTCGTTCATATACACCTTAGGCATTGTCGTCTCCTCCTTTCTTTATTTTCTCCTTCACCTGCTGGATGGGTTTGAAAGCCAGCGTGAGCTTTGGGGGCACCAACAAACGCAGACCCGTAGAGGGATTCACAATGACGCGTTCCAACTTCTTTTTCACCTCAAAGGCACCGAAGTTCGACAACTGCACGCCATTGCCCTCCATGAAAATCTCACCCATCACTCCAATCATCGAATTCATCATCTTCTGAGTGTCGGTGATTTTCATGTTGTTCTGTTTGGCCAGTTCTGCAATGAATTCTTTATTGTTCATCGTCTTTCGCTATTACTCCATAGAGGTCGAACTCTTCGGCCTCCATAATTTTTATGTCATAAAAGTTTCCTTCAATCAGTTCTCCCTCGGTGAGGGGTATGAGTACTTCGGGGTCAACTTCGGGCGAACAGAATTCCGTCCGTCCAACGTAATATTCCCCTTCCGTGCGGTCGATGACGACCCGTAGGGTCTGCCCCACCTTGGCCTCCTCTATCTCGGCGCTGATGTTCTGCTGCACGCGCATCAGCTTCGACAGCCGGCGCACCTTCACTTCCTCTGGCACGTCGTCATCGTAGTGGCCGGCAGCGTAGGTGCCGTCCTCTTCGCTGTAAGCGAATGCGCCCATTCGCTCGAAACGAGCCCAACGGGTGAAGTCGAGCAGCTCCTGGAAGTCCTCGTCGGTTTCTCCAGGGAATCCGACCATCAGCGTGGTGCGCAGGTGAATGCCCGGCACCTCACGGCGCAAGTGCTCAATAAACTCAAGGGTCTCCTGCTTGGTGATGTTGCGGCGCATGCGGCTGAGAATATGGTCGCTGATGTGCTGCAGAGCCACGTCGAGGTAGCGGCAGACATTGCTGTGCTCACGCATCACCCGCAGCAGTTCCCAGGGGAAGTGCGTGGGATAGGCATAGTGCAGGCGAATCCACTCTACGCCTTCGATCTCGGCCATCTGCTCCACCAGCTGGGCAATTCGCTGTTCGCCATAGAGATCCAACCCGTAATAAGTCAGTTCCTGGGCGATAACCTGTAGCTCCTTCACGCCCTGGCTCACCAGCCAGCGCACCTCGTCGAGAATCTCCTGCATCGGACGACTCTGATGGCGCCCCGTAATCAGGGGAATGGCGCAATAGGCGCAATGCCTGTCGCAGCCCTCGGCTATCTTCAGG
>ERZ842401.5874-NODE-5874-length-13369-cov-3.865630_pt1 | contig 13369 bp, 6 predicted proteins | sample MGYA00521270_ERZ842401 | MGnify/ENA primary metagenome ERZ842401 (study PRJEB31892, sample SAMEA3878208) | bioreactor metagenome | biome: Moose rumen | place: Sweden | collected 2011-10 | study: EMG produced TPA metagenomics assembly of the PRJEB12797 data set... | reverse complement strand
GCCTTCCATTTTTCCTCGAGGCAAAATGGAAGGCTGCGCACAAGGAATATGAAGCCAGGTGGAACGAGGAGCATAATACCACCAAGTTCAAGGTAGGCAAATTCTTTAAGGGGATTTGGGGTGGCATCAAAACCGGCGCCAAAAAGGTCGCTCAGATCATAAAAGCGGGTGGTGCGCGCCTTGCCGGAGGCATAATTGAGAACGGGAATGCACTAGCAAGCACTAAAGTCGGACAGAATATTGGCAAGGTCGCGCGTAAGTCCATCGTAGAGGTAAAGAAGTTTGTAAAAGAATCCAAAGAGTTTGCGGTCGAAGTGGTAGGGAAAGTCACGAACTGGTACGAGCAGACGAGGGATGAATATGATGAATATTCCTTCGAAAACCGTATGACTAAGATCGACGAAGAGGAGAGAAAAAAGAAAGAAAACGGCGAGGAAGTCCCTGATGAGGACTATCGCACCAGATACCTGGCTCTGACCGAGGAGCTAAAGGGTAAGCTGGCACCGATCAGGAAAAATGTAGACAGAAGAAAGCATATCGAAGAGGCTTTGGCTGAGATGGAGGGGAGCCAGACTCTTTCCTTACCGGGTGAGGAAGAGATCTCGACCGAAGACTGGCGGCCACCGGAATCCTATACAAAGGGCGCAGATATTGCAGGATCGGTTATCAGTGGTATATCCCAGCTCGGACAGACGATCAGGGTAAAAGATTACGGACTTGGAAATGCATATAACTATATGAAGCAAACCGGGAAATATGCGGCAAAAGGACTTCTCCAGATGGTGACAGAGCTTGGTCAGATGGGCGTGAATGCTGCCAAGGTCGATGTACACAGAAAGAGGGAGGAGCTCATGGATGCCATAAGGTCGACCACGGCTGATGCGCTTATAAGGAGGATAGCCACCTACGCGAAGAGCAATGCCGAGATACAAAAGATCGAAGTCGGAATTGACATCGCCAAAAATATTATAGGTGCCGGTGAGGGTCTCATGACCAGTACAGGAAACCTGGGATTTGCCACGGCTCTTAGTGTGTTAAATAATGTGCTCACCGGTATAAAGATGCTCTCAACGGCAACAAAGAAGCGTGCCCAGGTAAAGAATGGTATCAAGGATATGCTCGGCGGCAAAGAAGGATATTACGCGCTAAAGCAGAAGTACAAGATGCATGCTCCCGAGATGCGGCGTGCCGTGCGTGATGCTCTCGGAGTTTCCACCTCCGAGGAGGCAGCGACAGCGGATAAGTGGGAGCTGTCCCACCAGATGCGTGAGCGGATCAAATCCGGAGAAGATAATTCCGATATCCGGCATATGGTCAGATCTGCAGGCGGCGACAGAGAGATAGATTTCGACACTTTGATGGGGGCAGGTAAGACCGTGAGGCGCAGGAATGCCGACAGGAGCAAGAAAAAGACATTTATGACGGCTGAGAGCTTAAAAACTATGAATCGTCGTGTTGGATAAGAGGAGGACAGTATGATCACCGATATACAAAAGAAAGTTTTAGAAGAGTATCAGAGACAGTTTACGGAGGCAGGCTACGAAAACCGCTTTAAGGAGGATGAGGGGCTCTTGCTGCTTCAGGCAGGCATAGAGGATCTCGGAGATAGTGAGGATGGTAATGCCCTGATGGAGCTTTGCTTTGTCCCTATCGACGAGGATGGCACAGAGGACATCGGCAATGTGATACTTTTCCAGATATATACCACGCTCATGCTTGATATACCTGCGAAAAAGGAAAAGAGTATCCTCGCGGGTCTCAATGAATTAAACATGGACTGCCTGCTCGGAGCCTATGGCATCTTCAAAGAGCAGATGCAGGTCTATCACCGCTACATCACGGTGCTTAACAGTGCGGATTATGACCAGCTAAAGGGCGAGATCGGACCTGCACTGAACTTCATTTTAACCATGCTCTATGAAGACTACGACAGGGTCAAAGCGATATGCAAATAATAGAACAAAAGGCGTATGACGCGGCTCTACGGCTGTTTTCCCGCTATGGGAGCAGGCTCGATAAATACAGGACGGGAGCATTTGCAGAGGGGGCAGTACATGCCCTTTTTGCAGATGAGGATATAGATGCAGAGGAAGCGAGGATCAGTGTGACAGAGGCGATCTTAAATGATCCTGCGCTCATCTTTGCCCTGCATCTTTCCGTCGCTGCTTTTTTGTACCCCGAGATAAAGGGAGCGCTAAAGGCACTCACCGGTGGAGGCGTGACACTGATGCTCGCCCTCGATGTCTGCGGCGAGCGTGAGAAGTGGTCATTTCCGATACTTCGTGAGGGGTATGAGGTGCTCTGTAGGTATGTGGCTATCGGGGATGATCGGGCGAACATCCTGCAGCGGGAGATCGTGGCAGACGGCAGACTGGTGGCATATCTCACAGGGGATGACGAGCTGCCCACAGAGCTTCGGGGCTCATCGGAGCTCTGGTTCTTAGAACCCGATGCGCGGGATGATTACTTTGGATTTTCTGATACGGCGGCTCTTATTCGCAGGGAGTACCTCGCGGCGAGAGAGAGCCGTGATTTTTATATTTTACAGCTTTCGGGAAAGACGGGCATCGGGAAAAAGAGTGCCATAGCACTTGCGGCAGAGGATCATGATCGACCGACACTTGTCATATACTGGGACAGGCTTTTGGCGTCTGCAGGAGAGAGGCTCGGGCACTTTATGTGGCTGCTTCGGAGAGAAGCGTATTTTTACGACGCTGCGGTGGTGTTTGACAGATTTTTTGTATCGGACAAGACCGATGTGGACGACCTTTTCATCAGAGCTATCAGACATTTCAAAAACCACAGGGAGCCCGTGGCGGTATGTACCGATCCGCGGGTCGAGCTCATCCCGGAGAGCACAGTCCCCGTCAGGCGTATAGAGGTGCCTTTCCCCGATAAAAATTCCCGTATGCAGGCGTGGGAGGGGCTCGCCGGCAGGTATGGCATGCAGCTCGATGCAGAGAGCTTTGGGATAAACGAGCTTTCCTACAGGGATATTAAAAGAGTGCTCCTCACCCTGTCCTCGGACTGGGACAATGACTGGAGCGAGGAGGAAAAAGCCACAAGGGTCATAAACGCCTGTGTGGACTGTTATCCGGCTCCGAAAAAGGGCAGCCTAAAGCACATAGATGTGTCCGTCACCATGGACGATCTGAAGCTTCCAGAAAAGCAGAAGAGACCGATACTTGACCTCGTAGACGGCGTGAAGAATGCCGATCTCGTGTATGATACCTGGGGCATGAAAAAGAAGTTCCCTTATGGCAGGGGATTTACGGTGCTTTTTGTGGGGCCGCCGGGCACAGGAAAGACCATGGCGGCAAACGCTGTCTCGTCGGTGCTGCGCATCCCTCTCTACCGTATCGATCTCTCCCAGGTTGTGGACAAATACATCGGAGAGACCGAAAAGCGCCTTGAGGAGATATTCTCCTATGCGCAGAATACCAATATCATCCTCTTTTTCGACGAGGCAGATGCGATATTCGGAAAGCGTACCGAGGTGGTGGAGGCAAAGGACAAATACGCCAATACCGAGGTGTCCTTTATCCTCCAGAGGATAGAGGAGTACGATGGTATAGTCATGCTCGCCTCCAATATGAAGAGCAATATAGACGCGGCATTTATGAGGCGTATGAAGTATGTGGTGCATTTTGAGATGCCGGATGAGGCGACCCGCTGTGAGATACTAAAGAGCTGCTTTACACCGGACGTGCCGCAGGGTGATCTCGACTTTGAATTCATAGCGAAAAAGGTGGAGCTGTCGGGAGGATATCTTAAGAATATTGTCTGGAATGCTTCATTCCTCGCTGCATCGAGAAACTCTCCGGTCACCATGGAGGATATGATAAGAAGCGCCATCAGCGAGTATGAGAAGATGGGTCAAGTGCCTACATTCATGGATTTTGGAGAGTACTCATATCTGCTGCATAATTAAAGGCGATGCGGATTTTTTGGTAAATATTTATAGAAGGGGCGGTTTGGTAAGATGAAGATTACGGTCATAAACAAGGAAAATCTGTCGGCATTTTCTTCGATGCTCCATGATGAGGATGAGAAACGCATCACATCAGGGCTGCCTGTGGCGGCGCTTGGAGTCGTGGATGAGGAGAGTGCCATAGGCGTATTGACGGGGCAGCTTAGTGAGGATGATACATTTACTCTTACAAATATCTTTGTGGCACCCGGGGCACGCAGGATGGGTGCAGGGACGATGCTGCTTGACGCACTCCTTTCTGTGCTCGGAAGCGGCGTGTCGGTGGAGGCCGAGGTGTTTGGGACAGAGGGGCTTCGGGATTTTCTTTTGTCACGCGGATTTGACTCATACACACCCGATGACTCATTATATACAATGAGCCTTATGGACGCGATCATCGCTCTTGAGCCGCACATCGCAAAGCTTGATAAAAAGGCAAAGTCCTTTTCGCAGTTTCTTCCATCTGATGTCAAGGCTGCGGGGCTTTTAGCGATTCGGGATGGGCTGCCCATCCCGGCGGGCGGCTTTCCCTCGGCTGGGATCGACGAGGATCTCTCATCGCTCATATATGAGGACGGAAAGCTCGGTGGCTATCTGATAATCGACCGGTTCCAGGATGATCATCTCACGATTTCCGGCTTATATGCCGAGGGCAATCCGAAAAACATCGGGATGCTTTTTGCAAACACATTAGAACGCGCAGAAAACCGTTTCGATGAAAAGGAGATCATTATGGTGCCTGTGATAAGCTCGCAGGGCGAGAGACTTTTGAAGCGGCTATTCCCTAAAGCAAAGAAGCTCTCCGAAAAATTCTGCCTGTACCGTTTCTTGTGAGCCGTATATGCCAGCTGATAGATTATGCTCACCAGGGATCTGAGCTTTAATCATCTTGTGGGACAGGGTGATGCATGGGAGATTCACCCTAAGAATAAGGTCAGACTTAAGAGCGAGGAGGATCAAAAAGAGGGGCTTACGAGAGAAAAAGAGCAACACGATGCAGCATTCAAGGTATTTTCCAACAGAGCTTGTATATTTAGGCGATGCAGCAGCAGAACCATAAATAAAATGTTGCAGAATTGTTGCGGTTATTGTGGTAGAATACGACTATATATTTCCATGGAATTTTTAAAAAGGAGGGCGCCCATGAACAAAGAGAGATACATCAGTACATTAGAGCCTGCGATGCAGGAGAAGTTTAGGGATTGTGAGAGCGTGGAGGACATGCTCACAGTCGCAAAAAATGAGGGGCTCGAGCTTCCGGACGAGGCACTTGACGCCGTATACGGCGGCTGCGGCACCAGCTATACCTACCAGATCGACGATTACGACAGATGCAAGGTATGCATGAGCAGGGTGCAGCTGCGCTCAGTCGGGCATCATGGCTTCCCAAATGTATATTATTGTCCCACCTGCTTTACCTCAAAGGATCCCGATGAGATAGAGCCCTACTACAACAAGCGCAAGGTTGTAAAAAAATAGCTGATATTCGGTTTGGAGGTATTGGATGCGGTTGCATATTTTTAAGAAAAAAGGAAAGCGTATAGTAAGCGGTATGCTCGTTTTTGCGATGCTGGTGACGAGCCTGTCCGCTCTTACTTCTTTTCGGTCAGATGCTGCCACCGGGGATATCTCCCATGATGAAATGTCCACCACGGTGGAGCTTTTGACTGAGGTGGTCGGCAAAAATCTGGCTGTCTACAGTATCGATGCTCCGTCTAAGTCCAAGGTGCAGTCTGCACTTCAAACGGCAGCGCAGTCACTGGGTTTGCATCCCCATAGCGAGTCTACGGGCGAGGCAGAAGAGGGCTCGGAGGATATTTCGCAGATTCAGTATGCCGACAAGGTACTTGAGACTCCTGTATCGAGTGTGATCCAGGTCTTTATAGATGACCATAATACGACCGGTCAGTCAGAACTGGACAAGAAAAAGGAGACTGACAAGGCTGCGGCGCAGAAAAAGCTGGATGATGCAAATACAAAGCTTTCAAATCTAAAGACCCAGCTAAGCAAAGCTACCACCGATGATGAAAAAGCAAATATACAGACACAGATCACGGCAGCTGAAAAGGAGGTTTCGAATGCTTTTGCTGCTCTGTCGGCTATAGACACTGACACTTCCTACACCTATTCAGCCATCACCTTTGATGTGACAAGGTGCAAAAACTACACCGGAGGACAGCTTCGCAGCTCCTATACCTATGCGGATCTTCTGATGGATTATATCAGGGAGCATGACAATGCAGCGGGCACACTCTATGACGACAGGCTATCAAGCCTCATATCCGAAAAGGTGACCTACGCAAAGCCTGACCAGAAGTTCAAGGACATCATAAAATCCGTGGATGATTACATCCAGGCGACCAATGTCCAAGTGACGAACTACTCTGACATAGAGTATGTGGATTCGTTTACCAGCGAGCATACGGTTACCTACAGTAATTATGTACTTGCGCATGGTACGCCGCCTGCGGGCACGCTTTTCATCGGTACCTATCTCATAGACGCCAGTGCCATAAATGACGTGTACTACCGCTATGCGGTGGATTCCATGGGATATTTCTCTCAGAATATCATGTTTTACAAATCTGAGCTGGACGGCGGCAACTGGAAGGATGTCATCTCTGCCGTAGGGCTTTCCGACATCCTGCCCACATCGGCTACCGTGGAAAATGCCGAGCTCAATAAGTATCGTGTCACCTGCGTCATAGGGCATGACGGTATCCCCAGATATCCCGATGATCTATCCGAGGCAGATATCTTTACGATGGTAGAGCCCTATGACATGGAGTCTGTACCTGAGCTCGTAAAGCTAAAGCTAATGTATGATGCACAGGTGGTGAGTCAGGACACGGCAGATCTGTCAAACCGCTATACAGCCGATATCCTCTTTAGATTTTTCAACTATGACGGCGTGGGTGACAATGAGTCCATGATGATCATCCGAAACAGGGGCTATCGGGACTATGTCTATGACCATCCCGAGCAGGGCAGATACATAGCCGGCACCAATCCCATCCCCATGTCGGAAAAGAGCAGTGTAAAGGATATCAAAAAATATACCTATATCACACAGGACGAGATAAAGTATGTAACTGACCTGCAGTTTAAGGCTATGCATCTTTCGTGCAATATGCCCCAGACCCAGGATCGCTATCCGGATCACCAGGATGCATGGATAGACCAGCTCCTCTCATGGATGGAGTATTACGGCAACCACAAGTTTGATAATACAAATACGACTGCAAATGAGGGCAAGTGGAAGGGCAAGCCCATCATCCTGCCTATTGAGAATATGTCAGACTCTACCTGGGAGCGTCTCAACTGGCGTGAAGACTGGAAAAATCCGCAGAGCTATATGTTCATAGTAAACGGAGTACCCGGCACCAACGACCAAAAGAAGTTTGTAGAAGAGGGGCTTTCGGATACTGTAATTACCACTAAAGAATTGGTGATGGTTCCCGTACGAGTGGGAGTAATAACAACTTATAGGGCAAAGATGCAAGATGTAGATTATAAACTCGACTACGATTTTGTCAGTACCCATAAGGAGTATGTAAATTACATATTCGCTGCCGAGTGCGGTCTTGCTGATACAGGACAGACCTTTACCGCTGCTAAAGTGACCTATGGTAAAAAATGGAATGAGTTCGTGGATCTCATATACCGCTATATGGACTGGCTCCGTAATATGTACGACATCAGGGATGATATCACATACTCGAGCGATGAGACATTAAAGCAGCTCAATGCGCTGTATATCACGGAGAGAAATGCCGGAAACATAGATGAGGCAGATACACTGATGGCGCTGATGAGCCGTGTGGATGCCACCAGGCGTGCGGAGATCTACTACAATCTGGTATTTAATGAGGATAATAACGTAGTCGTAGGACCCTCACTGATGTATGTCCTCGACCTTTTGATGGACGGCAAGGGTGACTGCGGACAGAACTACACCTTTATATCCGGCGATGACGACGGCTCCTATGCCAGCAATGATGCGATCATCACCGCGGTAGAGGATGCAGTGGAAAACTGCCAGAAATCATACTTCAAATATCTGGCGATGTCGCTAACCAATACAGGCACGGTGCTTAAAAAGAGGGAGTATGAGCTCTCCCAGCAGGTATTGAATGCCGCAAGTGATTCCGAGAGATCACGCCTTTTGCATCAGCTCGCCATCCTTTACAATATCGAGGAGGGTGCCATCGTAAATAAGGACGAGGAAAAGGCGATGATAGAGGATATCATCCCCGAGGCAGAAAACCTCTACGCTACCGATATCCACGCCACAGCCTCTGCGGATTATTTGGAGATGTCCGAGGTGGCAGGAGTCAGCAAGGCTACACTTAAGACATACCTCGAGCTGCAAAAGGACGAGGCAAATACAAAGGTCTCTCAGCTGCAGCAGCTCATCATATATTATTGCCTTCGGTCAAACCAGTCCCAGGGCATCCTCTACATCAACAGGCGCCTCGACTGGGCAGAGAACCAGTATGAGGATATCAAGTCTGACGACCCCTTTGGGCGGTTTGCCCAGGAGTCACTGGATGAGCATGTAAAGTGGCTCAAGGAGATATTAAAGAAGGTCAAAAACGGTACGCTGACCGGCAATGTGCTCGATGATGCGGATGGAGCCGCGGATCTGGAGGGAGACCTCCTCGATGCTCTAGACAATAATGACTGGTACAAGGCGCAGGAGGTCGAGGAAGCCTCAAGGAACGGCAACGGCGGTGGCGGCGGTAATGGCGGCGACGGCAGAGGTGATACCGGTGACGGCGATCTCGACGGTCCCGGCACAGGCGATGACAATCCTTTCCAGCCGTCTATCGACAAGATAGAAAAGCTGCTTATCGACAATATAGACAAGGACTGGGATCCCAAGCCCTACATCACGGCTCTCGGAGAGTTAGGCGACGGTGATCTCGATAAGATAAAACGCAGCTTCGAGGAGCGTAACTGGCCATCCGATGTGATCGATACTATTGACGATGCCATAAGGATCGCCGGTGATCCTACCAAAAATCTCAGAGGAGATACATCGGGTAGTAATGGCGGCGGAGGAAACGGCATGAGCGGACGCTCGGATGACGGCAGCGGAAATGGCGGCGTCGGAGGCAGGGATTATGGCGATGGCGGCGGCAGTGAGACTGGCGGAGATGGTGATGATGGCACTCCCGACGGAGACCGCCTCACCGATGACGACCTTAAGGATATCATCCAGGATATCTTCGGCAAGGGACTTATGGATCTCGACGATGACGAAAAGGCGATAGTAGTCGCAGCCTGCACAAGATTTGGCAAGGACTATCGCTACGATGAGGTTTCGGAATTCGGACGCGGAGTGATGTATCAGGCACTCGATGAAGAAAACGGCTTTTTCTATCACCAGTTTACTGCCGACACGACTACCGAGTATGTAAACCTTGCCGCAGTGGATAAACCGCGTATATACACGGGCTACAGATATGTAAAGCAGGGACGGAAGGTCACCATGACCCAGATCGGTCGTGCGACCATGTCCGGAAGCTACACCTTTACCATAGGTTCAAAGGATATGTACAACCGCTCCGGTGTAAAAAAGGATCTGACTAAAAACACAGCGCAGCAAAAGGATGAGTATATCCGCGGTTCACTCACCAGGACCTATGCTTATCTGGACGAGGGAGATGCAGTCAAGTATCTCGGTATATCCTGCGAGTATGTGAACCAGAGTGAGTATGCGGTATTCCTTACTACAAGTATGGAGACTAAGGTTTCAGAGTTTTATGATGCCATAGAGGCTGCAGCAGCGGCACTTGAAGCAGGAAGCGCAGCCGAGTAATAATAGTAATGTGGGGTATAAAGATGAAGAGATTTGGCAGGACAAACAGATACATAGCAGGGGTGCTTTTAGCATCGCTTACGCTTAGTACGCTCCTGCCTGCCCCTGTACTCGCTGCGACCACGACGATCTCCACCTCTGACGGAGTGACTACGGACAATAGCGGCTCTGACACACAGGAGCACAGATGGGCGCCGGAGAGTATGCGAAAATACGGCATCACCTACGCCGATTTTTGCAAAAAATACGGCGAGCCGGCGAGTGCCCATATCCTGGTGGGTACATATCTTATCAATATGGTGCCCACGGAGCAGATGATAAAGGACAGCGAGGACGCGGTATCGGGCGCCACCTATATAGGGGCGCTAAAGTCCAAGCTCACCTATTCCCAGGATGTGAAGTTTTACAAGAGCGAGCTGGCAGGCGGCGAGTGGCGTGATGTAGAGTTTGCCGACAATATGTCGTCTATCAGGGTAGGCTCCGGCACTCCGGTATCCGACGAGGAGATGGATGAGATGCTCATCACAAAGTACATTTCCGGCGGTGAGGAGATCGATACCAAGGATGCAGACAGCAGCAGTGACGAGGATGCCTCCAGAAAGAATCCTTTCTTAGAGCCCTCACCCTATAACCTCGACGAGATGCCCGAGATGGAGGGACTGCTTAATATGCTCTCCGACGGCACTCTGTCCTATGATGTAAATAATACCGATTATACAAAGGTGGCTGAAACTCAGTCCAACTATTTTCTGGCTGACAGGCTCCGCTACATGTTTGCCCATGACGAGGTCACGGGTACCATAAAGCTCCGCGACGGGGACTTTGAGCGTGCAAAGAGCCTCGACGACCAGCTCACCGCAGGTGCAGGTTCATCCATAAATGTCAGGATAGAAAAGCAGTTTGACGAGACAGAGGAAAAGGGCGACATCTTTTTGGATCCGCTTTCTGATATACCGAGCACATTAGAGCAAGGTGGTTATTCATTGGGCGAGGGCGGCACTATAGCCTCCGCATCGAGACTTTTATATCATTTCTCCGATACCAGGGACGAGCTTACGGATGTGATGGACGAGGCAGTGGTAAATCTCTGGGAGGTCTATTTAAATTACCGCGACGAGGCAAAGGCTGCCGGTGAGGAAGAGGACAGCTTTGAGCCGCAGGAGGGCGTACTTTATAATAAAGATAAATACTCCTTTTTATATGAGGTCTGTTCCCAGGCAGACTCCACGAGACGCGGGGAGGCATACTATAATCTCTCTGCCAATTCCGATTTTCATGGCGGCACGGGCTCCGTGCTCTCCAATATGATACAGATGAATGAAAACGGTACATCCTCCATCGGCAGAAATATCCAAAATGCGGATTACTATGAGGAAGCGAGGAGACCTTCTCTGCCGGAGAGGGTTGGGGCAGCGATAACAGGTCTCACCGAAACGCTTTCAGGTCTCACAGCAAACCTGACAGGCGGCGGTGCAGTCAGTTCAGACGCCAGCCCATTGATCCCGGTAAGTCTCGGCGGCTTCAAGAGCAATGAGGCTTTAGGCACCGAGCTTAAAACTGCCCAGACTGCAGCGCAGAATAAATTCACGGACTACAGCGCCTATACGCTGTCCCGTGGCTCCACGGCGCTCTCACAGCTCATATATGACGACGAGACAGCACTTTTTAAAAAGACAAAAAAGGATGACGCCACAGACCAGCTCATAGAGGAGGGCATCTATGCCTGTGCTATCAGGGACGATAATATAAAGTCAGCAGCAAACGAGGCAAAGCTTTTGACAGAAAAGCTGATACGCACGCAAAACCGCATGCTGGGAGAGTATATCTCCGCAGAGCTGCCGGATGGCTATGACGCGATAGATGCCACGGCAAAGGATGCCGACAACCAGAAAAAGGCGCTCCTTTTGTCCCAGCAGTCCACGGCGAAAAACTCCGAGTACGCTATGGAAAAGCTGATAGACGCCTATCTCTCCCGTGACACCGACAAGGAGTCGAACACCACGGTGTTGACCGCACAGCTCACATGGATACGTGCGCAGAAGAAGAATATCGCCGACACTGACTATGCCACTTATGCTGAGGAGGTCAGGGATACCTATGAGCAGTACATCATAAACAAGATGAGGAGCCTCGACATAGAGGTGCCCGACGATGATTCGGAGGGCGATCCCATAGACTGGGAGGGTGCAAAGAAAAAAGCTCTTGATGATAATGATCCGCGAGGTTTAGATCAGATAGAAAAGCTTCAGGACAAGTATCAGAGTGAACCTCATGACACTCCCCCGGGATATACGCCGGTTCTTGAAAAGGATCCTGTCACCGGGAACTACCATATTGATTACCAGGAAAAGGAGACTCCGACAACGGATAACGATCTGGGGGATCCGGGATCAAACGGTATGGGTAATTCCGGCTCTGCAGGAAAGAATATAAATGGCGGCAGCGGACGCTCCGGCAGTAGTGACGGCAGAGGCGGCAATTCCGGCGTGGGCAGCGGTTCCGGCTCGGGCGCAAACGGTACGGGATCCGGTGATGCCGGCACATCAGGTGCCGGAGGCGACGGTAACGGGGACGGTACCAGCGGTCTGCCCATACCAAATGGCAGTATGCTCGACAACTTAGAGGATTTCCTGGGACAGAAGTTTGACGATATGGATCCCGATTCCCAGGCAGAGCTCGTGGCTGCACTAAACCAGTTCGGCAGGGAGAATAATAACGAGGAGGCGCTAGAGCTCGCAAGAGACCTATTAGAGCGCATCATGAATAATAAAAATCCGTTTGTCTTTGCACAGTACACGAGAGTGCCCGATACGGAGTACGTGTCTCTCGCGTGCATAGATCGCGCCAGACTCTATACGAGGCTTCGTCTGGTACGGGAGGGTACGGATATCACGATCTCCTCCATAAACTCGGGACTTTCCTATGTTTATAGCTACGGCAGTCCCACGATGAGAAAGATAGACGGCAGTACCGAGGCGATGACGGCGGCTCTCGTGTCCCAGAAGGATAGCTACATGGGCAGGAGCGCGGAGGACAGATTCCCCTACCTCGCCGAGGAGGACACGCAGAACAAGCTCGGCTGCAGGGCAGAGTACATAATAGACACCTATTACGCCATACTCGTCACCACAGCCATGGAGCCGAATATCAAGAAGATAGTGAAGCAGCTTGAGGATTGGTACAAGTATTAGAAAGTTTTTTGGTTTTAGTTGCACTTTTGTTGCATTAAGTATGTTATAGTACTAACCAGACAAGAAATGACGGAGGTTTTACATGGCTGATTATACGATAATATCAGATGTCAGCAATTACATCCTCGGACTCTTACGAGACAAGATGTGTCCGGAGCCGATACCCTCACCTAATAATATCGAGGTATCCTCCCCCGCATCACAGGATGTAGACTACATAGTGGGGCTTTACCTCTACGATGTAAAGGAAGAGGACACAGTAGCCCCTCCGCCCAGAGTCCCCAGGGGCCGGGCGCAGATGGCACCGCCGCCCAAACCATATAGCCTGTACTATATGGTGTTTATAAATTCCGGAGGACAGGCTGGATTGAAGGATCAGGATTT
>ERZ842401.5873-NODE-5873-length-13371-cov-6.713653_pt1 | contig 13371 bp, 8 predicted proteins | sample MGYA00521270_ERZ842401 | MGnify/ENA primary metagenome ERZ842401 (study PRJEB31892, sample SAMEA3878208) | bioreactor metagenome | biome: Moose rumen | place: Sweden | collected 2011-10 | study: EMG produced TPA metagenomics assembly of the PRJEB12797 data set... | reverse complement strand
GCCAACATGAAAAAACAGAAAACGAGGATGTGCCTATTTTGACACACCCTCTTCCTGTTGCTCCCCCCCAAGTTCGGTGAAACACGATAAAAGCAAGCCTCCCCACTACCCTATGTGGGCGGTGGGGAGGCGACTCGGTATGGTTTCTCTTACGAGGGAGTATGACCTATTCCTTCAACACTGGACGGACTTTCAGTCCCATGTAACGCGCATATCCATATCCATAAGTGCTTGTAGCCATATAACCATCATAGAGCGTCAGATTTGTCCAAGTTCCAGCAAGTAGGGTGTAAGCTTGTGACGAGTAGTATAAACTGTTATTTGCCGTCCAATACGTGGTTCTCGGCAAGTATATTACCTTTCCGTTCGCTACACTCTTCACCTCAAATACAGGGACATCATTTAGAGTGTCTGCCGTCCAAATGCAATAATCGAACAATTCCTTCATCTGATTATTTGTCGGTGTACGCCACTCTACACCCCAGTTTACGGTTGCGGCATCGTCCATACTTTCCAATTCATTAAGATTATCTACAACTCCATTATTCGCATTGCCATTATATTTCGTAAGTGTGTTTTCCGTACCATCACAATAGGCATAATTCCCCCATGATTCGCTGTCCTTTGGCGTGGTTTCTCCCCATGCATACGAGTTACCATGTTCCTCTGGCACGCTTGCTCCAACATTACAGGTAGCCCACTTCGTGCCACTGGGCAATGCCAAATCTACGTAATCGTGGCCATTGATGGCTCCCGACTTACCCTTTATGGTGCTCACCAGTTTGGTTAGGTCAGCAAGTGAAACACGTGTGTCTTCATTTACATCGGCATAAGTCGTTTCCTCTGCCTTATCGACTAACATATCCGTTAAAAGGCGGATATCATTGAACCCAAGTTTGCCGTTTCTGTCTATGTCCCCCTTAATATCAAGTTGGTTAGGTAATTCATACCAGAGAGCGTAAACATTATCTAAAGTTTTATCAGTGTAAAGAACTTTCCATCCTTTGTTCTTGGCTGCTATTGCATGCCAGACATGAACATCATTTCCTTCATAATACGGTGAAGAGAGATAATTGTCATAGTGGTATGTTTTAGCATATATCTTCAACTGTCCCTTCGTTGAGAACGCACTTCTATCATGTAATGAGGCTATCATTACGTCGATGCTATCACTTGACATGCGGTTCCCTCCACCACATACAGAGGATAGGGAGTTGCATCCCGACAGATCCAAACCTTGGAGTTGGCAATAATAACACTGTATCTCCTCCAGTGCACTTAAGCCTGCCACCTTCAAAGAGGTTAACTGACGGTTTTTTATGCAACTAAGATATCTCAGTGCAGGACAAGCTCTCACATCCAAAGATGTCAGTTGGTTTTCAGAGCAATGCAATGTTGTAAGTGTGGGACATGCAGAAACATCCAAAGATGCCAACTGATTACCTGCACAATTCAATAACAGTAACGATGGGAGTTCTGGCAAGGTCATTGTACTGAATTGATTATATATACACTGCAAGTGTGTCAGACTCGAACAGCCTGAGACATCAAGCGAATCCAATTTGTTATAGGAGACATTGAGAGCGGTCAAGCCCGTACAGCCCGACGCAAACAGTTTTTGAAGCTTTCTCGGACTGGCCTGCGTCGCAGCCAAGCCTGTCAGGCTTGTAAGGCCTGTATTGCCGCTGATGTCCAACGTCAGCAGTTCGGTCTGAGCATCGAGAGCCAAAGAAGGCAGGGAAGTATTTCCACCGCACCGCAGCGTTTCCAAAGCCGTATTGGCAGTAAGTATCAAGGAATCCAGTTGGTTGTTGGACACATCCAAATACCTGAGTGCCGTGCATGGAGTAAGCGTCAAACTCGGAAGTTGGTTGCTGGAACAGTTGAGGGAGTCGAGTGCCGTACAGCTGGTAAGCGTCAGGAAAGAAAGGTTATTGTCACTGCAGTCAAGAGATTCGAGGTTTGTGCACCCCATCGCATTCAGCGCAATGAGTGCAAGGTGGGAAGCGTTGAGCGATGTCAAGCCTGGATTATTATAGCAAAAGAGCCTCTCCAATGCTGTGCATGCCGACACATCGAGCGAAGTCAAGTTCGTATAGGTGCATGTGAGAGATGTGAGAGCCGTGCAACCTGACAGATTGAGCGTCTGCAGACGCATCGAGAACGAAGACACGCCGCTGCATAAAAGCGTGCTCAATGAGGTACAGCCCGATACATTCAGCGTCTGTATGTAAAATGCAGATTGGCACGAAAGACTGGTCAGTTCCGTATGATTCGATACATCCAAAGCGGTGAGAGCAGTGGAACCGCAGTCGAGCGTCTTTAATGCCACGCAGTCCGAAAGGTCAAGGCTAGCGAGTCTTGTGTTGGCATAGACATCCAACTCCTCAAGCGCAAGGCAATCGGAAAGGTCGAGCGTCGTCAAATGATTATTCTTTAGAATCAGTTTCTTTAGCACCGCTGTCGAAGGAAGAGTTACGTCGGAAAGGGATGAGTTTTCGCAAATCAACGTCTCCAAAGCCTCGCAGGAACTAACATCGAGCATGGTCAGGGAAGTCAAGCTGGCCGAGAGCGAGGTCAGTGCTGTGCAACCCGTCACATCGAGCGAACTGAGTTGACTACGCGAGGAAGAAGAGAAACGCAATGTTTGCAAGGATGTGCAATTCGACACATCTACATTACTAAGCGTAAGAAGGTTGTACGCTGTGAGTTGCGTGAGGCCTGTTTCGCTGGCATTCAAAGTCGTCAAAGCGGTAAGACCCGTCAGGTTGAGCGTAGTGATGGGTGTCGTACTGCAATCAAGCGTCTCCAAATTGGTGCAACCCGTCAAGGTGAGTGCAGCGATAGGTGTCACGCTGCAATCGAGCGTTTCCAATGCCGAACAGCCCGTGACATCAAGCGAAGTCAGTTCTGAACCTGCGCAACTCAAATCAGTCAGCGAGGTACATCCCGTAACTCCCAGTGAGGTCATCACACTTGACGAACAATCGAGTGTCTCCAAACTAGTACAATCGGTCACATCGAGTGTGAGGAGTTTATCCTTATCGAAATCAATGCTCTGCAAATCGGGACACGACGAAACATCGAGTGTGGTGAGTTTCGGCAACATCGCCACATTCAAATCGTACATCGGGTTGCTGGAACAATTGAGCATTTCCAATTTGGTTAAGGCTGAAACATCGAGCCACGTGAGCAGATTGTCAGAACAGTCGAACGAGGTGAGTTTAGTGAAGTACTCTATGCCCGTGAGGTCTTCTATGTTCTGACTGCTGACGTCCATCGTGGTGGTCGTCCAATGTTCGTAGCGCGAGAGGTATCCGTCAGAGTGAATGTCGATGTTCGACAACACATAACTGAGGAAGTTGGCATCGGGGAAGTTAGTGCTGTTGATGGGCTGCCCCGTGTCCGTGATGTGTACCCACTCGTTGGCAGTGGAGATATAGGTGCCTGTCTGCGTTCCGCTGGAGAAGGTGGTTCCAGCAGGATATTTTATCTCATAGCCGTCGGCAAGTGATGTTGTACGGGGACTAAGGGCTTCTATGGCTTGTGTCGTACCCTTTACGATAAAAGCCGACCCTGTGCCTTGTACGGTAAGCGACTTGTAGAAGGTGGGCACCTTTGAACTTACGATGGCACTATATCCGAAAAGACCCGGACCGTTCGTTCCCTCGGCTATCACTTCCACACCGTCGTCCACATACATACCAGCCACCGTTGCGCCAAGCATCCGTATGCCCGAGGTACCTTTGACGTAGAGGGTTCCAGAGCCCGTGAAATAGGCAATGCCCTCGAACGTCATGCCCGCATCGCCCGAACTGGTGATGGTGCACACGCCCTTGACTTGAATCATTACGGGGTAGTCTGTGCCCGTGATGGCAAGACCCACATTCGTGGCATCGATAGTGGTGTTGGTCATGGTCAGCGTGAGGCCTGTTACCGTTCCGTAACTGTCCGTTGTCTGAGTCGCTGTGATGCCATAATTCTGCAAGACAGTAGGTGTGACGTTAGTTCCGTCAATTTTCATTCCCATGCTTGCATTCGCGGTTGCTCCGAGTCCTAAGAGGGCAATGAGGAGCATGAGGAGTTTCTTATTCATATTTTCTTCATTTATGTTCTTTACGGTCACAAATATACTGTAATTATTGCATACACGCGTAAAGAAATGATAGAAAATGTACAAAAAACGGCCAAGTACCACCCAAATGGGTGGTGGAGTCCTAAATGACAACCGAGGACTGCATCCATACGCTATGCAACATGCGTCCAGAGGTTCAATGACATGCGTCCAGAGGTTCGGAACTGAACGTCCAGAGGGTATGGGGATAGCGACCGAACTCAGAGACGGGTACCGTGCAGTTCGGTGACCCCAGTCTCACGAACAATCTGGTCACGGTTCTGTGGCGACACGCCACTGGCAGCAAGGATGACGATGCGGCCGGCTGCACGCTCCACCAACTGACGGAGCACGGGGATGCCCTCCACGGCCGTGGGGGCTTGACCAGAAGTGAGGATGCGACGGAAACCCAACTGAATGATTTCCTCTAAGGCCTGGAAGGGAGCACGACACTCGTCGAAGGCACGATGGAAGGTGTTCTGCCCGCGACCCTCGGTAGCGTCCATCATGCGTCGGCAGGCCTCGAGGTCGATGTCGCCATCGGGCGTCAGCGCTCCCACTACCACCCCACTGGCTCCCAACGACAGGGCCTCACGGATGTCGTCACACATGGCATCCACCTCCGCCGAACTGTAGACGAAGTCGCCACTGCGTGGACGAATGAGCACCTGCACGGGAACACCCGTAGCTACGGCCTGACGTATCACTCCATGAGAGGGAGTGACACCGCCTACCTCGAGAGCCGCACAGAGTTCCACTCGCCGGGCTCCACGCCGGGCGGCACTCCTGACGGCAGACAAACTGCCACAACATACTTCTTCTATCATGGGGGGGGAGTGGTTAGGGCTTAGGGCGTTAGGGGTTAGTGGTTTGGAGTTCGAGGATATAGTCGATGCCTGTGGGGCGTTCGGGAAGGGTGAGGATGACCTCGTCGCGTGTCTGGCGGAACTTCACCTTCTGACGGGTATCGAAGGTCTGTGCCCTGCGTATCTTGCACGAGAGGGGAAGACGCAATTCAAGGCTGTCGTACCCCATGAGATGGACAAAGAGACGGTCGCCCTTGCGGGTGGTGGCACAGGTGGAGGTGGGCTGCAAGTCACCTGCCGTGGTGCCACGTATGGTCTCACCGTACCGACGCATCCACTCTCCCATGCCTTTCAGTCGCTCCAAGGCGACGGCGGGCAGCTCGCCACTGGGCTGAGGGCCGATGTTCAGGAGCAGGTTGGCTCCCTTGCCTGCCGTGGCGACGAGCAGTCGGACGAGGGTCTCCACCGACTTGTAGTTCTGGTCCACGACACGATAGCCCCAGATGCCGTTCATGGTCTCACAGGTCTCCAAGGGCAACTGACTGACGGCTGCCGCCTGGGGCACGAAGCCAGCCTTGTTCTCACCAGGGAGGTCACGCTCGAAGATTTGTATGTCTTCGCCAGGGTTGACCGTCATGTGGTGGTTGTTGCCAATGAGGCAGGCGGGCTGCAGACGATGGATAAGGTCGTACTGCTCACGCAGTTGCCAGTCGAAGGGAACGCTGTCCTCGTCGTGGTCCCACCAGCCGTCGAACCAGATGGCCCCGACCTTGCCGTAACGAGTGAGCAACTCGGTAAGCTGACGGTTCATGAAGCGATAGTAGTGGGGCCAGTCGGCCTTGGAAGGGTCCTTGCCACACTTGCGGCCGGTGCGCCCCATGGGATAGTCGGGACGTGCCCAGTCGAGGTGGCTGTAATAGAGGTGCAGGCGCAGGTCCTGCCGATGACAGGCATCGGCAAGCTCGCGTACGATGTCGCGACGGAAGGGGGTGGCATCCATCACGTCGTAATCCGATTCGTCGGTGTCCCACAAGGAGAAGCCTTCGTGATGGCGGGAGGTGAGGCAGAGGTAGCCTGCCCCGGAGTCCTTGATGGCACGCACCCACTCTTCGGCATCGAAGTAGGCGGGATAGAAACCACGGGCAGCCTTGCTGTACTCCTCATAGGGAATACCCGCATTCTGCATATACCATTCGCCTTGGGCGAACATGCTGTAGAGCCCCCAATGAAGGAAGATGCCAAAGCGTGCGTCGGCAAACTCCTGACGCGAACGCAGGTTCTCCTCAGAGGGAACATAAGGTTGTTGGGCAAAGGTCGTAGCCTGCACTGCGCAGAACATAACGACGAGGCAGAACAAACGACGCATCACTTCCAGTCGGGTATGCCAGAGTTAGTGGGATAGACGGCTACGAGATGGAGTCGGAAAAGCAGGGTGCTGTAGGCAGGGATGGCATCGCTGGCCGTGCTGCCATAGGCCATCTGCTGGGGCACATAGACGAGCCAGTCGTCGCCTGGCACCATATACTGCAGCGCCGTGCTGAAGCCTTCGACCGTGCTGCCCAGGGCCATCAACTGTGGGGCTGCGGTGTGCTCGTCGAACACACCGTAGTAGGACTGGCTGAAGACCTCTTGCATCACGGAGTCCACCTCTTGGTTATCACTATTGTAGAGATGATAGGTAGCGGGCATGAGCCAGCCACGGAAGTCGAGGCGCACGGTGTCGGTCCACACGGGTGAGTATTGACCCTTCTCGCCCGACTGAACGATGCGTACGCAGATGCTGTCGGTGTAGAGTCCAGTGTCGTAGTCCTGGGCCTTGAGCAACGTCTTGTAGCGTCGCCACTCGCAGTGCTCCTCCCACAGGTCGCCATACTGTGCCTTGGCTTGGGCTATGGCGGTGCGGGCGGAGTCCGTTATTTGGGCATACCACGCTGCGTTGCGTGCCTTCCAGTTCGAGTAAGGAGTGTATTCCGAAGACTCGGAGCAGGAACAAATAGCCACTACAGATACTATAGTTACTATAGACAATATAGATTTAAGAAGGCTTTTCATTGTCATTTATTAATGGTCGTCTCACTTGTCTATCTTCTTCAGCAGCGAAGTGATGCTCACCTTATCCTCGATGATGGAACGGAGGTCGGCAATGGCGACACGACGCTGCTCCATGGTATCGCGGTCGCGCAGGGTGACAGTGTTGTCCTCGAGCGTCTGCTGGTCGACAGTTACACAATAGGGACAGCCGATGGCATCCATACGACGGTAACGCTTGCCTATCTGGTCCTTCTCCTCGTACTTGCAATTGAAGTGGAAACGCAGGTCGCGGATAATCTCTTGTGCCTTTTCGGGCATGCCGTCTTTCTTTGTGAGGGGGAAGACAGCAAGCTTGACGGGAGCCAGGGCAGCGGGAAGATGGAGCACGACACGGGTCTGTCCGTCGGGCAACTGCTGCTCCTCGTAGCTGTGACACATGACGGAGAGGAACATACGGTCCACGCCAATGGAGGTCTCGATGACGTACGGAGTGTAGCTCTCGTTGGTCTCGGGGTCGAAGTACTCAATCTTCTTGCCCGAGTACTTGGCGTGCTGCGAGAGGTCGAAGTTGGTACGGGAGTGTATGCCTTCCACCTCCTTGAAGCCAAAGGGCATGTGGAACTCGATGTCTGTGGCAGCATTGGCGTAGTGGGCCAGTTTGTCGTGGTCGTGGAACCGATAGTTCTCTGCCCCGAAGCCCAGTGCCTGGTGCCAGGCCATGCGCGTTTGCTTCCAACGGGAGAACCATTCCAACTCGGTGCCGGGCTTAACAAAGAACTGCATCTCCATCTGCTCGAACTCACGCATACGGAAGATGAACTGACGGGCCACGATTTCGTTACGGAAGGCCTTGCCTATCTGAGCAATGCCAAAAGGCAACTTCATGCGACCGGTCTTCTGCACGTTCATGTAGTTGACAAAGATGCCCTGTGCCGTCTCGGGGCGCAGGTAGATGGTGGAAGCTCCCTCAGCGGTAGAACCGACCTCGGTCTTAAACATTAGGTTGAACTGGCGTACCTCGGTCCAGTTGCGGGTACCTGAGATGGGGCACACGATTTCCTCGTCGAGGATAATCTGGCGCAGCTCTTCCAGGTCATTGGCGTTCAGCGCCTTGGAGAAACGCTCATGCAGGGCGTCGCGCTTCTGCTGGTTCTCCAACACGCGGGCATTGGTAGAACGGAACTGCTGCTCGTCGAAGGCATCGCCGAAACGCTTGGCAGCCTTGTCTACCTCCTTCTGTATCTTCTCGTCGTACTTGGCCAACTGGTCCTCGATGAGCACGTCGGCGCGATAACGCTTCTTGGAGTCGCGATTGTCGATGAGGGGGTCGTTGAAGGCATCCACATGACCCGAGGCCTTCCACGTGGTAGGGTGCATGAAGATGGCTGCGTCGATGCCTACAATGTTCTCGTGAAGCAGGACCATCGACTGCCACCAGTACTGCTTGATGTTGTTTTTCAACTCCACGCCGTTCTGTCCGTAGTCATAGACTGCGCCCAGTCCGTCGTAGATATCACTCGAGGGGAACACAAACCCATACTCTTTGCAATGAGCAACTATTTTCTTGAAAACGTCTTCTTGCTGTGCCATACTTAGTTTTATCTTTATAATGTTTCGTAATTGCCCCGCAAAGGTACACATTTTCCCCGACATACAACGGCATGTTGCCCTCTTTTCTTGTGTATATCATAGAAATTGTGTACCTTTGCGAGGAAATACAGCAAGACTATGACCGACAATGTGACGATGGAAGATGGGATTACCCATCACTTAAACAGAATGTACCAAAACTGGTTTCTGGATTATGCCTCCTACGTAATTCTGGAACGCGCCGTACCCCATATCGGTGACGGGTTCAAACCCGTGCAGCGACGCATCATGCACTCCATGAAGCGCATGGACGACGGACGCTACAACAAGGTGGCGAACATCGTGGGACACACCATGCAATTCCACCCCCACGGCGATGCCAGCATCAAGGATGCGCTGGTGCAGCTGGGGCAGAAGGACCTGCTGGTGGACTGCCAAGGAAACTGGGGTAACATCATCACGGGAGACGACGCGGCAGCGGCCCGATACATCGAGGCACGACTGTCGAAGTTTGCCCTCGACGTAGTCTTCAATCCCAAGACCACGGAGTGGAAACTCTCCTACGATGGTCGTAACAAGGAACCCATCGCCTTGCCCGTGAAGTTCCCTCTGCTGTTGGCACAAGGTGCCGAGGGCATTGCCGTGGGTCTGAACTGTAAGATTCTGCCTCACAACCTCAACGAGATATGCGAGGCAGCCATTCACTACCTGCACGGTGAGGAGTTCCACCTCTACCCCGACTTCCCCACGGGCGGGAGCATCGACGTATCAAAATACAACGACGGCCAGCGCGGAGGAAGCGTGCGCGTCCGTGCCAAGATAGAGAAGCGCGATGCCAAGACGCTCGCCATCACCGAGATACCTTTCGGCAAAACCACTGGTACGGCCAGCAAACCCTCTACGTTCATCGACTCGATACTGAAAGCTTCGGAGAAAGGAAAGATAAAGGTGCGCAAGGTGGAAGACCTGACAGCAGCCAAGGCCGAGATACTCATCCACCTCACCCCCGGAGCCAGCTCGGACAAGACCATCGACGCATTGTATGCCTGCACCGACTGCGAGGTATCCATCTCTCCCAACTGCTGTGTCATCGATGACCGCAAGCCCTGCTTCCTCACCATCAGCGACGTGCTGAAGAACAACGTGGACACCACGCTCAACCTGCTGAAGAAGGAACGCCTCATCCGCAAGGACGAACTACTGGAGAGCCTGCACTTCGCAACATTGGAACAAATATTCATCGAGGAACGCATCTACAAGGACAAGAAATTCGAGAATGCCAAGAGCAACGACGAGGCCTGCGAATGGATTGACGAACGACTCACTCCCTGGTATCCCAAGATGGTGCGCGAGGTGACGAAGGACGACATTCTCCGACTGCTGGAAATAAAGATGCAACGCATCCTGCGGTTCAACAAGGACAAGGCCGAGGAGATGATAGCCCGTATCAAGGAGGAGATAAAACAGATAGACCGCGAACTGGCAAACATGGTGGAGGTGACCGCCGACTGGTTCCGTTTCCTGCAAGAGAAGTACGGCAAGGACCATCCGCGTCTGACCGAGATAAAGAACTTCGACACCATCAGTGCAGCCACCGTCGTCGAGGCCAACCAGAAACTCTACGTCAACCGTGAGGAAGGCTTCATCGGCACCAGTCTGAAGAAGGACGAATACGTGTGCAACTGTTCCGACATCGACGATGTCATCATCTTCTACAAGGATGGTACTTATAAGGTGGTGCGCATAGCCGAGAAACTCTTCGTCGGTGAGACCGAACGCTCGAAGGCGGAGAAGAAGAAAGCCGAAATTATCCACCTGGCCATCTTCAAGAAGACCGACTCGCGCACCGTGTACAATGTCGTGTACCGCGATGGAAAAAGCGGACGCAGCTTCATCAAGCGTTTCAACGTGACCAGCGTCATCCGCGACCGCGAATACGATGTCACCCAGGGGAAACCCGGAAGCCGCATCACCTACTTCTCGGCCAACCCCAACGGTGAAGCAGAAATCATCAAGATAACCCTGAAGCCGAACCCCAAACTGAAGAAGGTGTTCTTTGACAAAGACTTCTCGGAGATAGCCATCAAAGGCCGTCAGGCCATGGGCAACCTGCTCACTAAACTGGACATCGCCCGCATCGGGTTGAAGAGCCACGGTGGCAGCACACTGGGCGGACTGAAAGTATGGTTCGACCACGACGTGAAACGTCTCAACTACGACGGGCAAGGAGACTACATGGGCGAGTTCAACAGCGACGACCAGATACTGGTCATCCTGCAGAACGGAGAGTTCTACCTCACCAACTTCGACACAAACAACCACTACGAGGACAATATCTTGCGCATCGAGAAATACGATGCCCAGAAAGTGTGGACCGCCTGTCTCTACGATGCCGACCAGCAGGGCTATGCCTACCTCAAGCGCTTTGCTCTGCCCGAGGCAAGCAACCGCCATCAACTGTGTCTGGGAGAGAACCCCGAGAGCAAACTGATTCTGCTCACCGACACCCCCTTCCCCCACCTGTTAGTGAAACTCGGTGGCAACGACAGTTTCCGCGACCCCATCGACTTGGAGGCCGAGGAGTTCATCGCCGTAAAGAGTTTCAAGGCCAAGGGTAAGCGCATCACCACCTTCCAAGTCTCCAGCATCGAGGAACTGGAGCCCACACGGCAGCCCGAAGTTCCGGATACTCCGGAGGCTCCTGATAATCCAGAATTTCCAGAAACTCCGGATAACCTGGATGCCCCAGAGAAAAGTCAGCAGGAGGTGGCCGACGAGATGACCGGCCAGCTGAGGCTCTTTGAATAGAATACCCCCACCCCTCACCCTCCCCAAGGGGAGGGCACATAGAGAAGATGAGAGCCATATTCAAGATAGCAGAACATCATGTTCCCTTCCCTCAGGAAGGGCTATGGGTAGGGGTTGTCCTTTTGCTCTTTTGTCAACTCTCCACTGCCCATTGTCCATTGTCTACTGAGCACCGCTCTACCCGCTCCCTCCTGTTCGGCGTCGGTCGCGCCCGTCAGTACGACACCTACCTCTCGCCACTGGAGTACAAAGGACCTGGTGCCACACTGTTTCTGGACACCTGGCGACCATTGAAACGTCAGCCATGCATCGCCTTCCAGACCGTGACCCAGACGGACTACTCCCAGACAAAGAACCCAGCTCACACCGCTCACGACATAGCGGCAGACCTGCGCTTCGATGCCGGTTGGCACTACAACTGGACACACCTCCTGCCCGACCTTTGCCTCTCGGCCGGTGGACTGGTGGGAACCGACGTAGGGTTCCTCTACAACAACCGCAACAGTAACAACCCCGCACAGGCACGGGCATCCGTCAGGCTCTCCGCATCGGTAGCCGGAAGTTACAATTTGCACATCAAGCGCCGTCAGCTCATCCTCCGCTACCAGGCCGACATGCCCCTTGTCGGTGCCATGTTCTCCCCTCAGTACGGACAGAGTTATTACAACCTCTTCGGACAGGGAAACTATGACCATAACATACTACTCACCCACCCCAGCAACGCCCTTTCCCTACGACAGGCGTTAACCCTCAGCATCCCCGTCCGCAGCAACAAATTCACCTTGGGCTACTTGAGCGATCTTCGCCAAGCCAAGCCCCACCACCTGCGGCAGCACCAGTATATGCGTTCGTTCATGATAGGCTACGTCAGGGAGTTGAGGAAATAACAAAAAATACAAAAAAATGCGACACAGGATACGAACCATACTTAATCTTCCCTTTCTCGTCCTTTGCTTGACTATGCTCTCCGCATGTGTCAACGAGGAAGACTTTCCGAGCACTCCGGAGGGTAACTTCGAGGCCCTTTGGAGCATCATCGACCAACGCTACTGCTTCTTCGACTACAAAGGCGAGACCATCGGTCTGGACTGGGACGAGGTACACAGCCGCTATCGCCAACGCATAAGCTCCGACATGTCCAACGCCCAACTGCTGGAAGTGCTAGCCGAGATGCTCAGCGAACTCAGGGACGGACACGTCAACCTCTACACCTCGGCCGACGTGGCACGCTACTGGGGCTGGCACGAGGACTACCCCAAGAACTGGGACCAGGAGCTACGCGACCGCTACCTCGGCACCGACTACCGCATTGCCTCCGGACTGAAATACCGTCTGCTGGAGGACAACATCGGCTACGTCGTCTACGAAAGTCTTGCCAGCCCCATCGGGGAGGGTAACATCAGCGACATGTTCTACTACCTGCGCTCGGCCAACGGCCTCATCCTCGACCTCCGTGGTAACAGCGGCGGGCAGTTGAACTACGCCCAACGGCTGGCCAGCCATTTCACCAACGAGGAACGACTGGTGGGCTACACCACCTACAAGACCGGCCCCGCCCACGATGCCTTTGCCCAACTCATGGAGGAACGTCTCACCCCGTCCGACGGGGTACGCTGGCAGAAACCCGTCGTCGTGCTACAGAACCGCGAGTGCTACAGTGCGGCCAACGTCCTGGTGCGCGACCTCCGCCAGTGCCCCCTCGTCACCACGCTTGGTGACCAGACCGGCGGTGGCAGCGGCATGCCTTTCTGCAGCGAACTGCCCAACGGATGGAGCGTGCGATACAGTGCCTCGCCCTCCTTCGATGCCCAGGGTGGACAAATAGAGTTCGGTATCGAGCCCGACATCCCCTGTGCCCTCGACTCTGCCGACGTGGCCCGCGGACACGACACCCTGATAGAACAAGCCCGCAAACTACTTTCTAACCCATAACCCTGCCGACTTCGAGGGCGAACTGTTCATCCCCGACAGAGAAGTTAAGCCCGCCTGCGCCGATGGTACTGCGTTAAGTGGGAGAGTAGG